>Ga0256829_1002372_pt1 | contig 14102 bp, 16 predicted proteins | sample 131447metaG_FD_185979 | JGI IMG/M metagenome (GOLD analysis project Ga0256829, IMG submission 185979) | Hydrothermal vent microbial communities from Lau Basin, Pacific Ocean - 131-447 | ecosystem: Environmental > Aquatic > Marine > Hydrothermal vents | place: Pacific Ocean: Lau Basin | collected...
TTTTGATGATGCGTCAATTTGAGGGTGCGAGTCGTATTCCCGATGTGCCGGATCCCTACTATGGCGGCCCGGACGGTTTCGAGCACGCCTACCGGATGCTGGCGCAGAATGCAGAGCGGCTGCTGGATTTTCTGGAACATCAGCGCTGATGGCTTCTGATCGACCCCATCAACGGGCCTGAATTTCGCTGTTTGGCCGAATTAATCGGGGAACAGCGTTTTAGGGCTTGCTTAATTGCAGCGACGGCGCTAGAAATCGCGCCCCTTTAAACAGGGTCTCTCTTTTCGAGTCGTGATATTCACTGGCGAAACGGGCGAGGCTCTGGAAACTACGGAGAAATGACATTGAAAGCTGACATTCATCCAGAATATCTCGCATCCAAGGTGACTTGTTCATGCGGCAACACATTTGAGACGCGCTCGACCAAAGGCGACATTCGTGTCGAAATCTGCTCGGCCTGCCATCCGTTCTACACCGGCAAGCAGAAGATTGTTGATACCGAAGGCCGTGTTGAACGCTTCTATAAGAAATACGGCAAGCCTGCTGCGAAAGCGGCCTGAGGCACGGAGAGGTTATGTACGCTGTAATTAAAACAGGCGGTAAACAGTACCGCGTTCAGGAAGGCGATATCCTGCGCGTTGAAAAGCTGGATACGGAAGCCGGCAATGAAATTATATTTGACGATGTGCTGATGGTAGGCGAAGGCGCAGCCATCAAGGCTGGCGCGGATGCCGCCTCGGCTACTGTGACAGGCACGGTGACCGCCAGCGGTCGCGGCCAGAAGATCGTGGTGTTCAAGAAACGCCGCCGTAAAAACTATCGTTTGACTCAGGGTCATCGCCAGAGCTTCAGCTCTGTGCGTATCGACAGCATTAAGGAGTAGTCTCATGGCACATAAAAAAGCAGGCGGATCGAGCCGTAACGGACGCGATTCCAACTCCAAGCGCCTCGGCGTGAAAAAATATGGCGGTGAAGCGGTCATTGCCGGTAATATCATTGTACGTCAGCGCGGCACCAAGATCCGGCCGGGCGACAATGTCGGCTGCGGGCGCGATCACACCCTGTTCGCATTGAGCGATGGCAAGGTCGAATACTACAAGAGTGCAGGCCGCACGACGGTTCGTGTTACAGCCTGAGGCTTGTCTTGTTAAATTTAAAAGGGTGCGCTTGTCGCACCCTTTTTTTGGTTCAGGCAAAATGGTTTTGGATTTAAAGGGTTCCGTGGTGTAATACGTCATGCGTTTTATTGATGAAGTGAAAATCGAAGTTCGGGCCGGCAACGGCGGTAGCGGTTGCACATCCTTCCGTCGCGAGAAGTATATTCCCAGGGGCGGCCCGGATGGCGGCGATGGCGGCCGCGGCGGCCATGTCGAACTGGTGGCGTCGGCGCGCAAAAACACCTTGCAGGAGCTCTATCTGCGCAAACGCCTGATCGCCAAAAACGGCCAGCCCGGCATGGGTTCGGATTGCCACGGCAAAAACGGCGAGGATATCGTCATGGAGGTGCCGATCGGCACCATGGTGCGCGATGAAGAGGGCCGCTTGCTGGCCGATCTCTCGGAAGCGGGCGAATCCTACATTCTGGCGCGCGGCGGCGAGGGCGGGCTGGGTAACGCCCGCTTCGCCACCAGCACCAATCGCGCGCCGCGCTATTCGCAGCCGGGCGGCGAGGGCGAACAGGGCATTCGTTTTCTTGAACTGAAACTGATGGCCGATGTGGGGCTGGTCGGGCTGCCCAATGCCGGCAAATCGACGCTGCTCTCCCGGATTTCCAATGCCCGGCCCAAAATTGCCGACTACCCGTTCACCACATTAAAACCGAAGCTGGGTCAGGTGTTTATGGATGATGGCGACGGTTTTGTGGTGGCCGATATTCCCGGCTTGATCGAGGGGGCGCATGAGGGGCGCGGCCTGGGGGATCGTTTTTTGCGTCACATCGAGCGTACGGCGGTGTTGCTGCATCTGGTTGACGCCTGTTGCGAAGATGGAAAAAGCGTGGCTGAACAGATTGCCGAAATCGAAGCGGAGCTGAAAGGCTATGGCGACGCCTTGTGGCGCAAGCCGCGGCTGCTGGTGTTGAATAAAACAGATGCATTGCTGGATGACGAGAAGGCCGCCGCACTGGCGGCTGCAGCGCAGACAGGGTTGCAGCTGTTTATGATTTCAGCCGTCAGCGGTGACGGCGTGCAGGCGCTGCTGCGCCACATTTATGAACGGGTGCTGGAGACGCGTCGCCAGGCCGCCGCCATGCCCGAACAGACAGATGCACATGGCGGCGCGCAAGCCGGAGGCATGGGAAATGATGATTCGTTGCAGGTCTGACCTTTCGCATGTTCGCCGTATTGTTGTGAAAATCGGCAGTTCACTGCTTGCGGATGCAGACTCCGGCATTCGTCAGGATGTGATCGACCGACTGGTCGATGAACTGGCCGCGCTGATCGCCGAGGGTAAACAGGTGGCGGTGGTGACATCCGGCGCAGTGGCGCTGGGGCGAGTGCGACTGGGCTGGCTGGACCGCGCCCTGACCGTGCATGAAAAGCAGGCCGCAGCCGCGATCGGTCAGCCCAAGCTGATGCGGGCCTATGGCCGGGCTTTCGCCCGCCACGACATGAGCGTCGCCCAGATGCTGCTGACCAAGGATGATCTGAGGCACCGCCGCCGCTATCTCAATGCCAGCAATACCAGTGAAACGCTGTTTTCCGCCGGCGTCGTACCGGTTGTCAATGAAAACGACACGGTGGTGGTGTCGGAAATCAAGTTTGGCGATAACGATAGTCTGGGGGCGCTGGTCAGTCTGGTGGTCGATGCCGACCTGGTGGTGATGCTGACCGATGTGGCCGGCCTGTTCGAGCGCAACCCGGTTGAGTATGCTGATGCCAGGCGCATAGGCATCATTCAGCACCTGGATGATGCGCATTTCGCCATGGCCGGCGACGCCGGTTCCGCATTCGGCACCGGCGGCATGGCCAGCAAACTCTCGGCTGCGCGCGTCGCCACGCGCGGCGGCGTAGCGGCGGCGATTATCAGCGGCAAGGAAAAAGGCGCGCTTGGTCGTCTGTTGGCCGGCGAGGATGAGGGCACGCTGTTTCTCTGCGGCACAGACCGGCAGAGCAAGCGTCAGCACTGGATCACCGAGGTGTTGCATGCAGCCGGCGAAATTCACGTCGATGCCGGCGCAGCCAGAGCGCTTCAGGAACAGGGCGGCAGCTTGCTGCCGGTCGGCGTCACAGCCGTGTCGGGCGTGTTCGATAAAGGCGACTGCGTTGAAATTATCGGCCCGGATGGCGTGATTGCCAAAGGGTTGTGCAACTATACGGCTGAAGAGATGCGCCTGATCATGGGGCATGCCAGCAGCGATATTGAATCGATTCTCGGATTTCACGATTTTTCTTCGGTGATGCATCGTGATAATCTGGTGCTGATTTAACGATGACCCGATAAATCAATACCTGGCGCCATCATGTCACCCGAGATGTTTTGCTTTGCGAAATTTCGCGTGCTTAGCGGTTCAGGTAAAATGCAGTGAATGGAGCAATGGCCATGAAAACAGATGCAAAAACAGTGATGAACGTATTGGGCGGGCAGGCCAAAGCGGCGGCCAAAGCGATGCGTGTGGCCGACACCGGCGTCAAAAACAGGGTGCTGCAGTTGGCGGCGGCGGTGATTCGGCGTGAAATGAAGGAGATTCTGGCGGCCAACGCCATGGACATGCAGGCGGCTGAGAAGAGCGGCCTGGATGCGGCGCTGAAAGATCGCTTGCTGCTCAATGGCGACCGGGTCGATGCCATGGCCGAAGGGCTGGAGCAGATCGCCGCGCTGCCCGATCCGGTTGGCGCCATCGACCAGTTGCGTTATCGCCCATCCGGCATTCAGGTGGGGCATATGCGCGTGCCGCTGGGCGTGATCGGCATTATTTACGAATCGCGTCCCAATGTGACCGCCGACGCCGCCGGCCTCTGCCTGAAATCCGGCAATGCGGCGATTTTGCGCGGCGGCTCCGAAGCCATTCACTCCAACCGCGCCATTGCGGCATGCTTAAGGCGGGCGCTGGTTGACGGCGGCTTGCCTCAGAATGCGCTGCAACTGGTCGACTCCACCGACCGCGAACTGGTCGGAGCGCTGATCATGAGCGACGCTTATGTCGATGTGATTATTCCGCGCGGCGGCAAATCGTTGATTGCGCGGGTGGCCGCCGAAGCCCGCGTGCCGGTGATCAAGCATCTGGACGGTATCTGTCATGTCTATATTGACGCCGCCGCCGATGCTGAAATGGCTCTGAATATTGCCGTCAACGCCAAAACCCATCGCTACGGCGTCTGTAATGCGATGGAAACGCTGCTGGTTCATCAGGATGCGGCAGCGCTTGTCGCGCCCATTGTGCAGGCCATGCTGGATAAGGGGGTGGAGGTGCGCGGTTGTGAGCGGATCAGGGCGGCAGCAGAAGGGCTGGATGTGAAGCCGGCATCCGATCAGGACTGGAGGACTGAATATCTGTCGCCGATTCTGTCGGTGCGCATGGTGGACGATTTTGAACAGGCCGTGGATCACATTGCAACATTCAGCTCCGCGCACACCGAAACGATCGTGACCGAAAACTACGAGGCCGGTCAGCGCTTTTTACGCGAAGTGGATTCATCCTCGGTGATGTGGAACGCCAGCACCCGTTTCGCCGACGGTTTCGAGTATGGCCTGGGTGCGGAGATCGGCATTTCGACCGATCGTCTGCATGTGCGCGGCCCGGTCGGCCTGGAGGGGCTGACATCGCAGAAGTGGATCGTGCTCGGCTCCGGCCAGGTGCGTCAGTAAGGCGTGTCCGGCAGCCCCATCGGCCTGTTCGGCGGTTCGTTCGATCCGCCGCATCTGGGGCATATGGCGCTGGTGCAGGCCGGGCTGGATGCCGGGCTCGAAAAAATCTATGTGATTCCGGCTCTGCCGGTGCATCGCACCCTTTCGGGTCATGCCGATGGCCGCACCCGTCTGGAGTGGCTGGTGCGGATCTTTGCCGATCAGCCGCAGGTGCAGGTGGTCGATTGGGAGGTCAGGCAAAATCAGCCCACGCCGGCGATTGCAACGCTGCGTTATTTTCGGCATCTTCATCCGCATACTGCGCCGTGGCTGATGTTGGGCGCGGATGCATGGGCGGGCCTGCCGGGCTGGCGTGAATATCCCGCGCACCGCAGCCTGTGCAACGTGGCAGTGTTTGCGCGCTGCGGTGCGATGAAGGCTTGCGGGCATGAGGGCTGGCGGCAACTGGCGGCCATTGACAAGCCGGTTTGCAGTGCAGCCGGCCACTGGATGTATATCGAGGCGGATTTACCGGATATTTCTGCCACCGAATTGCGCCGCCATGCACAATCGGGCAGGTCGTTGGATGCATGGACGCCGGCGGCGGTCTGCCGGGAAATAGAACAGGCTTATGGGCGGGCTTATGAAATCAAGCCCGGAAAAATGGAGACGATGTGACACAGCAAGCTGAAAAGAACCAACTGTTTGAACAGATGACATCGGCGTTGATCGAGGCGCTGGAAGATAAGAAAGCGATGGATGTGCTGGTGATCGACGTGCGCGGCCGCTGCGATTTTGCCGATCGTTTTATTCTGGCCAGCGGCCGCAGCGATCGCCAACTGAAGGCGCTGGCGCAATCCGCCGGCGAAGTGGCGCACCGTTTTGGCATGTCGGCGAAAGTCGAGGGGCTGGAGGCCTCCGAGTGGCTGCTGGTCGATCTTGGCGACATGATTATTCACCTGTTTCTGCCCGAGGCGCGGGAGAGTTTTCAGCTTGAACGGCTATGGTCGGCGCCGCACGACGGAGATGCTGTTTCATCGTGAAGCTTCGCCTGCTGGTGGTTGGTAAAGGCGGCAGGGAGCTGGCCGAATTTGAGTCGCGCTTTATCGCCCGGCTCAAACCGCTGGCCGCTTGTCGGGTTGTTGAACTGCCGGAAGGGCGCGGCAAACAGGTCAGCCAGCGCAAGCAGGAAGAGGGCAGAGCGATTCTGAAACAGGCGCGCAGCGGTTTTATCCTGTTCGATGAGCGCGGGGAGATGCGCGCCAGCGCCGGCTGGGCCGATTATCTGCAGCGGCTGGCTGGCGATGCGCAGCAGGATTTTGTTATTGGCGGCGCGGACGGCGTATCCGATGAAGTGCGCGCCGGCGCCGGCGCTTGCTGGAGCCTGTCGAAACTGACCATGCCGCATCAACTGGCGCGAGCGCTGGTACTGGAGCAACTCTATCGCGCCATGACCATTATTCAGGGCCACCCCTACCACCGCGTATGATTATACTGTCGCGCCTGTTTTGTCTGATGTTGATACTGGCCTGGCAGCCGCATGCCGGCGCAGCTGCGCCATCAGAGCAGAACACCCAACAGAAGATTGCCCATGTCAAACAGCAGCGACAGCGTCTGGCGGTGATCAAGCGGCAGCTGCAGGCGCAGTTGGGGGATATTGGCAAGGCGTTGCATCAGCTGGACACCGCGTTGATTGCAGCCCGCAAAGCCAGTCGCGATGCCTATCGGCAGGTGGTGCAGACCGATCGTCGTCTGCAGGAACTCAAAGATCAGTCGATGCAACTGCAACAGCGTATTCGGGCGCTGAAGCGAGCCATGATGCATCAGGCCGTCACGGCATGGCGGCGCAGTTCGCACGCATCGGCGTGGATGGGGCTGCTGACCGGCGTTCCGGTCAGTGATATTCCGCATCGTCGTTTTCTGCTGAATGCCGTGATGGCTTCCGAACAGCGCGACCGTCAGGCTTATCGCGACGCCGTGGCCAAACTGGCGGACGTGGAAAGCGCACTGCAGGCGCAGCGCCAGCAACTGGAACAGTTCCGGCAGGCGAAGAAAAAAGCTGCCGCCGAACTGGCAACGCAGGTGAAGAAAAAGCGCCGTATGATGGCGCGCGTACAGCGGCGGGTGCGCCAGAAAAAACGCCAGGATATGCGCCTGGCCAGAGAAGAGCAGGCGCTGATGCGGATGCTGGGCGAGATGAGTGAAAATTTACTCTCCGTCGATCGCCAAGGGCATGCCGGAATCAGCATCCGCAAACGTAAAGGGCATCTGAAATGGCCTGTTCGGGGTCGAATTGTGGCCAGCTACCGCTCCCGGCCCAAGGCCGGCATGCCGCGCTTGCAGGGCGTACAGCTAAGGCCGAGGCGGCATGCCAGCGCCGTACATGCCATGGCGGCAGGCCAGGTGCGTTATGCCGACTGGTTCGGCGGCTATGGGCTGATGATGATCGTTGACTATGGCGATGGTCTGCTTGGCGTATATGCCCACAACGATCAATTGTATAAACAGATTGGCGACTGGGTTGAAGAGGGCGAAACGATTGCCGATGCGGGCAGTACCGGCTGGGTCAATCGGGTGACGCTCTATTTTGAGGTCAGGGATCGCGGTAAGGCGGTGAACCCGAAACGCTGGTGTCGGCGTTAACGCGCATGGATGGTTTATTTCATGTCAATCCGCTGGCAGCTTGCAGCCTCCGAAAATATGCAGGATGGAGTAGATTATGTCTTTGAAGTTACGTCGGGTGCTGTTGGGCACGGGTGCAGCAATAGTTTTGGTCATCGGAGTGATGGTCTGGAAGCCGGGAGTCGGTTTCTGGCAGGCCGATGCGGCCACCGATTATCAGCAGCTGCAGAAATTCTCCCGTGTGATGGAGATTGTTAAGCGCGCCTATGTTGAAAATATCAGCGACGAAAAACTGATCGACGGCGCGCTCTCCGGCATGCTTTCCAGCCTGGATCCGCACTCCACCTACATGGATAAGGAGATGTACAAACAGATGACGGTTGAAACCAAGGGCGAGTTCGGCGGCCTCGGTATTGAAATCGCCACTGCCGAAGGCGGCATCCGTATCGTCTCTCCGATCGAGGACACCCCGGCCGATAAAGCCGGCGTCAAGGCCGGCGACCTGATCATCAAGATCGGCAACGAGCTGGCTCGGGATATGTCGCTGTCGGAAGGCGTCAAAAAAATGCGCGGCAAGCCGGGCACCAGCATCGAGCTGACCATCTTCCGCAAAGGCGCCGATGCGCCGCTGGTGTTCAAAATTGTACGCGCTGTCATCAAGGTGAAATCGGTCAAGAGCGATATGCTGGCGCCCGGCTACGCCTACCTGCGCATCACCCAGTTCCAGGAGCGCACGGGCAGCCTGTTGCGCAAACAGATCAACGCATTGAAAAAACAGGCCGGCGGTCACTTGTCCGGCGCCGTGCTGGATCTGCGCAACAATCCGGGCGGCCTGCTCAATCAGGCGGTGGAGGTGTCCGATATGTTCCTCGACAAGGGCAATATTGTCAGCACCAAATCGAGAGCAGGTAAAAATATGTCGTTTGATGCGCGTCCGGGCGATATTCTCAATGGTTTGCCGCTGATCGTGCTGATCAATCATGGCTCCGCTTCCGCCTCCGAGATTGTCAGCGGCGCGCTGCATGATCATCACCGCGCCGTGCTGGTCGGCACCAAATCATTCGGCAAGGGCTCGGTGCAATCGGTCGTGCCGCTGAACGATGGTACGGCGATTAAAGTGACGACGGCGCTCTACTACACGCCCAGCGGCGCCTCCATTCAGGCCACCGGCATCGATCCGGATATTGAAGTGGAGCAGGTGCTGCATAAGCCGGAAGAGACGCCGAAGAGCAAGGGGCCACTGGTTTCCGAACGCGCTCTCAAAGGCCATCTGGCCAATGGCAACAAGCGGAAATCCACCCGCAAAAAGCAGCAGAGCTCTGGCGTCAGCGCTGCCATGAAAGCGCGGTTGCTGGTCGATACGCAGTTGCAGCGTGCGCTGGATCTGCTGAAGGGGCTGCATGCACTCAAAGGCTGAACAAGGCTGGTCATTGCGACGCCTTGATGGCTAAAACCGATGGCTAAAAAGAGGGGGCTGCCATTCTGGCTGGGCCTGCTGCTGCTCATTGTGCTGGCGGCGCTGCTGCTGATGGTGGCATTGGCGCCTGAGCATGGCAGGCAGGCCCGGTTGCCAGAGCCTGTCGGGCAGGCGACTGTCAGGCCGCCTGCGGCCAGGGCGGAGGCGCCGGAGACCGGGAGTGAAGCCGCGCATGAATCCATGCATCAAACAACCGGCCAAACCGCTCCGAAAAGTATTGAGAAACCGCTTCAACATTCGCCTCACCAGGCAGCGCCGGTAGCGGCTGCTGGTCACGGCCTGTCGCTGATTCTCGATGATGTCGGCTACAATATCCCTGCTTTGAAGCGCATTCTGGCGTTGTCGGTGCCGGTTGCCATCTCGGTGCTGCCCGATTCGCCCAATGCCGGTCAGGCAGCCCGTCTGGCGCATCGGGCCGGCCAGGTTGTGATGCTGCATCTGCCCATGCAGCCGATTGATCCATCGTTGTCGATGAGCAACGCTTTTCTGATCGAAGGCATGACGAAGTCGGCGCTGCACGACACATTTTTACGGGATCTCGCGCAGGTGCCGTTTGTCGAAGGCGTCAACAACCACATGGGTTCGAGGCTGACGCAGTTGCCGGAGCCGATGCGTCAGGTGATGCAGATTTGCCTGCAGCAAGGATTGTTTTTTGTCGATTCAAGAACCACGGCCAACAGCGTGGCGGCAACGGTTGCCAGGCGTATGGGGCTGCGCTGGGCGACGCGGCAGATATTTCTCGATCATATCATGACGCCGGAAGCCATGGGACGGGCCTGGGACAAGGCCCGCAGCTGTGTGCGAAAAGGGCATCGCTGTATCATCATTGCGCATCCGCGAGAGGCCAGCGTGGCGTTTCTTGAGTCTCACCTGAACAGAGCGGATGCGGATTCTATGGTTTCCATCAAGCAGCTGTTACGGAGCAGCGCGCCGACGCTGCATCTCTCATCGCTGCAAACGCTATGACTGCCCTGCGCAGATACCTGCTGGCCGGCGTGGTCGCCATGATGCCGCTGCTGGTGGTGGCGGGGCTGGTCAACTGGCTGATCGATCTTTCCGACAAGGCGCTGGCCCTGTTGCCGCCGGCGTATCAGCCCGAAATCCTGTTCGGCGTTAATATTCCGGGCATGGGCATTCTGGTGGCGCTGATGCTGATCGTGCTGGTCGGGGCGCTGACCACGCACTTTATCGGCCGCAAGCTGATGCGTCTGCTCGATCGCATGATGGAGCGAATCCCGCTGGTGCGCAGCGTCTATAAGGCGACCCGACAACTACTGGAAGCGATGTTCGGCGACAATTCGACCGCATTCAAAGAGGTGGTGATGGCGCCTTTCCCGGACAGGGGCAGCATGGTGCTCGGTTTTGTGACCGGCGAAGCTCCTCTGTCGGGGGCTCCCGGCGAGTCAGGTAAAGTTTCTGTTTTCGTTCCCTCAACGCCGCTACCGACAACCGGGTGGTTGCTGTTTGTCGATGCGGCCGAGCTGGTGCATCTGGATATGAGTATTGAAGAGGGTATGAAAGTGATCTTGTCCGGCGGCGCGGTAAGCGCTCAGAAGGGCGAGGGCTAATGGCTATGCAGGAAATGAATCCGCCTGTTTATGCTGAAATGCAGCGATCATCAGAGCTTTTCGTCTCTGCCTCCGCGGCTTGCATTTCCACGGTTGGCGCCGTTACGATACAGCCATGCTGAAAACAATTTCACTGTTCACGCTGTTGCTTCTGTGCGGCGGCGCATATGCAGCGCAGGCGACGTCGCCCCCCACGCTGGCCGATGCAAGAGCGCTGGTGGAACAGGGCCGCACCGGCGATGCGATTGCCCTGTTGCAGCAGTTGGTGAATCGTCACCCCGATCTGTTTCAGGCATGGTTTCTGCTGGGCGTCACCGAGGCGCGATCGCGCCGGTTTCATGATGCGATCGCATCGTTTCACCGCGTGATCGAACTGCAACCCGGGCTGGCCGAGCCGCACAATAATCTGGCGGTTATCTATAATGAGCTGGGTGATTTTCGTGCGGCGGTGAAAGAGCTTGAAGCCTCATTGAAGTTAAAGCCCGATTATGCGACAGCGCAGGAGAATATTGGCGATCTGTATGTCAAGCTGGCCGCCGATGCCTACCGTAAAGCGCTGCGGCGCGATGCCAATCCCGGTCTGCGTCGGCGCTATGAACGGCTGTTGCATATCCGTGATGTTCAGGCGGATAGAGGCATGCCGGTTGAGCAGGCCATTGCAACTGCGCCAGCGAGCACGGCGTTAAAGAGAAGCAATCCGCCCGCCGTGACTTCCCATGTCCAACAGAAACCGCCGGCTAAAATGCAACGGCATGCTGCGGAAAAAAATGATGATCAAAAAGATGCTGTACAAAAAGTTGACGTGCCGGCAGCGGATGCAACAAGACAGACTACAGTGACCGGCCAAGCCGAAAATGCAACCGGCGCGCAGGGCGACCCGGTACGCGCCGCCATGGCGGCGGTGGAAGCCTGGCGCCTGGCGTGGAACAGCCAGAACCTGAAGGCTTATTTTGCCGCCTATGGCGCCGACTTCGATTACGGTGCGCGCTTTGAATCGCTGGCGCAGTGGAAAAACTACAAACGCTGGGCGATTAGCAAAAGGAAGTTTATCCGGGTGACGTTGGAGAATATTGAGTCGAAACAGTTGGCGGGGGGTGATATCAGATTTATTTTCCTGCAGCATTTCCGCTCCGAATCATATCGCAGCGACGACATTAAGCAGTTGCTGCTGCGAAAAACAGAGAATGGATGGAAAATTATACGTGAAATTTCTCAATAATATTTGCCTGGCGCTGTTTTGTCTGATCATTGCATCCCCGGCGCTCGCTGGCGAATGGGATCAGGTTTCATCGGCGCTCAGGGATGGTCGTTCCGATGCAGTCAAAAGCCTTTCCCGGCAGGAGCGCGTTATTCTGCAGGCGACGCTGGCGCTGAAAACCGGCCAGCCGGAGCGCGCATTGAGCATGCTGGCGTCCGCCAGAGATGCAAAGGATCCGCTGGTGGCGCTGCTGGAAGCCGAAGCGCATCGTCGTCAGGCGATTCGCGCCGTGCAACAGGCCGGCGATTATGCGGGCGATATGAAGCAAGAGAAGTTGCTTGCCTCCGCCGATCTTTCGGATGGACTGGGTGAGGCGAATGCACGCTTGCAAGCCTTCAGGGACAGGTTAAGCCGCGCGGTGGGCGAGCCTGTCGATATTCTGCTGGCCGGATCGAATGTGGCCGATGTCTTTATGATTGATAAGGCCCGCAACCGCATGTTTGTTTACCAGCCCGGCCGCGATGGCAGCCTGAAGCAGATTACCGATGAATATGTGGTGACCGGCACCGTTGTTGGCGACAAGCAGCGCCGTGGCGATGGGCGCACGCCGCACGGCATCTATCGCTTTGTCAAAAAACTGCAGGGCCGGCAACTGGAGTCGCGTTACGGCCCTGTCGCCTTTCCTATCGACTACCCCAATGAACTGGATCTGCTGCACAACAAGGACGGCTCCGGCATCTGGCTGCATGGCTATCCGATGGATGTAAATCGGCGTCCGCCGCAGGATACGCGCGGCTGTTTTTCGATGCCCAATGATCGTCTGATGCGGATATCCAAATATGTGAAACTGCACCATAGCTGGGTGATTGTGGGCGAGCATCTGCAGTTCGGACAGGATGGGAAGAAGCAGCAGCTGCTGGCTTCCGTGCAGCGCGATATCGAAGCCTGGCGGCGCGACTGGATGTCGCTGGATACCGAAGCCTATCTGTCCCACTATCATCACAAGTTCCGTTCGGGTAAGCGCGATCTGGCGGCATGGAAACGCTACAAACGCCGCGTGAACGCCAACAAGCGTTTTGTGGATGTGCGTTTTTCAAATATGACGCTTATTCACGATCCGAACCGATGGCCGGAAGGCGAAGTGACCGTGGCTGAGTTTGATCAGTCTTACCGCTCCAGCAACTATGCGGACAGAGGAAGAAAGCGCCTCTATCTGGCGCGAGAAAACAGTGACAGCGCATGGAAAATCTTGCTGGAAGAGTCGCTGACGCCGTGAGCGGATCGCCGCATGATCAGGCGCCGGCGGATGCCTCGGTAGAAAGCCTGTCGGGCCGCCGTTTCAGGCAGCTGGCGGATGAGAACCGGGAACTGAAAGCCTATGTGGCCGAAGTTATGCAGCGGCTGCGGCAAAATGAGCGGCTGTTTTCCCGCCTGTTTGAACTGGAATCCCAAGTGTTGAAATCCACCGATCCCGAAGATCTCTGCTTCACCCTGTTGCGGGCGCTGCGTTCCGGATTTGAACTGGATTTTGTTCGCTTCTGGCTGGATCGCTCCAGCTTTATCGGCGCGCATCAGCTTGAAGCCCTTTCCGAGCGCGATCTGGTCTGGGTGGAAGCCGGCGAAATTGTGCGCATGGGATTGCATCGCAAACACGCCTGGCTGATACAGCTCTCATCCGAACACAATTTCGACTGGCTGACCGAGCATGATCAGCATCTGGGTTCGCTGGCCCTGCTGCGGCTTGGCGAACAGGACAAACCGTTTGGCGTGCTGGGGCTGGGCTCGATAGACCGGGATCGCTTTGCGCCGGACCAAAGCAGCGATTTTCTGCAACATCTGGCGCAGGTGATCGGTTTAACCCTTGAACATGCGGTGGCGCGCGAACACCTGGCCCGTTTGTCGGTGACCGATGCTGTCACCGGCAGCCATAACCGCCGCTTTCTGCAGCCGCACAGCCATCAACCGCTGTCGCAATGGTTTGGCGAACGCACGCGCGTGGCCTGCCTGTATGCCGATATTGATCATTTCAAAGCCTTTGTTGATCAGCATGGCGAAGAGGCCGGCAACCGGGCGCTGTCCATGGTCTGCGATGCGATGCGCCTGCATGTGCGCTCCACCGATCCGCTGATTCGCATGGAAGGTGATGAGTTTGTGCTGCTGATGCCCGGCTGTTCGCCGCAAAAGGCCGAGGAGATTGCCGGCCTGACCATTCACTCGGTCGCAAACGACAAGCAAAAGAACCGCCCCGTTTCACTCAGCATCGGTCTGGCCTGTTCACCCGCCGGAGAAGATCTGGCCGTCAAAGAGCTGATCGCCCGCGCCGATCAGGCCATGTACGTCGCCAAAGCGCTGGGCGGCAACCGTTTTGAAATCGCAGAAGATGGAACAACATCCCCCGGTGGAGATGGCGACTAACCTCGCCTGTGAGCCAATGGCTGTAACCGTGCAGGGG
>Ga0256829_1002373_pt1 | contig 14101 bp, 12 predicted proteins | sample 131447metaG_FD_185979 | JGI IMG/M metagenome (GOLD analysis project Ga0256829, IMG submission 185979) | Hydrothermal vent microbial communities from Lau Basin, Pacific Ocean - 131-447 | ecosystem: Environmental > Aquatic > Marine > Hydrothermal vents | place: Pacific Ocean: Lau Basin | collected...
AAAGCCTACTCCCTCGCTCCCGTCATCGTTCCAGTCCTAACGGCCCTCTCCGTCATCTACCAGAACCCGCTCTGGATAATCGCCCTTGGAATCATCGTTACGATAGTCCACACGGCCTTTGGCTTCGACCTCGGTGTAGAACTCCAGCACAGGATTCCCAGCGAGAAGAGGGCTACGATGATGTCAATCTACTCGATGGTCTCAGCGTTGGCCATGAGTGGCTTCTACTTCATCTATGGTTTCGTCGTAGACTGGGTGGGACTGGCCGAGGCGAGGCTACTCTTCGCCCTAATCCTCCTCGGTGCAGGAGTGCTCTTAAAGGCGGGGGAAAGTTTAGGCCCGCTCAAAGACGTTCTAAAGCTTTGGCACATAGAGCTTGCAAGCTCGGAGTAACGAGGATCATTTGCTTGTGCTCATCCCAAAACCTTTATATTCAAAAATTCTCATTTTTATCCAGTTATATTGGCATTATGGTGAGAAAATATGAATACTACAGGGGTCTTGAGGCGGCTCTCCGAACTGGGAGATGTCTTTACAACGAAGGAAGCCCAAGAGAAGCTCGGCATGAGCACGAAGCAGTTAAACTACTACCTTGAGGCCCTCCTCAGAGAGGGGTTTCTCCGGAGAATCGCCAAGGGCATCTATGCCATCTCACTAGAACCCGGAAGGGCCTCTTCGCCCCATGAGTTCGTTTTGGGGCAGTTGTTAGTGCCCAGCGGGGCGGTTGCTTACTGGTCAGCCCTAAACTATTATGGAATGACTGAGCAGATCCCAAGAACGGTTTTCATTCAAACTCCCGTAAAGAGAGGCTACCGGAAGCTACTGATCCTAGACGGCAAGAGGTTTAAGGTGGTCGTAGTCCGTCCTGAGAAGTTTTTTGGAATTGGCAACATACGTCTTGGACGCAGAAGGGTTCGGATAACAGACCCGGAAAAGACGATAGTGGACTGTTTGGACAAGCCCAAGTACTGCGGGGGGATAATCGAGGTTCTTAAGGCCCTCAAGAACGCGAGGCTGGATTATGAAAAGCTGCTGGAGTACGCCGAGAGGATGAAGAGCAAGGCCGTTCTGAAGCGTTTGGGATTTTTGAGTGGGAGGCTGGGGCTTGGGATTGAGAAGGAAATCAGACTTTCTGAAGGGGACCGGAAGAGCTTTGCACTCCTCGACCCTTCAATGCCCCCTGAAGGTCGCTTTAACTATCGGTGGGGCCTTCGGATCAACGTTCCGGATGATTACTGGGAGGAGGTAGAATGATTGAGGAGGAGATAAAAGTCCTGAGTTCCGAGCTTGGGGTTCCGGTCTCTACCGTTGAGAAGGACTATGCTATAAGCTGGATGCTCTACGGTCTCTGGAAGTCAAAGTTTTGGAGGGCACTGGCTTTTAAGGGAGGTACCTGCCTGAAAAAGGCTTACTCCCCGGACTACAGGTTTTCTAAGGACCTTGACTATACTCTTCTTTTGGAGGAGCCGAGTATAGAGGAGGTTCGAGCTAAAATAGCCGAAGCCGTTGAAGCGGCCAGTGAAGGGCCCCTTCAGTTCCTGGATTTTGAGCTGAGGCCGAGATACGGAGTAAGGCTTTTCAAAGGGGAGCTTCTTGGATTTGAAGTTCGGATTCCGCTTAGAGTGCTCAGCAGAACCGGAAATCCGCGGGAGCGGCTACGTTGTTAACATACCCTCAAAGCTGGCCCTCTGGACATTTATTAGAACCAAGGTTTTTTGAGGGTGCCATTAGGGAAGTCATCTCACTGGTAAAAGACCCTGCCACGACCGGTGTAATGGACCTGGCCATCAGCAACTACTAGATGAGGATCGGACACTCTTGCGTACAGAGGTATTGCATTGGTGTAGAATTGAAGTGGAATACAATATTCTGGATCCAAAAGTTGAATATCCTTAGGATCTCTCAAACTTAATAGATTCAAAAAAGAGAGGGAGGCTTTAGATCCCATTGTAATAAACAACGTAAGTCCAGTTGCTGTCATAAACCTCGGTCGGAGCCACCGCGTAACCATACTCCCAGCTCCAGCTAGGGTTAGGATCAAGGTTTACTTGTCCGTTGCTTGCAGCCATGTAAGCCGCCCACACTAGTTGAGAGCAGTAATACTTATCATCATAAACCTTCGGCTTGCTGAAAAAGTCCCAATTGTATGACTTTCCAACCTGAGCCAGAGCAAACTGGACAGCAGCTTCTTTAATAGCATCACTCACAGCAACCCTCTCAATGGCAACAGTTTCATATCTCGTCAGGAAAGTACTAAACGTGGTCACGTGAACTCCAGTACTCGGCTCCGCCTCGACAACGAGCCAATCGTTGTAATAATCACTCCATCCAACAATCATGCCAACATGATCCCAGTAACCTGGAATTAGTGAGGCGAGCCCTGAGGAGTCATGTCCAAACACTAAGTCACCCACTTCAACGTTGGTTGGGTATGGTGTGTGTAAGAGCCCGTCCCTGAGCTAAAGCTAAGCGCTGAAGCGAACCCTGCACTACTGACCATTCCCAATACCATCAAGACCAAACCAAGCACGGTCAAACGCTTCATATGAACCACCTCAAAAACCAAATAAAGAAAAAACTAATAATAAATCTAACGGTTTTAACAACCGTCCGTTCTAATTAGTAGCTTCTGGCCTTCCTCTAACCCAAAGGAGGAAGGGTTTCAGTGAGTGACCCTACTTTGCTCTTTAGGGGGTTAGGGCTTTTTCTAAAATCCTCCGTATAAGCCACTGCAAGAGTCTTCAAAAAACTCTGGCAACCCCTCAACAAGCCAACAAGACCCAACTTCTAATCGACCACCCGTTTGTACTCTTGCTTCCCTTTATGATTTGCATTCTGACCCACTTTTTGCACTTTAATCCTATGTGAGAGACTCACGTATCTTACAGGGTGGGTGCCTGGTTGTAGCGTGCAAGATTGTGAAAAAAGAGTGAGTGCACTGCCCCGACGTTTCAGCATTTTCTACTTTAGTTTTTTGTGAACAAATTAGAAGGGCACACTTCCGACTCAAGTGCCCTTAATGTGGAACAATATACGTGAGAAACTCACGTATGTTATAGTGGGTGGAGAGTATCACAGTATCAGAAGTATCATCTAGTGTCAGTAGTATCATTTCATCACTCCCCCACGTTCCATCCCTTGCATAGATGTGCCTCATTATCTATATTAAAAACATAGATAATCGTGAACAGTTTAGAAAAGCACATGAGTATCCCTCTTTTTTAAATCTCACCCCTTAGGACTGGAGGAGGTTCAGTTTTTCACTAAAACCTATTGAAAGGGCAAGACTTTCAAAAGAGAAATGTAAACCTCCTCACTATTTAATCCCCACTCCTCCCATTAAGGCTTTCAGAGAGGCAGTCAAGCTTTAACCAGCCTATCATTGTTGCCCAAAATAACTTCAAGGGTATCAGTGCAGATAACCAAACACAACCTTTTCTCACATCTTCCAGCAGAGAGATTGCACTCCTTTTTAAGATAATATAAAAGGATATCACATCGACACTTCTCAGTGATCAACTCAATGATGAGCAGACCTTATTAAGGTTTAGCCCGAAAATACCCCGGTGATAAAATGCGTGTTATCCACCTCGCCTCGGAAAGCCTCGGCGTTAGGAGCTTAGCTACCTTCGTCGAAGCCTCTGGTTTAAAAATCTTCATAGATCCTGGCGTCGCCCTCGGCCCGAAGCGATACGGCCTTCCACCGGCGAAGGCGGAGCTCAACGCCCTCCACCAGATGAGAAGGAAGCTCCAGGGCTACGCTAAAAGGGCCGATGTTGTGACCATCTCCCACTACCACTACGACCACCACACGCCCTTCTTTGAGGGCCTCTACGAGAGCTCAAGTGAGGAATACGCGAGGGAAATCTACGAGAACAAGCTCCTCTTCATCAAGCACCCGCGGGAGAACATAAACTTCAGCCAGAGGAAGAGGGCATGGGCCTTTCTCAAAAACGCTGAGCCGATAGCGAAGAGAATAGAGTTCGCCGATGGGAGGAGCTTTGACCTCGGCGGGGTTACGCTGGAGTTCTCTCCGGCGGTTCCACACGGAAGCGAGGGATCGAAGTTGGGCTTCGTCGTGATGGTTTTAATTGATGATGGCTCCGAAAGGGTGATTCACGCCAGCGACATACAGCTCCTGAACCGCAAATCCGTCGAGTGGATAGTCGAGAAGAACCCAGACTTGCTCATAACCGGCGGGCCACCGACTTACCTTGGCCCGAGGGCTGCTGGCGCCTGGGAAACCGGAGTCAAAAACCTCAATGAGATAATCCGCGAGACGGACGCGGAAATAACCCTCGACCACCACATCATCAGGGACAAGCGCTACCCGGGGTTCTTCGATGAGCTGGAGGAGAGGCCTAAAACGTTCGCGGGCTACCTGAAGGTTGAGGACAGGCCACTCGAGGCATATCGAAGAGAGCTTCACAGGATTGAAAAGGGAGAGAGGATGCGGACGTGCCTTCAGGGGTAAGACTAGTTTACATCCCAAAGATGATTCGCTAGGGTTACCTCTTCACAAGTAGGAGCGACGCTTCCTTTCTCTCTTCGGAATCCTTCTTAAAGAATCCGAAGTGCACCGTGTACAGGCTCCCCTGCATCCTGCAGAGCCGGTCTTTCCCACCATCGATGAGGAGGAGGTAGTTGCCCGCAGTGAGGTAGGGCACGATTAGGGTGGAAAGTTCAGTGAAACTCGCCTTACAGGTCTCGTTCCCGATCCCCACCATGTAAGTACTGTAGGGTATCCCTGTGTAGGTTACCGTTCCCCTCGTCCAGTTGGAGGGGGTTAACCTGACTGCTATATTGTTCACCCTGAGGATATTGGGTGAGAACTCTACGTCCCCATCGCAGTCGGGGTCATTGTAGTCATAGACGGAGAGGACAACGTAATTGTAGGTCGCGTTGCCAACCCGGATGACCGTCTCATTTATAACCGTGGAATTGCTGAGCAATAAGAGGGAAATGTTAGACAGTGACCTTAAGACGTTCTCATTCCCTTCCCTGGATGTTGCGACACGATAAAGGGCCCTGACCTCTTCGAGTTCGCTCTTCATGAGATCCACAGCGAGCCTGTAGGAGGGATCTTTAAGCGTTACATTGTGTGCATTGTTAACGAGAGTCAGGTTTTCCCCAGCTGGACATGCAACGGGCTTCAGCGGGATGCTCGGGGTACTCTTATGGCCGTGAGCACCTATGCAACCTGCCGTGAATACCACCGCTATTAGGAGGAGAGGGAGAAGTTTTCGGGAGAGCATACGATCACCAGAGCTCGTAGTTTCCGGGATAGTGAGTGCCATCTACTTTGTATCCTATGTACAATCTGCCTGGAAGGAAGGGTTTTATTTCTATACTATTCCATAAATTCTTTGGAATATCTCCGTAGTTGCCTCCCTCATATACAAAGGCATGTGGTCACAAGACAGGCCCCCATCCTTCAACAAACCAATTTACATTGTTTGTTATATTTAAACATTTTGACTCGTTATGAGTAGTTTATTCCACACTACGAAATGGTATCATTTGCCCAGAAACCCTTTAAATCCAGAAATATAATCAACCCTGGTGATTAAAATGCGCGACTTCTACATCGCTCATGAAGAGGATATAAAAACCGGGAAAACGACGGACGTCTATTTCATCAGGACGAGGAAAATCCTCGAGGAAAAGGGCATCCACAGGAAGGTCTTCGCCGACGTGACTACCACTTCCCTCCCCAACGGATGGAAATGGGGTGTTCTTGCTGGAGTAGAGGAGGTGGCAAGGCTATTTGAGGGAATGCCCGTCAACATCTACGCTATGCCCGAAGGGACAGTATTCCACCCCTACGAACCAGTTCTTCAGATTGAGGGCTACTATAAAGAGTTCGGGATCTATGAGACTGCCTTACTCGGGATGCTAAGCCAGGCGAGCGGGATAGCGACGGCCGCACTTAGAACCAAGATAGCGGCAAAGTTCAAGCCTGTTTATTCCTTTGGAATAAGGCACATGCACCCGGCGATAGCCCCAATGGTTGACCGCTCTGCCTTCATAGGCGGCTGCGACGGCGTCTCCGGCGTTTTAGGGGCTGAGATGATGGGGGAGAAGCCCGTCGGTACGATGCCGCACGCCCTCATCATAACGGTCGGCGACCAGGTGAAGGCCTGGAATTACTACGACGAGGTTATGCCGCCGGAGGTTCCGAGGACAGCACTCGTTGATACATTCTACGACGAGAAGTTCGAGGCGCTGATGGCCGCTGAAGTCCTCGGCGAGAGACTGAACGCGATAAGGCTGGACACACCAAGCTCGAGGCGCGGCAACTTCAGGAAAATCATTGAGGAAGTCCGCTGGGAGCTTAATCTAAGGGGCTACGACCGGGTTAAGGTACTCGTCTCCGGCGGCCTCGATGAGGAGAGCATAGCGGAAATAGCCGATATTGCGGATTCTTTCGGTGTTGGCTCCAGCATAGCGAGTGCCAAACCAATAGACTTCTCCCTTGACATAGTTGAAGTGGAGGGTAAGCCCATAACGAAGCGTGGGAAGCTCAGCGGGAGGAAACAGATTTATCGCTGCGAGAACGGTCACTACCACCGCGTTCCGGCCAACAAGAAGCTTGAGAAGTGCCCGATCTGCGGGGCGAAAGTAGAGCCTCTCCTCAGGCCGCTCATAGAGAACGGTGAAATAGTCGCGGAGCTACCGAATGCAAGAGAGATAAGAGAATACGTCCTTGAACAGGCCAAGAAGTTTAATTTAACGCTCGATACAATCCCACGGGATACCAATTCAAAAATCCTCAAGAAACATTTACACTCGATATGAAGGAAAAGGAGGGGGCTTCAAGCCTCCTCTATGTGGATGCAGCTGACCGGGCAGGCCTCAGCGGCCTCGGTAGCGCAGTTGTAGAGGTTCTCGTCCTCGATAACCTCAACGACCGTGTGGCTCTTGCCGTCGTCCCCCATCTCGAAGACGTCCGGGCAAAGGCTTGCGCAGATGGCATCTCCAATGCAAACGTCCTGGTCAACCGAAACCTTCCACGCCATGGAACATCACCGCCTTTAGATGAGCTCGGGGCAATATAAAGTTTTCGACGGGGAAAAGGCCCTTCAGGGCAAAGATCGTTGAAAGAAGGATTAAAAACACCCTTAGTGAACAGAAAAATGCAGAATGGGTCAGTAGAGACCCAGCTTCTTCTTGTACTCCGGGCTTATCCTGTCGGGCGTCCAGGGGGGGTCGAAGGTGAGCTCTATCTCCGCGTCCTTAACGCCTGGGATCTCGAGTATCTTGTCCTCCACAGCGCGAAGGATCCACATCGTCATTGGACAGCCCGGAGTGGTCAGCGTCATCTTAACATAGACCGTGTTGTCGGGCCTGAGCTTCAGCTCGTAGATGAGGCCAAGGTTTACGACGTCGACACCTATCTCGGGGTCTACAACATCCTTGAGCTTCTCCCATATAATGTCCTCGGTGAGCTGAACGTTCTCGTTTACGGTGGTCTTTTCCTCGCGCTCGCGGTTTATGGTTATGAGTCCAACTCCCTCGAGCTTCCCAATCTCCGAGTGGAGCTTTATGAGGACGTTGTCTATGTCCGGCGTATCCTTTGCGAGGGTCACCGTCACGTTGCCCTTATCGTCCACCCCGATGGATTTGATAAACCTCTCGTCAACTATTCCCTTAACGACCTTTTCGACATCTTCTTTCGTGACCATAATCACCACCCAGCCGGAGTTGGAAAAGACAAATTTAAACCTTTTGGGGCAGAAGTGTGTATCTAAGACGATAGAATGTCCTCTATAATTTTGACCGCCATCTCCGGCCTCAGCGCCCTCGCCCTCGTCTCCCTCAGGACGCGCTGAATCCCGTAGCGCTTTATTGCAGGATTGTTCCTTGCCGCGAGCTTCCAAAGGGGACAGCCAAAGTTGAATTCGTAGCGCCCTCCAATTATCTCTATGATTTCACCCTTATCGAGCGCCAAAAATGCCGGAAGGTTGAGGATTACGAGTTCTCCTTTGTGGTAGATCGATATTAGCCCCGAGCTTAGGAGGTCACCGCTCGCGAGAATCTTGACGCCAAGCTCAAGTGCTTTCCTCTCAACTGCTCTCATGACCATCGTGTGACACCGCCCACATATCGGCGCCCTCTTCTTCATTAGACCTTCCATCTCGTCGGCGTATCCCCGAATTTCCACGAAAACCGATTCCTCCTTTGTTGCCTTTTCTATCTCTCTCTCGGTCATCTGTGGGAGTCTTGCAGTTATAGGAACCACATCAAAGCCGGCCCAGCGAAGGATTTTGAGTGAGGCAGTACTGTCAGAGCCTGCCGAGAACGCGAGTGCCATTCTTACCTCCATTGGGGAGCGCTCGAACTCCTCACCGGTGAGGCGGTACTCCAGGAGGTCCTTAAGGCGAGAATACACCCTCTCCCCGATTTCCTCCCTAACCCGCTCAAGGGCCTCGTGGTTGTATTTGAGGCGGTAGCGCTTGATGAAGTCGTCTCCAATTGGGTGTATCATCTGAGGCCAATCGTGGGTGGGCTTATTAAACCTGCCGCTAGGAAAACCTTAAAAGAAGCCCACTCTAACCCCCTTCACGAACGAAATCCTTCTGGAGGTGCTTGCTATGATGGAGATAGTTGAGAGCGTTAGGGAGAGGACGAACATTCCCGTTTACGAGAGAACGGTCGAGAACGTTCTGAGCGCGATACTTGCGAGCGACGATATCTGGCGTATAGTGGATCTCAGCGAGGAGCCACTTCCTCTCGTTGTGAGGGTCATAACGGTCCTTCATGAGATGGGCTACGTTGCCTTCGATGGGTCGAACGTCGTCCTTACCGAGAGCGGGAAGAGGCTGGTGGAGAAATACGGAATCGGAGCAAGGAGAGATTACACCTGCTCCCACTGCGGTGGGAAGACGGTCGAGCTTTCCGCCTTCGGCGACCTTCTGGGGCAGTTCAGGGAGATAGTGAAGGACCGCCCGCAGCCGAAGCACGATTTTGATCAGGCCTACGTTACGCCTGAGACGACCGTCGCTAGGATCGCCTTGATGCACACCCGCGGCGACCTCGAGAACAGGGAGGTTTTCGTCCTCGGCGACGACGATTTGACCAGCGTTGCCCTCATGCTCTCCGGCCTTCCAAAGAGGATAGCCGTCCTCGACATCGACGAGAGGCTTGTGAAGTTCATCGAGAGGACCGCGGATGAGATAGGCTATGATAACATCGAGATGTTCACCTTCGACCTGAGGGAACCCTTGCCCGACTATGCGCTCCACAAGTTCGACACCTTCATAACAGACCCTCCGGAGACGGTTGAGGCCATCCGCGTCTTTGTGGGGAGGGGTATAGCGACGCTTAAGGGACCGGGTTGTGCAGGCTACTTCGGCATAACGAGGCGCGAAAGCTCGCTCGACAAGTGGCGCGAGATGCAGAGGGTTCTCCTCAACGAATTCGGCGTTGTCATTACCGACATCATCAGGAACTTCAACGAGTACGTCAACTGGGGCTACGAGGAGGAGACGAGGGCGTGGAGGCTCCTGCCTGTGAAGGTCAAACCCTCCTACAATTGGTACAGGAGCTACATGTTCAGGGTTCAGACACTGGAAGGCTCAAAGGGCTTTGAAAAGAGGATACCCGTTGGGGACGAGCTTTACAACGACGAGGAAGCGTCGACCACATGATTGGCCTTATTGACTGCATCAGGCGAGAACTCGGCCGGGTTCCCGGCCTACACTCCCTAATTCTCTACGGCTCCCTCGTCAGAGGGGACTACCTCCAGGGGACGAGTGACGTTGACTTCTTCGCGGTTCTCGAAGACGGCATGGAGCCAGAGGAGGTACTCTCCAAACTACAGCCCGTCCTTGAGGAGTGCACTGAAGGCCTCAAACCCGTTGAGGTTGATATCGCTTGGGAGTGGCTCTCAAACCTCCGCGACCCGCTCAACCTCGGCTACCCCTACAAGTTCCTGACGGTTTACCAGGCCGATTTCAGGGAGAACCATCTCGTGGTTCTTGGTGAGGATATAACTGAACTCCTGCCCGAATACCGAGTTGAGGATATCCTCCCCGGAAGACTGGATGGCATTCTGAGAAACCTCGAGCGCTTCTCCGGAAACATGAAGATGCCCCACATCCTCGCGGGAGAGACCGCCAGGCTGATGGCGTTTCTCAACGGCTCGAGCCTGAGGAAAGGGGATGTCCTTGAGAAGCTCAAGGAGCTGGGGGATGAGGAGGCCGTCAGGGTTTACCGCTCCTATCTAGATGGGAGGAAAACAGAGTTTGATGGGGAGTTCTTGGTGGGGTTCGTAGCTTCCAGGGTGGAAAAACTGAAGAAAAAATGAAACTTATCTCTTTCTCTTTTTTGGCCTCTGTGGCTTCTTCGTTTGCTTTCCCCTCCATAGAACGACGGCAGCAATGGCTATCAGAATGCTCCCTGCGGTTATGTACGCGTACGCTTTTCCGCCACTGTTCTCCTTTTCCACGGATGGAACCGCCCTGAACCCGTTTACACGGTACGCTTTTATCACCAGCGGGTTCTTGGAGGGAAATATAACCACGTAGCCATCCAGTCCTCCAGTGTTCACTCCCCCCGTTGAGTTTCCTATGTACCTTGAGTCCTCCACCTCGAGGAAAGTAGCGTTCTTGAGGAAAACCCTGCCGCTCTCGATGTTCACCTCAGGTATATCCGCGTAGAGTAACCCTCTGAGGAACGAGAATCCCTTTTTGTAGACCTCACTGTTGGTGAGTCCCGCCTCCTGGAGGCCCAAGAGTGCCCGTGCGGTTGACGCTATCCCCGCGATTGAACCCTGCGTGTATGGGAACGCCCCAGTGGGATACTGCCGTTCTTTGAGCATACCAAGTGTTGTATTGAGCTCTTTTGCCATCCCGAACTCGCGGAACACCACCAGCGCCCGGGCGAGGGCGTAGGTTGGCACGCTGTAGTACATGGGCTTTCCCGTTTTAGGGTTCTTTGTGAGCATCCACGTGATGTTCCTGGAGAGATAGACAAGGGACTTGGAATAATTGTAGTTCACGTTGAGCTTTCTGAATACCCAGACCACGTACTCCGTGTTGTAGAAGTCCTTCCAAACCCCGTCTCTGTCCGTGGAGAGCAGGTAGCTGACCTCCTTTGAGTAGTTCTCCCCGAGGAGCGCCTTCACCCTCGCGGTCTCAGCAACCTGCCATGGAAGGAGCGCCGAGAGGTTGTCCGGTAGCCCGGGCTTGATGCCGCACTCCAGGTAGTAGCTAGCCAGAACGGCCTTTTCCCACTCTGTTCTCGGTTGTAGCTTCCCCATGTATGGGCAAGCTATCGTCTTTAGGTTTTCGAAGCCGTTTACTCTCGCAACGGTGAGGAGGTCAAGCACCCTGAAGTAGAGTTCTCCCCAGAATCCAAAGTGCTCCCTCTTCAACAGTTCCTCGCGGTACCTCTGGTTCCCAGTGGCGTAGAGCGCCATAGCTATCGCGATCGTGTCATCGCTTGTGAAGTTCTCCAGCTGAACCTTTCTTCCCAGGTATGCAAGGGCAAACGCCCTGTATGCCCTCAGGTCGCCGTTCACCTTCATGTTCTCAAGTTCGTTCACTTTTCCAAGTGCCAAGTAGCCGAAGATCCTCCCTTCATCCGTTCTGGGCTGTGCCGTCATTAACCAGCCGATCGCACGCTCTATCGCTTCCCCAACCTGCTTGTTCATCCCCGTGAGGTTCTTTAGTATATAGCCCTTCTTGAACTCCTTCAGAGCAATAACTGCTAAAGCTGTGTCGAGGTAGTCGTTCCACGAACCATCTGCCTTCTGCTTGTAAATGAGCCAGTATGCGGCGTTGTTTATCGTGTGGATGTATCTCCCGTGGGCGATGTTCTCACCCCTCATCAGGGCTAGCATAGCCATCGCGGTGTACTTTGCTTCCTCCTTCCCACCCTGGGAGTATCCCCATGAATTGAACGGGGTTCTTATTGCCATCAACCATTCACAGCCTTCCAGCACCCCTGTATAGTCGCCCGTCTTGTAGAGGGCCAGAACCGCGAAGGCCGTGTCCGGGACGGTTGGGTAATACGTGTACGGCTCGATTTTAGCCGAGACCGGCACCGATGATGCAATGAGCAGGATGAACAGCCCGATTACTAGAACCCTCCTCATTCAAACCACCTCAAGGAAGAAAAAGAAAGGGGGTTAAAAATCATCCGTAGTAGACTTTAACATCGAGCTGGTAGTTGGCGGTCCAGTAGTAGGTGTCGTAGGCGTAGACCACGAAGTACCAGGTTCCTGGAGCCGGGTTATTGTATTCAACGTGTTGTATTGAACCCAAGTTCTCTGAGCTGTCAACGAGGTTCTGGTTCGGGTCGTAGAGGTAGAGGAAGAGATCATCGTAGCTGTTACCGGTGAGGTCTCCGGTTATCTTGGTGGCGCCGCTGTTCACGGTCATCTCGTGGACGTTGTAGTCCCCGAAAGTAACGGTTCCAGTGAAGGTTTTCTCGTCAACGGTAGGCTGGCTTCCGCTTCCGCTGCTACCACCGTTGCTTGGGCTGCTCCCGCCGTTGTTGCCACCGTTGCTGGGGTTACTACCACCGTTGCTCGGACTGCCAGTTCCCTGACTGACGGTGCCTCCCTCGTCGAGCACCTCGAGCTTGTAGTTGGCGCTGCCGGAGTAGCTGACGATGAGGAAGTACCAGGTTCCTGGGGTGGGGTTCCTGTAGGCGACCTTCTCAAAGCCGTAGTATGAGGTGTCGGAGTAGTCGACGAGCTGGCCGTTCGGGTCGTACATGTAGAGGTCGAGGTCTGTCTGCTGGTTGTCCCAGGTGAGGAGTGCCGCTATCCTCGTCGTTCCACTGCTGACGGTGACCTCCTTGGTGACGTTCTGCTTGTTGGCGAGATAACCGGTAAAGTCAACCTTTGAGTCCTGGTCGTAGTTGAGGGCTTCGTAGGCGTTTATCCTACCGGCGCCGTAGGCTACACCGGCTATGGCGCTCGAGTTCACAACATCGGCGGTTATCTCGAGGACATACTTTATCTTGTCAGGCGTCCAGTCCGGGTGGGCCTCCTTGAGGAGAGCCACTGTACCGCTGACGTGTGGGGTGGCCATCGAGGTTCCAGAGGCGGCAACGTAGTACTGACCGACAGTCTCGCTCGTGAGCTGGGTTCCGGCAGCCCTGTCGGAGATAATCCAGTTCCCCGGAGCGACTACCTCCGGCTTGAGCCTGCCGTCAGCGGTTGGGCCCCTGCTGGAAAAGTAGGTAATAACGTCGTTCTTGTCAACGGCTCCGACGGTTATAACATCGGGTGCCGCAGCCGGGGAGCCGATGGTGTAGGTGTTTGGCCCGCTGTTCCCAGCTGCGACACAGACTGTTATTCCATCTGCCCATGCCTTGTCAACCTCCTGACTGAGGGCGTCGGTTCCATCGGAGCTCTGTGAACTTCCGAGTGAAAGATTGATGACGCTTATGTTGTACTTGTCCTTGTTCTGGATAACCCAGTCGATACCGGCTATTATGGTTGAAACGGAACCGCTTCCATCCGCATTGAGAACTTTAACGCCGACGAGCTTGGCACCGGGGGCGACACCCCTGTATTTGCCGTTGCTCGCTGCACCCGTGCTGGCTATTATTCCAGCAACGTGGGTTCCGTGGCCGTTGTCATCGTACGGTGTGGTCCTGTTGTTGACGAAGTCCTTCCATCCTATAACCTTACCCTGAAGGTCGGGATGGGAGGCGTCGATTCCGGTGTCCACAACGGCCACGGTAACACCGCTCCCATCGTAGCCAACGTTCCAGACCTCTGGGGCGGATATCTGTGCGGTTGATTCATCAAGTCCCTCAAGGTCAACATCGGCCTGTATCTTGTAGTCCTCCTGGATGAACTGGATTCCCGACATCTGGGAGTTCCCAAAGAAGCCGGAGTCAATGAGACCGGCTATCATAAGGAGGTCGTGAACCTTGAGTGTAACCGCAACGGCTGGAATGGCCTTGTAGTCGTATTTAATCTTAGCTCCAAGAAGTTTGAGAACTCGTATCGCGTTCTTTTTGTCCGCCTGATTGTCGAACATTATCACGGTACTGACATCCTGGTTCCAGTTCATGTTCTGAACCTTCTGGAACAGGGCCGGGGTAAGCAGGCCATAGTTCTTCTGGGTCTGGACGTGCT
>Ga0256829_1002374_pt1 | contig 14100 bp, 18 predicted proteins | sample 131447metaG_FD_185979 | JGI IMG/M metagenome (GOLD analysis project Ga0256829, IMG submission 185979) | Hydrothermal vent microbial communities from Lau Basin, Pacific Ocean - 131-447 | ecosystem: Environmental > Aquatic > Marine > Hydrothermal vents | place: Pacific Ocean: Lau Basin | collected...
TTTAAAGGTGGAAAAAATATAATTGAATATATTCCAAAATTTGCTAAAATAAAAAAAGGTGATTTAGTTATAACAAATGGTCTTGACGGACTTTTTTATGAAGGTGCAAAAGTCGGTATAATTGAAAGTATTAAAAACAAAAATTTATATAAACAGGCAAAAGTTAAGCTTTTTTATACAAAAGCTCCAAATTACTTTTATGTTGTAAAAAAATTAAAAGGAGTTTCAAATGGATACACAAAACATTGAAAATACCCTAAAAAAAATGGGAATGGTTATAGAAAAAATGGTTCAAAAAATAGATAATATTGATAAAAGAGTTACTGTTATTGAGGCTAAACTTGGAGAAAATGAAAAAAAGTTTTCAAGCGAGGATTTGAAAGTGAATCCTCAACAACAGCCACAACAAACTCAAAATCAACAGAATTCAATTTCAAAGAGTTTATCAGGTGGCTTTGGAAGTAGCTTTTTAGGTTCTTTAGGTGGAGCAATGGCTGGAATGGGACTTTATAATCTTCTTTTTAATCACTCTGTAAGTCCAAATGAGTTTGGTCAGGAAATGGGTATGAATGACAGCGAAATAAACGAAAGTTTAAATCAAAATTTTGATGAAATTGATTCAAAATTAGATGAGCTTGATTCTAAAATAGATACTCTTGATGAAAAACTTGATAATGATAATTTTGTGGATAATAGCGATTTGGATTTTAATGATACAGATACTTCATACAATGATTTTGATAGCGGATTTGATGATTTTGGAGGGTTTGATGATGTTTAAATAATCTCGCAAACTATCTCTTTATTCCCTTTTTTTTCTATAACTTCGATAATTTGAATATTAGGGAATTCTATTTTTAAAAGTTCATTTGTCTCTTTTGGTTTATGAATAGCTATAATTCTTGTTAAAAGTCCTCTGTATGCTTTTGCAAAATGGCTTATAACTTTGCCGTTTTTTATAAATTTGAATGTTATATAATTTTTAGGTTTATATATTTTTTCATAAAACTTTGCTCTTAAATCGATAAAAATTTCTTTTTCGTTTATTTCATCTAAAATAGGGGTATAAATTTCTTTATGGGCTTTGTAGATATCAAAGCCGGGTTTAGCTGTTTGTTTAAGAGTATAATGTGGAATTTTATCATTTGCGCTAATTACTCCAAAAAGATTAGAAAATATTAATACATTTTCATCTAACCATTTTTTAGAAATTTCATCTAAACTTTCATAATCAATATGTTTAAAAGCAACTCCACTATATCTTAAAATTGCTTTTTTTGTAGGGAGGGTGAAAATAGAAGTTTTATTTTCTCCAAAATTTTTAATATCATCGGTAGTTTTAATAAATTCATTATATTTTTTAATAATTTCTTTTCTTTTCTCATAAATTTGCGGAAATTTGAAAGAAATTTTATTTACAGGAGGAAAATTTCCTCCTTTTGATTTTGTTTCGCTTGGTGCTAGTAATATTTTCATAATTGAACTATAAAAACAGTATCTTTTCTTTTAACTTCAACTAAAGCATCACCTTTATTAAGACCTTTTAGAAGTTCTTTTAATTCATTAATTGAATTAATTTCTGTCCATTTGCCTGTTTTGACTGTTTTAATTCTTAAAATTACATCACCTTTTTTTAATCCCATCATAGCTGCATATGAATTTGGATTAATATTTGAAACAATAACTTCATTTTTAGATTCTTTTAATGTAACGCCTTTTAAAGTTTTTATGTTTATTATTTTTTGTTCTTTTGCTTTTAAGGCTTTAAGTTTTGCTTTTAAAGTTATATATTTTCCATTTCTATAAACTTTTAGTGTAATTTCAGTTCCTGCACCTTTAAATGCAATTTTATCTCTAAGTTCTCCTGCATTGTTTACTGCTTCTCCGTCAACTGCTACAATAATATCACCAGCTTTTAGTCCTGCCTGGCTTGCGGCGGTATTTGGTTCCACTTGATTTATTAATACTCCATGATTAATTCCGTATAAATTTGCTTTACTTGCGTCAATATTGCTTATCATTACTCCTAAATAACCTCTTACAACTTTTCCTTTTGTAATAAGAGAAGTTACTACGAATTTCACCATATTGCTTGGAATTGCAAATCCTATTCCATTATTTCCACCGCTGCTTGAAAGAATTGCAGAGTTTATACCAATTAATCTTCCTTCTAAATCAACTAATGCTCCACCACTGTTTCCAGGGTTTATAGCTGCGTCTGTTTGAATGAAATTTTCATAATCGTTTAGTCCTATAGATGTTCTGTTAAGTGCACTTACAATCCCTGCTGTAACACTTTCTCTAAGACCAAAAGGATTACCTATGGCTAAAGCAATATCACCTACTTCTATTTTATTAGAATTTGTAAATGTAATAGGCTTTAGATTATTGGCATCTATTTTTATTACTGCCAAATCTGTTTTTGGGTCGCTTCCTATAAGTTTTGCTGTGTAAACTTTGCCGTTATGTGTTTTTACTGTAATTTTTGTAGCGGCACTTATTACGTGATAATTTGTAACAATATATCCGTTTTTTGAAATAATTACACCGCTTCCTAAAGCATATTCTTTTCTTTTTTGAGGGAGATTAGGATTTTGAGGAAAGAATCTTCTAAAAAACGGGTCATTGAAAAATCTCTTAAATTGCTCAGGTATTTTAAATTCTACAGTTTTTACAACTGAAATATTAACGACACTTGGAATTACTTTTTTAACCACAGGTGCATAAGATAAAACAGTTCCATTTTGATTTGGTGCAACTCTTTTTAAATTTGTGTTGTTTACATTTAAATGAATTGTTCCTGCAAAAAGAGCAATGCTAAGCCCTGTTGCTAAAATTAATTTTTTCATAAGTTCTCCTTGAATTTTTTATTATTGTATTCTTTTGAAATGAAGTTATCATTAAGAAAGCTTTAAGTTTAGATTAAATATGGATCATTTTTAACTTAAAACTCATCTTTTCATATCTACTCATTCACTTATATACCCAATCCATACTCAATTACCACCATGCAAGAATCTTATTATTTATATCATCTTTTTTTTCTTTAAACATATGATAAATATATCTTGCAAACATATCTGTTTCTATGTTTACTTTTTGATAAGGTTTATAATATTTAAAAATCGTATTTTCAAAAGTGTGTGGGATGATAGTTAATCTAAATCTGTCGTTAAAAACATCATTTATAGTCAAACTGACCCCATCTATTGCAATACTTCCTTTTGGGGCTATATATTTTAGAATTTCAGGAGTTGTTTTTATAATTAAATCGTAGGAATTTTTATTTTTTTTAATTTCTAAAATTTCACCAGTTGCATCTATATGTCCTTGAATCAAATGTCCGTCTATTTTATCTCCAAATTTTAAAGCCTCTTCTAAATGGACTAATTTTCCACTTTGGTAATTTTCAAGAGGAATTATCTTTTGTGTTTCAGGAGAGAGTTCAACTTCAAAGCCGTCCGAATATACTTTTGTTACTGTTAAACATACCCCGTTTACTGCAATAGAATCCCCCGTTTCGGGTTTTAGTTTTGAAATGATTTTTAATTTATTATTTGAAAAAGTTTTTACTTTTCCTATTTCTCTTATTAGTCCGTTAAACACTAAAAATACTCCTCAATAAGTTTTCTTATTTTATTTGGATTTGTTTCTTTATTTATTTCATTTCTAAATTCACTTGCTTTTTCAATTCCTTTTGAGTACTGATGCAGATGTTTTCTAAATAAAATTGCTCCGTAATCTCCATACCATTTTATCATTTGATTGAAATGTTCAAGTAAAACTTCTTTTTTTTGTTTAGGGGTAATTTCTCCATTTTGTTTCATTTTAAGAAAAATCCAAGGTTTTCCAACCGCGCCTCTTCCTATTGCCACGCCTTTTGCACCTGTAAAATCAAGTACATATTTAGCTTTTTGATAATCAATTATATCTCCATTTGCAATTACAGGGATATTTACACTATTAACTACTTTTTTTATTTCTTCGTAATTTGCCTCTCCTTTATACATCTGTTTTACTGTCCTTCCGTGAACGGTTAAAAATTTAATTCCTAAATCTTGCAGTAATTTAGCCCTATCAACAGCTACGCTTTTATCAAATCCAAGTCTTATTTTTGCACTTACAGGTTTTTTTGATGTTTTAATAATTGAATTTATTATTTCTTTTAATGTTTCTTTGTTTTCATCTTTAAGTAAAATTCCCCCATAACCACTTTTTCTAGCCTTTTGGACAGGACATCCAAGATTTATGTCAATTCCGTCTATATTATTATTTTCATTAATAATTTCAACAGCTTTAATTGCTTTTTTTGGATTATTTGCGGCAATTTGAATAAAATATGGATTTTCAATAGGAGATTTAATCATCATTTTTTTTGTTTTTTCATTATTATAGGCAATTGCATTTACATTTATCATTTCAGAAAAAGTTAAATCACATCCGAATTTTTTAATAACACTTCTAAATGGTAAATCAGTGTAACCTGCAAGAGGTGCTAAAAAAAAAAGAGGCTTAGAAGATTTGAGCAGATTGGATATATTCATCGATATCAACTTTTTGACCTTCTTCTTTTAGTTTTAAGAAATAATCAAAAAATTTAAGATTATTTGTATCAATAATTTCTTTTGCTAATTCCAAGTGTTCATATTTTATTGTAAGATAAGCTTCAGCCCATTTTAAAGGTTTTAGCATTTCAAGTTCACTGTCAGGGTCAATTGAGCCGTAAATTTCTTTTGCAAGTTCTATTTCTTCTTTTATGCTAAGTTTTAGTTCTCCTTGAGATAATAAAAGATGAAAATATTCATCATGTAAATGAGATTTGATAATATCATAAGTGATAGGGTAGCCTTCTCTTAAAATTTCTTTTATTCCGGCAGTTTTTGCCCATATATAAAATGCTTCTTTTTTAAGCTCTTTGTCTTGAAATTTTTTTAAAACTTCTTTTGCGTATTCCGGTTCATTTTTGAGACGATTTTTAATATTTAATTTAAACCAAGGATTGTTTTCATTTAATTTATATTTACTTATTTCAACAATTTCTCCATTTTTTAATTTTTCAATATCTTCAAAAAATTCGTAATTTTCTCTTTTTTGGGGTTTAATTTCCAAGCCTTTTATATTTTTTATACATTCATTTATTTCGTTTAATGTTTTTGTTGGTTTAATACTATTTTTATAAAGGACTCTGTTTTTAATATTTTCTATAATTATTTTTAAATCTTTTTTTACATTTTTTTGATAAACAAACGATCTAAAATGAATTATTCCAAAAAATATTAAAGATGTCAGAAAAAAAAGAGTTAAAAATAAAGCCACCCATAGGGCATTAGGTAAAGACCAACTTGTTTTTCCTATATTTAGCGTTGTAAAAGTGTCGTTTTGTATATATACACCAAGAGAGATTAATGCTATAAAAATAATGCTGAATATTGTATATTTTTTCATTTATGCCTTTTTCCTTTTTTTTCTATTTCTTCTTTGCATATTATACAATATTTTGCGTAAGGTTTGATTTCTAATCTTGCTTTTTGTATAGGTTCATCACACATTTCACAAATTCCATAGCTTCCATCTTCTATTCTTTTTAGAGCTTCATTTATTTCTTCAAGTTCTTTTTTTTGATTTAAAAAGATTTGATAATCTCTTCCGCTGTCCATGCTGGCAGTTGCCAAATCACCTTCGTCTTTTATATCACATCTGTTGATTTCTTTTATTTCGTTTGTTATATTAAATAAAATTTTTTCAAGTTCAGCTTTTCTAAGCAGTAAAATTTCTTTAAAATGTGTTGTATTCATACTCATTCTTTTCCTTTTATTTATGATATGGATGATTGTTTTTTATGCTAAGTCCTCTGTAAATTTGTTCAAAAAGCATAATTTTTGCTATTTTATGACTCATTGTAAGAGGACTTAGTGAAATTAATTTTCCGTTTTTTTTAAAGTTTTCTTCAAATCCAAAAGCACCTGCAATAAAAAAATTTACACAAGAGTGCTCGAAAAATTTTGAAAATTCAAAGCTATCAATAAGCTTTCCTTCAGGTGAAAGGATTATATTAAATCCATTTGTATATTTTTCAAAAATTTTTGAATACTCTTTTTTTGGAGTAGTAGATTTAGCAAGATTTTTTGAATAAAGCGTTATATTCTTAACATTTCCAAATGGTTTTGATTTTTTAATAAATTCATTTATTTCTTTTGTAAAATCTTCTTTTTTTTCAATTGAATAGACATTAATTTGCATATATCGCTTCCTACTACTTTAAATTTTGCTGGAATTTTATCATAAATTTTAACGCCTCCAATGATTGCCACAGGATGATAAGAATATTTTATAAGTTCTATAATCTTTTGGCCTAAAATATTTGATGTCTCTTTTGTTGTAGTAGGGCGATATGCACCAAGGCCTATGTAATTTAAAGGTAGTTTATTGGCTTTAATTATTTCTTCTTTATTGTGAGTAGAAAGACCAACTATTTTAGTTTTGAGTGCTGAGTTTTGAATGTTGAGTGCTGAGTGGGTAGTGTTGAGTGTGTAGTCTCCGTTGCGTAATTTTGTAATAAAATCAAACGGTGTAAGATTAAATTTTTGACAGTATTGTTGTAAATCTTCCTGGCCTATATGTATCCCGTCTGCAAAAGGAAGAAGTTCAAGTGTATCATTTACAATTAATGTTTTTTTCCAATATTTTCTAATTTCTTTTATTCTTTTTAATTTTTCTTCAAGAGAGGAATTTTTGTCTCTGTATTGGAGTATTTTTGCTTTTAGACCTTTAGAGGTTTTGCAAAAATCTTTTATTGAAATATTGTATTTTTGTAGTGTATCAAAATCCAAAAGGGCATAAAGAGCCATTAAACGGCACTTTTTAATGTATATTTTAGTAAATTTCCTATTGTGTTTTTAAGTTCTTCTCTTTTTACAACCATATCAATAAGTCCGTGTTCTAATAAAAATTCCGCTCTTTGAAAACCTTGGGGTAAATCTTCTCCAATTGTCTGTTTAATAACTCTAGGCCCTGCAAATCCGATAATTGCACCAGGCTCTGCTAAAATAAAGTCTCCTAAAAAAGCAAAACTTGCACTAACCCCTCCAAATGTAGGGTCTGTTAAAAGGGAAATATAAGGTAAATTATGCTCAGCTAAACTTGCAAGTGCTGCAGATGTTTTTGCCATTTGCATTAAACTAAATGTAGATTCTTGCATTCTTGCTCCCCCGCTTGTAGAAACAATAACGACTCCTTGTTGTTTGGCAATAGCCCTTTTTACGGCTCTAACTATTTTTTCACCTTCAACACTTCCTAAACTCCCTCCCATAAAAGCAAAATCAAATACAACTAATTGTGTGGGAATAGAGTTTATAGTGCATTCTCCTGAAATTACAGATGAATTTCTACCTGTTTTTTTAAGATTTTCTTCTATTCTTTTTTTGTAACTTTTTTTATCTACAAAATGAAGCGGGTCATTTGGTTTTAATTCTTTATCATATTCAACAAAACTTCCTTCATCTGTTAAAAGTTTAATTCTTTCATCTGCACCCATTCTGAAATGATATCCGCATTTTGGGCAGGTGTTGTTTTGTTTTGCCACTTCTTTATAAAAACTTATAGCACCGCATGCCGGACATTTAATCCATGTTGTTGATTTTTCTTCTTTACTTGGTTGAGTTTTTTTAAATTTTTTTAAAAAGTTACTAAATCCCATTTTTATTCCTTTATGATGGTTAAGACCTCTTTTAAATCTTCTTCTTTTGGACTCATAACAATTAAATCATCTTCAATATGCCAAAAGCATTCGCTGTTGTAAAATTTAGCTGCTGCAATATCAAATTCTCTTATACCGCCTTTGTAAATAACGGCTTTGCTTGATTCTCCATAACAAAGTGAAAGGCTAAGTGCACCTGGGGCCCTAAATTTAAGATTGTGTTTTGCAAGTTTTGCCACAATTTCAGGATGTTGATAAGCTTTTTCAAACAAAATTACATCGTGTCTGAATGTTGAAATAAAAGGCTTTCTAAAAAGATTATCGAAGATTCTTGTTTCATTCGTTTTTACAAAATAATCCCCGTTACTTAAATTTACAACAACTGCAGCTGTATTTTCAAAATATATGCTTGTCCCAAAATATGGGATATGATTTGAAACATTATAGCTTCCGTCGATAGGGTCAATTATTATTTTTTTATCTTTTCCATTATCAATAAATCCGGCCTCTTCTGAAAAAATATTCCCAAATTCACTTAGCTTTTCAATAAAAAATTTTTCTGCAATCAAATCTATATTTAAACTTCTGTCTCCTCCATAACCAATACCTTTTGCTTCAAACAGATTAAGCTCTTCATGTAGAGCTCTTATTATTTTTAAAGAGCAACATAAAGTCGCATCTATAAAATTGTTTTCTAGGCTCATTTTTTATCTCCTAATGTAGGCCAAGAGATAGGATTAAAATTTTTGTCATATACACTTGGAGTCCCCTGAGCACCAAGCTCATTTGCAGCTTTTTTTGCTTTTGCAAGTTCTTCATTAAATTTTTTAATCTGTTCTTTTGTAGGATGGAAATTTTTCCATTCATTTCCTCCTAAAAGAGTCTGTTGCAGTCTTTTTGCTTTTTCTTGGTCAGTTTTTCCTGCTAAAATATAATAACTCATAGGTTTTGCATATTTATGAAACGGAAGAGGCATCAAAATTACGTGAACTGTATAATCTTTTGCAAGTAAATTTCTTTTTTCTTTTTCCATCATTCTACAAAATGGGCATTGTGGGTCTGTTACAAGATAAATATTTTTTTTCCCTTTTCCAAATGTAAACATCACACCTTTTTTTATAATTTCTGCGTGTTTTGGAAAATTAGGAATTAACATTTGACCGTTTCTTTTTAAAATTCTTCCAAGTATAGTATATTTTTTATTTGCTGTGACATATAAAAGTCCTTTGCCTCTTGGAGTATCAAGTTCTATTATATAAAAGCCGTCTTTTTTTGTAGCTTTTACCTTTATTTTTCCCTTTTTTAGTTGTGGTGCAAGTTGATTGTATATGGGTGTTGATTTCAATACATTGTTAATTTCTGTTTTACCTAGCATTTTATCTGATGCAAAAAGTGAGAGTGTTATAAGTCCTGATAGTATAATTTTTTTCATTTAAGCTCCTTTAATATTTGTTCTACAATTTGTTTTGGATTTTGTGATTTGTAAATAGGTCTTCCTACCACTATAAAATCTGATTTGTTTTTTTTTGCTTCTTTTATGTCCGCAACTCTTTTTTGGTCTCCTGCGTTTTCTCCAAAAGGTCTAATCCCAGGAGTTAGTGTAAGAAAATTTTCATTTGTGTGTTTTTTAATTTCTAAACTTTCCCATACACTGCACACAACTCCGTCAAGTCCTGCGTTGTAAGCGTCTTTTGCAAACTCGATAGCTTTTTTGTCTATATCATTTGCATAAATTTTTTTGAATTCTTCGTTAGAAAAACTGGTTAATGCCGTAACAGCTAAAACAATCGGTCTTTTTTCAAATTTTTTAAGTCTATCCATAACTTCCCTCATAGCCTTCTCTCCGGCACTTGCGTGAACATTAAACATATCAATATCCATTTTTGCAATTTCCTCGGCTGCATCTGCCATTGTATTTGGTATATCGTAAAGTTTTAAATCAAGAAAAATATTATAGTCCATTTTCTTTAATTCAACTATAAATTCTCTGCCGTCTCTAATAAAACTTCTAAAGCCAACTTTAAGCCATAAATCTTTACTGTATTCGCTAAGCTCTTTTGCTAAAGTTAAATTCTCTTTTTTTGTAGGATTATCGAGTGCTATACATAATTTCATTTATCTACCTTTGGTAGAGTTATGCCTCTTTGTCCATGATATTTCCCACTTTTATCTGCATAACTTGTTTCACAAAAAGAATCATCGGCACCTAAAAAAATAAGCTGTGCTATTCCCTCATTTGCATATATCTTTGCCGGAAGTGGCGTAGTGTTGCTTATTTCTATTGTAATATGACCTTCCCATTCAGGCTCAATAGGAGTTACATTTACAATAATACCGCATCTGGCATATGTGCTTTTACCAACACAAATAGCCAAAATATCTCTTGGCATTTTGAAATATTCTACACTTGTGCAAAGTGCAAAAGAATTTGGAGGAATAATACAATCCCCTTTTGTTTTTACAACATTTCTTTCATCAAAATTTTTAGGATCTACTACGGTTGAATTTATATTGGTAAAAACCATAAATTCATCACTTACTCTTATATCATAACCGTAAGAGCTTACACCATAGCTGATAATCCCGCTTCTTACCTGATCTTCTTCAAAAGGAGTTATCATTTCAAAATTTTTAGCCATACTGCGTATCCATTTGTCCGACTTAACGCCCATTATTTACCTTTAATATAAATTAGAAAAGAGAAGGAAAAGAAAGGGAAAAGAGGAAAAATAAATCTATTCTTTATCCTTTCTATTCCTTTTTTTAAAATTGTATCAAAAATATGTTATCATTTTGTATTAAATACATTTTATATATAATACAAGGAGCAAATTATGGATTATAGAGAAATTAAAAAACTGCTTGATGCATTTGACAAATCAAAAACTAATATTTTAGAGCTTGAAACAAAAGAGTTTAAAATATATCTTGATAAAAGTGTTACAGCTGCTGTTCAACCTGGAATTATTCAAACAGAACCTCAAGTTACTCAAGAGCCGATAGTCCAACATATTGAGGCAAAACATGAATGTAAAATGGATGGAGATGTAATAACTTCTCCAATGGTGGGTACTTTTTATTCAGCTCCAAGTCCGGATTCACCTCCTTATGTAAAAGTAGGAGATAAAGTAAAAAAAGGTCAGACTTTATGTATTATTGAAGCTATGAAAATTATGAATGAACTTGAAGCTGAATATGATTTGGAAATTTTAGATATTTTAGTGGAAGATGGACAGCCTGTAGAATTTGATACAAAACTTTTTAGAGTCAAAAAGGTTTAATTTATGAAAAAACTAAAAAGAATTTTAATAGCAAATAGAGGGGAAATTGCCCTTAGGGCTATTAGGGCTATACATAAACTTGAAAAAGAGGCTGTATGCATTTATTCTAAAGCGGATAAAGAAGCTATTTATCTTAAATTTGCAGATGGTGCGGTATGTGTAGGTCCAGCTCATTCAAATAAAAGTTATTTAAATATTCCTGCAATTATTACAGCTGCTGAAATGACGGAATGTGATGCTATCTTTCCAGGATATGGATTTTTGAGTGAAAATCAGACATTTGTAGAAATATGTAAAGCTCATAATATAGCTTTTATAGGGCCGAGTTTAGAAGTAATGGAAATTATGGCTGATAAAAGTAAAGCCAAAGAAATTATGAAAGAATCAGGAGTACCTGTAATTCCTGGAAGTGAAGGTGCTATTGCATCTGTGGAAGAAGCTAAAAAGCAGGCAAAAGAAGTTGGATATCCTATAATTTTAAAAGCTGCAAGCGGTGGAGGCGGAAGAGGAATGAGGGTTGTTGAAGATGAAGAACATATAGAAAACGCTTTTTTAGCAGCAAGTAATGAAGCTGAAAGCGCTTTTGGTGACCCTACTATTTATATGGAAAAATATATTGAAAAACCTCGTCATATAGAAGTGCAGATTTTAGGAGATAAACATGGAAACGTTATTCATCTAGGAGAAAGAGATTGTTCACTTCAAAGAAGACATCAAAAATTAATTGAAGAATCCCCTGCTAATATTTTGGATGAAAAAACAAGAAAAAAGCTTCATGAAACAGCCGTTAAGGCGGCAAAGGCAATCGGCTATTATTCTGCAGGAACTATTGAGTTTTTAGTAGACAAGAATCTAAATTTTTATTTTATGGAGATGAATACAAGACTTCAGGTTGAACATCCTGTAAGTGAAATGGTTACAGGCCTTGATTTGGTTGAATGGATGATGAAAATAGAAGAAGGTGAAAAAATACCTTCTCAAGATGAATTTGAAATCAAAGGGCACTCACTTGAGTGTAGAATATTAGCAGAAGATCCTGAAAAATTTATTCCCTCTCCTGGTAAAATCCAAAAACTTTATATTCCTGGTGGAAAAGATGTTAGAATAGATACACATATTTATGCCGGATATACTGTTCCTCAATATTATGACAGTTTATTAGCAAAAGTTATTACTTATGGGAAAAATAGAAATGAAGCTATAAAAGCTATGAAAGAAGCCTTAAAAGAATTTACCGTAGAAGGGATTAAAATATCAGCTCCTTTTCATTTGAAAATGCTTGAAAATAAAGATTTTATAAATAATAATTATGATACAAAATATTTAGAAACTAAGGGACTTGTTTAAAATCAACAAGTTTTCCTTTTAAATTTCCTATTTTTAATACATTTTTTACCATTCCTCTTAGTGTAACCCAGTTTTTAGGATTTATTACCAGATATAAAATTCCTTTGTCCCCTGCAAAAATTTTATTAAATAGATTTGCTTTTATGTATATTCCTTTTATATTATCGAAGGTGTCTTGAATTTTTTTAAGTTCATTTCCTTTTGGAAAAGTAACTTCAATTTTCCCGTCTTTATGTCTTCCTCCAAGAGCATAGAATATATATTTTTTATTATGCTTTTTTATAAATTTTGGAAGATTAAAATATAAAGATAAAATATCTTGATTTACATAATAAGAAAGGGTTGAATTTGAATCTAATTTACCGTTTATAAATCTTATTTTTTGAATATGCTTTTTATTAAAAATAAAAATAGTTTTTACTTCTTTTTTTGAATTTTTTCTTATTGTAATATATTTTTTGGGATATAAAATACCGTTTTTTATTTTACCTATAGATATATAACTATTTTTTAGATGATGAGAAAGAGTTGCTGCAATTCCTGTAAGTTTTGAATTTGTTTTTATAATATAATCAGTTTCATTTTTTTCAAAATATCCTTTTGCTATTCCAACTGTACCTAACCAGCCGTATTTTGCATTATAAGTGGCTTGTATTGAAAAAGAATAACTTAAAACGGTAATTATTAAGATAATTAATTTTTTCAATTTAATCCTTTTTAAAAATTATAACATTTTTATATGTTGTTTTGAATTATATAAATAAAAAATTAAGCTTTTTTTAAGTTTTGAAATGTTAGAATAGCAAAAATTAAAAGGGTTTCGAGTTTTATTACCTAAGGCTAAGCTATGGGAATAAAACCGATAGGGTTTAATTGGAAACGATTAAGCCTCCCCGAGTTTGGAAAGAAGCCCTAAAACTCCTTAATAAGGGAGATTTCCATCTCGGGTGCCCTTATTAAAGGAGTAAAATGAAAAAAATACTACTTATACTTTTTTTTATCACTTTTTCTTTTGCAAATCTGACACTTGGAATTGCTGGAGGTTATAAAAATATATTTCAACAGGTTATCAATTGGTATAATCAGCAATATCATCAAAATGTAAGAGCAATATATGGTCCTATGGGGGTATTGATTTTTAACGCTAATAGACAAACAATAGATGCAGTTATAGGAGATGAAGAGATTTTAAAGAAGCATAATAAAAATATTATTTATACTATCGGACAGGATAAAATGGTGGTTCTTAGCAAAAATAAAATTGGTTCATTAAAAGATTTGCAAAAAATACTTATAGCAGTTCCAAATGAAAAATATACAACTTATGGTAGGGCAGCAAAAGAAGCTTTTAATAATTTACATTTAAAAATTAATAAATTAATTGTATCAATGATGCCTCAAGGGATTAATTATCTTATAATGAATGAAGTAGAAGGTGCGATTGGAAGTTTATCCCAGGCAATTTTACTTAGAAAATTTCATTATATTGTTTTACCGTTAAATAGTTATAAGTCGATTTTTATTTCAGTTGCAAAAATTAAAAATATCTCAGAATTAAATAAATTTATAAATTTTTTAAAATCTAACAAAGTTAAAAATTATTTATTACAATATGGACTTTAAATGTTAAATAAAGAAGCTTTTTTTTCTATTGAGTTCTCTGAAAAACCCATAAAAAAAATGTTAAAATTATAGAAACAAAAAAAAACAGATTAAAGAGAGTAAAGATGCAAACACCAAGCTTTTTCGATTATGCAATGGAGAATCAAGGTGGAA
>Ga0256829_1002375_pt1 | contig 14100 bp, 13 predicted proteins | sample 131447metaG_FD_185979 | JGI IMG/M metagenome (GOLD analysis project Ga0256829, IMG submission 185979) | Hydrothermal vent microbial communities from Lau Basin, Pacific Ocean - 131-447 | ecosystem: Environmental > Aquatic > Marine > Hydrothermal vents | place: Pacific Ocean: Lau Basin | collected...
CAAGTGCTGTTATATTTTTAGCATTACAAAGTTCAAAAAAACAGACAAATGAAATCATTAATGAGATGATACTAAGTAACATTCAATCAAATAAGGATTTTATCGCAGATGCCATTTTAGCTCATGACTACTGGAGTCTTTTCAAATTTTTAAAATCTTCTTCGAAAAATAGTATCATAAAAAGTGCGGGAATTACAGACAAAAATTTTATTGTTTTAGCTGATACCAATACAAAAAAACATAGATTAGGTACTATTTTGAATGATAAAAAAAACCATACGATTATACCGTTTAGAAAAGATGGAGTGCTGTTGGGATACTTTATTTTAAATATTCAAAAAAATTCTATAAAAAAAATATTAGAGAAAAATTTCTCAAATAATTTTTTGCTTTTGATGTTAGCGGCATTGTTATCATTTTTTATAGCAATATATTTTATGAAAAACTTACTTGATAGACTAAAGATTTTAGTAGAAAATGCAAAAGCCGTGTCGCTTAAAAAATGGAATGATATAAAAGAAGTTGATAGTGTTGAAAATGATGAAATAACTGATTTGATAAAAACTATTACTGTTATTATGAAAGAGATAAAAACATCAGTAAAAAATGAAGAAGAGTTGAAAAATTTTTATCATAAAATCCTCTCTTCAGTCGATATATTTATAGTTATTTGTGATAAAGATTTAAATATAATGTATCAAAATAACCATGAACTTAAAGAATATATCATAAATGAAAATAACCAATTTAAAAATAAGTTTATAAAAAATCTTATATATTGCTATACAAATAGTTCTTGTAAGCTTTGTAAACAAAAAATTTCTAATGAATTTGATAAAGATATCTCACTGCTTTATCAAATCAACTTTGTAAATGAGTATTTAGTCGTCTCTTTTTCAGATATCACGCAATTTGCAAAAATGGAAGAAAATGAAAAGATAACACATTCATTGAAAACTTTAGGAGAAATCAGTTCTTTATTTGCTCATGAGATTAAAAATCTTTTGCAGCCTTTGAAACTTTTACTTTTTGATGAAGATACTATCGACAAAGAGGATAGAAAAGTGGTAAACAATACTCTTGATAGAATGGATGCTCAAGTGGCTGATTTTTTATCTTTAGGAAAACCACTTGATACTAAAGAGATAAAATCACTTTTTGTAAAAGAATCAGTAGATGAAATATACCAAATGCTAAAGCCTAAATTTAAAAAGAAAAATGTGAAATTTATTGAAAATATTGATATTAATTTAAAGATATATATCAACGAAAGTTCACTTGAGATGATATTAGTAAACTTGTTGACAAATTCTTTGGAAGCTATAGATAATAATGGTTTTATAGAAGTATCTTGGCAAAAAGGTGATCATGATATGAGCTTGCTTACAGTAAAAGATAACGGGTGTGGCATAAATGACAGTATAAGAGAAAATATATTTAAACCGTTTTTTACTACCAAAGAACATGGTTCAGGCTTAGGGCTTTTTACTATATATAAAATGGTTTATCTTTTAGGAGGCAATATGACACTGCTTGAGAGTGAAAATACAACATTTGAAATATATCTTCCAACAAAAAGAATGGAGAATTAAATGAAAATAGCTATTATTGATGATCAAAAAGATATAAGATACTCAGTATCAAAGATTTTAAAAAAAGATAATCACCAAACATTTCTTTATAGTGGATTGGAAGTTGATGTAGTTAAAAGTATTAAAGAAAATAATATTGATTTGTTAATCGTTGATATAATGCTTAGTGATAGTTTCTCAGGTATTGATTTATTGAAGATTTTAAGACAAAAAAATATCGAACAGCCTGCTATTTTGATGACAGCTTATACAACACCTACAAATATGATAGAAGCATCTAAAATAGGCATAAAAGATATTTTACAAAAGCCTTTTACCAAGGAAGAACTAAAAGATATAGTCAATAAATATGTGACTACAAGTAGTGGACAAATTCAAATCTTAAATAAAGATGATGAAGAATTTGTGGGCTCATTTGAAACTATGAAAGATATTTATAAAAAGATAGGAATCGCTGCAAACAATGACTTATCGGTTATAATTTTAGGAGATACCGGAACAGGCAAAGAATTAGTAGCAAACCTTATACACAAAAATTCTTTAAGAAACAAATATCCTATAATATCTATAAATTGTGCTACTATACCAAAAGAGTTGTTTGAGAGTGAACTTTTCGGTCATGAAAAAGGAGCTTTTACAGGAGCAGATAAAAAGCATATAGGATTTGCTGAAGCAGTTAAGCAAGGTACGATTTTTTTCGATGAGATAGGTGAACTTGACATATCTCTTCAAAGTAAGCTCTTAAGATTTTTAGAAAACAGATCTTTTAAAAGAGTCGGAAGTAATATAGAGATACCTTTTCAAGGAAGAGTAGTATCAGCAACCAACATAAATATAAATGATTATATAAAAAATGAAAATTTTAGAGAAGATCTTTTTTATAGACTTTCGATGCTTAGTATTGAGATACCAAACCTTGAAAAACGAAAAGATGATATACCGATACTTGTAACACATTTTATAAAAAAAGCAAATAAAGAATTAAAACTCAATATAAAAGGTATCAGTGAAGATGCACTCCAAATACTTAAAAAAAGACAATACAAAGGAAACATAAGAGAGCTTAAAAATATAGTTTATAATGCAGCTCTAAATGCACATAGTGATTTTATCCAAATTGATAATCTTAATCTTCCCGGTAAAAAAGAAAAAATTTCCAATATAGAAGATATTATTGAAGGATTGATTGAAAAAAATGGTATTGAAAATATAAAGAATACTTTGGAAGAAATAGAAAAGATTTTTTATCAAAAGATAGTAAATAAGTCAAATAATATCTCTAAGTTATCCGAGTATTTGAATATCTCAAGAGTTACTTTTCGTAATATTTTAAAAAAATATGATATAATATATAAATGACATAATAAAAACAGGAAATATAATTGTATAAAAGAAGTTTGATGTGAAAAGTCATATATCTATTAGAACTTTTAGCATTTTGTTTGTAATATTTTTTACATTGATTGCATTAGTATCTATATATAAAATGCAAAGCCAGGAAAAAGCAAATATAAGTAAAATTATCTCAAGTGATTTGCAAAGCAGTATTTTATCGCTTTCATTTATTTTAAAACAAAATTTAAAAAAAGATAATAATATAAGTAAAATTAAAGCAAAGCTTGATAATTTCCAGTATCAGAAAAAAATTATAAAAAATATTTATATATCCAATCAAAATAATAAGATTATATATTCACATAATAAAACAAATCTTCCATTGCCAAAAAACTTTTGTACAGATTTAAATAACTTAAATACATTTAATCTTTTGAAAAAAAGAGGATGTAAGCAAAAAGTTATTGTTTATAAAGGCACTAAAAAAATTAATTATGAGATTTATATCATAACAAATCATCAAGATATAAAAAAATTGATTTATAGTCCTATTTATGATTTTTTTTATTTTTTTATACCGTTATTCTTTATTTTGCTACTTTTAGTATGGCTTTATTTGGAAAAGATTATTATATTGCCTTTAGAGAAATTAAGGCAATTTGCTTACTATCATCTTCAAGAGCCAAAGGAGTTTTTGATAAAAGAGTTGGAGAGCATAAGATATTCTCTCGGAGTTACTTTTAACAGATTGGAAAATGAGCAAAAAGAACTTTATAAACTTTCCACAAAAGATACATTAAGCGGGCTGTATAACCGACTTAGTCTTTTTGATAATTTAAGCCAGCTAATTGCAAAAGCTAAAAGAGAGAGAAAAGAATTTGCAGTACTTTTTATGGATTTGGATAATTTCAAAGATATTAATGATTATTTAGGTCATGATGTAGGGGATGATATTTTAAAATATATCTCAAGTATTCTTTTAAAATCTGTTAGAGAAAATGATTTTGTTTCAAGGATAGGTGGAGATGAATTTGTTGTGATTCTTCCCGAATTTGAAAGTAATATTAAAATAGTAGAAATCGCTCAAAGAATAATAGAGAATATCTCCAAACCGATTGAAAAAGAGTCTGAAGTATTGTATGTAAGTGCTAGTGTAGGTATAGTAATATATCCTAAAGATGGAGAGAATGTTGCTGAACTTATAAAAAATGCTGATATCGCAATGTATAAAGCAAAAGAGTTGGGAAAAAATCAATTTCACTTTTTTACGGAGGAATTACACAACAATATTGAGCAAAAAATAAGTATACAAAATGCTATGAAAGATGCTTTGGAAAAGGGATATTTTGAACTATATTATCAGCCTAAAGTTGATATAAAAGAAGATAAAATAGTCTCTTGTGAAGCTTTAGTGAGATGGAATGATCCTAAAAAAGGAGTTATTGCACCTGATTTGTTTATCCAAATAGCTGAAGAGAATGGATTTATTATAAAGCTTGGTGAGTGGGTTATGAAAGAGGGAGCAAAGCAGATAAAAAAATGGCACAATACCGAACTACATGATTTAAAAGTTTCTTTAAATGTATCGGCTTACCAATTTTATGATCCGAAGTTTTATGATAAAGTATTGCAGGCAACAAAGCAGATAGATATATCCAAATTTGATTTAGAAATAACAGAATCCGCATTTTTAAAAGATACTAATAAAAATATCAAAACTATTGAGCAAATTAAAGATATTGGCATATCTTTATCGCTTGATGATTTTGGAACCGGCTTTTCATCTTTGTCTTATTTAAGGCAAATCCCAGTAGATACTCTTAAAATTGATAAAAGTTTTATTGATGCATATAATGAAATAAATGGTGAATCTTTTATTGCATTGATAGTTAATATAGGCAAAATTTTAGGTTTAAATATCGTTGCAGAGGGCGTAGAAAGCAAAAAACAATTAGATTTTCTAAAAGAGATAGGATGTTCTCAAGTACAGGGATATTATTATTCAAAGCCGCTGCCTATTAAAGATTTTGAAAAATTGTATAAAAAGTACAATAAAATTTAAGCACTTTTTTCGATATTGGATTTTATAAAAACAAAAGAATTTTTCTTGATATTACCACTTTTTAGTATTTTGCAGTATAATCCTCTGTGATTTTTAATAAGTTTTGGTAATTGTTTGCCAAATACACTTAAATGATTACACAAAGTACATTTTTCTTTTATTTGTATTATTGCATCATTGATTTGAAGTATTTCTTCAACTTCTAATTCATGTGGATCAAAATCGAAAAGTAAATTTTCGCCATAACTTCCATATAAAAGATTTATACCATGATTTTTAGCTATATTGTATGATTTTATGCCTATTATCATAACCGTTTTATTTAAGTCATCATTTGCAAACTTATCATTTTCTATGCCATAGTGTTCTATAAGATTTAAATTTTTAACCTTTGGTCTAGGAAGACCGCTTGTTCCTACAGTAGCACTAAAAGTCCCTAAGACTTTCCCTAATTTAATAATTTCTTCTGCCATTAGCTCTCTTTAAAATGTAATATAATTGTTATTATACCAATCTATTATAAGAAAACAAAATAATTTTATAAAAAGTTTACATAAAATTCTTTAATGATTACTTTTTTACACATTTTATGGATGAGGAATTTTGATTTTTGAATTTAAAAAGTATCCTGTTGCGGCAATAAGTAACAAAATAATATATGTATTATGGAGTATATTAAAATACCAAAGGAGATAATATACCCAAAGTAATATAGCTCCAAGTGGTGTAGGAATGCCCACGAAATACTTGCTAACTTCCCCTGCATCACTTTGTAGATTAAAGATTATAAGTCTTCTTATACCTGAAATTACATAATATATAAGTATAATACCTGAAATAATTATCTTAATAAATCCATCTGAATTGAATATTGCAAAAAATATAAATAAAACAGGTACCAGGACAAAAGATAAAGAATCAGCAAATGAGTCAAGCTGTACTCCAAACTCTGTTGAAAGTCCATATTTTCTTGCAATTTTTCCATCGATTATATCAAAAGCACCTCCTATCCAGGCAAATAGTGCTGCAAAAAAGAGATAATTGTGTGTTATAAAAAATATTGCAATAAGTCCAAATGTAATATTGGCAAATGTAAAAATATTTGCCAAATTAAAATGTGAATTTTTTTTATATAAAAATTTCATAGCTCTACCTTCTTAAAATAATGATTTATCATATCTTTTTCAAAATCATCGTTATCATTGTATTCATATCCAAAACACTCTTTCCATAAAGTATGAGGCTCCATACATAGATAAAAAAATACTTTTTTATGCCAGGAGCTAAATGATTGATAAGCTGTTTTAAACATTTCAACCTTTATCTTATTCGGGTAAGAGTATTTGCCTTCAACCTCACTTAAAGGCATCTGGTATATTTTACTTTTAAAATTTCTTTCTCTTATCTGTTTTAAAACCGGCTTAATGTATGTCAAGGTTCCAAAGGAAATCATCGCAACTTCGTTAGGAGAAAATTCATCTTGAAGTCTATTAAAAATACTCTTATAATCTTGTAAATAATTTTCATATTGAACAATTGGATGAAAATGAAATCCGACTTTAGCCCCTTTGTTGGCAATTTTCTTTGCGGAAGAAATCCTCTCGTTAAGTCTTGCACTTAAATGTTCCTCATATTCTATGATAGTTGGAGTATTAAGAGACCAAGTAACTATAACATTTTTAGGAATATCATTTTCAAGGAGATATTTTATATTGTTTGACTTGGTTTTAAGCTCTAAAATAACATTATTGTTTAATGAAGCAAAATCAAAAAGAGCTTCCAAAATACCCTCTTTGTTTCCCCACATCAAAGAGTCTGAGCTTTGACCTGTTCCTATGTGATATTTTTTTTCTGGATCCAATTTTATATTTTGTAGTTTTGCTTTAAAATTTTTATCAAAAATGACTTGATTTTGATTATAAAATGATTGAATTGAGCAATAAGAACAGTCAAAACCACAACTTTCAACTGCATCTAAAGTCAAAAGATTGCAACATCTTGTTTTCTCACTGGCAACCGGGCAAGATCCAATTCCAAGACTTTCTTTTTCTATGGTTTTTGTTTTTATCCCTTTTGGATGATATGTTTTTTTTGAGTTAAAATTTTTATAACTATTTGGTCTATTTTGTAAATTTTCATATTTTTTTTGTAAAGCTTTTAAAAGGATTTTTCTTTCTTGCTTATGGTTTTTTATATTATTACTTATTTTGTCAATATAATTTACGATAGAGCCTTCATCCCAAATCACAATATCATTGGCAATATTTATTATGATTTTTATCTCTTGAAAACTTAGTCTGTAACTTAAAGCTATATCTTTTATAAGATTTTGCTCACTTTCAGTAAGTTTCAAAAAGTTTGTATTTTTGATGGCATTATTAAACTTGTCTAATAGATTTTGCATATACGAATTATACTAATATCAACCTTAAGACTCCTTGTTGTAGCAGTTTCTTATCTCTATGGTTTGTGAGTTTTGCATCTATTGCCGTATTTTAAAAAATATATCAAATCTTTTAATATTAAAACAAAACAGTAAATCCATAAAATATTTAAAATATAATTGTCTTTAAAATTTCCAAAAAAATATAAATATCCAAAGCCAAGCACGAATGGCCATTTTAGAAAATAAAAAAACAATATCCCAACCCCATAAATCTCCTTAAAAAATTTCATAATAAATCTTTTCGTGTATCTTTGTATTTTCTTTTGTTCAACTTGAAGATTTGAGGCTCAATAGTTATATCACTGATAACAGTACCGTCTCTTTTATGCAAGATATCTTCAATAACCTCAGCAATACAGGCAGGTTCAATATAGCTCAAAGGATCATCACTTGGGAAAAAGTTTAATTTATGAAAAAAATTTGTATTGGTAATATCTGGGTTTATGCTCACGACTTTTAATCCACTTTTTCTATTTTCGGCAAAAAGTGAAGAGCTAAAGTGTCTTAATCCAGCTTTTGTAGCTCCATAAACAGCACCAAAAGGAGCTTGTTTGATACCTGAGATGGAGCAAATATTAAATATATAACCTCTGTTTTTTTTCAAAGTTTTTAAAAAAACTTTACTTAAAAGTAATGGTAAAGTCAAATTAAGATAAATTATTTTTTCTATATTATCAATACTTAACTCTTCATGAGGAGCAAAATATCCGATACCTGCAGAATTTACGAGAATAGATATGTCTTTATCTTTTATATCTTGTAAGAAAGTATGCACACAAGTAGTATCACTTAAATCGCAAGTATGAATAATGAAATCTTTATCCTTTATGTCGCATTTGTCAAAATCGCGACCTACTGCTAAAACTTTATAATTTAAGCTTAAAAGTTTTTTGGCTATCTCCTTCCCTATGCCACTACTTGCGCCGGTTATCAATGCTTTCATATTTAATTTCTCCCTTAAGATATTTTTATATTTTTTATATTTTTTTTGACAAGATTGTATATAGTTTTTTTAGGCAGTATGGAAGTATCTAAAAAATCAGAAATTATTTTTAAAATATATATATTTTCTTTTTGAATAAATTTTTTTGAGGCATTATAAAAACCCACAGATTCCATATCCACTAAGATTTTTTTAAATGTATTGATTTTATTAACCGGTTTTGAAACACAATATACAATCTCCCCTTTATCACAAATTATAAATTTTTTATTTGTATCATATTCAATAATAGTCTTTATTGGATGCAGTGAGCCTATACATTTATCTTTATCATTTGAGCCGCAAATCCCAATATTATAAATTTTATCTATCTTGTTTGTTGTGCATGCATAAGTTGTTGCTATAGCAGCATTTATCTTACCCATTCCGCTTATGATAAGAAAAATATCATTATTGGCAAAAATCAAAAATATATTATTTTTGATTTTTTTAAGTTTGTAGTATGCTATCAAAGCTTCAGCTTCGCTAAAAAGTGCAGTTACTATACATATCATAACGATATTTTAGCAAAATTTAGGCAAAATAAGATAAAAATTTAGGTGAAATATTTTGAAATATAGTTTTAAGAAAATTCTAAGTGAAGTTGTAAAGTTTAAAAAAGAGTTTATAATAGCCAATATTATCGCTGTTATAGCCGTTATAGTCAGTACTCCCGCACCTCTTTTGATGCCACTTTTGGTCGATGAAGTGTTGCTGAAAAAACCCGGATTTTTAACCGAACACATAGACAAACTCATAGGTCACCAGCAAGCTTATGTATATATTCTGATAGTTTTGATAATAACTGTTTTTTTACGGACGCTGTTTTTTGTTTTAACAGTATTACATGATTATATTTTTTCTGTTATTTCAAAAAATATAACTTACAAAATTAGAAAAGATATGCTTTCTCAGATTTCTATGATATCACTTAATGAATATGAAAGTTTTGGAAGTGGAAAAATATCTTCAATGTTTTTGATAGATGTTGCTACTGTGGAGACTTTTCTTGGTATGAGTATTAGCAAGCTTATAGTTTCTATTTTGACTATTATTGGAGTTGGCACGGTACTGCTTTTAATAAATTGGAAATTGGCTCTTTTTATACTTTTGGTAAATCCTTTTGTTGTAGTCCTTAGTAAAAAATTTGCAAGGAAAGTTAGCTTTTATAAAAAACAAGAAAATAAAACTTATGAACAATTTACCGAGGCATTGAGTGAAACACTAGATCTTTTTTGGCAAATAAGAGCTTCAAATCAAGAACAAAATTTTATAAAAAGATTATTTAAAAAAAGTTTTGATATAAAAAAGGCCGGAATTGCATTTGCTTATAAAAGCGATGCAGCATTAAGGTTTTCATTTTTACTATTTTTAGGGGGCTTTGAGATTTTCAGAGCGGCTTCCATCTTCACAGTAGCTTATGGAAATTTGTCTATTGGACTTATGTTGGCAATTTTTGGCTATCTTTGGGTTATGATGGGTCCGGTTCAAGAGATACTAAATATCCAATACTCCTATCATAATGCAAAAAGAGCATTAGATAGGATAAATAAAATTTTTAATATGGAAAAAGAGCCAAGATATCCTCATTTGAAAAATCCATTTGTAAACAAGACAAATGAAATAGTTTTAAAAGATTTATATTTTTCTTATGATGATAATGTGACGATATTAAAAGATATCAACATGACAATCCACAAGGGAAAGAAAGTTGCGATAGTGGGTGCAAGCGGAAGTGGAAAAACAACACTTGCTCAAATAATTGTTGGATTCTATCCTATCAAAAAAGGAAGCTTGCTAATAGATGGTATCAATGTCAATGAGATAGGTTTGGATGTATTAAGAGAGCATATATATCTTGTGTTACAAAATCCATTACTTTTTAATGATACGGTGAGAATGAATTTGACCCTTGGAAAAGAGATAGATGATAAAATCATACACCAAGCCATAAAAATTGCACAACTTGAAGGAATGTTAAAAGTTTTTGAGAATGGACTTGATACGCAAGTCGGCAAAAATGGAGTTAAACTTTCAGGCGGGCAGAGACAAAGGATATCTATTGCGAGAATGATTTTACAAAATCCAAGTATTATTATATTGGATGAATCGACAAGCGCACTTGATATTCATACTGAAGAGACACTTTTTGAAGAGTTACAAGATGTTTTAAAAGAAAAAACTACTATAATAATAGCTCACAGATTGAGTACGATAAGGCAGGCAGATTATATTTATATGCTTGAGGATGGATGCATAGTTGAAGAGGGTACTCATGAGGAATTAGTCCAAAAAGAGGGCAGTTTTGCCAATCATATAAGGAGTTAATATGAAAAAAATAATTTATATCATTATGATATTTGTAGGGTTAAATTTACAAGCGGCTCAAAAACAAGATGATATTGTGATATCTGCTGTAAATACATTAAATAATATTATGAGCATTCCGGAGAGTTCTATTCCGCCAAAACTTTTAAGAAATGCAAAAGCGATAGCTATAATACCAAATGTTATAAAAGTCGGATTTTTTGTAGGTGGGAGATTTGGCAGAGGAGTTTTGAGTATAAAACAAAAAAATGGAAGGTGGAGTGCTCCTTGTTTTATCAATCTAACCGGAGGAAGTATAGGATGGCAGATCGGGGCACAATCTAGTAATATAATACTTGTTTTTAAAAATCGAAGCGGGATTGCCGGTATAGTTGGAGGTAAGTTTACACTTGGTGCTGATGCTTCTGTTGCAGTAGGACCTGTTGGCAGGAACGCGATGGCTGGTACTGATGCAGGCTTTAATGCTGCAATATATTCTTACTCAAGATCAAAAGGACTCTTTTTGGGGGTTTCGCTTGCAGGCTCATCTTTAGCTGTAAACAATTCATATAATGCAATTTACTACAATAAAAATGTATATCCGACTGATATATTTAAAGGGTATCGTATCAAAGTTCCTAGAAGTGGCAGAGTGTTTATTGATACAATAATAAAATATACAAGGTAATATGATTTGAGTGATATATTTACATCTTTATCGACTTATGGGTATTTGATCCTTTTTTTGTATTCTTTTGGTGGTGGATTTTTTGCACTTGTAGCTGCGGGAATACTTTCTTATGCCGGCAAAATGGATATCACTATATCTATAACTGTCGCTTTTATCGCAAATTTTATAGGTGATAGCGTACTTTTTTATATAGCTAGATACAATAAAGCCTTAGTTATGCCATATATAAAAAAGCATAGGCGGAAACTGGCTCTTAGCTCTATTATGATGAAAAGATATGGAGACAAGATTATATTTATCCAAAAATTTATATATGGTATAAAAACTTTAATCCCTATAACTATAGGTTTAACCAGATATGATTTTAAAAAGTTTACAATTTACAATCTAATCTCAGCACTAATTTGGGCATTATTGTTTGGCATAGGAAGTTATAAAAGTGGAAAATATTTATTGGGTATAGCTGTATTTTTAAAAGATCACCTTTGGATTACGCCTATCTTGCTTTTTGTACTTCTTGGGGGGCTATGGTACTATTTGGAAAAAGCGACAAAAAAACGCTAATACTCAATCCCATGTTTGATTATATCGATACCATATTTTTCTCTTAATTTTCCTATTTTTGCATATAAGTTATTTTGTATGCAATCTTCTTTAAAATCAAATACAGAATATATGTGATTTTTATGGCTATTAAAGTTTGTAAGCGACATAGAAAGCTTTATGATTTTACTGTTTTTATAGATGTCTATCTCATCAAAAAGCTTTATATACTCTTGTTTTAAAAAAATTTCAGTAAAAATTCTATTGAAAGTTTTTCTTTTTTTTGATTTCTCTTTAAATTCATATTTTATACCAAGAAATATAGTAGTAGGTCTTTGTTTTATTCTTGTAAGTATAAAAGATAAGTGTCTTGAGAGTATATAAATCCTTCTTTTTATCTCTTTTCTTTCTAAGATAGGATCAAAGGTTCTTGATATACCTATGGACTTTCTGTCTTTTTGTTTTTCTATTTGATCATTGTCTTTGCCACAAACTCTATCATATAATTCTTTGCCTTCTCGTCCATAAGAGTAAAGTAAAACTTTTGAGTTGTAAATATCTCCCAAAGTAGATTTTTTATATCTTGAGAGTTTATTTTCCCAAGACCTTCCGATACCGGGAAATTCTTTAATTGGTATATTTTTTATAAAGTTGTATATATCTTTTGGATAAATTATCTTAACTCCATCAGGCTTTGCCGTATTTGTAGCTAATTTTGCAATCCATTTTGTTTTGGCAATTCCTATGGATATAGGAAGATCAAATTTTGCTTTAATATCGTTTTTCAAAGTTAATGCAAAATCAAATACATCTTTATTATCAATCCAACCAGAAGTCTCTGCAAAAAATTCATCTATACTATATTGCTCTATCAATGGTAGCTTTTTTTCTAAAAAATATTTAAGTTTAAAAGAAAGTGTATGATAAAGTAAATGATTTGGCGGTAAAACTATGAGTTTCGGACAAAGAGAGATAGCTTCTTTTATACTCATTCCTGTTTTAAGCCCATAGTCTCTCGCTTCATAGCTGGCTGTTGTTATAATGCCTCTTATTTTTTCTTTATCTTTAAAATATGAGCTTTTGTCATGCATTTTCTTTGAAAAAAAGACAGGTGGTACAAAAGCACCGCTATTTGCTATTATTGCTTTTTTATTTGGTCTATTTTTTGCAAAGATTATCTGATCGCTCCGTCCACCAACTGCGACTTCTTTGTGTAAAAGTCTTTTATCTTTTGTTCTCTCGGCAGAAACAAAAAAAGAGTCAAGATCAAGATGCAAGATCATTAAAAAACCAAATCTCCGATTTTTGAAAATTGTTTTACTAAAATATCTAAAAATCTATCTATTGTATTTAGTATTATCATGTTTTTTCCTTTAAATTTATGTCAAATTGTACTATTTTTTAAAATCATGATATAATTATATTTCAAATTGACATATAAATAAGGAGTTATTTTGAAAACTATTGTTGAAATATTTGAATCTATGAAAGATATATTATCAAATGAAATAAATAACAAAAAGATTTATGATAAGGATTTGGCAAAATCACTTGGTATAAATCATCTGACTTTGGCAACTATGAAAAAAAGAGGAAGAGTGCCGTATGATAAAATACTTGATTTTTGTGCAAAAAGAAAGATTTCGATAAATTGGCTTTTGTATGACCAAGTAATAGACAGTATAAGAGATGAAACAGAAAAATATGCAAGAATTAGGTATTTTAGTGATATTTACGCAAGTGCCGGAGGAGGAGCAGAAAATTATGATGAAAACAGCCAATATATAAATATTGATGAAAAAATTATACAAAAGCTAAACATAGGTGGAAATAATATAAAAAATATAGAAGCTATTAATGTTATAGGCGAATCAATGGAGCCCACACTAAAAGAGGGAAATGTTGTCTTTATAGATAAAAGTAATAAAAATATTCAAAAAGGAGGTATTTACATACTATTAACACAAAATGGACTTTTTATAAAGAGAGTTTTATGCAAAATTGACGGAAGTTGCGATATCATCTCTGATAATCCATCTTATCCTGTAGAAAATATACCAAGTGGTTTTTTTGAAGTTGTAGGAAAAGCGGTAGGCTTGTTAAGTAAGTTGTAACGCTTAGTTGAGAAATATTTGAGCCGCA
>Ga0256829_1002376_pt1 | contig 14099 bp, 10 predicted proteins | sample 131447metaG_FD_185979 | JGI IMG/M metagenome (GOLD analysis project Ga0256829, IMG submission 185979) | Hydrothermal vent microbial communities from Lau Basin, Pacific Ocean - 131-447 | ecosystem: Environmental > Aquatic > Marine > Hydrothermal vents | place: Pacific Ocean: Lau Basin | collected...
CACCGCGCCGGGGATGGGGGCGCCTGCACGCAGGGCTTCGGCCACGGCGCGCAGTGACGGTGAGGCGGTCAAAAGGGGAAGAAGCATGGGAAGAAAGTCAGGAGCCCGGCAGTCGGGTAGTCGCCAGGTCGTTTAGTCGTTGGTTTGGGGCGCATTGACGAAATTCATTGCAGCCTCCAGCCCTTCGTCCAACCAGCGGAAGATGCCTTCCACGCCGCGGTCAAAAGCAATGGACATGGCTTCCAACTCGGCGGGGGCGAAGGGTTGGAGCACATAATCGGCGGCGTCCATGCGGCCGGGCGGGCGGCCAATGCCGAGGCGCAGGCGGGGGAATTCCTGCGTACCTAAGCGCTCAATGATGGAACGCATCCCCTTGTGGCCGCCGTGGCCGCCTTTGGGGCGCAGGCGCACCGTGCCGAGGGGCAGGTCAAGGTCGTCGTAGGCCACCAGCAGCCGCTCCGGCGGGATTTTGTAGAAGCGCATCAGCGGCCCCACGGCCTGCCCGGAGAGGTTCATGTAGGTTTGCGGCTTGGCCAGGATGATTTTGGCATTGCCGTAGCGGGCGTCGGTGGTCAGGGCTTTGAATTGCAGGCGGCGGAAGCGTGTGCCCAGCCGCTCGACCATGCGGTCAACGAGCAGGAAGCCGGCGTTGTGGCGGGTTTGGGCGTATTCCCGGCCCGGATTCCCGAGGCCGATGATGAGGTAAGTTTGCATGGCTCAATGTTCCGTGGGGAGGATGCCCAGTCCGGGATGCCTGGATGCCTGGATGCCGGGGTGCCGGGATGCCTGCCTGGATGCCAGGATGCCAGGATGCCCGGTGCCCGGGTGCCCAGTGCAACGAAGCAACGAATGTACCACCCGCTATTTTACCAGCCGCCTGTGCTACAATTGTTTCATCCCCTTTTTGTGGAGGCAAGATGAGCGAGGAAATCGGTCGCACCCTGTTCGACCATCTGGTGGAACTCGCCGCCTTTGAACTCGGCGGCGACGAGGCGGAATATCTCCGCAGGGAACTCAACAAGCAACTGGACGCGATTCACGAACTGGAAGCCGTGCCGCTGGACGCCGACACGCCCATCACGTCCCACGGCGTGCCCTACACGCAGGAAATCAGCGCGCCGCCGCGGGAAGACCGCTGGCAGCCTTTCCCGGACACTGAGAAGTTGATGGGGCAGGCGCCCGAAACCGAGGATGGCTACATCGTCGTCCCAGACATCCCGCACGAGGAACTATGACCCGGAAAATACAACCACAGAAAACACAGAGGAAGCACAGAAAACACAGAAAAAAATCTGTGTCCTCTGTGGTAATTCTGTGCCTTCTGTGGTTTGCTGTGAGGAGTAAACAAACATGATGGAATTGCTACGCATGGAAGCCCACGAAATCGCCGCCGCGGTGCGGGCGGGGAAACTTTCGGCGCGCGAGGTGCTAGAAGCCACCTTGGAACACATCGCCTCTGTTGACGGCATCCCCGGCAGCATCGGCGACGACCCCGAGGCCGAACCCGACAAAATTCACGCTTTCATCACCCTCACCGCCGAGCGCGCCCGCGCCCAGGCCGACGCGGTGGACGCCAAAATCGTCGCGGGCGAAGACCCCGGCCCCTTAGCCGGCGTGCCCTTCACGGTGAAGGACATTTTCGTGGTGGAAGGCACGCCTTCCACCGCGGGGTCGCGCATTCTGGCGAATTACATCGGCCCCTACACCGCTACGCCCGTGGAACGCATGGAAGCCGCGGGCGGCGTGATGTTGGGCAAGGTCAATCTGGATGAGTTCACCTTTGGCTCGTCCAGCGAATCTTCCGCGTTCAAGCCCACGCCCCGCAACCCGTGGGATACCAGCCGGGTGCCGGGCGGCTCTTCGGGCGGCAGCGCGGCCGCGGTGGCCGCGGGCGAGGGCTGGCTTTCCCTCGGCACCGACACCGCGGGCTCCATCCGCCAGCCGGCCGCATTCTGCGGCGTGGTGGGCCTGAAGCCGACCTACGGGCGGGTTTCCCGCTATGGGCTGATTGCCTTCGGCTCGTCGTTAGATACCCCCGGCCCCATCGCCCGCAGCGTGCGCGACGCGGCGCTGATGCTGCACGTCATCGCCGGACGCGACCCCCACGACGCCACCTCCGCCGCCGCGCCCGTGCCCGAGTACCTCGCGGCGTTGGAAAAGGACGTCCGCGGCCTGCGGGTGGGGCTTTCCCCCGACTATTTCCGCATTGTGCGCGCCGAGGGCGGCGAACTGGTGGAAGAGCCGCTGCCCGCGGAAATCAAACAGGCTGTGCTGGATACCGCCGAGCGCTTAGCCAACATGGGCGTGGAAATCGTGGAAGACGTCCCCATGCCGCACAACCGCTATGGCATTCCGGCCTATTTCGTGATTGCCCGGGTGGAGGCGGCTTCCAACCTGCACCGCTACGACGGGGTGAAATACGGCTACCGCACACCCGACCGGGTCGCGGATATGCGCGAGATGTATCGCAAGAGCCGCGGGCAGGGCTTTGGCCTGCAGCCCAAACTGCGGATTTTGATGGGAATGTACGTCAGCGCGGCGCAGTACAGCGAGCGGTATTACCAGCGGGCGTTGCAGGTACGCACGCTCATCCGTCGCGATTTTGAGGCGGTCTTTGACCCCGAAGGCAAGTACCGTTTGGATGCCCTGCTGACGCCCACCACGCCGACCGCGGCGTTCCCGATGGGCGCGGTGTACGGCGACAGTGTGCTGATGCAGTATGCCGACCAGCTGACCGTGGCCGCCAACCACGCGGGCGTGCCCGGCATTTCCGTGCCCGTCACCACCGATGCGGACGGCCTGCCCCTGGGCGTGCAGTTACTCGGCCGCGACTTTGACGAAGCCACCCTGCTGCGCCTCGCCCGCGCCGTAGAAGAAGGCGCGGCGTTTACGGCGAAGGTGTGAAGACACAGAGAACACAGAATCCCACAGAAGACACAGAAGGAAGATGGACGAAGTTAAACGCGATCCCCAAACCCATGCCATTATCGGTGCTGCGCTGGAAGTACACCGTGAATTAGGCCCTGGCTTCTTGGAAGCGGTTTATCAGGAAGCCCTTGCGCTGGAATTGCAGCGGGCAGGTATCCCTTTCCAGCGCGAGGTTGGGTTACAGGTCATTTATAAAGGCCAGCCGCTGAAAAGTATTTATCGTGCTGACTTCGTTTGTTTTGGCAGCGTAATTGTGGAATTGAAAGCCATTGAACACTTGACGGCTCGCGAAACAGGGCAGTTGGTTCATTACCTCAAGGCTACCGGGTTTAGCAAAGGGCTTTTGCTAAACTTTGGGTCTCCTAAACTGGAAATCAAACGCGTTGTGCGCTAATTTGGCTTTTCTGTGTCTTCTGTGCTTCTCTGTGACCTCGGTGTTTTCTTCCTGAATTTTCAAGGAGCGCGTTATGGAATACGAAGCCATCATTGGCCTGGAAACCCACATCCAGCTCAACACCGAAACCAAGATTTTCTGCAACTGCAAAGCCGATTCGTGGGGCGAGCCGCCTAACACGAACATTTGCCCCGTGTGCACCGGCCAGCCCGGCGTGTTGCCCGTGCTCAACAAGGCTGTGGCAGAAAAAGCCGTGCTGCTGGCAACGGCGATGCACGCCGAGGTGCGGCGGGTTTCCTACTTTGACCGCAAGAACTACTTTTACCCCGACCTGCCCAAGGGCTACCAGATTACCCAGTTTGACCGCCCGATCGCCATCGGCGGCTATCTGGATCTGCCCATGCCCGAAGGCTACACCCGCCGCGTCTACATCATCAAACTGCACATTGAGGAAGACGCCGGCAAAACCAAACACGCCAACGGCTACCGCCTGATTGACTTCAACCGCTGCGGCGTGCCTCTGATTGAAATGGTCACCGGCCCCGACCTGCGCTCTGCCGACGAAGCCGCGCAATACCTCATCCGCCTGCGGCAACTGGTGCGCTGGCTGGGCATTTCCGAAGGCAACATGGAAAAGGCGCACATCCGCTGCGACGCCAACGTCTCCATTCGCCCCAAGGGCGCAGATTACCTCAACCCCAAGACCGAAATCAAGAACGTCAATTCCATTGACGCCGTGCGCGAAGCCATCGCCACCGAAATTCAGCGGCAAATCCGTGAGGTGGAAGCCGGACGCGAAATTCATGCCTGGACGCTGGAATGGGACGAGGACGCGGGCGTGCTCCGCAAGATGCGTTCCAAGGAAACCGAAGCCGACTACCGCTACTTCCGCGAGCCCGACCTGCTCCCGCTGGTGATAGATGACGAGTGGAAGAGCCAAATCCTCGCCGACTTCCCCGAACTGCCACTGGAACGCCGCGCCCGCTTCATGGCGCAATACGGCCTGCCGGAATACGACGCCGACATCCTTACCACCGAGCGGGCGCTTTCCGACTACTACGAAGCCGCCCTGCAGGCTTACAACGGCGACCCCAAGCGGGTTTCCAACTGGGTGATCAACGAAGTGCTGCGCCTGCTCAACGAGCGCGGCCTGAGCGCCGACCAACTCAAGGTCACGCCGCAATACTTAGCGATGATCATCCGTCTGGTGGACAAAGGCACGGTCAACACCTCCACCGGCAAGGCCTTAGTGGTGAAGGTGGAAGACACCGGCAAGCCGCCCAAGCAGATTGTGGAAGAGGAAGGCCTCGCGCAGGTCAGCGACACCGGCGCGCTGCGGGCGATTTGCGAGAAAATCGTGGCCGCCAATCCTGACGAAGTGGAAAAGTACCGCGGCGGCAAGACCTCGCTCATCGGCTGGTTCGTGGGGCAGGTGATGCGCGAAACCCGCGGCAAAGCCAACCCCAAGGAAGTGCAGAAGATTCTGCGCGAACTGCTGGGGTAAGAGAAACCGCAGTTGGCACAGACGACGCAGAAAAATCTGCGCTTCCGTGTCATCGGGGGCTGCGTTCTCGTGTGTTTTGCGCCTCGGCGCGGCTCTGTGCCGCCACTTTAGCATCCAGCGATGCCCAAGGTTATGGATTTTTTCGCTTACCTGCATGCGGATTTCGACGCGCCCATTGCCGCTTTTGACTGCGGCGAAAAATGCGCGCCCTACAACCCCGGCGGCCGCCCGTTTTGCTGCGACCCGCGCCACGCGGTGCCGCCGCTGTATCGTGAGGAGTGGGCTTACCTGCAACGCGCCGCGCCCGGCGTCTGGCGGCTGTGGGAGGGCGAAACGCCCGAAATCACCGCCGCTTTGCAGGCTGAAACGCCCGATGGCCAGGTGCTGGCCGTGTGCCGCGGGCCGGAGCACTGCGCCGGGCAGCGCCCTTACCGCTCGGTGACCTGCCGCGCCTTCCCTTTTTACCCCTACCTCAATCGGGAAGGCGACTTCCTCGGCCTGGCCTACTACTGGCAGTACGCCGACCGCTGCTGGCTGATCAGCAACCTGCACGTGGTGAACGCCGACTATGTGGCGCAGTTCGTCCGGGCGTACGAGCGCATCTTTGCCCGCTACCCCGAAGAACGAGAGACCTACCGCTACCACAGCATCATCGCCCGCCGCGTGTTTGGCCGCCGCCATCAGGAAATCCCCCTGCTGCACCGCGACGGCGGCGCGTATTGGGTGCGCCCGCGCGACGGCCGCCTGCGCCCAGCCGACCCGCGCGGCTTCCCCAAATACGGCGTGTATGCCGTTGCCGCCGAAATGCCTTTCCCTGACGAAACCTGATTTGCCATTCGTAATTCGCCATTTCCCCCATGCCTGCCGAATTTACCCCTCCCCATACTTACCGCACGTGCCGCCGAAACGCCGTGTGCTGGGTGGCTTCCCACGCCCGGCGGCATGGCTGGCTGATTGCCACCATGCTGCTGGGCGCATTGGGCAACGCCGGCCTCGCGGCTGTGGTGCCGATGATTATCGGGAAAGCCTTCAACGCCGTCCTGGCGCATCCGCCGCGGGTGAGTTACCTGGCGGTGGCCGCCGGGCTGATTGTGGTCAGCCAGGTTGTGCGCGGCGCACTGCAACTGGGGCGGAATTTCAGCGCCGAGGTGATGGCCCAGCGGCTGGAACGCGATATCCGCGATGAACTCTACATCGCCCTGCTGGGCAAGAGCATGACCTTTCACAACCTGCAGCCCGTGGGCGACACGATGGCGCGCGCCACCAACGACGTTCGGGAAGTCAACCTGATGTTCAGCCCGGGCATCAACCTGGTGGTGGGGTCGGCGGCGTTCCTGCTGATGCCGATTTTGTTTGCCCCCCGCTATCACCCGGCGCTCATCGCCACGCCCCTCGGCTTCCTGGTGGGCTATGCGCTCTTGCTGGCGCAATACCTGCACGAACTCAGCCCCATCAGCGACCGTGTCCGGGCGGCTTTCGGCCAGATGAACACCCGCCTGGCCGAAGCGCTGGATGGCATTGAAACCGTCAAGGGCGCAGTGCAGGAAAGCGGCGAGGCGGGGCGGTTTGCTTCCCATGCGCGGGAATTCCGGGATGCCTACGTGCGGCAGGGGAACGTGGAAGCCCGCTTTTTGCCGCTGCTGCTCATGGGCGTGGCCAACGCCACCGGCCTGGGGCACGCCCTTTATCTGTTCCACCGCGGGGCGCTCAGCGTGGGGGATGTGGTGGCTTATTTTGGGCTGCTGCAACTGTTCGGTTTCCCCACCTTTGTTTCGCTGTTTGCCTATTCCCAGGTGGCGTTGGGGCTGGCGGGGGCGCGCCGCATTCTGGAACTCATCAACCGCGAGACGCCCCTTGACCAGAACCTTGCCGGTTATGCCGCGCCCATGCGGGGGGCGGTGGCGTTTGAAGGGGTGGCGTTTGCGTATGCCGGCGGCAAGCCGGTGCTGGAAGACATTGCCTTTGCGGTGGAAGCCGGGATGCGCGTCGCCGTGGTGGGGCAGACCGGCGCGGGCAAGACCACGTTGGTCAAACTCATCAACCGCACCTACGACGTCACCCGCGGCGCGGTGCGGGTGGATGGCGTGGACGTCCGCGACTGGAGCCTGGAAGCCCTGCGCCAGCAGATTGCCATCATTGAGCAGGATATCTTCCTGTTTTCCCGCACGGTGGCCGAAAACATCGCCTTTGGGAAGCCCGACGCCACGCGGGAAGAAATCGTCGCCGCGGCAAAAATGGCGCAGGCGCACGATTTCATCATGGGCTTCAAAGACGGCTACAACACCATCCTGGGCGAGCGCGGCGTCAACCTTTCGGGCGGGCAGCGGCAGCGGCTGGCGCTGGCCCGGGCCTTCCTCGCCGACCCCCGCATTCTGGTGCTGGATGACGCCACCAGCGCCATTGACTCGGAAACCGAAGACAAAATTCAGCAGGCCATCTTCACCGCTTCGCGCGGCCGCACGACCTTCCTCATTACCCACCGCCTTTCGCAAATCCGCTGGGCCGACCTGATTATCGTGCTGCGCCGCGGCCGCATTGCCGCCATGGGCACCCACGAGGAACTGCTGGAGCGTTCCGAGGCTTACCGCCGTATTTTCCGCGAATGATGCGCTCAAAAATGTTGCTCCCTTTCCCTCCGTTGGTGGAAGCCCGCCTGCTGCGGCGGGAAAACCGCTTCCGGGCGGCGGCGCGGCTGGCCGATGGGCAGGAGGTTGCCGTGCACGTGCCCAATTCGGGGCGGATGCACGAGGTGTTTGACCGGCCGCGGCGGGCGTGGCTGGCGCGAGCGCGCAATCCCCACCGCAAGACGCCTTACGATTTGGTGCTGGTGGAAGGCGATGGCGGCGTGCTGATTTCGGTGGATTCCCGCCTGCCCAACCGCCTGTTTGCTGCCGGGTTGCGGCGGGGCGTTTTTGAGGCCTGGCTCGGTTTGTCCCCCCAGGTGTGGCGGGTGTGCCCCGAACCGGCTTATGGCGCGGGGCGGCTGGATTTTCTGCTCACGGCTCCTGACCGCCGCTGGTGGATTGAAACCAAGTCCATCACCCTGGTGGAAGACGGCGTGGCGTTGTTCCCCGATGCGCCCACGGTGCGCGGCCGCCGCCATTTGGCCGACTTGTGTCGCCTGGTGGGGGCGGGCGAGCGGGCTGCGGTGGTGTTCATCGTCCAGCGGCATGACGCCGTGGCGTTTGCTCCGCATCCCACCGCCGATCCCGATTTCCCGGCGGCGCTGCGTCGGGCGGCGGCTTGCGGCGTGCTGGTGAAGGCTTACCGCTGCGCGGTGAGGCTGGAGGGCATCGCGGGATTGGCTGAAATTCCCGTGCGGCTGGGGGAATAAAACCACAGATGACACAGATGGGCACAGAAGGCGCAGAGTAGCTGTTCACCCCTATGAGTTCACAAGCAGTTAGCGGTTGGCAGCTGGCGGTTTGCCCACTCTCACCTGTTTTCTAGAGCCTTGCCCATAGCGGGCTGGTATTGATTTCCTGGTGTCTTTGCCTCCTTGGCATCATCTGGCATCATCTTGGCGACCTTGGCGACACAAAAATCGGCGTCTGTCCGTTTTATCCGCGTGATCCGCGGCCTATGCTCTCAAGGCTGAGCAGTTACGGCGCAGAAAGAAAAAGGCACAGCAAATCTGTGCCTTCTGTGTTTTCTGTAACGCTCTGTGTTTTCTGTGGTTCCCTTTCAGCAATCCATCGCTTTCACCAGCCGCAATGCCTCTTCAAAAACCTCTCCGATGCTCAACCCATCGGAATTGAGGATGACGGCATCGTCGGCGGCGCGCAGGGGGGCGACTTCGCGGCCTTTGTCTAATCGGTCGCGGGCGCGCACGGCTGCCAGAATTTGCGCATAATCGGCCTGCTCGCCGCGGGCCAGGCGTTCCTGATAGCGGCGGCGGGCGCGTTCCTCGGGCGAGGCGTCCAGGTAGATCTTCAGTTCGGCGTCGGGCATCACCACCGTGCCGATGTCGCGCCCGACCATCACCACCTTGCCACGGCGGCCAATGGCACGCTGCTTGTCGGTCAGGGCGGCCCGCACGCCGGGGTGCGCGGCCACAATGGAGACGTTGGCGTCCACTTCCGGCGTGCGGATGGCCCAGGTGACGTCTTCCCCGTTGACGAGGACGTCGTATTTGCGCCCGTCGTCTGTGCTGGGCGGGCGGACGTCAATATCCAGGTTGGCGGCAAGTTCGGTCAGTTTGTCGGCGTCTTCCACGGCATAGCCGCGTTGCAGCGCTGCCCAGGTCACGGCGCGGTACATCACGCCGGTATCAAAGTAGAGGTAGCCGAGGGCTTTGGCAAGGCGCTCGGCTAAGGTGGATTTGCCCGAAGCGGCCGGGCCGTCAATGGCGATGCGTAGAGGCAGGTTCATGGGGTCTCCGGATGTGAGGCGGGGGCGGCGGGGAAAAGGTCGGCGCGCACCCACAGGATCACGGTGATGCCCACAGGACGCGGCGGGCGGAAGGCCAGCCACTGAACGGTTTCCTGCGCTGTGGCGGCAGGGAGCAGCGGCGGGGTGAGGGCCAGGGGGAAATCCTGGCCGCGATAGGCATTGGCCTGGGCAGGTTTCCAGTTGGGGAAGGCGATGATGGCTTCCGGCCGGGCGTCGGGCGGCAGGGCGTTGACGAAGCGGGCGTTGGGATCGTGCCGTAGCAGCCAGCGCAGGGTGGCAGGGCTTTCCCGCGGCGCGACGACGGCGATTTCCGGCGTGTTGGGAAGGCCGTGAACCTGCTGACCGAGGTCGGCAAGGGTGCTTTCCAGCAGGCGAATTTGCGGCGCTGTGGGGGCGGCAGCCCACAATTCAGAGGCGGGCGGGCCGTAAGCGGCGTGGCTGAAGGCGCTCAGGGTGAGCAGTGCACCTGCCGCTACCAGCCCCCAGGCCGGGCCGAGGAGGCTTTCGCGCCAGGCAAGCGGCCCCCGAGGGTGCGAAAAAGCCAGCAGCGCGGTCAGCAGCGGCACGAGCAGCAGGCTCACGATGACCAGCCCCAGTTGCAGGGCGGCCTGACGGCTTCCCGCTGGGGCGCGGCTCCAGGCCAGCAGGCTCAGCCAGGCGAAGGTCAGCAGAGCCAGCGTAAGGGCGGCCTGCCAGCCGGTGTCGGCCGGGCTGCCGAAAGGCAGTTGCATCAGCGCCCACGCGCCGGCCACCCACAGCGGCACCAGCGCCCAGGCCAGCACCGCCACGCTGCGGCCGGGGTAAAGCATGGTGAGCACCAGCGCGCCGAGGGCCGCGGCAAGGGCAAAAGCCACAGCGGGTTCCCGCCGGTGGCGCAGCAGGGCCGCCCCCCCGATGGCCGCGCCGGTGGCGAGGGGGGCATAGGCCAGCAAAGCCACGGCCAGCAGGCGGAGGGGCACCGGGTTGAGGGGCACGAGGGTGTGCGCAAAGGCGCTCAGGCCGTTGAACCAGGCGCCCAGTCCTTCGGGCGTCCAAAAGGCGAGGGTGCTGCCGAGCACCGCAACGGCCACGGCGTTCCGCAGGCCCTGCCGCAGCCGATGGGGAGGCAGGGCGATGGCAAGCGGGAAGCCGAAGACGCGATAGAGCGCCGCGGCGAGCAGCAGGGCCAGCGCGCCGAACCAAAACGTCGGGCCGAGGAGCAGCCCCAGAAGGCCCAGCGGCAACGCCCAATCCCAGCGGGCGCGGGCGGCGGCGAGCACGGCGGCGCTCAGGGCGAGCACGGCGGGTACGGGGCTGTCGGCAAGGCGCGAGAGGGCGACCAGCCCGGGGTCAAGGGCGAGGGCAAAGGCCAGCAGCAGGGCCGCTTTGCGCCCCAGGCCGCGGCGCAGCGGCCACGCCAGCAGGGGCAGCAGGCTGCCCAGCAGGGCGGGCACCAGCCGCGCCACCGCGTCGGTGCTGCCCAGCAAAAAGAAGGCCAGGCCGGTGAGGCCGGTCAGCAGGGGAGCAGGGCCTAACGGCGTGGCGTGGCGGGCGGCTACCTTCAGCGCCGCCAGCGCGAGGACTGCTTCGTTTTCGCCCAGCGGCGCGCGCCCCAGCCCCCACAGCCGCACGACTAACGCCAGCCCCATGGCAGCGGCATACAGCAAGTGTTCGGTAGTGAAATGGTATTTGGATGACATGCGGCTCTCTGCAAGAAGGTGGCAATGAGAAAACCGCAGATTACGCAGATAGGCGCAGATTTTTTCCTGTGAAATCTGTGAAATCTGTGGAATCTGTGGTTTCTAATGTCCCTGGGTGGGCACGGCATAAATTGTAACCGCGCCTTGCCGGAAAATCACGGGCAAATGGCGCTGGAATTTGTCTTCCCGCACGGCGTAGGTGTTGCGTTCCAATGCGCCAACCACGATATAGCGGATGCCGTATTTGGCGATAATCTGGCGGGCGGTTTCCCACGAAGAGGTGGTGTAAAGGGTGCTGATGTCTTCCTGCCGCCCGGCAAACAGCGCCCCGCCGCCGCGCCACTGGCTTTCGTGCCCGGGCCAGCCCAGCACCGCCGCCTGCCCGCTGTAGGTGCTGATGCGGGCATATTGGGTGTAACTTCCGCCCACGGCCTCGGCCACCGTGCCTAAGGGGGCCTGCCACAGGGCCTGCATGGCCGCCCACTCGTCGGGCTGCTGGCGGGCAATGTGGATGCCCGCGTTCAGCGTCCAGCCCCAGGAGGTTTTGAAATGGTTGGTGCGGTTAGGCAGCGCCAGCACGGGGTAAACCAGCCCGGCGAGCAGCGCCGCGACCCACACCGCCTGGGCAAAGGGCTGCCAGGAAGCCCGCTGCCGCGCCAGCCACGCCACCCCGTAAGCCGCCGCCAGCCCCCACAGCAGCCAGCCCTGGTAGTAGAACTTGAACACCGTGTTCATGCGCGTGCCGAACTGGTCGCGCAGGTAGAAGAAGTCGGGGGCAAGCACCAGCAGCGCCCCGAAAATCACCAGCAGCAGGGGGAAACCGCCTTCCCACCGCCGCGGCGCAGGGGCAACGCGCCCCACCAGTAGGGAAGCCGCCAGCCCCAGCAGCGTCACCAGCGTGAGCGTGCCCCACGGGCTGCCGAAATGCCGCCGGAAGGCCGCTGCCGAGAGTTCCCGCCACGAAGCCGCGCCGGTGATGCCTAAGAAAGCCGGCCCGGCCTGTGCCAGGCGGGGCGAAAGCGGCGGGATGTGGGTAATCAGCCAGCCCAACAGCCACGCCCCGGCAAACAGCGCCAGGGCGAAGGCCAATGCCCAGCCGGTCATCCGCAGGGCCTCGCGGCGGGCTGCCTGCCCGCGATGGTGGATTTCCAGCCCCAGCCACAGGAAAAGCGGCACCAGCAGCGGCCCGAACATGACCCACAGCTGCGCCCCGCGGGTGGGATTGATGAGGTTGGGCACGATGCCGCCTGCCTGCGAGGAAAAGCCGATGTAGAAAGGCAGATAGAGCACCGCCCCGGCAACGCCTAACAGCAGCCCCAGGCCCAGGAAGGAGGCAATTTGGGCGCGCCAGCCTTCCCAGCGCGCCTGCCGCACGGCATAGGCCGCCGCGAACAGGCCGACGTAGATGGGGAAATCCCAGGTGTTGAGGAAGGCCATCCCGCCGAGGGCCACGGCGGCGAGAGCCAGGGAAGGCCACGAAAGGCGCAGCCACGGCCAGAGGGGGGCGTCTGCGGAGGGCGTCGCAACGGCTGCTGGTTTTTGGGGAACGCCCTCAACGCCCTCACCCCTCAAGCCGCCTGACGGCGGCTTTCTCCCCTCTCCCACTGGGAGAGGGGAGAAGCGGCGGCTGCCGCCCAAATAGAGGTTGAGCGCCAGCCCAATGGCTAACAGCGCAAAGGGGTAAGCGAGCACATGGGGGTGCAGGTCGCCGAGGAGGTAGGAAAAGAACGGGAATTCGTCAATGACTTCCTGGAATGCGCCCCGCAGGTTGTGGTCGCTGACCACGCGGGAAGCCCGCCACCACCACCAGAACCGCTGCGGCGTCCAGGTGAAAGGCGCTTGGGGCGCGGCGGCCAGGTCTTTGATGTCCAGCCACTTCCAGAAGGCGGGCGAAAGCAGGCCGCGGCTGTGGAGCACTTCCAGCGCGCCTTCCCAGTTGCCGGTCAGGGCGACGAAAAGCGGCGCCAGCAGGGCAGCCCACGCCTGCCGTGGTTTGATGAGGGTGTAGGCAATGCCGAAAGCGCCCACAATGGTGAGGGCGAAAACCGTGCTCAGGCCGAGGTTGAAGGCCACCGTGCCGGGCACGGCGAGCACCTTTGCCAACATGCCCACGAGCACATAGCCGAAGTAGTAATAGGAAATCGCGTAGCCCGAAAGCCAGGGGTCGTGGGGCGGGAAGGTGGGCGAGCGCAGGATGGCGTTGATGAACGCCAGTTCCATCGGCTTTTCGGTGCCGATGGCTTCGGGGATGAAGCCGCGCACGATCACCGCGGCGGCAAAGGCCAGCAGGAAAGCGGCCTCGGCGGTCAGCACGTAGCCGCGGTTTTCGTATAGCCAACCCTTGATGGCGTGGCGGCGTTTCCAGCCTGTGGCAACGCTGAGGGAAGCCATCACCGCCACAGCGGTCAGGATGCCGCTGGAGGTGTTGCGCGTCAGCCCCAACGAGGCCATCAGCCAGAAGATGTAGCCCCACAGCAGCAGGCCGAGGGCGCGGCTGAGGGCGTAGCCGCGGTCGTGCAGCGCAGGCAGCAGCCGGTAGGCCAGCGGGAAGGCCAGCCAGCCGGTGAGGGTGAGGGTGAGGTACCAGAGGAGGGAAGGGAGCATAATAGCGAGTTATGAATTGCGAATGGCGGGTGGCAATTTCGGCTGAAACGGGTGTTATTGTACACGATCTCTTTGGCGGCTGGTTGCTATCGTTGGGTTGTGCAAGGGAGTAAAATAAGAAAGGCGGTTCTTTTTTGTTCGCATGTGGAGCATGGTTAGGAGTGCTCGTTTGGGAGGGACAATATGTTGAATCGCTCTATCTCAAAGATTGCTTTTGCTTTGTTTGCATTGGGCCTCTTGATCTCTGCTTGCGCCGGACAGACTGTGGAAGCGGGATTGCCCGCTGCGCCGCCCACACCTACGGGAGCACCTGCCGTAAAGCAAAGTCCTGCTTCAAGTAGCCGCAATCAGGTCTTGGTTGAAGTGCCGCACACGCCGCCAGCCGAGGAAGCCGATGTGCGAACACGGGCTGCTGGCCTGGGTATGGAACTCCTCGAGTGGAGCGTTCGTACGGAAGGCGATACAGCTTTTGCAGTGGCTCAGGTTTGCGCACAACTCCCCGGCTTGAACTGGCATATCGGGCGCGCCGACCTGCATACGCAACTTGGCACCCAGCCGATGACCGCTTTTTCGGCCGTGAAGTTCGAAAAACGCGATG
>Ga0256829_1002377_pt1 | contig 14098 bp, 11 predicted proteins | sample 131447metaG_FD_185979 | JGI IMG/M metagenome (GOLD analysis project Ga0256829, IMG submission 185979) | Hydrothermal vent microbial communities from Lau Basin, Pacific Ocean - 131-447 | ecosystem: Environmental > Aquatic > Marine > Hydrothermal vents | place: Pacific Ocean: Lau Basin | collected...
AAAACCTTCGAAAACAGCACTGAACTTGACTGGGAAGTGTCGGACTCTCAGTTGACTACTATGGGAATTGCCCTTCGATACAATGACGTATTGGGGTACAGTCAGTTCACCACCGAAGCTGACAATCCTGTGGACTTAACCGGGCCACTGACCAATCGAGTGATCCCTCTGACTGACGCACAGAAAGCGCGATTAATCGAGCTTCGTCCGGGCGTGTTTGTTTCACCGGGTGCACAATACGATATCGATGGTGATGGCAGTGGTGACTTTAATTTGTCTGACACTACTGATTCAACCTCATGGCAAACGGGGCTATTTGTTCAGCAACGTTCTAAGTGGAGCGAGAATTTCTCGACTATTGCCGGTGTACGTGTGGATTATTACGACGTTGAAGCTAGAGATCCACTAGCCCCTCAAGGGCAAGTCGCTGCAAGCGATACCCATTCAGACACATTAACAAGCTACCAACTAAGTGCGAATTACTCGCTCAATTCAGACGTGACTTTGTATGCGGCGTGGTCTGAAAATGACGCTACGTCAAATAGTATGGCTGGCGGTACAGTACTTGGTGGCAGTAATCAAATCGACTCGCAAAACTTTAAAACTCAAAACACCCTATATGAAGTCGGCGTGAAGTATGCGCCAAGTGATACTTGGTATGCAGAAGCGTCTGTCTTCGACCAAACCAGAAGTTTGAGAAATCGCGATGGCAGTAACAGTGGTGTGGAAACTCAAGGTGCAGAACTTCAGGTGTTTTATCAGGGAGATACTGTATGGGTAAACGCTGCGTACAGCTATCTTGATGCAAGATTTGATGATTCCGTTGCATTCCAAGGCACATCTCAAGTGGCTGACGCATTCGATAACAGTCGCCCTGACATTATTCAGGGGACTGGTGTCGGATCGCCATCTTTCACTGCATTTGCCGCATCGAATCAACGTGTTCAAGGTATTCCTGACCATATGGTAACGGTAAATTCTGGCTGGCAGGTGACTGAGCTAATTGAGCTAGGCGCGTCTGCGTTGTTTACTCAATCCTTCCCGCTAGACTTTTTAGCCACTGTGAATATTCGCGACCAGTTTAACTTAGACTTGTGGGCAGATTATGCGGCCACAGACAGTGTGCGTGTGCGCTTAGATGTGATTAACGCCAGCGATGAAGAAAATTGGCAGCCAGTATTTGAAGGGGGCTATTTTGGCGCTACCCTAGTTATGCCCAACTTACCACGTCATGTACAAGTGTCGGCACAGTACTCGTTTTAACGGGTACTGATAGGAGATAAAAAATATGAAAAAAATCGCGTTACTTTTAGTGATAGTGGCAGCGGTAGTAGGTTTCTTCCATTTGGACTTACAAACTTACCTCAGTCTAGAGGGACTGAAAGGATCCATGGCCACTTTGCAAACCAGGGTCGCTGGAAATCCAGCAATGAGTATGGCGCTATTTTTCGCTTTTTACGTAGCTGCCGCGGCCCTATCATTGCCCGGTGCAGGGATCCTGACACTAGCTGCAGGCGCATTGTTTGGTTTAGTGAATGGATTTATTATTGTCTCTTTCGCTTCAAGTATTGGGGCGACGTTGTCGTTTTTGGTTGCGCGATTCTTTCTAAGAGATGCAGTTAGAGCTAGATTTGGCGACAAAATCAAAAGCTTTGATGAGGGGGTTGCCAAGCAGGGCGCTTTTTACTTGTTTACTTTGCGGCTTGTACCCGTGTTTCCCTTCGTTTTGATAAACCTGTTAATGGGGTTAACCAGCCTACGTACTTTTACCTTCTATTGGGTTAGCCAAGTAGGTATGTTGGCAGGTACTGTGGTGTACGTTAATGCAGGAACCCAGCTCGCCCAGCTTGATAGCTTATCGGGTATTTTGTCTCCTACATTGATACTTTCGTTTGTTTTACTGGGGATATTCCCGTGGATCGCCAAAGCCATTGTGGCGGTGGTAAACGGCAAGCGCGTTTACAATGGTTATAAAAAGCCCGCTAAATTCGATCAAAACTTGATTGTTATTGGCGCGGGCGCTGGTGGCTTGGTAACGAGTTATATTGCTGCAGCCGTTAAAGCCAAAGTGACTTTGGTGGAAGCAGGAGAAATGGGGGGCGACTGCTTAAACTATGGCTGTGTTCCAAGTAAAGCTATTATCAAAACCGCAAAAGTGGCGCATCAAATGCGTAACGCCGAACAATACGGTTTAGATGGTGTTCAACCCACTATGCGTTTTAGCCGAGTAATGGAGCGATTAAACGAGGTTATCGCTGCCATAGCCCCAAACGACAGTGTGGAACGTTACACGTCCATGGGCGTAAACGTTATCAAAGGTTACGCTAAAATCATTGACCCTTGGACGGTGGAGATAAAACACAATACCGGACAAGTAGAAACCCTAACAACACGCAGTATTGTTATAGCGACGGGCGCGAGCCCTTTTGTGCCACCGCTATCAGGGCTAGACAACAGCGGTTATTTAACATCTGATACTTTGTGGTCGACATTATCGACCAGAGAAGACGTTCCTAAACGCCTTGTGGTGTTGGGCGGTGGCCCAATAGGCTGTGAGCTTGCACAAGCATTTTCCCGCTTGGGTAGCGCAGTTACCTTGGTGGAAAAAACGCCTCGGTTAATGGGTAGAGAAGATACTGACGTGGCTGACTATGTTACCGGCGTACTGAGCGAAGGTGGCATTGATGTGCGTACCAATCACGAAGCGCTACGTTTTGAGCAGCACAACGGAGTTAAGCAGCTTCTAGTTTCCGTTGATGGAAGCGAAGAAGCTATTGAGTATGATGACGTTATCATAGCCGTAGGCAGACGACCGCGTTTGACAGGTTTTGGGCTAGAAAACTTAGGAATAGCCACAGACCGACCGCTAGAAACCAACGAATATTTAGAGACCTTGTTCCCTAATATTTATGCTGCCGGTGACGTCATAGGCCCGTATCAATTTACTCATGTGGCAGCGCATCAAGCGTGGTACGCCTCGGTAAATGCACTATTCGGTAAATTTAAAAAATTCAAGGTGGACTATCGGGTGATCCCTTGGACGACTTTTGTTGACCCTGAAGTCGCGCGAGTTGGCCTTAGCGAGACCGATGCAAAAGCAAAGGGTATCGAGTACGAAGTAACCCGCTTTGATTTTGCTGAACTTGACCGAGCGATTACTGAAAGCTCTCGTAGAGGCTACATCAAAGTACTTACGCCTCCGGGTAAAGATACGATTTTGGGGGTGACCATGCTCTCTGAGCATGCGGGTGATCTCATGTCTGAATTTGTGTTGGCCATGAAACATGGTTTAGGGTTGAACAAAATTCTTGGCACTATTCACGCCTACCCAACATGGGCAGAAGGAGCCAAATATACTGCTGGCGCATGGAAACGGGCGAATGCGCCAGAAAAAATGCTACAGTGGGTGAAAAAGCTTCACGATTTCAACCGAGGTTAATGGAATGCGTATCGCTTGGCCGCGATTAATTGCACTGGTTTTATTCTTTTTGCTGAGTGAAACCAGCGCTTTTGCTAATGCTACTTATGAAGACACAAGCCAGTGGTCACCCTTACATGCCCAGTGGGATGAGTTGCTCTCGCTTCATGTGCACAGCATTGATAATGGCAATAGCACCGCTGTTGATTATGCGAGTTTTTCTCGCGACAGTGAGAAATTGGATGCGTATCTAAATACCTTGGCGTCTGTGCCTGAATCATCCTTTAACACGTGGTCAAAAGAAGCACGACTGGCGTTTTTAATTAATGCTTACAACGCATATACAGTAAAGCTCATCATTACTGCATACCCAGATATAACATCCATTCTGGAATTAGAACGCGATGGCGTTATTCCTTGGAAACAGCCTTTCGCCCCTCTATTGGGAGGTACACGTACCTTAGACGATATAGAACACGCCATGATTCGGGGAAACCCTGAACTTATGGAACCGCGCATTCATTTTGCAGTGAATTGTGCCAGCGTCGGGTGTCCAGCACTTCGCCAAGAAGCCTACGTTGGTGAAGCGTTATCACAGCAGTTAGATGAACAAACACGCCAGTTTTTGGGCGACACCTCAAGAAACCGCATCGAGGGGAATACCTTGTATTTATCGCAAATTTTCGAATGGTACAAAGGTGATTTTGAACAGCAATGGCACGGTGCGGATTCTTTGCCTTCTTTTGTACTTCTATATGCCGACGCCTTGTCGTTGAATCAGACGCAGAAGCAACAACTCGCGAATGGCACCATTGCTATCAATCATATCCCCTATGATTGGGCGTTGAATGATTTTACGGATTAGCTAGCTTTTGTTTAATTGGCAGATAACCATCGGTTTTTTAAAGTTAAACGCGCTCTTGTGTTTAGTCGTGTTTGCGAGCGGAACTATTGGTGCTACGAATGAGGTTAGATTTCATGCGTGGGGTGGCAGCGCTCAAGTGAATCAATACATTCAATGGGTATCGCAACAAGTTAGTCAGCAGCACGGTATCACCATTAATCACGTGAAATTAGCCGACACCAGTGATGCGGTGTCTCGTGTTATTGCTGAGAAGTCTGCGGGTAATCATCACAATGGCAGTGTAGATCTTATTTGGATAAACGGAGAAAACTTTGCAGCTATGCAATCCAATGGGCTTCTTGCGCCGAGTTGGGTGAATGGGCTGGCTAATTTTTCACTGACAAATCCTGCTGAAAACCCTGCGGTACTCACCGATTTTGGGTTGCCTACGAATGGGCAAGAAGCGCCTTGGGGCAGGGCAGCGATGGTCTTCTATTACAACGGTGCACACGTAAAAACGCCGCCAAAAACTGCTCATGAGTTAATGAGTTTTGTTGTAGAGAATCCAGGCACATTTGCTTACCCAACACCCAATGACTATTTAGGCATCAGTTTTTTAAAATATTTACTGATTGCGTTAAACCGTGGCAATACAGACGGGCTTTATCGTCCTGCTACGCCAGAGCTGTTTGCAGAGCTCACTACACCGCTATGGGCTTTCTTAGATGCCTTACATCCACATATGTGGAGGCAGGGAACACATATGTTGCGTCAAGCTTCGCACATGCAAAGGTTAATCGACGACGAGGTGTTGCACCTTGGGTTCTCATTTACCGCCGCAGAGATCCCCAGTGCGGTCAATCGTTTTGATTTACCGCCCACTATTCGCACCTATGGGATGGAAGACGGCAGTTTGTCTAACATTCATTTTGTAGCCATCGCTTATAATTCACCGAATGCAGACAATGCTAAAAAAGTGGTTAACTTTTTATTGTCGCCCGTTGCGCAAGCCTATAAAAAGCGCCTTGATGTATGGGGCGATGACACAGTTTTAGATGTAGCCTTGTTACCAGATAACGATGCACAACTGTTTCAAGTTGAGGGAACCCACCCTTCAGCATTGCCCCCGTCAGAGCGAATCATCATGTTTGCTGAGCCTCATGCTAGCTGGACTGATGCTCTGCGCAACGCATGGTTTGAGCGTTACGGAGCCCGTTATTAATGTCTCCTTTTGAGCGCTTTTCCCATGCTGTAAAGCAAGCCATGATATTACTCTTGGTGTTTCCCGTGCTGGCTGGCAGTTTCGGCGTACTACTTCCTGCGACTGGATTCTTTCCAGCCTTAGGATTTAACACTCTAGATACACAAGCCATCCACTCTTTTTTCGCCACACCAGAGTTAGTGAGTATTATTGGATTGACCTTATTTACTGGGCTTGGAGCAACGCTATTTTCGCTGGTCATAAGCATTGCTTTGGTGGGGATCGTCTATTGCTATCGCCCCTTTTCATCAACAAAACGACTACTTGCGCCTTTATTAGTATTGCCCCACGGAGCGGTTGCTTTAGCGTTAATATTTCTGTTGTCGCCAACGCCTTGGTTAGGCGAGTGGTTCCCGTATGACAACTATGGCGTGTCGATTATTTTTGCCTTGGTGATTAAAGAAGTCCCATTTTTGTTTTTCATGAGTCAAAGCGTGCTCGCGCAAAGTGCGCTGAATAAAGAGTTGTGTGGATATTATCGCAGCGGGCTTTCGCTTGGATACACGCCCATAACTGCATTTTTGAAACTCGTTTTGCCAAGCCTTTACCAGCGGATCAGGTTACCCGTTTTTGCGGTGTTGGCCTATGCAATATCATGTGTTGAAATTCCTTTAGTGCTTGGGTCGAATAAAATTCCCACCTTGTCTGTCGCCATTGTTCATTGGTTCAATAACGTAGATTTAGCGCTGCGATTACCCGCGTCTGTTGGAGCAATAGTACTCATGCTCCTTTGCATAGTCGCTTTGTTATTGTGGCGTGGCTCAGAGCAAATCATTGGGCGCTATTATCGATGGTTTGTGCTTAATTTGAATCGAACGGGTGGGCAACTGCCACTATTTATTCTCGGTACAGTGAGTCTAATTGGATTAACCGTACTCATTCTCGCATTGATTTCATTCACTGGGGTGCTTTCATTCGCCACCTACTGGACTTCCGGTTCGGTGTTTCCTGAGGGAATAACAGGGCTTAACTGGTCGGTGGGTTTAGCCGCGATGCAAACCCCGTTGTTGAACTCACTCATTCTTGCGTTGAGCACGAGCGGTGTGGCTGTAGTGGTGAGTTTGTTAGCGCTGGAAAGCGAGGTAGTGTCGCGATTTATGAAACGCGGTGGTTCAAGTGCATACGAAAAACGCTTTACGTTAATTTTGTTTATTCCGCTACTTGTCCCCGGGGTGGTTTTTTTGTTTGGATTGGTGTGGTTGCAGCAACTTGTTTTTCCAGAGCGTCTTTGGTTGTCTGTTGGCCTGAGTCACTTAATTTATGTTTTGCCCTATGTGTTCTTTTCGCTTGCTGATTCTTATCGGCAAATCGACCCTCGTTATGGGCAAATGGCGCAAAGCTTAGGGTATTCGCCTTTCCGTGTGTTTATTCATGTAAAACTGCCTTTGGTGTTTCCATCTATTGCTTTCGCTTTTGCCATGGGGTGTGCCATTAGCTTGAGCCAATATTTGCCTACTTTACTGAGCAGTGGTGGTCAAATTGCTACTGTAACAACAGAAGCTATCGCATTAGCAGCGGGTAGCAGTAAACGGCTTAACGCCGTGTATGTTATTGTGCAAGGGTTGATGCCTTTGGTGATATTTTTGGCAGCGTGGGCTATCGCCCGCGCCTTTTACGCCCGTAAAACCAAATAACTAACGCGAGATTACAAAAGAGGAGTCAACTGTTGGCGCTGGAACTTATCGACTTATCGGTTACCAAAGATAAACATGCTCTATTTAATGTGAACGCTCGGATTGAGCCTGGCAAAGTCTTGAGTGTGCTTGGTGCATCAGGTTCGGGTAAGTCTACCTTGTTGAACGCAATTACAGGTCAGCTGGAGAGTGTTTTTACTGTTCAGGGCGATATTGTATTAAACGGCAAATCGATAATAGAGGTTCCGACGTACCAGCGTAGAGTAGGAGTGTTGTTTCAGGATGCGTTGTTGTTTGAGCATTTAACCGTGGGTGAAAACATCGCCTTTGGTTTTCAACATCGAAAAAATGCCAAGCAAAGCGTTGCCCAATTGCTTGAACAGGTTGAAATGCAAGATATGCAGCATCGCAGCGTAAGTTCATTGTCGGGTGGGCAGCAAGCGCGAGTGGCGTTACTCAGAACCATGGCCTCCGAGCCAAAAGCTATATTGCTTGATGAACCTTTCAGTAAACTGGATACACAGTTGCGAGCAAAAGTCAGAGAGTGGGTATTCAGTACAGTGAAAGCTCAGAACATTCCAACAATCATGGTGACTCACGACGCTGAAGATGTAGACGCCGCCAATGGCGACATTATTCAACTGTAATGACTAAGTTGTCATTTTAGGTAAACGAATATGCTCGACGCTAAAATAACTCCCTTAATTAAACCACTACTTCACCCGCTTATATTGGCGCTGAATAAGTGTGGTATTACGCCCAACCAAGTGACCGTGGCAGGCTTTTTTGTTGGACTGTTGGCGGTTCCTATGATTATTGGCGGTCTATGGCATGGCGCCTTGCTATTTATTGCGCTCAATCGAATTTTTGATGGTATTGACGGTGAGTTGGCTAGGTTTCAAAACACCAGTACGTCGTCGGGCGGCTTTTTGGATATCAGTTTAGATTTTCTATTTTATGCATCAATCCCGCTGGCCTTTGGTATTGCAAGCCCGTTAGAGTGGGGCACCCCTGCGCTAGTCTTGTTGGCAACCTTCATAGGTACTGGAAGCAGCTTTCTTGCTTTTGCCATTGCGGCTGAAAAATTCAATATCGACAGACCTCAGTTTAAGAACAAAAGCTTTTATTACATGCAGGGCTTAACCGAGGGCACCGAGACCATTCTGGTATTTGTTGCCTTCTGTGTGTGGCCAACATACTTTCCAATCATTGCCTATGTATTTGCGGCAGCATGCTTGATAACTGTTGTTACGCGAATTGTCGGCGGCTACACAACGTTAAAAGCGGTAGAGCAAAATGGCTAATATTGAGTCTTACCGTCTTTTGGTATTTCTTGGCGTTTTTGCCGTAATGGGGTTTCTTGAGGTTTGGTTACCTGCTCGGAAAGCGCCTGTGAACAAACGATATCGTTGGACGGGCAATTTGCTCATTTTGGTTTGTGGGGCATTAGTTGCAAGAGTATTGTTTCCGTTTGGTTTAGCCGGTGTGGCGATGTGGGCCGATGCTAACCAAATAGGTGTGTTAAACGCTATTGAACTGCCAAGTTGGATAGGCATTGTGCTATGTATTTTAGTGCTCGACCTTGCCATTTATTGGCAACATCGTTTGTTTCATCAGGTGCCTCTTTTGTGGCGAATACACCACATGCACCATGCAGACAGCCACGTGGATACCACTACAGGGTTACGATTTCATCCCATCGAGATAGCCCTTAGCCTTGTTTACAAAGGAATATTGATTCTGTTACTCGGGGCTCCAGCATTTGCCGTTGTGCTTTTTGAAATGCTGTTGAATGGATTCGCTTTATTTAATCATGCCAATATTCGCTTAGCACCACGCTGGGAATCTATGGTCTCTAAAGTGTTGATCACTCAACATCTTCATCGCATTCACCATAGCCAAGTGATGGCTGAAAGTAATGCGAACTTTGGATTTAGCATATCGATTTGGGACAGAATATTTGGATCGTTCAAATCTACAGCAAGTTTACCTGATGAGCGTATAAATCTGGGGCAGCAAAACACACCACACACGCAAGAAAATAGTCATATAATCAAATTACTTACCATGCCGTTTAAACATTAGCTTAGTTTTTAAATAGTGCTTTACTGGGTTATTCTACGCTAGTTGGGTAACCCTCTTGAGTGAGCCACTTTGACGCTTCCTCGGGGTCATCAAATATGCGTCGAGTAAAGTCACCTTGTTCTTCAACCACCATTTCACCTAAAAACTGATTCTTCAACGACGATTTTGGGTACACGTTTGCCGTTCGCTTTAACCCGTTGTTAATACACCAAGCGACTAAACTTTCAATTTCTGGAAAGACTTCTTTTCCGCAAAACTGCCAATCTTTCAAATACACTAGGTGCGCCCATTGGTCTCCTAACGAATCGGCAGCGCGAATAAAGTCCTTTTTAAAGTTCTTCGCTGCTTCTAGATTCCACGCACCAATAAGCTCAGCAAAAACCGTTTTATTTACGACCCATAGTTTGTAAGCACCATGCTGAGAAAACGCCATACATCTCTACTCTCATTGGCTTGTTTTTTGATTACAGTTTCTTACGGTAAAAACTAGAAAAGGATTACTCCACAATCTGAGATTAGGGGTTGAATAATGTTGTCAAACACGAGAGAGTAGTGGAAGGCACAAATTGCCTTTCGGTGCCTTCAAATTCCAATAACTAAATTGCTTTTAAAGCTATTCATAAATTTGCCCTTTATTGGTCTGCATTTATGGGCTGAGTCATGCTCTTTTCTGTACTTCTGACGAGCATTCTCAGCGGTATATTTTCAATCACTCTAAAAATCGATTAGTAAAAGGAATATCCAATGACCAGGTGTATAGGAATTACACGGCGAGGCGAAAAGTGTAATCGATTGGTAGACAAAGGTCAGTTTTGTGCGCGACATCAGCATCAAGAACGCAAGTGTTTAGTTAACTACCATACCTATGCAAAAAAATGTGCGAACGAGCCGTTAAAAAATGGTTGCTGCGAAGAACATCAGCATTATGTGAAAGGACTATTTTGGGTTGAGCTAAATGAATTATCTATTGTGGGAAAGCTACTTGCTGGTGCCTTTGCAGTAGTGATAGCTCTGTCGGCGTTTACCATGGTGAGTTTGTTTTTGGCTCAATACTAGTTGCTTAGCCATTCGATTTTTGGATTCAGTTGCGTAGAGTTTAATACATATCCCGCCCAATATTTTGGGTGTTTGTATCGTCTATTTTGTCTAGTTTTTTGTTGAGCATTTTGAAACGCAATTGATATGTTCCCGCGTGTGCTTTTGAGTTGCTCATAAAAATGTGACATGAAATACGCTGATGCTTTGTCGTCAATGGGCCAGATTGAACCTACTGCGGAATTCGCTCCTTGAGCTAGGAACATTCGTGACAGACTCATAGGCCCCTCTCCAAGCAATACCTCGCCCTGTGCGGTGTCGCACCCACTTATAACCACTAAGTCAGAATTAAACGGTTTACTACTCAGTTCAAATGCACTCAGAAAGTTATGACCTTCTAGGTCTTCAGAGGTGGCTAAACCAACGACTTCAGGGGTCAACTTGTTGTAATAGGCATGTGTTGCCAGATGAAGAATAGATGCGTTTCTAGCTTGAGAGGATAATATCGCTGACTTGGTAAATTGGTTCTGAGAATAAACCTCTAAATTGTGACCTGCAAAGAGCTGCTCAATACTCGATGCCTCACGTTGAGACCATGAGAGAGGTTGCAGACTATTACTCCAGTTATTTGTATCGGCCTGTAGAGTTTCGAAACTTGGGTCAGAGAAAACTACGATTTCTGAGTTCGTGTTGCTATTTCTGGCCTCTGTATCAAGTGCTTCTGAAATGACTGGAATTAACACAACCGAAGCTTCGTCGACAAGGGTTTTACCTTGCTCGATAGGAATCGCAGCGAAAGGAAGTTCATACAACTCTGCTTGTGGAATGATATATATTTGATCAATATTCTGTCGAACTAAGCGCTGAAAAATTTCTGAAATAGCAGAAAGTTCAGTAAGCCGTTCATTGCTGGTTAACTCATCCCGAAATTTAGCAGTCCATTCGGAAAGCGTTTTTCTATCTGGTAACTCGATAAAGTTTGTAGAATCACCATATGAAACAACGGCATAACTCACTGGTGAACCCAGAATGAACTGAATAACTGCTTTATCTGCGCTGAGTTGGCTGTATAAGGTATCAATACTTATAGTGGGCGGTGTACCCTCTACTGATTGTATTTCCTCAGAGCCGAGAGCTCGGTCTTGTTCTACTAGTAACTCAAAGGCTTCACTTTTTTCGTAATAGGCTACTTGTAACTTTTGCAACTGATTTGGTTCTGTAACACCCACCAAATTGTTTTGCGCTTCAATCATTAAATTCCATGCTGAAGTAATTGCTTCGTTTTCGTGAGAAAAATCGTCGATGGATAAAGAGTTAACAGTATTTCTTTGACGAATTAGTTGTAGCGCTCGCGTAGATTCTAGAACAGAGATGATTTTTTGCGTATAGCTATGCGAATTGTTTTTCTTGTCAAAGTCGATCAATTGCATTGCATAGTTAGCGCTGTATTGTTGTGTTGTATCGCTCCACTTAGGGCCGAGTATTTTTGCATCGAGCGTATTTCCAATGTGGTTAGTGAGCGTAACCATTCTATCACCGTGGAATATTGCTCTATCAATATCACCTATGGATGCATATCCAAGCATTATGCCATGCTCAACCCCAATCGCCTGAGGTGATGTTTCTCCCCATTGATTACGCTTATCTAAACATTCAATTAGAATTTCTAACGATGAACTTACATCTCCAAGACTATACAAAACATCAGACAGCATTATGCCAGCTTCTAAAGACAATTCGTGGCTGATTGTGAAGTCTCTGAAGTTCCAAGCTTGCTCAGCGTATTCTTTTGCGTTATGTAAATCATTTAGCTGTTGATAGTCTCTGGCAAGTTCCAGTAAAGCTGACATTTGATTTCTAATGTCAGGTTGCCCCTCATTTGTTTGTAGCTGTTCGAGCCATAGCTTATGAGCAGCAATACTTTCTAATGGCTGCTCCTCTCTGTTTAGTTTTGCTAAGCGTAATTTGACTTCATCTACCAGCGCAATATTGTTGCGTACTTCCACTAGATCTAATACTCGATGAAAGTATGTTTTTGCTCTGTCCTTATCACCTATATCTTCATAAACAGAGGCTAAATTTATTAATATAGTTTCAGAGTAGGCTGATAGACGGGTAGTGGATACTCTGGCTAGCGCTTCAATTAACAGAGAACGAGCAAGATCGAGATCTCCGATTGAGTGATGATAATACCCAAGATTGTTTAGCATGTTTGCAATGCCGTTATTGTCACCAATTTTTTGAAAATGAGTGAGTGCAATTCTCATCGCAGCAATAGCAGAGTTAAGGTCACCCTTGTAAAAATACCACGTTACTTTTTGAGCGTGTAGGCTGGCTACTTCAGTAATTGCATTTAGTTCTATGGCTTGGCTGAGAAGTTCATCGAACGGATCGTAATCGTCGTTTAATAATTGAGGGTCATGCATTTTTCTTGATGACAGTACAACAGTATTTATGTACTGCGCTCTGATGTTGAGTCTATCCAATATTGCTGCAGTAGTGCGTGTTGGATAAGTTTGAAGGGCATTTTCAAAATTCAGCGCGGCATTTTCAAACTGTGAAAATTCAAATTGACTTTGCGCTAATGTCAACGTTAGTGCTGGTGATAGTGGACCCTCAAGAGTATTAATTAGCTCTATTGCATTTAGGGGCTCGCGACTTTGGGTATATATTTGTGCTAAGTGGTTGACAACCGTGTGATGCAAAGTTGTGTCTGGTTGGACTATTTCTAATGCTTCTAACAATACAGCTTTAGCAGCAGTCATGCCCAAAGGTGTATTCTTGTGCCATTCCAGTGCTGCTGTGTGAATTTTTTCTGCGATTTGTGCTTGTGGATACTCGTTTGCTGACTGAGTTTGTAGATAATATTCAACGGATAATTGAGTATTATCGATATGAGCAACGCTGATAGACACATTATAATCGAGAGTGGGCGGTAACCAAACAGTTTCAGTACCAAGATGACTGTCTGGCGAATCTAGAACTTCTACTTTGTCGCCGTATTCTAATTTGATCTTGAGATCGGAAGACAGTTGTTTAATTCGTACAACTAAACCACTGTCTCCGGAACTAAATGTGCCAACAGGAAACCACTGCTCTTCACTCTTGAGTGGGGCGGCAGTGAGGAGCAGTAACAACAGCCACAGTGATTTTATGATCCTTTTCTCCACCACCAGGTTGTTTTAACCTCTAAAGACTTGTTGTTATCATTGATTTTCCAAGTAACTGTGCCCACAAGCAGATCCTTTCCATGACTTGAACTCTCAGTAAAAGTCAGTTTTTCAATGCTTAGTCTCTGAGCTTGTTGATTGCTAGAGATGGCTTCTATTTGTTTATTATTTAGTGGAAGAAACTGTAGCCCTTTTACTAAATCATTAGCGGAGCCAACCCATCCATCCATGCATTCGAGGGCTAGATGGTAATCCTTTTGTACTCGATCATACTTGAATATGAGCTGGCTCGTAGCTCCTTTACTTGGGTGATAGTCTAAAATCTCGTCCAAGATGTCGCTTGCAATGATATCTTCACTTACATCTGCGGGGTCAACAAGCTCCTCTCCTGCGTCAGTATCGAGGATCACTTTTACCATTTTATCTTCTTCAATCGGTACTGCATGGCCACTAAAAAACCAAGGGAATAACTCTGAATAACTACTCATTTTTTAACCTCTCTCTCTGTTTATTGTCTACAACGCAAACAGGGCAAGATCACGAACATTTATTGACCAACTGAGTTAACAATAGATATTACAACTGGACGAAATATAGTGACTGTGATCTTATACTCTCTTTTGCGGAGAGAGTCATGGGTACAGGTGCATT
>Ga0256829_1002378_pt1 | contig 14092 bp, 15 predicted proteins | sample 131447metaG_FD_185979 | JGI IMG/M metagenome (GOLD analysis project Ga0256829, IMG submission 185979) | Hydrothermal vent microbial communities from Lau Basin, Pacific Ocean - 131-447 | ecosystem: Environmental > Aquatic > Marine > Hydrothermal vents | place: Pacific Ocean: Lau Basin | collected...
ATGACATCTTTTATCAAAGAAGTTAAGAAAGCTAAGTTACCTCTAACGGATTTACAACAACAGCGATTTGATAAATTAATAAAACAGTTACAACGCGCTAAATTACTAAGTCGTTAAGATGGCAACTAACAATTTTAAGAAGCAATTGAAACAACGTTCAAACAACCAAATAATTGAAAAAGAATTAAGGCTATTAGAAATATCACCTAATGAAACTACTCAAACTGATTCGTTATATAGAACGTTATATAAAATTAAGAATCAGACAAAATCGAAATTGGTTTTTTTCGATTCCTTAACATGGTATTCCGATAAGATCGCATCGTTAGATAATGTTAGGGTGATGTTCATGTCTGAAGATATTTCTGATATGCTTTTACCGACACATAATACTATGAGATCCATTCGAACTAGATTACCTAAGATTAAAGAACAACTGGCAAAAGAGTATCAATTAGGATTGACCTTATTATCTGAAGAAGCTAGGTATAAATTAAATTCTAATTCAATAGATCATATGGATCTTAAATTTATAGTATTTCGAACAGAAACTAGTGTTATATTGTGGATTAAAAGTTTGATTCATGGAAGCGAGTATTTAAAGGTTGGATACGATGTTAAAACGAATAAGATTATTACGAATCTTTAATAGCTAATGAATTAAAAGCCAAAAGTAAATAAATATATCCCGGGTTATTTTTAACAAGTTTTTAATCAATATTTAAACAATAATGAATGGTTTGTTTGTGTTTTCGTTCTAACCATAGATATAAAATTAAAATAGAAAACATTTAATGGTAATTCAGACTTACTTGATAAAGTAATAATAAAAAAGTGAGGAAAGATATGACTGAACATGTTGATCAGATTGAAGAAGTAGCAGGAACTAAACGATTTGTTGTTCGTGGAGGAAGGGTTGTTCAAAAGGTGGATTGCCCAGATGGTTATAAATTCGATCGTAGTAAGCAGAAATGTGTAAAAATTACAGCAGCTGAAAAGATTGCTATGAAAAAGGCTTCTCGCAAAGCAGTCCGCACCCGTAAGATGCATGCTGGTGCAAATCGTGTAAAGGCTGCTAAATCCCGTCGTAAGAGTTTGCGAATTCGTGCTTCTCGTAACGTAGCCCATAAGGCAGTTCGTAAGGTATCATAATATAAATTTATGGGGTAGTTTGGAATGTATGTACATAATTATTACTCCGATTTGTTATCTAATTTATATAGATTTTTAAATAGTTATGTACTAAGTGATCATAATAAGGTAAGATCTATCCGATATAATATAGAAGATGTTTCATCCGCTATGTTATATAATGATAGTGAAAAAAGACCTTCTATGGTTATATTATTGGATTCATTAGAGTCTGATGATTCACAACCGTTGCATCCTAGATCTTTTCAAGCGAATACTAATGTTATAGATACTGGAATGGATACATTACCAGTTGTATATAATAATACGAAAGGCATAGGGTTCTTTTTTCAAACTACACCATATAAATTAACAATTAACGTTAATATTAAATGTGAAACGCAATCCCAAGCTTTAAACATTAAACACGATATTCTAACAAAAATACCTATTAATAAATTAATAGAGTTTAAAAAACTAGAATTTGTTTCATTTTTTGAATTAGATTCCTCGTACTTAGTACCTAGTGTATTCGATATTCTTAATGATGATATAACAAATCTATTCTTAAGACAAGATGAAACAGGAAATTTAGGCAGATATTTTCCAGTTTCATTCCAACCTCTTATCAGAATGCCCTCTTCGCCTTCTTTAGCAATTGATGACGAAACAGCTGGTTCATTTATGATTTCAATAAATTTTGAAATGAATATTAAAGAACCTACGAAGCTAATAACAGATGACGTTAGATTGAATAATGTGTTAAAGTCCAAATCATCTATTAAATCCGACTCATTAACAACCATTACAAGAGGTGAAGTAACCGTACCTGTGTACGAAGGGTATATTCATACATTAATTTATAATAGTGGATACAAAGTATACAGTTTCAATCCTAGTAAATTATCAAATAAATATACGGATATAGATGGAACAATTATATCCGGCTCATATATTGGTGATAACATCGAGTTTGAAACAACCCAGTATGTCGGTAGGATGTTTAAATATAGCACTGGTCAAGTTATAACGATACTCGACAATGGTGATTATATTGCGGATGCAAAAATAGCAAATAATATATTAACTGGTAAATTAAGTGATGACACTGTTGTTACTGAAAATATACAATGGGTCAGTACTTTTCCGATTGTAACGACTTTGAAAGAAAGTAAAGGATTACCGATAAGGGCAATTAATATTGCTGATTTGTACTCCGTAGATCCTACGATCCCACCGTATAGAACTACTATAGATTTAGGTTTAAGTAAAATAACAAAAATTTCAATAATTAGAATAAGTACAGAATCTATTATTGAAGAAATTGTTGATGTTGCGTTTTTGCCAGACGGCAACTTTAGCGCAACATTGACATTTGAAAACATTTCAATTTCGGGTAAATTAGATAGGAACACTGGCCAATTTACAAATATCTATATCGATAATTTGAACTTTGCCGTTTTCAATATCACAATTAACCCAACGTATAATTTTAATGCATACGGGACAAATATTATTGAATCTGTTTCTTTCGATATTACAGAATTCAAACCATCCATACATCCTACCATGTTAAATTATACAACAATTCTAAATGGGGCTATAAGGGAAAATGTAGATTTTCTCGTTTTATTGTCTTCCATTTCGTATTCTCCTATAGTGAATAATCCGAATCATTTTCGGTTTATATTAACTATAGATCAGAATGCATTTGTTTTATCTGTAACCCCTCCTAATTTTAATTTATTTTTAATTCACGATAATCATAATTTCTCTAATAATGTAGCTGTTAATTGGGGGTTGTCAACACCAACATTTATTACAATTGATTGTAACGAAAGTATTAAAACTTTAATACTTGATAATGTTTCAAATTCAAAACCATTATATGTTGGTTTAAAATGTATAACCCCATGAGGGGATAAACAAAAAATTAAGGAGAACCATTATGGCTATCGATATTAATTCAATCGTTTCAAAGCATTTATTGTCTATTGATGAATCTGCATTACCCGAGGAAAAAACTTCGCAGGTAGAAGAAGAATCGACTTCAAAGATATCTGTTGATTTTAGCAACATTGTTGAATCATCTGATGCTGATGATGTGGATGATACTGCTGCTGCCGCCGCTGCTGCCGCTGATGATACTGCACAGGAGGCTGTCCAGGAACCAGTTCAGGAAGCTCATGAATATTTCATGAGTAATGATGAGGTTGAGAGTATCCGCGGTGTATTGCATGCCGCTGTTGTTGTCAATTCCATTGATATATAATTAAATAAATTAAATAAACTTATTAGGAGAGATAAATGTCAGATTATGTATTTTTAGAACACGCCCTTAATGCAGATGGGGTTGACTCTATTCATGAAAAGAATTCATCATTGATTGACCACACCGTCATTGTTATGGATGAATTGGTTGAAGCAGAACATTCATTTGTGAAGGATCATCTTGGACAGTTTATTGTACATGAAGATCTTGAAGAAACATATGACAAGATTCAAGATCCGGTTGGTGATTTAGTTATTGAGGCTGTTAATTATTTTTCAATGGTAATCGCTAATGAAAATATGAGTGTTGAAGAAAAGACAGATATGATTGAGCTTGGTGCTACTGCACTTGCTTTTGAAGGTGACCCTACTGCTTTTTTTGAAGATGATAGCGCTGCTGCAGCTGCATCCGATATGTTCGGTGCAATAGTTGATAGAGCACACCGTATATGGTCGGATATGCCCACCCCATCCGAAGCTATTAAAATGGGCGCTGAAAAAGGTAAATCACTTGCAGAAAGCGACCTCAGTATTTTCCAAAAGGCCTGGATGGCCATCGTCCAGTTCTTTACAGAAATGAAGGCAGATGTTTCGCACCTTGGGTCAGACATTTCCAAGTCATATAATGAAATAGTTGGGTATTTTAAGAATACAGATTTTCTTGCTGATCCGGATAAACTTAACATTCAAGAAGTTTCAAAATTAAGCTCTAAGATCGATAGTGGGCTTGTTAAAGATCTTGCAGCTGCTGATTATATCCCGGATTGGGCTAGTAAATATCTGCAAGATGCTATGGATTGGCTTCGTCAATTTGCTAGCCATCATGGTACTGATTTGACCGGTGAAGGTGCATTTTTAGCAATCTCTGTTACGGTTGGGGTTGTTGTTTTGATTGTTGGCATTTTATTGGTTTATGCTATCTTTAAAGTGATTGGTAAGATGAAGGGCGCGAAACATATGTCCTCATTACGCAAAGCTGCGACTGGTTTGTTTAAAATGGGCAAACTTGCTAAGGCTTAAATAATATAAAGGAGGAGATCACTTCGGTGGTCTCCTCCCCTTTGGGGATAAAAAAATGTCATTAATACAACATATTAATTCGAATATACAAATGATTAATGAATCTACAACACCCTCGATTGAAGATATTGAAACTTTCTTTCAAGGCTTTGCTAATGATAGATCTTTCGTATCATTTTTTAAAGATAAACTTCCTAGATTTTATAATAGATATGGGGTACCTTTTAAAAAAAGTACGTCTATTGATTTGTTAGATGCCATATTTGGGAAAGGCGAGTATAAAATAAACACACCGCTATCTAATAGATTATCTCGTAAATTAAAATCTAATTTTAAATATAAAATAATAGAAGCCTCGATGGGTAAAGGTGTTAAAAACGCATTCACTATACCCGGTATCTATCTAGAAAGAAATCCTAAAAATATTACAATTGATGATATTGTGCATAATAAGATATTTATGTCGATTAATAATGGCTCTATTGTTAGTACTAAAAGTAATATAACCCCGTTAATATGTGCAACCCCAGCGCTTATTAAAGCTATTTCGGATAATGAATTATTCGCAATAACTTTACATGAGATTGGTCATTGGCAAAAAAAGACATCCCAATCTCAACAGGTTTCTCGAAAAGCTGATTTAATAAAAATGACTTCCGCATTCGGAACTTTTTTTGGACACTATTTAATCAGTCGTGGTAATATTGTTGGTTATAACGATAAACCATATGCTCATATATTATTAACAGTTGTTCTCGGTATTACCTTTTGGTCTTCATTAATAACACAGGCCTATTTTTCTAGAAGAGCTGAATTTGATGCTGATAATTTTGCGAAGAATTATGGATATGGGCTAGATCTAACAAATGCATTAAGAGGATTGTATGGATTAGATCCCATTAAAAATAGAAAGGAACTGGAAGACGCTAGTACTGTTATTGATAAACTTTCTTTCATATTTAATTTTTTATCAACGCACCCAACCTTATTTCAAAGAAGCAATAATTTATTACAAGAATCAGCGTTTGATGATTTTACAAATAAATTTAATGTTGATAAATTATATAGTTTAATTGATGATACGTTTGCTAAACAAGACTTCGTTCCTGACTTAGCTTTAATTTGTAATAAATAAAATAGGGGGCGGTTATTCGCCCCCTATTGGTTTATTTAACGCTTTTTAGTAGAATAGGAGCTTCATCTACTGTTTTGGAAACGTTATTGTCGGCAGTTAATATTATTTTAATGGGTATATCATTAACCCATTCGTAGCTACTCCATATTGTTTCAATGTCTGAGCAATAATCAGTAATAATTAACACCATACCAATATCCTCATCTGAATATTGATCGTCCAATCTTTCCTGAATAGCATCAAACACGCACTTATGGGAAGTACCACCTCTGCCTTTGCCGGTTAGGGCATTTTCTAACTCCTCCTGTGATGATGTTTTGTCAATCGTAATAGGCTTTTCAACAATTCTGGTATCGTGTTTCATGATAACCACTTCATTGAATAACCCGATGGATTGCATGATTAGTGAGCCCATCTTTTTTAAATCATCCTTTGACATACTTCCAGAGTGATCTGCAAGAATGTAAAGATTTGATTTATCCTGCGAGTCGTTGGCATAATGTGGTACATTAATACCATACGTTCTCATACGCTTGTTCATGTTGCGCCAAGATCTATTTTCACTTGGAGCTCGAACATTTGTCTTAATTGCTTTTTCTAGGATTTTATCCCATGGGATTTTAACTTCGATTATTTGTTTAATAAACTCTGTCAAACTTCCAGGGGAACACCCTTTCACTAAGCTCTTAAAAGGCTCGCTTTCCGAAGCAGTGCGAATTGTATCTACGAAATCATCAACGATTTCATCGATTTTACGATCTACACTACTATCCATCCCATCTTGTTTTTTAGATGATTTACTTTTTGGAATATCTTTCGATATAGGAACACTCTTGTTTTGATGGCCTGATTTTGTTGAATCCAGACCATACAACCCTCCGCCTTTATTAATGTTAGGCGTATGTTCCATAAGGTATTGATATGCCTCCTCCATTGTAATATTTTCTTTACTTAAATTTGGGATAATATAAGCAATATTTGGAACTGCAATAATGTTATTCCCATTTTTATGGTCACTTATTAATCTAGTATTTATTACATGATCCCCAGCCAGATTTTTTATAACTGGGTTTGCATTTAATAGACGTCTATTATGACGATCTAAAATATGCATAATTTCATGAATAATGAGGAATGACAATTCTTGGCTACTCCAATTCGATAATTCGGTCGATAACCAAATTATCGGAATTGGATCTATCGTTTCGACATTTTGCCAACATACACAGGCCAACCCACTATTATTCAAAGGGGATTCGCTAATATGTATGATTTTGAATTTAAATCTATACAACACAATAGATATTAATTTGGTTTTACTACTGAGCATCATTCGGGAAATTGCAATCCGTAATGTATTTTGCAACTTTTTAACCCGCTCAGATTCGTTCACATTATACGAGTTCGTCTGTGACATTATAGATCTCTTCCGTTAGTTTTGAATTAATGCGCATCATATTTTCACGAAGCTTCTTCTCAACCTTTGTATATTGATTGTAAGCACTGGCGTGGATAATAATTTCTTGAATAGCTACCAATGCCATATCTTTGGATTCATTGGCAGTCATCAGAATTATTTTGGCGGCAACGTCGTAGTAGTGATCAATAGGAAAATTTGCATTTTTAGATTCGAATTGAGCATACATACATGTGCTGAACTCCGAACACACTGCCATTATGAAAATGTATAACTTATCCATTTCCTTCGGAATGCTAATTTCGTATTGACTTCCAACCTTGAATAGTTCCTCTGTATTTACAGAACTAAACAGTTTATAAAATGATGCGAATTTACTCGCAGCGTTTTTACCAACGTGTGCTTTACTGATATACAACAGTTCATGAGTAGGAACATCCCCTTTTTTGAATTTTTCCAAAGGGTTCAAAAGATAGGACAACCTCGTCCAACTTCTGGCCGACCCAAATTGCTCATTAACCAATTCTTCTTCTTCGATATGAGATCGATAAATGTCTTTGCTTAAAAATGCGACAATCTTACGATTAACGTCATTCTTAATAGCAAACCTTTTCCATGCTTCGAAATCGATTCGAACCGGATATGAGGCAATACGATTACTAATTGCAGAATTTTGTACTTTTGCTCCTGCTTTAGATGATGTATTACCAGCCAAAGCAAATGCTGTTTTTGCTGGTAATTCAAATCCGCGCAAAGACCATTCTGTAAACATCTCAAACATTAGTTCCAGATGCGCCGGTGAGCAAAGATGGAAATCATCCAAGAATACAACCACCGGTTTACCGTCTTCACCAGCTCTGCAGATTTTGGTAATAAGCTCTGGTATTGACCATTCGGTTCCGACCGCTTCTTTTTCGTTAAACTGAATCGGTTTGAATTGCGGAATACCGCTTAAATCTTCCAATGGCAACAGTGCAAAATGGCAATGAACCAGGTTGGCACCAATGTTTGATACTAATTTCTGTATCAAAGCTGTTTTACCCATCCCGGGTAAACCCTGTAGATATGGAATGGCAACATCTTTGTTACCATCTATCTGCATTGAAATTGCTGCCTGTACATACGGAATTACATCCGTAATAATTTTTCCTTCTGATGCTTCGATTGTACTCATATTAACTCCTTATTAAATATAATACTACATATAGTAGTACCCTATATTATCTATATAACTTTTTTGAAAATACACTAAACTATATTTATCATTGTTGGGAATGTATAAATTTTACTTATAGGAGGGGATATGTCTGCTAATTTGTCATTATTATTAGATATAAAATCGAAAAATAGATCTATAATAGATTCAGAATTCACGAATCATTTTAATGGTGACTCTCCACTATCTAATAAATTTAGAATAAATATATCCTCATTATTGGATACTGATAATTTCAGTTATGTTAAATTTACGGACGACAAATGGTTGTATTCCCCAGACTTGTTTTGCTTAGATTATTATGGATCTACTGAATATTGGCCTGTTATTCTTTTAGTTAATAAATTGAAAAGTCGATTCGAATTCAAACCAAATAATTTAGAAAATAATCTTATCGTCGCACCATCTAGCACTCTTATTACGAGAGTGTCTGCCCTTTAGATAAAATAAAATAAATAAATAACCAAGACCAACTCGGAGAGGATCATATGTTTAAGTTGATGAAGGAAACAAACCCAGTTTTTTCTCTATATGTAAACTATGAAGATACTACTGCGGTGCAGAGAGCTAGATCTCTTGCCGTTTTATCACAGTCTGTGACTAAAGATTTGAAAAATAAGTTAGCAACTAGATTAGATGATATTTTTACAATGGCAATGAAACTACCTTCATCATCTGCCGTCTCACAAGTCCAAAAATTATTTAATTCTAAGCATGCGAACATATCATTTAGAAAAGATAACAATAAAAATCCAGATCGAGTATCACGAATTAACTCACATATTACATATTTACACAATGGTAAGGTGGGATATATTTCGGCAGATGCTAACTCTATATCACTTTCCTATGATTTGGATAGTACATTTGATATTCAAAAAGCTGTATATGAATATTATCATGGTTTGATTAGGGCTGGCATTGTTATTGCTACCCCTTCTGACTTAAATAAATTAGCAGATCCTGTTATTAATTATTACATTAAATTGATTAAAAAGAATGCCAATTTATCTTCGATGAATGAAAAACAAGAACAACTATATAATTTTATTATAGCCCATTGTGTATTGACTACGTTATTTAAGAGAAATATATCTACAGCTACTAATTATTCTTTAAAGTATATAAATAAAGAATATCAGGACGATGCAATTGCAATGGCGGATAATAATAAGCCAGTTATTGAAAATGTTAAACAGATGAAAGATGTGTTTTCTGTTTTAAATGCATTTGGTATTGTATATGAAAAATCATCCACTTATATTACTAATATGTATAGATCATTAGGGGTAGTCGATTATTTATCAATAATGTCATCCCCATTGGATTTTGTTTGCGCATCTATTATAATGTCGAAATATGATAAGGAATATTATACATTATCGGATACTCAATTAACAGGAAAAATCGAATCGGTGTGTTTGTCATTGATATCAAAAATTAAATATGGTTCTGTCTAATGTCTTTACGATTAGAATGTTATTACGGTACTGTTTTAGGAGACATGGATCCTCTTAATTTGGGTCGATATAAAGTTCATATAGATGAACTCCATGTGTTTTTAGAAAAAACAGAGGGGCAATGGTGCCACAATCGTATACATGATTATAGAATTAATTATGATGAGAAATCTAATGCGTATGGTGAATATAAACCGTTACAAGCCGGCACAACAGTATTAGTAACCGTATTTAATGCGGATTGGAATTCAAGTGCAATAACTCAAATTATTTCAGATATACCGAATTCAAAGAACCCAAATGTAATGCCATTTAGTATTAATGATAGAGACGACTTCTATTTATTACTCAGAACTGCGAAGTATGATTCAATCATCTCTGTAAGCGAAGACACAAAAGATGAACCGGCTAAAACTTTGCATATATATCATAATGGAACATCTATTATTATGAATGATAATGGCATTCATATAAAATCAACAAACCAGAATGTTTCATTAAGCGGCGACTGTAACGTAAATATTACAGGTAATTGTAATTTACAAACAGGTGGTCAAGTTAACGTTAAATCGGCATCTACCATTAACATGGACGGAAGCCAAATATATTTAAATAGTGGAAAATCACAAAGTAACAACGGTTATGATACAACCTCATCATCAAAAGAATTAATAAAGAGGTAGGGAAATGTCAAAGAAAACAACATCTAAAGCAACCAAGACTACAAAACAAAAGAATATGGAAGATCATGTCGATACCGCAAAATCACCAGTTCCTATTAAAGGTAAACGATTTCCGTTATCAAATGCATTATTAGCATATCGTAAATTGTATCATTCTACGTATATATTAAATGAGCATCCGATACGCACGACAACTGGGGATACTAAACAAATTCTCATTAGACGAGCTAATTTACAATTACAGCAGATATCTGATGCCTTTAATATATTACTTGAAAAGGCAAAAAGTGATAATCCTCCTAAAACAGCACTAGTTCCGGATTTCATAGCTAATGATTACATGAGTATATTAAAATACAAACCAGCTATTGATTTGGATTTAAAGCCATTGGTGCATGTATCATTTTGATTACTTGAGAGGGTTGTATGGCCGAGATTAATTTAACAGCTGAAATTAAAGCATTTTCTCGTTTATCATCCATCTCAAGAATGAGAGGAAAGATACAAGGGTTTGCGATTGAAGACACTATTAATAATTTAGCATTCCCGGTATATAGACCAGTGTTGGATACTTCAAAACCATTATTACACGTATTGATGAAAGAATTTAAATCGAGATATGGTAATGAGCTAGAAGTATTTCCATATCATTACGTTGTCGAAATGTCTGAAGATGGTGGGTATAACATACATAATACCAGACCAATATCTCAAAAATTTCCAGCCAATAGAGAATGGTATAATTTAAGAATAAAAGAAGATGGTCTGATAGTGAATAAAGAGACCCAATCCTTTTTTAAATCTAGGCAGGATAAAGATATACAAGAAATGTTGCATATTTTAATAATAGGGGATAGTAATTTGGACGTATATGGAAGAGATATATATAAGAAATTAGGTTCTTATATAATCGCACCATTTGCTAGATTATCAATGATACCAACCAGTCCAAATATTTTCTTATTAAATATGGGTTCTAAATTTAATAGAAAAGCTTTAGTTACAGCATCCACCACCGGTGCATAACCACCGCCCAAGGAGGCAATAATGTTCGACGAGTCAGAATTCGCCGATGTTTATACTGATACAATAACCCCAGTGGTTGAGCAATTTATTGAACCTTTTAATAAAGTGTTGGGGGACGATCTATTTAATACTGGCAAGGTTATAAATGAAAATGTTCGAGATTTTATATCTTTTATTAGATCAACAGGACCATCTTTTAATACCATAGCACATCAACAATCTTACGATTTATTTGTAGTGGCTGTATGTATGATGACAAGATTGAAAAAATTCGATGAAACTGAATTTTATGAAGACTATTATTATCCGATGTTATATTCGATGTTAAGTGATCATTTAGATACATTCCGCCGTTTATTATCTAAACATGATTCAAAAATATATGAACATATTGAAGAAAAAGCATCCGATGTTATAGGGTTCAGTCTTGCCGTTTACAACTTATCCTCAAATATCATTAAAGTAGACACCAGAAAAATATTTCTAAAAACATCATTCTTAGAAGCATCCCCAACCACAATTCCAGATATACAAACATATTATTATTTACAGTTACAGTATATTTATTATGAATATATTAAGTCTAAAACCCAAGGGTTAATTCCAATTGATGAATTAGTAGGCCTTCAACAACAATCTTTTTCTAATCACTCGAGGTCTTCTATTTATGAATATGGAATTAGGAATCATCGTATTAAAATGATGTGTTCTAATTCGGATACCCTTCAAACTATTAGTAATAACTATGATAAATTAAGAAAATCAATTCTACCAAATAAATTTATCACATTATTTAAACAATCCACGGGGATGGATATTAAGGATTCTAAAACAGTTACTGTATATTTGAACTCCTTAAATTTATCAGATCTTGAAAAAGAATTTCCTTTAATATGTAAACTTTTAAGAGCTGTTCACGTAACATCGAAAGTTGATTCATTTACAGATGCTGAAAAAGTTAGTTTAAGGAATGTTATTTATCTTGGAACTAAAACAATATTGGAACCTAAAATAGGGGAACAGTCATCTCAACAAATTGCAGCATCCTTAGCTATGACTGTATGTAATGATCTTGTAACTGGAGAATATATAGATCCTAGAAGCATGACCAAAATTAAAATATCTTCTAATGTATTTACATCACAATTTCAAAAATTTCTAAAAATAATATTAGAGGATATTATTCAAAATGCTGCGTAATCATAACTGCCCAAGGAGGCGATGTGTCTAAAATTGATTATACCGACCCATCTTGTTTAGAAAATAATCTCGAGAAACTTGAACAAGACGTTTCAAAAGTTGATAGTAAATTATCCGATTTAGATCAGTTAATACTTGATTTAAAAAATAATGTGAACCGTGCTAATCAAATGTTAGCCAATGCTGCTCCTGCGGATAAAGTTAATTTATATAAAGTTATTAACGCATCCATGGATATGCTTAATTCATATTATACGACATATTCGAAATTTTTAGAAATTAAACTACGATATCGTTCTGAGCATGATACGTTATCTTATAAACAAACCCACTTGCTTCAAATAGAGCTTAAAAAATTGGATAAAAAAGCAGATGCATCTTATGCTGATATGATAGAAGTATTAAAATCATTTTCGGTTCAAAATCAACAATCGAATAAATTATCTGTATCGCTACCAGATGATATTCAAGCTAATTTACAAGCATTAGATGATGATGATATTTATAGTACTAAATAATATTTAGCAATAATATTAATTTATTTTTAACCAAAAGTAAATAGATAACTTTAAATAAAGGGGGCGTTGCCCCTATTGTATTCACAATAACAGTCGAGGAGTTTCCATGGCAGAGACCATTAATAAGGCAGCATTATTAAAACAAGGAATGGAGCGTTTGCTTAAGAGTCAATATGGAGATAATATAGCACCCCCTTCATATATTACAAGTACCGGGGTAAAAACATTAGATGCTTTATTAGGTGGAGGATTAAGTTCTTCCTTACCGTGTATGATTTCATCTACTCCAGAAACAGGTAAATCGACATTCTGTTTCACATTTGCGAAAAGTTTTTTGGACAACCATACCAATAGTGTTGTTGTATATTTAGATATCGAAGGCGCTAGTGAATGTAAAGATTCTGCATATGGCGCTAGATCAGATACATTTGGACTAGATCCTGAAAGATTCTTATATATGCCAGCAGTGTTAAATGTTAAACAAGTATTCGATACAATTGAACAATTTTCTCAGGCTAAAAAACAGTTCGAAGAGAAATCTGGTGAGAGGTTTCATGTATTGATTATTTGGGACAGTTTAGCAGCCACATCCTCTTCAAAAGATGCAAGTACTGAAGATCACAATTCTGTAATTGGATTCAAAGCGAGAGAAATCTCCCATATGTTGAGCCATCATAAATCAACAATTATTATGAGTAGCTTAACTATTTTAGTAGTAGATCAGGTGAGGGCTGATATACAGATCCAAGGTCCATTCGCCCCAAAGGTTGATAAAACGGTAGGTATGTTTCAAGGTTTTAAATCAGCAACAAATGTTAATGCACTACAACATAACATTAAACAATGGTTATACCTTTCAAAAGGTACAATTTTAAATCCTAATGATGGTTTTGGTGTGGATGGATGGGAACTAGAAATAACCACGGTTAAAAACAAATTAGCAGCAAGTTCAGTATCTGTTACATGTGTATTTGACAAGAAATATGGGGTTATTCCGTTACTTAGCGAGTATTTA
>Ga0256829_1002379_pt1 | contig 14087 bp, 18 predicted proteins | sample 131447metaG_FD_185979 | JGI IMG/M metagenome (GOLD analysis project Ga0256829, IMG submission 185979) | Hydrothermal vent microbial communities from Lau Basin, Pacific Ocean - 131-447 | ecosystem: Environmental > Aquatic > Marine > Hydrothermal vents | place: Pacific Ocean: Lau Basin | collected...
ACTCCTTTTATATCATAGTATAGAGTTGGTGATAGTCCTTCGTGCTAACTTGATGAGGGCGAATCGTTAATGTAAGTTCCAGCTTCATAAAAGCCTCTTGAAGTTCTGCTTTGTCATATTTACAAGAGAGGTTTTTCATCAAAGTCTTTCGAGGCTGCGTAAATGCAACTCTAAGCATATCCTCGAACTCTTTTTGACTTCTATCTCTCTTCTTTTGTATGAGAAAAACAGCAGAATCTACTTTGGGCTGTGGATCAAATGCAGTTGGTGGAACTTTTGTGACAATTGCTGCCTCTCCCACACTTTGAGCAATAATGCCCAAAGAACCAAATACTTTCTCTCCACTTGTTGCGCAAAATTTCTCTGCTACTTCAAGCTGTACCATTACAAGTATGTTTTTACACATTGGATCTGCGAGTGCTTTGAGTATGATGTTCGTAGCTATATAGTAGGGCAAGTTTGCCACTAAGTCATACGGCTCATCTATCAAAGCACTCTGCCAAGCTTGTAACACATCCCCACAATGTATGTGGAGTCGCTTGGTAACAATCTCTTTTTTAAACGTACTTTGTAACAGTTTACATAAATCGGTATCTACCTCAAAAGCTTCTACACTTTTGACATCAACTAAAAATTTAGTTAAATCACCTAAGCCAGGTCCAATCTCTACGACTTTATTGTCATTATTGGGCATCGCTTCGACGATTTTTCTTAAAACGGTTTCATCTTTTAGAAAGTTTTGTCCAAACTTCTTCTTCGCTACAACACTTTCTTTATTCATGGGGATAAGTCTACCTTAACTTTTCTTATAAAAAGGTAACAAAAAAGAATCTTACACTAAAGACTCTATTTTTTCATCAGAAACAGCGACCATACGTCTCTCCAATCTATTTATCTCATCAAGTAGCTCATGCGATATTCGCTCCATATCTTGATAATACTCTTGTGCGAGCTCTTTTTCTGTTTTGGAAGGGTCTATTCTTTTAACACCAAAAAGTTTTGCAAAAAAGCCTGTTTTTTTCTCTCGGGAAAAATATATGCGAAATATTTTTAGATATATGTCATGTAAATTAAAATGTAAACTCTCTATATGCTGCATACACTCAAGCGGATTATTTGACAAAGCATTTAAAATTTGGCCATCACTGTAAAACCATTTTCCAAAAGCACACTCTGTTGAATCAACAGGGATAGCATTTTCATCTATATCCAATCCGTTAATTAATAATTTTGCTTTTTGGACCCATTTAATATGTGCGGTCTTCGCGGCACGCAAATGTTCTAAAACTTCTTCTTTTTTCATTGGTATCATCTCCAATTAAATTATTAAAATTTTTTATACATTATAGTGCTAACTATATTAAACAACGATTAAGAATACTATCTAAAAGTAGAGATTGTTTCACGTGAAACAAATTGGCTATTAAGTCTAAAAGTGTATAATTTCAAAATAATCTAGAAGGTAGTTACAAAAACAATGAAAAATTATTTTGCCAAAAGAATCATTCCCTGTTTAGATGTCAAAGACGGTCGTGTTGTCAAAGGTATCAACTTTGTCGGTCTTAAAGATGCGGGAGATCCTGTAGAAGTTGCACGCAGATACAATGAAGAGGGTGCAGATGAGCTTACATTTTTAGATATCACCGCTTCATCTGATAACCGTGATACTATTGTCGACATCGTTGCAAAGGTCGCACGTGAGATATTCATACCTCTTACTGTAGGCGGCGGCATCCGTAAACTTGAAGATATCTACAAACTCCTCAATGTTGGCTGCGACAAGGTAAGTGTGAACTCTGCAGCTATAAAACGACCCGAGCTTATAGATGAAGGGGCAAAACGTTTTGGTTCACAGTGCATCGTTACAGCCATAGATGTGAAAAGAAACGAAAAAGATTCCTACAATGTCTACTTAAATGGTGGCCGTGTCGATACAGGTATTGATGCCTTAGAGTGGGCAAAAGAGGTTGTAGAACGCGGAAGTGGAGAGATTTTATTAACATCTATGGATGCAGACGGCACAAAAGCAGGCTTTGAACTTAGCATCACAGAACAGATTTCCAAAGCTGTCAATGTTCCAGTCATTGCAAGCGGTGGTGCAGGAACGATGAAACACATTAAAGAAGCGTTTGAACATGGCGCTGATGCTGCACTTGCTGCTTCCATTTTTCACTATAAAGAGATAGATATTATGGATTTAAAACAGTACCTGCATAACAACAACATTCCAGTGAGACTCTAAGATGATAATTTGTGCAGGTAACAATGAGACTTTCTCTTTTGCAACACCTATAGGAGTAGGGCTTATAGAGACTGCTATGAATCTCACGCGACTCTGTTTGTTTGACAAACCGGAGTTTTTACTCTTTGTAGGAACGGCCGGAAGTTATGGCCAGCAGAAGATATTTGACATCGTTGAGAGTAAAACTGCAGCGAACATTGAATTGGCATTTTTAAATAATGATGCCTATACTCCTTTGGAAAATGTCATCAGCACAAATACAACAGATACAAAAGATCTCATTGTTAACTCATCCAACTACATCTCCACAAATGAAGAACTCACAAAAAAGTTTTTAAAGTTTGGCATAGGAATTGAAAATATGGAATACTTTTCCGTTTTAGCAATTGCAAAAGAGTTTGACATTCCTGCAGGCGGAGTTTTTTGTGTTACAAATTATACTAACAAAGACGCGCATGATGACTTTTTAAAAAATCATGCAGATGCAAAAATATTGCTTGAAGAGCATGTAAAAAAACGTATTAAGGAACTAACAGCCAAATGAATGCGCCTAAACCATCACTCCTAGACTTTACACAAGAAGAGCTAACAAACTTAGTAAAACCATCCTTTCGTGCCAAACAAATATATGGCTGGCTCTATCATCAATATGCAGATAATTATGATGCAATGAAGAACATTCCTAAAGCTATGAAAGAGGAATTGGAAGAAAAATACCTCGTTAATCCTATGAAAATTATTCGCAAAGAAGAGTCAAGTGATGGAACCATCAAGTACCTCTTCGAGCTTCAGGATGGCAAAACAGTAGAAGCTGTCTGGCTGAAGATGAAAGATGCACAGTATGATACTGACGGAGAGCTCACGCAAGAGGCAAAGTATACCATCTGTGTCTCTACACAAGTCGGATGTAAAGTAGGCTGCTCTTTTTGTCTAACGGCAAAAGGCGGTTTTACTAGAGACTTGACAGCCGGCGAGATAGTGGCTCAAGTAGTAAATCTCAAACGCGATAACAATCACAAACATAATCGTAAAATAAACATCGTCTATATGGGTATGGGTGAACCACTTGACAATCTTGATAATCTTGCAAAAGCCATCGCAATCTTTAAAGAAGAAGAGGGCCTTGCCATATCAGGAAAAAGACAAACTGTTAGCACAAGCGGACTGAGCAATAAAATAGATCAGCTTGGCAAGATGGACTTGGGTGTCCACATCGCCATATCACTCCATGCTGTAGATGATAAGCTTAGAACAGAGCTTATACCTATGAATAAAGCGCATAACATCAACTCTATCATAGAAGCAGTAAAACGCTTTCCAATAGATACCCGAAAACGTGTTATGTTTGAGTATCTTGTTATTAAAAATAAAAATGATGACCTCGGCAGTGCCAAGAAGTTAGTCAAACTCCTCTCAGGCATCAAAGCAAAGGTCAATCTTATTTACTTTAATCCTTATCCGGGTACACCGTATGAGCGTCCAAGTTATGAAGATATGTTTGCCTTTCAAGAGTATCTCATAAAACATGGTCTTCTCTCTACCATACGTGATTCAAAAGGCATCGATATCTCAGCTGCATGTGGGCAGTTAAAAGAAAAAACACAGAGTGAAATTAACAATTAGATAACAAATGCAGGAGTATAATTGCAAAAATTAACTAAAGGTTTATGATGGGTGATTTTACAGGTGTAGATATCGCGGAAGTAATTTTATTGGTAGTTGTGTTTGCAGTTGGCGTTGGTGGATTTATTTGGGCAGCTACCAAAGAGGACGAATAATCTTTTTACAATCTATACATGCTATAATTACTTCATTATTATATAAATTCAAACAAAGGTAGATTATGTCACAAAAAACAGATGCAGATAGAATACAAGAGATCTATAGACTTGCAAAAGCTCACTTTGGTGATGTTCAGTTTGTAGGAGTAAAATACCATAATAAAATTGGTTGGATAGCAAAAGCACAGTTAGGTGAGAGCTTTGAAAACCTAACGGCTGATGGTGAGACAAGCACAGAAGCATTAAAGAAACTAAGAAGTCGTGTGAAAAAAATCATTAAGAGATATAACGCAGTATAAAGAAGTGACGACCAACACACCAGGGAGGTCGTCTATGAATGTAATAATACCCTACTAATCTTAAAAAAATCCACTTTCAATTCCTCTAATATGAAATTTTCAATAAATCTCATTTTCTTCTCTTAAATAAAATTATAATCTAAAAAAAATAGTAAAAAAAACTCCAACTGTGTATTATTCACACATTGTTCTAACTTGTGAATATCACATTGTTTTTTCTGAAATAAATTGTAAAATTTTTTTACTTTTTAAGAAATATTTTATATAAATAATAACTGAAACTAACATTCTGAATTTTGTAGACTCCCTGTTTTAGGGATGTTTCGAGATTTTAAAGGTTTTAAGGATCGAAATCAATAATTTTTATTATTTACTAAAAAAGTTATTCACATAAGTGCTTATAAAGTGCACAATAATCAGAACTTATTGATATTATCACGTGCTACTTGTTCAAAGTCCAGCTTGCTTTTAATGTGGTAATCTTTACCATAAAGGTTAAAGGCAAGTTCACTTGCATGCAACAGTAATCTTGGTGAAGCTGTATTTTCTATGCGTTCCTGCAAAGGTAGCTCTCTGTCTAAAAATCTAACAATATCTTTTTCATCCTGTCCATAAATTGGATCACCCACGATTGGATGTTTCACGTGAAACAAATGAACACGAATTTGATGCTGTCTTCCAGTATGCGGTTTACACTCTACAAGACTCATATCTAAATCAGGGAAATATTGTAAACGTTTAAATTCTGTTTTAGATGCTTTACCATTTTCATCTACACGCACAACCATACGTACAATTGCACTTTCATCTTCTGCTCTAAGAAGTGGAGCCGTAACTGTCATGGTATCATCAAATTTTCCATGTACCATCGCAAGATATTTTTTTTTCATATCTCTCTCTTGAAACATAATTTTAATATCTCTCTCACTCTCTTTGTTTTTAGCGCACAAAACAAGACCGCTCGTTTCCTGATCAATACGATGAGCAATATTTGCATCTCTACCATATTGAAATTTCAGTTCATCAATTAAAGAGTAGGGCGTGTATCTATTTTGAGGATGAATAAGCACACCACTTGGTTTATCAAAAACAACGAACTCTTCTGTTTCATAGACTGGCAGTAATCCTTTAGTGATTGGTTCAAAATAGATAAACTCAAACTCACCTTCAATATCTGCTCCCGCTTTTGTCAATGGTTCACCATTTACAAGCACTCTCCCTTTTGCAATCATACGCTGTGCTTCTTTATGAGTATAACCCATCTCTTTGACTAAGTAGAGAAAAGCCCGCTGCTTTTTTTGGACTACAAATTTCTTTTTTACAAATGGCAAGCTTAATTCCTCTATTATGATATTTATTGTAAAATACCACACTTATATTTAAAGCGAATTTTAGCACAATAAAAAGGTAAATCATGGTAGATAGATACTCACGTGAAGAGATGGCATCAAAATGGACATACCAAGCAAAATATCAAGCTTGGTTAGATGTAGAAAAAGCAGTTGTAAAAGCTTGGGCAAGACTTGGAAAGATTCCGCAAGATGATGCAGATAAAATTGTTAAAAATGCAAGTTTTGACATTAAACGCATTGATGAGATTGAAGCTGTCACTCGTCATGACTTAATTGCATTTACAACTTCTGTTTCAGAAACACTTGGCGAAGAGTCAAGATGGTTTCACTATGGTATGACATCATCAGATACTATTGATACTGCAGTGGCACTTCAAATGAAAGATTCACTCGCGCTTATCATAGAAGATGTAAAGATGTTAATGGAGTCTATCAAAAAACGTGCGATGGAGCACAAGATGACTCTAATGGTTGGACGCTCTCACGGTATTCATGGTGAGCCTATCACTTTTGGTCTTGTATTGGCTGTATGGCATGACGAGATGGCTCGCCATTTGGAAAATCTAGAGCAGACTATGGAGGTCATCTCTGTGGGACAGGTAAGTGGCGCAATGGGTAACTTTGCACATGCACCGTTAGAGCTTGAAGAGTATACATGTGAAGAGCTTGGACTTAAACCTGCACCTGTATCAAATCAGGTTATTCAGCGTGACCGTTATGCTCGTCTTGCAAGCTCTTTAGCGCTTATGGCATCTTCTATTGAGAAGTTTGCTGTTCAGGTTCGTCATTGGCAGAGAACAGAAGTGTATGAGTGTGAAGAGTATTTTGCAAAAGGACAAAAAGGAAGTTCAGCAATGCCGCACAAACGTAATCCTATTCTAACTGAGAACATCACAGGTCTCGCACGTATGATTCGCGCTTATGCAGCACCTGCCATGGAAAACGTAGCCCTTTGGCATGAACGTGACATCAGCCACTCTTCAACTGAGCGTTTTTGGCTTCCTGACTCATTCGTCACATCAGACTTTATGCTACACCGTATGAACAATGTTATAAAAAACCTTACAGTCTATCCGGAAAACATGATGAAAAATCTCAATCTTACAGGTGGGCTTGTCTTCTCTCAGCGTGTTCTACTTGAACTTCCACTTCAGGGTGTCTCACGTGAGGATGCCTATAGAATCGTTCAAAGAAATGCAATGAAAGTCTGGGAAGAGATTCAGCAGGGTCGTCCAACGACAAATGAAAAAGGAGAATCTCTTTATCTCAATCACTTACTTGCAGATGAAGAGTTAAGAAGTAAACTCAGCGAAGAGAAAATTCGTGAATGTTTTAATTATGATTATTATACAAAAAATGTAGATAAAATATTTGCTAGGGTATTCAAATAATCCTATTTATGGTAGAGACTTTTTATTTATTCTAAATATAACTTTTTTTTATACTTTTCTAGATGTAACACATCTGGAAAAGTTTCAAAAATCTTTCTCTACTTTAATATTTTTAAGATGATAATTTCGATAAAATCAGATACATCAAAAAACAATATTTTGCAATTTTTTATATAACTGTTTTTCCAAATTGTTATATAAAAAATTCTTCATATTACGTTAGGAAAAAGATTTATGATTACAGTTATAAAGAGAAACGGCAGAACAGAACCCCTAGATATCTCCAAAATACAAAAATACACTTCAGCAGCAGTAAAAGGACTTGCAAACGTCAGTCAAAGTGAACTTGAAGTTGATGCACAGATTCACTTTCGTGACGGCATTACCTCAAAAGAGATTCAAGAGACACTCATCAAAACGGCAGTGGACAAGATTGACATTGATGCGCCAAGCTGGACGTTTGTTGCTTCAAGACTTTTTCTTTTTAATCTCTACCATCAGGTAAACGGTTTTACAGGCTACTGCTCCCTTCAAAAATATTTTGAACGCGGAGAGAAAGAGGGACGCATCCTTTTAGGTCTTAAAGAGATGTATGACCTTGACGAGTTAGAAAAACACATAGAGCCTGAGCGTGATCTGCAGTTTAACTACCTTGGTATTAAAACACTCTACGACAGATACCTTATAAAAGACAGAAGCGGTGAGCCGATTGAACTGCCGCAGCACATGTTTATGGCCATAGCAATGTTCTTAGCACAACACGAAGAGAAAAGAGAAGAGTGGGCAATAAAATTTTATAACATGATCTCAAAATTTGAAGTGATGTTAGCAACACCGACACTCTCAAACGCCAGAACACCAAGACACCAGCTAAGCTCCTGTTATATCGGTTCTACACCTGATAATATCGAAGGGATTTTTGACGCTTACAAAGAGATGGCGATGCTCTCTAAATTTGGTGGAGGAATCGGCTGGGACTGGACACAGGTTCGTTCTATGGGAAGTTTCATTGACGGGCATAAAAATGCTGCAGGCGGAACAGTTCCTTTTCTCAAAATAACAAACGATATTGCCATTGCGGTTGATCAGTTAGGGACACGTAAGGGTGCCATCGCTGTCTATCTTGAACCATGGCACATTGATATCAATGACTTTTTAGACCTCAAGAAGAACTCTGGTGAAGAGCGTCGCCGTGCGCATGATCTTTTCCCTGCAATGTGGCTCAATGACATGTTTATGAAGAGAGTTGAAGAGGACAGTATCTGGACACTGTTTGATCCTTATGATGTGCGTGAGCTCTCTACAATGTATGGAGAAGAATTTAACAAACGTTACCTTGAGTTAGAGCAGGATGAAACACTCATCAAAGAGAAAGTCAAAGCAAAAGATCTGTGGAAAAAAATCCTCACATCCTACTTTGAAACCGGTTCACCGTTTTTATGTTTTAAAGACAATGCAAACCGTGCCAATCCAAACGACCATTTTGGTGTTATTCGAAGTTCAAACCTCTGTACAGAGATTTTTCAAAATACACAGCCGAATCACTACAAAATAAAATTCATTTTTGAAAACGGCGAAAGTGTCTCTTATGAAGAAGAGGAGATAGTAAAAGTTGACAGTGGCATCGAAAAACCGGCTAAAAAAGTAACGGCTCTTGACTCTTTAGGTGGCATGCAGATTTTTGTTGTTGAAAAAGAGAAAGTTGATGGTGCAACTGCTGTATGTAACCTTGCTTCCATTAACCTCTCCCGCATCAATACAAAAGAGGAGATAGATAGAATCGTTCCAACGGCTGTACGATGTTTAGATAATGTAATAGATTTGAACTTCTACCCGGTTGAAAAAGTTAAACGTACAAACATGCGAAGTCGCTCCATCGGTCTTGGTGTTATGGGTGAAGCACAAATGCTGGCAGAATCTGCCATCGTTTGGGGCAGCCAGGAGCACTTCGACAAGATAGATGAAGTTATGGAATCTGTTTGTTATAACACCATCAAAGCTTCATCAGATTTAGCTGTTGAAAAAGGAAGCTATCCTGAGTTTCAAGGTTCTAAATGGAGCAGAGGCATCTTTCCTCAAGACCATGCGAACGCAGACGTTATAAATCTTGTTGACCGCGGCGGACTTTTTGCTTCAACCTATGAGTGGGATGATCTACGTACGAAAGTGAAACGTGACGGGATGAGAAACGGTTACCTTATGGCTGTTGCACCAACGAGTTCCATCTCTATTTTAACAGGAACTACGCAGGCAATTGAGCCAGTATTTAAGCGTAAATGGTTTGAAGAGAATCTCTCTGGACTTATCCCTGTTGTAGTTCCAAATCTTTCACCAGAGACATGGAGCTACTATACTCCTGCGTATGATCTCAACCAGACAGTGCTCATCAAAGCAGCAGCAATCAGACAAAAATGGATAGATCAGGGGCAATCGCTCAATATCTTCATTACACTCGATAAAGCAAGCGGGCGTTACCTCAATGAGATTTATATGCTTGCGTGGAAACTCGGTCTTAAATCTACCTACTACCTTAGAAGTCAATCTCCAGAGATGGTGAGTGATGTAGAAGACAGATCTATGGAGTGTGTAGGTTGTCAATAGGATGAAACCTTTAACTTCCTCAGAAATTACTAAATTTTTAGAAAGATTTGACGATTTTAAAGAGAGCGAAATCCGCTCTTTAAAAATTATATCACCGACAGAAACAGAAATGATACTTGCCGTGCAAGATAAAGCACGTGCCTATGACTGGATAACAATAACACTGTTATTGAGTGGTCTGCATGATGCAAAGCTTATAGATGAGAGTAAACTTGGCTATGTTGATATGAGTCAGGGCATCTCCATACTTCATGAAGAAGATCTTTTTCATCTTGGTCTGGGCTCTTGCAAAACGCTTGCATCCATCAAAAATGCTCTACTCTTTGTCATAAGTGAAAACATAAAGTACAATGAAGATGCATTTTAAAAAGGAAAAATATGAGTTATGAAGTCAAAGGCGAGATACTAGGTTTTCAAGATACAAAAAACGTTACAATAAATGAAATAGACCCACTCTTTTCAACCATGATAGACAACACAAATGAGAACATATCTTTTACTCTGGTCAATCCCTATCTCTTAAGAGACTATACCATTGATATACCGCTTGATGCAAAAGAACTTTTAGAGATTGATAAAGACTCACAAGTAGCTGTCTTTAACATTTTGATAATCCAAAAGCCTTTGGAAAAATCAACCATTAACTTTCTTGCTCCTCTTGTTATAAATATGGATAAAAAACTTCTAGCACAGATTATTCTTGAACCTAAAAAGCACCCTGATTACGGTATGGCTGAAACCATAGAGTCTTTCAAAGAAAACTAGGATGAAGTATCTCGTAACAGATGACTCCAAACTTGCACGCAGAGTTTTAAAAAAATCACTCTGCCAATTCGTAGATGAAAAGAATGTTTATGAGGCATGTGACGGTTTGGAAGCACTTAAAATGCTCCTTAAAAAGAAGCTGGGCATTATATTTTTAGATTTAACAATGCCCGTGATGGATGGCTACGAAGCGATACCAAAAATATTAGATATCAATCCTGATATAAAGATTGTCGTTGTCTCTGCAGACATACAAGAAAAAGCAAAAGAGAGAGTACTCGCACTTGGTGCAACAATGCATGTTGCAAAGCCCATTAATCCTCTGAAAATGAAAGAAATTTTAGACCTCCTTAAACTATGAATAATTTGACACTAACAGAAGATGAAGAGGATGTACTCCAGGAGCTTATGAACATCGCTTACGGCAGTGCAACTGCTGTTGTAGCAGATATGTTAGAAGCCTTTGCATCTTTGAGCATTCCAAACATAAAAATCATGACAGTAAACGAACTGCTCAAAACATTTCATGAGTTGAAAAATGCAAGCTATTTCTTCTCCACGCAAGCTTTTAGCGGAGAGTTTAACGGAGAGAGTGCTTTTTTTATAAATGAGGAGAGTGCAAGAAATCTGGCTACGCACTTAGAGCTTGAAAACAGAGAAGATTTGGATGATGCCATTTTAGAACTCACAAATGTTCTCACCTCTTCACTCACAACAAAATTGGCACAGGAGATGGAGACAGAGGTGAGTTTTTCACTGCCAAATATACTCAAAATTCCTTTAGAAGAGATGGAAGGGGTAGAGACATTTCAACTCTACTCACGAGTTATCGTTATCGATACAAATCTCAACTTTCAAGATCAAAAAATTAACGGCAAGATATTTATACTCACAAAAGATGAATCAATCCAATGGCTCAAAACAAAACTCAATACGATTTTAGATCAACTCTTATAGATAAAAAAATTGTTACTACCATGAACAATGGTGTAATTATTTTAGACAGTGAACTCAGAATTCATCACTATAACAGATGGCTGGAGATTCACACACACATCAAAGAAAAAGAGCTGTTAGGGGAAAAACTGACCGATATTTTTGGTGAAATTAAAGAAAAAACACTGCTTCGTAAGATAAGAACAGCCCTGAGAATGCATACTCCAACCTATTATACAGCTAACACTTCACACTACCTGATTCCCATAAAAATAAATCAGATTGAAAATGCACATTTCTCTTATATGCAGCAAGATGTTAGTATCATCCCTTTTGACGAGCAGAACAAACTTGTAGCACTTATACTCACAGACCAGACAAACATGGCTAACACCAACGCTTTACTTGCTGCTTATGTAAAAAAGATCAAAGAGCTCAATGAGCAGCTACTCAAAGAAAAAGAACTCACAGAGATACAACATAAACAACTGTTGGCAAACTCAAGAAGTGCTGCAATGGGAGAGATGATAAGTATGATAGCCCATCAATGGAGACAACCCCTCTCACTCATCACAACCCTCCTTGCCAATGTCAAAATAAAAAAAGAGTTGCATACTCTCGATGAGAAAAGTATGGATGACTCTTTTGTGAAAATTGATAATACCGTCAAATATCTCTCTGAGACCATTAATGATTTTAGAGACTACTTTAAACCAAATAAAGTAAAATTAGAGGTCAAACTTGCAGAACTTTTTAACAAATCCATCTTCTTCTTAAAAGATGAAATGACACAGTACAATATCTCCTACTCTTTAGACATTGATGACAATCTCTCTGTCTATACCTATAAAAATGAACTGTTGCAAAGTATCATAAACATCATAAAAAACTCAATTGATGCGTTTAAAACAAATGATATAACAGAGAAAAAGATAGGTGTTACGGTGAAAACATTGAAGCATCATATATCCATTATTATAGAAGATAATGCAGGCGGTATTGAGCATGAGATAATAGAAAAAATCTTCGAGCCTTACTTCTCCACTAAAAACAAAAATGGAACAGGCCTTGGCCTTTATATGTGCAGGGTCATCATAGTTGAGCATCTGCAAGGTGAAATAAGTATTGAATCGCAGAACAATGGAACTAAAGTAACAATCAATTTACCAAAAAAGATATAGAATATGTTTAAAAAAGGAGAAGCTTATGAGAGTTGTATGTCCACACTGTTTGACAGTTAATAATGTACCGAAAAAAGATTCTTATAAAAAAGCTAACTGTGGTAAATGTAAACAGTCACTTTTAGATACAAAACCAATGGAGCTTAATGAGAGCAATTTTGATGAAGTTGTTGCTAACAGTGACATTCCTGTTATTGTCGATTTTTGGGCACCATGGTGTGGTCCATGTAAGATGATGGCACCAAACTTCGAACGTGCCGCACAAGAGTTTCCACTCAAAGCACGTTTTGCAAAAGTAAATACCGAAAATGAACAAAATCTCGGTGCACGTTTTGGTATTCGTTCCATTCCAACCATCATTGTCTTTAAAGACGGCCGTGAAGTTGACAGAGTAAGCGGAGCACTCGATGTGAACTCCCTTGTATCTCTGGCTTCAAAACAGAGCAGCTAACTATTTAATATAAGAGCAGCAGTAGTCTGTAACCGTTTTAATTTTTAAGTCAAACGAACTGTTTGCAGGCACTTCAAAAGATTCGGGAGTCTGAAGGGTTTTGTACTCTTCTCCCGGAAGTTTCACATCAAGCTCCCCACTCATCATTTCCATTATCTCTCTATCAGCTGTATTAAAAGTGTATTCACCCGGCAGCATAATGCCTAAAGATTTCACACTTCCATCTGCAAACTCTACAGTTCTGCTTGTTACTTTTCCATCGTAGTAGATATTTGCCTCTTTTACTACTGTTACATTTTCAAATTTTGACATATATTTTTCCTTTTTATCTTGTGATGTGACCTAAATTTTCTATGGTTTTATGCAAGGCTCAGAGCAAAGCGAGGATTTGTCCTGAAATAAAATCATAGAAAATTCCTTCTTACTTTCGAATCTTTACCCTTTGAGAGTGTGTAATTGCTACTGCCATTGCATCGGTAATATCAAGCGGCTTTATCTCTTGTTTTATACCTAAAAGCCGCTTAACCATAAAAGCTACCTGCTCTTTTTGTGCCTTTGCTTTACCTGTCAACGCTTTTTTGACCTGCAGGGCAGTGTACTCATGAAACTGTCCGAACTCCTGCAGTAGTTTTAACATAATGGCACCGCGAAACTGCGCAAGCTTGATTGTTGTTGCAGGATTATGTGCATAAAAAATATCTTCCATCGCCACTTCATCTATTGTATGTTTTTCAAAAAGCATCTCCACACCCTCAACCATCTGTGGTATCTGAAATTGTAGATTTTCAGCCTTCATTTTAATGAGTCCCGCTTCAATTAAAGCAATTTTTCCATTTTCAAGTGATATGAGTGCATATCCCATATTTCTCGTTCCGGGATCTATTCCAAGTATTGTCATAATGCAATTATATCATTAGACTTCTTCAAGAAGTCTATAGTTATTCACAGAGTTGCTTTTATAGTTATTCACATCAGTTTAACCCTATTTTATGGAAAAAATGAGTACTATTCACATATAATTTAAAAAATAGGTTTTTATGTGAATATAGGTCAAGAAGTTTTAGAAGCACTCAAAGATGAGATTACAG
>Ga0256829_1002380_pt1 | contig 14074 bp, 9 predicted proteins | sample 131447metaG_FD_185979 | JGI IMG/M metagenome (GOLD analysis project Ga0256829, IMG submission 185979) | Hydrothermal vent microbial communities from Lau Basin, Pacific Ocean - 131-447 | ecosystem: Environmental > Aquatic > Marine > Hydrothermal vents | place: Pacific Ocean: Lau Basin | collected...
AATCGAGTAAGAGTTTTAATGTCACTAGATGAAGACTCAGATCCTAGTAATGGAATCAAAATTAGTGATACAACTAGAGAACTTGCAAAAAATTGGTCAACACCTGATTATAATTTAGCTGAATCAGCATTTACCAATGAACTCAAAGACTCCACACGTTCTTATTTTGACAATAAGCCTATCGCGACTAAAGCTGCAGCAAAAAAACAATTTGCAAGTGAACTACGATGTGTATACTCTGGTGCCTATAGTGGACAGTGGTTATTACCCAATGGAGCGAGAAGTGGCTTTGTCGGTGTGATGATCCAATCATCAAATACCGTAGATATTAACAGCTCCTTAGGTACAATAGTTACACTTGGGGATGGTCAAGATCTTAACGGCGATGGATTAGCACAAGAGTATCTTTTTGCACGCGGAACACATGATATGGACACTGGTTCTTATGTATTTAACGAAACGGGAGAGTTTAAAAATGGAGGTATCATTCCAAGTGATCAAAATGTTTCAGGAGATGGGGAATCTATTAGCTACGACAAAGTAGTAGGTTCATTCAAGCAGATCATAGATGGTAAACCACAGTATGGTTCCTACGAAGCAGTACGAGTAGGACAAGGTCAAGATTCTGCTTATAGATATACTGGCTTTGGATATGATAATAACAGTAGTGATGAAAATAGATCATCAGATCCTATTTTAGGACTATTTACATTTGATGTAGATAGAAATGGTACCGTAGTAGGACTTATACATGATGCCAGAAACAATGAAGAACCAGCCCTTAAAGGAAAAGTAGATTTTAATGTATCTGTTGACAATATCAGCATGAGTTTAACATACCCAAATAACGGAGGCACATTTCTTATAAAAGGAACACTTGCCTTTGATGGAACAGTAAATCTCGATTGGTTTGATGCAAATGGAACGATCAAATATGGTTATATAGCTGGTGTAGGTTGTCAACTCCAAGCTCATAACTAAACTGAAAAAAACAGTTTAATTTCACTATGTAAAGAAGCTACACACTTTACATATTATTTTGATAAAATTATCACAATATCATCTTAAAATAAGCCTTCTTGTATTATTATAAATAACTATAGTATTACACTAAAAAACTCTTTTATATTAAGGCTTGTTTATGAAAATATTTTTTCTTTTGCTCATTTTGCTCTCTTCACTCTTTGCTAAACCTACTTATAATATCGCTATATTAACAGATGGTGATACTGAGTACAGTCAAGGTCTTGAAGCTGCACTAAAAGCAGAGATCGTTCAATTACTTTCAGCTGACTATGATGTAAAATTTCCAAAAAAACTTTATAAAAATGGAAACTGGGATTACCCTACAATTGCGGCAAATGTAAATCAAGCACTCAAAGACCACCGATCAAATATGATCATCACATTAGGTGCTCTCTCCTCTCACTATATTGCTCGTAAGAAAAAATTTCCAAAGCCTGTAATAGCGACTGCAGTTATAGATCCAAAAATGCAAAAAATTCCTTATAAAAATGATATGTCTGGGAAATGGAATCTTACTTATGTAAGTGCAAACCAAACCCTGAACGATGATATAACAATGATACAGTCTCTTATGCCAGTGAAAAAAATAGCAGTACTTATAGATGCTGTCTTACTCAAGAACACTCCTTTTGTTGGTAGATACATTAACCAACGCTTTAAAAAGAAACATATCAAAGTTGAACTTATCCCTATTGGGAAAAATATACACAAAGACTTAGATAAAATTTCTAAAGACACAGATATAGTTTATGTCACACCACTCTTTCAACAAACAGCAGCACAAAGAGCTAAAATTTACGAGCGTTTGATTATTCGTGAGCTTCCTACATACTCAGCAGCAGGACAAGACGATGTGGAACTTGGTGCACTTTTTGCGAACTCTCCACCAACAGATATCAAACGCTTTATTCGTCAAATTGCCCTTGATGTCCAGCAGATTGCCCTTGGGTCAAATGCTTCAGAACAGTTAGTAAACTTCGCACCAAATCCAGCACTCTCTATAAATATGAAAACAGCTGAAGCAATCCACTTTACACCTAGCTGGGATCTTCTTAGTAAGGCGACTATCATACAATCAGAAGAGAGTGACTCTCACTTTTTTAATATCAGCGAAATTATGGATCGTGCTGTTCAACACAACCTTTCAGTCTTAGCAAGTGACTACCAAGTAAATCTCTCACAAGCAGACTTAGATAAAGCAAATAGCTTCTACTTACCTCAGATACATGTAGGGGCAGAAGCAGTGAAGGTTGATCAAGATAGAGCAGTTGCTAGTCTTGGTTCTACAAATGAAGTAGCAGTAGATGCTTACTTGAAATTTTCACAGCAGATTTGGAATCAGAAGCTCATAGCTCAGATAAGTGTAAATGAAAATTTTCTCAAAGCTCAACAAAATGCGACAGACTATGTAAAACTAGATATAGGTCTAGCTGCTGCACTCAACTATCTTCGTATACTTCAATTACGTACGAAACTAGCCATAGAAAAAAACAACTTGGAACTCTCCAAGACCAACATGCGTTCTGCTATCACTAAACGCAACATCGGGATTGGAAATGCGAGCGATATTTATAGATGGCAGACACAGATAGCTGGAGAGAAAAAGAGTGTTCTCTTTACACACTCAGCAATAGAGCAATCAAAACATACACTCAATGAGCTACTTGACTTACCACAAGACCTCCCACTGAACTTTGAAAGTATTGATAGAACAAACAAGGTTTTTATGACAAATCATAAGATAATGGAAGAGTACTTCTTAGACCAGACAAAATTTGCACGATTTGAAGCATACTTAGTAAAAACAGCAAAATCAAATATGCCTTCACTTAAGCAGTATGATGCACTCGAGAGTGCAAGAAATCTTATCGTAGAATCAAATCATGATGCTTTTTATATGCCAGATATCACTGTAGAAGGTGGTGTAAAAGAGCACTTTATAGATCCTTCTAATTCCTTCAGAGAAAAAAATCCAGATCTAGATGCTCAGCTTCCTCCTTATGCAGATGCAACTGACTGGCAAGTGGGAATATACTTACGTTTCCCACTCTATGAAGGTGGGGCAAAAGAGGCTGCACTGCAAGCTTCTCGTTCTGCACTACTCATAGCACAAGCACAGAGAAGAGCACTACGAAACAAGGTAGAAAAAGATGTACGAAATGCACTCTACCAAGCAAAAGCTTCCTATCTTTCTATAAAACTTGCACAGAGTGCTTCTGTAAGTTCGAAGAAAAACTTACAACTTGTAAAAAGTGTATATGCTCAAGGAAACATAGGCATAGTTGATCTACTGGATGCACAGAATGTTGCACTTCGTGCAGCACTTGTAGAGAATAACACACGTTACTCTTTTATGGGTGATTTACTTGTCCTACAGCATAATATTGGACAGGTAAACTTTGACTTAAGTAAAGATGCTTGGAAAGAGTTCATAACAACACTAACAACATATAGAATTGACACAGAAGATGATGAGGAGGAGGAAGAGTAATGAAAAAACTTTTACTAATAGCATTAACACTTTTAATAGTAGGGTGTAATGACAAAGGGCCAGAAGAGAAAGTTCGCCTTGTGCGAACAATAAAACTCGTTGCATCGCAAGCAACATCTACACACAGTTTTAATGGTATCGCACGTTCAGATGTCGCAGCACGACTCAGCTTTAATGTGAGTGGAACTATTAAGCGTGTCTATATCCGTGATGGGCAACGAGTAAAAGAGGGAAATATCATAGCAACACTCAATGACTCTTTTTTCAAACTCAAGGTAGCAGAGGTAAAAGCCTCACTCAAACAAGCTCGTGTAAAACTAGAAAATGCCAAAAGTAGATATAAGCGTATCAAACAACTCTATGTAAACCGAAGTAGTTCACAGAGTGATCTTGACAATGCTAGAACGACAAAAGAGTCTGCAAATGCAAACTATCGTGCGATGAAAAACCGTCTCGAACAAGCAGAACTCAAACTCAGCTACACAAAGCTTCGTGCACCTATGAATGGTTCTATTTCTGATCTTACTGTGCATAAAGGGGAGAATGTTACACCCTCTGTGAAAATTGCTTCCATCTCTTCAACAAAAAATATTGAAGTTCCTATTAGCGTACCAGGTTCTCTTATAGATAATGTGAAAGAGGGACAGAAATGTAAGGTCACTTTTGATGCATTGCCAAATAAAAACTTTGATGCACTTGTAACAGAAGTCAGTCATGCTTCAAGTAAAAGAACAACTACTTTCCCTGTAGTTGTACGTCTTATAAAACACTCTAAAAAAATCCACCCAGGTATGTCAGCTTCAGCACGTTTTGACTTTCACAGTGCACTCAGTAAAAATAGCTTCGTCATTCCTGTGCATGCGCTTATGGAAGATGAAAATGGACACTATCTCTATATAGTAACAGATATAGTTGAAGGTGTGGGAACAATAGAACGCCGTAATGTACAACGCGGTGAGCTCACAACAAATGGTATTATCATCAGAAATGGAGTAAGAAGTAATCTTCTTGTGCTCACAGCAGGGATGAGTCGTGTTCATGAAGGCCAACATGTACGGATACAAAATTGAAATCTTATACAGAACTAGTCGTTGAAAAAGACCGTGTAACCCTTGTTCTTCTGCTCTTCTTCCTTATAGGTGGTATAGTAGCTTACTTTAATATGCCTCGTGCAAAAGATCCTAGCTTTTCTATCCATACGGCGGTAATCACTACTGTTTTTGCAGGAGCCACACCTAGTAGAATAGAGTCGCTTGTCACTATCCCACTCGAACGCCAACTCAAGCAGATAAATGAGATTAATACAATCAACTCTACTTCAAAAAATGGTGTTTCCACTATCTATGTGGATATTAAACAGCAGTATGATGATCTCGATCCTATCTGGGATAAGATTCGTAAAAAAATAGAGACAACAGATCTCCCACAAGAGGTCAGTAAACCACAGCTTGATGAAAACTTCAATGAAGTATATGGAACACTTATCAACATAATAGGAGAAGGATTTTCTTACTCAGAGCTAGAGAAAATAGCAAATGATGTAAAAAAAGAGATTATTACACTTCCTGATGCAGGAAATGTCGAGATCATCGGTTTACAAAAACAGCACATATACATAGAATTTTCCAACTCAAAACTCGCTGAGTTAGGTCTTTCTCCTGATGCTTTAAGCAATATTATACGTGCAAGAAATATTATCACACCGGGTGGTGCGATTACCATAGGACCACAGCGTTTAATACTAGAACCAACTGGAAATCTGAAAAGTATAGAAGAACTTGGTAAAACTATTATCCCTCTTCCTGGTCGTAAAGATGTTGTTTATCTTGAAGATATTGTCTCTATCCGTAAGGGTTATAGTGAGCCAATGGATCCTCTTACACGTTCAAACACAGAGCAAAGTCTGATGCTTGCTGTATCTGTAGCAGATGAGGGAGACATTATTGCACTTGGAAAGTCAATTAAAGAAAAAATTGATTATCTTGAGGATCAATATCCTATCGGTGTTGAGTTTAATGTCGCTTTTGATGAACCGAAGCTTGTTGAGTATATAGTCCATAACTTTACTAGCTCTATTATTATTTCTATTATCATTATCATGGCGGTAATGCTAGTTACTCTTGGCTGGAGAACGGGGCTTATTGTTACTTCGCTTATACCAAGTACCATTCTTACTTCACTCTTTATTATGTGGAAGTTAGATATAGGACTCAATCAGGTATCACTAGCTGCACTCATCATCTCGCTAGGGCTACTGGTGGATAATGCTATTGTTATTAGTGAATCTATTATAGTGAAAATGGATGAGGGACAGAGCCCCATGAAAGCCGCTTCAAACTCTGTCAAAGAGCTACATGTTTCTCTTCTCACTTCATCACTCACAACAGCTGCTGCATTTTTACCTATCTATCTTGCAGAATCAACAGCGAGTGACTATACCTCTTCACTTTTTGAAGTTGTTTTTATCACACTTATGAGTTCTTGGTTCTTAGGTTTAACAATCGTGCCTATGCTTACATACAAGTTTTTAAGACCTAGACAGACAGCAAGATTTTCTTATAATAACAAATACTGTAATATGTTTAAGACTATGCTTGTAGACTCTCTAAAGTATAGAGCCGTTTCTCTTATTGCCATTGTTGCTATATTTATCTTTGCACTTATTCTCTCTCTTGGCATACCAAAGATATTTTTTCCACCTTCTGATCAACCTTCAATGATTGTAAGAATCTCTTTACCTGTTGGAACTTCTATTGACCAAACATTAAAAACAGTCAAAGAGATGGAGCACTATCTAGAGTCAAAACGTCCAGAATTTATAGAAAACTATACAAGTTTTGTAGGAAAAGGAGCTCCTCGTTTCTGGATCAACAACACACCTGTTCCAAATGCAGATGAGTATGCAGAGATTTTGGTTAATGCTACTTCACTTGATGCGTACGAGAAGATACAACCACAGATAGAGCTTTTTGGTTTTAACCACTTTGCCAATGCAGAGATAAGTGTAAAAAAACTTGATAATGGTCCTCCTGTCAAAAATCCTGTACAGATTAGAATTATTGGCGATGATATCCATATTCTTCGAGAGCGAGCAAAAGCACTTAAACAAGCCCTTGATGATACGCATATGGTCTATCACCTTGGTGATGATTGGGGTGTTTGGACACAAAAGCTTGTAGTTGATATCAATCCATCGCTAGCCTACCATGCAGGTGTAAGTTATAATGATATCGCCTCTTCCCTACAAACGGCTCTTAATGGTAGAGATATTACACAGTTTAGAACAGATACGAAAACTATTCCTATCACTATGCGCTCAAACCATGCACTGAAGTCTTCACTAGAAACACTAGAGGGAACACTTGTCTTTATCCCTGCGACAAACAAGTCTGTGCCACTTACACAAGTAGCAAACATAGATGTAGTGTGGAAGCCACCTAAAATAGTTCGTTATAACGGTATACACACCATGACAGTGACAGCACAACTCAAAAAAGGTTTTACCGCTTTTGATGTAAAAGAGGCAGTAGAGCCATGGCTTAAAAAACAAAAATGGCCATTAGGTTACCATTATGAATTTGGTGGAGAAGTTGAGAGTTCTAATGAAGCACAAGGAGCTGTTTCAGATAAGTTACCTATTGCAGCTATGATAATTATTGTACTTCTTGTGATGCAGTTTAACTCCTTTAAAAAAGTTGGACTTATTCTCATCACTATTCCACTTGGTATTATAGGAGTTATTTTTGGGATTTTTCTCACAAACTCCTATTTTGGGTTTATGACATATCTTGGTATCATCTCACTTATCGGAATAGTTATTAATAATGCTATCATCCTCATAGAGAGGATAGACTTTGAGCTTGAAGTGACAGGTCTATCGCCTCAAGATGCTATTATAGAAGCAGCACAGAGACGTATCCGTCCTATTTTACTTACTACTGCTACTACTATTGGTGGTTTGATTCCATTATGGATGAGTGGTGGACCTATGTGGGAGCCTATGGCTATTGCCATAATATTTGGTCTGAGTTTTGCGACTGTACTAACACTTGGAGTACTTCCGATCTTTTACTCAATAGTATTTAATGTACGCTACCCTAGAGACTATAACTTTATCTATCAAAACTCTTGTGTTCTTGATAGAAAATAGAACTAAAGAAACGAAAAAAGAACAAACATAATAAATGCAGCAGCTGCACTGATGAGTGCATAAGGCAGCTGTGTTTTCACATGCTCTATAACCTCACAATCACTTGCCATCGAAGATATGATAGTTGTATCTGAAATAGGTGAGCAGTGATCCCCAAAAACACCACCACTTATAACTGCACCAATACACAATGCGATATTCGCATCCATACCAACAGCCATTGGAACAGCAATTGGGATCATGATACTAAAAGTACCCCAAGAAGTTCCTGTAGAAAAAGAGATAAGACTTGAGAGTAAAAAGATAATACCTGCTAAAAAATATACACTTACATTAGTACTCGCCAAAGAAGAGAGATAAAGACCAGTCTTGAGCTCTCCTGTAACATTTCCAATAGCAAAAGCGAAGAGAAGTATGAAAGAGATAGGGGTGAACTCTTTAGCCCCTTTTATTGCGGTTAGAGACCAAGTTTTTAGTGACATATTTTTTGTACTCACAAAGTAAGCTAGAGTAAAAAGAAAAGTAGTAAGCATCGTATAAAAAATAGCACTCGAACCACTCCCTTTGAAAATATCTCCACTACCTGTAATATAGAGAAAAACAAATACTAAAACAATCATTAAGAGTACGGGTAAAAGCATATAACTCATGCTTGTAATATTTTTGAATTCTGTTTGTTTCTGACTCTCCTTATAAAGAGTAGTTTTCATAGGTCCAAAACTTAAGCCAAAGTAAATAAAAAGAAATGTCATAATAAGTGCAAAAATAGCATAAAAGTTAAACTTCAAAGCACTTATAAGCATTTCTGTCGCATTTGACTCGATATAACCTAAAGATATTTGTGTAGAGATAAGACCTAAAAGAAGAGCACCATAGCCATTTAGGACTATAAGCGAGCCTATAGGAGCAGAGGTTGAGTCACAGACCATTGCTAACTTTGCATGAGGGATTTTATATCTATCACAAAGTGGTTTCCCTACAGCACCTGAGACAAGTGCAGTGATAGATGTTTCAATAAATATTAGCACACCGAGTATATAACTTAACATCAAAGCAGATCGCTCAGACTTTACAAAAGACTTCTCATCCAATACATAGTGAACAAATCCGCCAACACCACCACTTTTTTCAATGAGAGCCATGATAGAACCTGCTAAGATCACAAATGCCAAGGTTTTAAGTATCCATCCCTCTTGTGCTAAAGAAGAGAAAAGAGTCACTATGGCGAAAAAGGAATCATAGAAAGAAAAATTATGTAAAATAAGTTCGCCAAGAATAACTCCACTTAAGAGAGAGAGTATCACATTACGAGTGAGTAGTGCTAAGAATATAGCTAAAAGAGAGGGAAGAAGAGGGAGGGCTGAAAGTTCTATAAAAACTTCCTAGAACTCTATAGCCAAAAGAGAGAGTCCTAAACGACCAAACTTCTCTTTGTAAAGTTCACACTCTAACTGCTTGACTTCACTAAAGCCGAGTTTTTTATAAATAAGTTGTGATTCTAAAGAACCTATTTCTACTATAGTTTGTGCTATTCTATACCCTTTTAAGCGGGCAGTAAGAAGTGATTTTTGCATAAGTGCTTTGAGGATGCCTACATCTAAAAAGCCTTCTAATTCTTCCATAAAGTCAAACATCAATGTTCGCTTATTAAGGTTAAAATCACATGCGAATAGTACTTCTAAGTGCTCTTCTTGCTCTACACAGTCTACTTCTGCAAGTGCAGTTATAAATGTCTCTTTCGTTGCGATACGAGGCTCATAACTACAGAGAGTTCCTACACTTTTATCATCCATTTTTGCAATTAAAAAATTGCTAAAATGACAATGACTCTTTGCCGTAGTTTTAGTGAGCCGTGCAAGCTTCTCTAAAATCACGGTATCATCATTCGTTTCAAAAAGAAGATCAAAGAGGCCATCTTTCTTTCCTGCTCGAGAACTTTGTAGAATCATCTCTGCTAAAAATGCACTATCTTCAGCAGTTGCTTGTTTTATTTGAATACTCATAATATTTTTCCAAAAATTAATTTAAATCATATAAGAGTAATAGTACCATACTTTATGATAAAAAGTTTCTTAATTTTAATAAATTTCTCAATTTTACTCTTCTCCTCTGAGCAAATAGTTCTTGTTGTTGCTAATGACTTTAACACATCTCATGCAAAGCTAGCATTCTATGATGGACATACTTTACTACTAAAAGCAGAAGTAAACATAGGGACAAAGGGCTTAGCTTGGGGAATAGGTGAAAAAAAATTTGACCATAAACAGAATGAACCCTTAAAATATGAAGGCGATCAAAAAGCACCTGCTGGCATTTTTGCACTACAAAATATATTTGGCTATGGATACAGCAGTGCATCAAATCTTCCATATCTACACACTTCCAAAGAGTTAATCTGTGTAGATGACTCAAACGATAGGTTTTATAACCGTATTATTCAAGCACACGGAAGTGAAAAAAGTTTTGAGAATATGAGACGAAAAGATTATCAGTATAAGTATGGAGTCACAGTTGCACATAATAATGAGGGTGTAAAACAGAGAGGCTCTTGCATATTTTTACACATTCAAAGAGAAGAAGGTGCTGGTACGGCAGGGTGTACTTCTATGAAAGAAAAAGATTTAAAGAAGTTAATAAGTCTTTTAGATAAAAAGAAACATCCAATTTTAATACAGATACCAAAAAGTCGAGCTAAAGAGATAAAAAAACTCTATCCAGTACTTCAAAACTCAGAACTTCTTAGACAAAACTAAGGCAAGAAGATCTAAGCTTCTTCCCTCTCCATTCTATCTTTAGCCTCTATTCCCATAAGAGAGAGACCAGTTTTGATGCTGAGTGCTACTACTAAAAGAAGTTTAAGTAGTTTTGCTTCATCTTCTGTTCCTATCATACGAACATCATAGTAGAACTTATGAAGCGATGCAGCTAATGACTTTAAGTAGTCTGGCAGTTTTTGCACTTGACGAGAGCTAAATGCATCCTCAACAACTTCAGGAAGTAAAAGTGCATCAAAAAGAAGTGTATCTGCATTTTCTTCTAAATTTTTAAGGCTAGCTGCGTTTATATCTTCTATAGATACAGTAGCCTTGCTTAGTAGCGTTTGAATACGAGCATGAGCATACTGAATGTAGAAGATAGGGTTGGAGCTATCTTGCTTTTTAAACTCAGCAAGATCAAACTCTAACGCAGTATCAGACTTCTTAGAAGCAAAGATAAAACGCAGGGCATCACTTCCTATCTCCTCAACGATATCACTCATAAGTATAACATTACCAGCACGTTTACTCATCTTGTATGGTTCACCATCTTTGAGTAGTGAAACCATTTGAGCAAGAAGCACTTCAAGCTTGTTTGAATCATAACCAAGGAAGTCTATCGCTGCGTTTACACGAGTGATGTAACCATGGTGATCGGCACCCCAAATGTTGATATAATGATCGTAGCCGCGTTCAAACTTTTGGTTATGGTAAACAATGTCACCTGCTAAGTAAGTAGGACGACCATCATCACGAACAACAACTCTATCGTGATCGTCGCCTTTAGACTCTGACTTGATAAAGAGTTTTCCCTCTGCTTCATAAACATTATCTCCCATCTTTGCCATTACACGATCCCAGTCACTATAAAGACTAGACTCATTTACAAAAGTATCGAAATGGATATTTGTTTCAGCTAAAGAGTTAATAACTATCTCCATCACCTTATCTTTTGCCCACATTGCGAGCTCTTTTTGGCGAGAGGCATCAGATAAAATCTCTATGCCAAAATGCTTCTGTGCACCTGTAGCAAGAGACTCTAAATACTCTCCACGATAGTAAGACTCCGGATATGCAACATTCCCTTCTTTAAGGATATTTTCACGAGCATAGAGCTGTATAGAAAGACCAAGAAGGTCTATCTGATTTCCAGCATCATTAACATAATACTCTGCTGTGATGTCATAGCCTAAATGTTTTGCTAAACGGTAAAGAGTATCACCATAAACAGCACCACGAGCATGACCGATATGAAGAGGTCCTGTAGGATTTGCTGAAACAAACTCTAAAAGTATCTTCTCTTTTTTATCATCTTTGGCAAATTCTGAGGGATTATCCAATGCCCAAGAAGCATACTCAGCCAAAAAGCTCTCACTCAAACGAAAGTTTAAGTAACCTTTTACAGACTCTACACTTGAGAACTCTTCGACTTCACCAAAAGATGATGCAAGTTCTTGGGCAATGATCATTGGGGATTTTCTAAGTTCTTTAGCGAGGGAAAATGCAATAGGAGTTGCAAAGTGACCAAAAGATCGGTCACGTGGTTTTTCTAAAACAACCTCACGACCCAGTTTTTCGCGCAAAAGCGCCGATACACGTTGTTTCAAAGTATTATGCTTGTGTAGTTGTTTTTGGAGCTTCAGTAGATGCTACTTCTTCGCTACCTTCAACTTTTTTAGGAGCTTCTTGTGCTACTTCTTCGTCAACTTCTTTCATCTCTGATTTAAAGTTTTTGATACCTTTTCCAAGACCTTTTGCTAAGTCAGGTATTTTCTTCGCTCCAAAAAGTAAAACGATGATTCCAAATATTATTAATAGTTCTGATCCACTAGGCATGCCCATAATTCTTTCCTTGTTTAAAATTAATTTCGTGATTATAGCTCAAAATTGCTGTATCTCTTCTTATTAGAGTTTTCTTACTCAATATCTTCCCACTGCTGAACAAATTCATTAATCTTGTCATGTGGTATTTTTAGTCTTGCTGTTATAGCAACTTGACGTAATACATTGGCTGCAGTCTCAAGATCATCATTAACCACTATAAAGTCATATTCCGATGTTCTTTGTATCTCACGTCTAGCCATTTTTATTCGACCATCTATCACTTCTTTGCTATCTGTAGAACGATTCTCTAGTCTATGTTTAAGTTCAGAGAGTGTTGGTGGTGTTATAAAAACAGATGTTGTAATGTCACCTAAACGATTCTTTATAGCCATATTTCCTTGAACATCTATGTCAAATATAACCAGTTTACCCTCAGCTAATGCTTCACGAACGGGACGAAGAGAAGTGCCATAGTAGTTTCCATGAACTATAGCATGTTCTAAGAAGTTGTCTTCCTCTATATCTTTTACAAAAGACTCTTTACTCACAAAGTGGTAGTGCACACCATCTATTTCGCCATCACGAGGAGTACGAGTAGTGGTAGATATGGAAAAATAATAATCACCAATATCTTTATCTATCTTGTTTATAAGAGAACTTTTTCCTGCTCCACTTGGTCCAGAGAGAACTAAAACTACACCATTTTTTTCTATCATTAGTTATCCCCTAGAGTAATGTTAATACTTATCTTCATTCCCTTCATAGAAGCTGCTACATTTTTATCACTAAGTGCTGCTAAAAGATTTTTAAGAGCTTCCACTCCAGCACTACTTGCTTCTGTCTCTACAGTTGAAGGTATTTCTTCATCAGTGACTTTTTCTTCCTCTAGTTCTTCACTCTCGAGTGTCATTTCATCAGAAGGCTCATCCTCAACTACTGGCTCAGAGATCTCTTCTTCTACCTCTTCACCAACAGCTATTTTAAGATCTCTACTTGTCAAACCATCAAGAGAGTCAATATCACTAGCCACGATATCTAAAAGTGTCTCTTCATCTACCTCACTATCTAACTCCTCTTGACTTAACTCTTCAACTGCACTCTCTATCTGCGACTCTAAATCTAGTTCTTCTGAGATTTCAGGTTCTTCATCACTGATTTCTTCGGCAAGCTCTTCCTCCTCGATATCGAATTCTTCTAAATCTTCTGTTTCTATCTCATCTGTTTCAAAAGCAAGCTCTTCGTTGCTACTCTCTTCTGCCGTTGATTTCTCTTCAAGGTCTACTTCAGCTAATATATCATCTAAACTCTCTTCATCAGACTCTCCCACTAAGCTCTCTTCATCTAACTCTTTAGAGTCAAGATCTAACTCTTCAAGCTCACTCTCTAAATCTAGTTCTTCTGAATCAACTATCTCTTCATCCTCTAATGCAAAATCTTCTTCAAGAGAGTCAAGATCCAATGCTTCCTCCTCGCTACTCTCGGAATCTAGATCTAAGGCGAGCTCTTCTAGTCCACTCTCTTCATCAGTAGCTTCTTCTAATACAGGTTCGGGTTCTTCAATTTCTACTTCTGTCTCTTCTAAAAGATCTTTCACTTTTTGTGCTTCTTCTGTATCTAGAACAGACTCCCCAAGCTCTGAGCCCTCATCAAGATCACCAAGTTCTTCGATCTCTTCCAAGTCTTCTAATGGCATAAGTTCTTCATCAGAAGAAAGATCCGTGAGCTCTTCTAGGTCTTCTAAATCACCAATTTCTTCAAGATCAAGTTCTTCTTCATTCTCTTCACTGAGATCAATCTCCTCTTCTAAGTCAATCTCCGCCGCCTCAC
>Ga0256829_1002381_pt1 | contig 14074 bp, 15 predicted proteins | sample 131447metaG_FD_185979 | JGI IMG/M metagenome (GOLD analysis project Ga0256829, IMG submission 185979) | Hydrothermal vent microbial communities from Lau Basin, Pacific Ocean - 131-447 | ecosystem: Environmental > Aquatic > Marine > Hydrothermal vents | place: Pacific Ocean: Lau Basin | collected...
ACAACATAATTACTTTCACAAATGAAGACTGTGGATTTTTTGCAAGATCTTTTTTTGAAAATTACAAAGATACATTAAAAATAAAAGCATTAATAGTTGATTTATATTTTCCATCTATTAAAGTTTCAAGAACAAAAAATTTAAAACTTAATGGAATTGATATGATTTTTTCTGCAAAAAGATTTTTAAAAAATAAAAAATTTAGTTTTTATATAATTTCAGGAATATCTTTTTTAGATGAATATAAAGAGAGATTTAAATTTCTTTTCAACGAAAATTTGGAAAATTATGTATATACAAAAAATCAAATTAGAAAAATTATTGATAAAATAAATTGTGATGAAAAGGAAAATGATAAAAAATGAATAAAAAAATTTTAACATTATTTTACTTTATTTTTGTGATTTTTATTTTTATAAATGTATTTTTAATAACTATTTTAGACAAAATGGATTTAAAAATTTTATTAGTTTCTGATTTGTTTATTTTTATTTTTTATGTTTTGTTTTCAATTAAAAAAATAAAAGATCTTCCGAATAATGAGGAAATTATTGCAGGATTTGAAGGAATTTTAAATAATAAAAATATTATAGATTTAACCGAAAATTTGCATCACGAATTTTCGAGTCCAATTGAAGTATTAAAATATTATATCTCAAAACATAAAAATGAAGATGATATAATTTTAATTGAGAATTCTTTAGAGCAAATTGAGAACTTTTCAAATAAAATCAAATTATATAAAAATTTGAAATATTCTAACGGCGACAAAACTGTATATGATATAATTAAAGGAGCAATTAAAACTACTCAAATTTCAAAAAATTTTAAATTTGATTTTGAAATTGAAGAAAATTTTAAAAATTATAACTTAAAATGTTTAACAAATGGAGATCTTTTAAATATTTTGATTAATCATTTTAAAAATTCAATAGAAGCAAATGCAACTTCAATTAAAGTTTTATTTAAAGAAAAAGGAAACGGATTTATTAATTTAATTATATTAGATGATGGAAATGGAGTTCCTAAAAAAATTGAAAATAAAATTTTTAACGCAAATTTCTCAACAAAAACTAAAGAAAATTCAGGAGTTAGAGGAAACGGGCTTTATATTTCAAAAATCCTGTTAAGAAACTGTGAAGGAGATGATACTTATTTAGGTAAAATCGGCGGAATAACAACTTTTGAAATTTCAATTCCTGTTTAAAAAATCAATCAAGAATAATTTTTTTGTCTTTTATTTTGTCAATATTTAATAAAATTTTATGAAAAACTTTATCAATTTCTTGTTTTATTCCTCTTGCGCCAACTTCATTTTGTTTAATTTTTTTAACTATTTTATCATAAAATGAATCTTTAATTTGAACATCAAATCCTTCATTTTTTAACAACTTGATATAATTTTGAAGCTCAGAATTTTTTAATTTTAAAATATTTTTTAATTCTTCATCATTAAGTTTGTTTAATATTATGAAGTTTGAAAATCTTCCCAAAAATTCAGGAATAAATCCGTAATTTTTTAATTTTTGTATTATGAAGTCTTCATTATAAATATCTTTTTTAGATTTATCTTTTTGATTTTCTTTTGCAAAGAATCCTACAGATTTTTCTTCATTACCTTCAATAAATTCTTCAAAGTCAGAAAATGCTCCTGCTGTAATGAATAAAATCTTTGATGTATCAATTTCTAAATCAAGATTTTTAATATAAAATTTATCTCCTTCAATAATTTTTAAAAGATTTTGCTGAACCGCTTCTCCTTTAATATCTCTTGTTCCTTGTCTATCAAGTCTTTTTGCAATTTTATCTATTTCGTCAAGAAAAATTATTCCTTTTTCTGCTTTTTCAATATCATCATTTGCTGCACTTAATAAAGAAATAAAAATATCATCAATGTCTTTACCAATATAACCACTTGCAGTAATATTTGAAGAATCAATTATTGCTAAAGGAACATCTAAAATTTTTGCAATTTGGCGAGCAAATTCTGTTTTTCCTGAAGCAGTCGGCCCAATTAAAAAACAATTAGATTTTTTTAAATCAATATCTTCATTAATAATTTTTAAATGATTAAAAATTGAAACAGCAAGTTTTTCTTTTGCTTTTTCTTGACCAACAATATTTTCATTTAATAACTCAATTATTTTTGAAGGATATAATATTTTATTTTTTTCAATATTAGAATTTTCAATATTAGAACTTTCGTTCTCTTGAATTTTATTTTTTAAAAAATCTTTATTTTCAACTAAATATCTTAAAGAAATTATGCAATTTTTGCAAATATTAAAATCTTTAAATTTTATTACATCTTTATTTTTTTCACAAATTGAACATTTCATATAAACACCTCTTATAATTTACTATATTTGTAATTGTGATAATATAATCAAAAATTTTGTCTTTGATTATTATCCGTTACTTTTATTACTGGAATTTTTTCTATTTTATCACTTATATTTGGAAATAATTCCTTTTCTAATTTATCAATAATTTCGTTTCTTTCGCATATTGATAAATTATACCTCAATGAATTTAACATTTCTTTAATTTTATTTTCATCATTTAAAAATTCTTTAGCTAATGTTTTAAATAAAATTTCTTTTAATTCTTTTTCAATAATTTTGTTTATATCAAGTGAAGGATCACAATCTTTAGGTATTAAATAAGAATTTTTTGCTTTATATTCAATAATCATTTCAACTTTATTATTTAAAAAATTTTCTGTTTCTTTTTTATAAAATCTAAACATACTTTACTTCTTAAATGTGTTTTTTCATAAATTCTCTAACAAAATCCTGCGCTTCAACTTGAGCATATCTTTGAATAAGTTTTTTAGTTCCTTTATCTAATTCATTAAATTCAGGATTATCTTTTATAAAATCTTCTAAAGCATCTTTAAAAAATAAACCTGATAATTTTCCAAATTGTTTCCAATCTAATTTAACATCACCTTTAGATAAAACATTTTGAATTCTATTTTCTTCAAAATATCTTGTAATTTCTTGAACCCGTCTTTTTTCATCGTCTGTTAAAGTTTTAACAGCTTTATTTTTTGATTTTTTCACTTTACCTTTTTCTTTAAATTTATCATTTTTGTTTTTTAAAATAACTCTATCACCTGTTGGTAATCTTAAATCTTTTAAAGGTTTGATGACAACTCCTTCACAAATATTTCCTTCAATATGTTCAAGTCTATACATTTCAGGTATTTTTGTAATAAATTCATTAGAATAATTTAAACATTCTTCAAAAGTTCCTCTAAATAATTCAGGAACTATTTTTAGCCCAAATTTATTAGATAAATTTTTAACCTCGTCCCAATTCATAAAAACATCTTTATCATTATTTTTTAATAAAATATCAAATACTATAAAATCAGTAAATGGAATATATTGCACTTCTTTTTGAATTTTTGAATAACCTTTTTCAGTTTCATCGTTATAAATTCCACCAAAATGTTCTCCGAATATTTGGACTTCATTTGCATCATATTTATCTATAATATATTTTGCTAATTCTTTAACTTTATCTTTATATTTATCATACATAATATCAGCATCATAAAATTTTGACAATTCAGCATCATTTAAAATACTTGTTCTTTTTGCAACTTTTACATCATTTCTGTCAGAAAGTAAACTTAAGTGTGTACCATGTACTTTCTCAGTTACAATATATTCAATATCGTCAGAAGCAAATCCGTTTGTGACAATTTTTTCAATTTCTTTTTCTCTGTAAGAATTTTCAATAGATGAATATTTTTTAAATTTCATAATTTCCTCCTTTTTATAAATTGAATAATTCTTTTATAAAATTTGTTTTATCTTCGACAATTATGTAAATTTGAGAATCTGCATCTACATAAGTATAAGCATTTAAAGCTGATAACAATCCTTCTTCATCAAGTTTGTTCCAAATTTTATGATGTTTTTCTTCTGCTTCTGTAATATTTTTCATTGGTAAAAATATTTTCATTTCCAATCTTTTTTTAAACTTCAATAAATCCAATATGTTTAAATATTGATTTTTTGATTATTTCTCCATCTTTTTCAGTTTCTTCAACTATTCTTTTTGAAAAAGCATATACAGGTTGAATATCAAATTCTTTTAATTTTTTCTCTAAAGAACTCATCAAATAAGGAGCTCCACCAATCATTGCTTTTTCTGCACCTTCGACAATGGCAATTCCTGTTAAAAGTCTTGCCCTTTCTTTAATTTCTTCTTTTGACGGCAATTCATTGAAAGTTAATAATTTTTTAACTTTCTCTTTGTCTTCAGGTTCAAAAACTCCTTCTTCTATTTGCTCTTTTGAAGCAAAGTGTTGAGTAAGATTTAAAATCATTAATTGCTCCTTTTAATTGTATTTTTTAAATTCCCACCATTCTGCTCCACCTGCAGAATTTCTCACAAATGAATTTCCGTCAGCTAAAACAATTTTTCCTCTGATGCATTGTTTACCGAATCCTTTATAACCATTATCATATTCAAAGTCAAGATATGAAAATAAATTTTCATTTAAAGCATTTTTTAAAACATAATTTGATTTTGCAACATTAAATTCTGCTAAACAATATTTATCTAAATGTATTTCATAAATTACAATATCTTCGTAAGAATATCCATAAGCATTTAATTTATTAATTAATTCATTTCTTGCATTCATTTTCAATCCTTTGTTTATTTGTTTTTGTTAATATAATTATATCAAATTTATCTGAGGATGTCAATAGTAAAAGGAGAAAAAATAAGAAAAATTTAGAAAAAATAAAATATCCGATTAAGGATATTTTATGAAGTTATAATCAAGCATAATGTGAGTAGGATATATTTTACCTTGTTTGTTTCTAATGTTCATTTTGAATTTTAAGTATTCAGTTTCAAATAAAACATCAATTCTTTTTGCTTCTCCATTTTTAGGATATTCAATTATAAAAGGAAACTTAGGTTTTATTAATTTATCTAAAGTTTCTTTTTTTCTTAAATCAATTATTTTAACTTTATTTTTATTCTTATGAACATAAATATATCCATAACCTATTCCTGACTCAAGAAAATTTTTAAGTTTTGTTTTGTCAATTTTATTTGTCTTTACTTTTTCTTTTGCTGCAGATTTTTTTGATTTTTTAGGATCATAATTATTGAAAATATTGCAAAATTTTATTTCATCAATTCCAAAAGTTTCAAGAATTGACTTTGCTTTTGAATTAAGTTTATTTTCTTTCATTTCTTTTTCAATAAAAAATTTCTTAACTCCTGAATTTAAAAAAGTAACAGTTCCCGAAGTTTTTAATGATAAGTAAATTTCTTTTGTTTTTACTGTTTTTGTATTTTCAACTGTAATTGTGACATCAGTTACAGTTTTTCCAATATCTCCCTTTTTTCCAATTATCATAGTTGAAGGATTTAAAGGTCTTTTTTGATTTTTTCCACCGTCAACTCTAGTTGCAATAATTGTCTCATCTTTGTCTAATAAATTAATTAAATCTTTTATTGCATCTTTATATTTTATTTTATCATCATTCCCATCAATGTAATTTTGGATATCTTTATTTAATTCTTTTTCAAAAAGATTACCTTGATTATTTGCTCCTGAATTTCCTCTAGATCCATTACCAAAAGATAATGAAAGAGAAGAAAAATCTTTTGATAAATTTTTTAAATTTATCTCGCCATCAAGTGCTCTTATGATTTTTATAGGCATTTTTTGTTTTTTAAAATAATTTTCATCAAGTGCAATAGGATCTTTAATTTTATATTTTGTTTGAATAAATTTTAATAATTCTTTTAATTCAGATTTTTTTTGAGAATCTAATTTAAGATTCTCAATTTCTTTTTCATTTTTTGGAAATATATTGTATGCCATAATTTCAACCTTTATTTAACATATTTTTTCAATACAGTCCAATAATTTTGAACTTGTTTTGGAACTAATTTTTTAAATGTTTCAAAATCATCTGCTTTAATTGCATTTCTAACTTTAGTTGCTGAAATATCTTCATCGGTTCTTTTGATTTCAACAACTTTAACATCAAGACTTCTTTCAAGTTGTTTTTCATAATCTTTAACTCTGTCGGTTCCTGCAAAAACACAATTTATGTTATCTTTAGTTTTATTGATAATAGTTATTAAATTTCCTGTTTGAGCAGTTATAATATGTAATTTTTTTCCGATTATTGATTTATAAGTTGATTCTAACATTTCTTCTTGAATTTCAAGAGGAATAGGATTTTTTTCAATATCAGATTTTTTTGCTTTTATAATACAAATATAAACATTATCACATTGTGAAAGTGCTTCATCAATCATTTTTTTATGGCCTAAAGTTAAAGGTTGGAATCTTCCAACTATCAGACCATTATGATTACCTGGTAATTTTTTGATAATAAGTTGTTTTGCTGTTAATTGAATATCATCTTTAATATTTAAAGTGTCTTTTTTAGGATGTTCAAAATTTGGTCTGTAATTTTTTAACTCTTTTGCAACAATTTCTAATAAATCTTTTAAAGGTTTATCAAAGTCATTAATTTTATTGACAATTTCTAATGCCGCAAGTTTAACATTTGCCCAATATTGATTTTCTGTTTCAGGATCTGCTTTAAATTTTAATTTTTTTGCTAATCTATCTTCTTTTGAAAGTTGATATTCTTGTTGGAATTTTAAAATTGCTTGAATTGATTTTCCTTTGTATTTGTAACTCCCAGGACCTTCAAGGAAAATAACAACACCTTCTTCTTTTCCACCATATTTAGATTCAACTTTAAGAAATAATTCTCTTAAGTCATCGATAAGTAAATCAGGATTATCCCAATGCATTCCAACTGCAACTTCTTGATAAAGTTGTTTTAATTGTTTATTTTTAATTCCTCTTTCAAATCCAATTTTTGAACCAAGAATTCCTTCAAAAATTACTAAAGGTTCATCAATTCCTAAAAGTTCAGCATATCCAGATCTTTTTGCGTTTTCCATCGGACCTGCTTTTGTTATTAATTTTCCTACTTTTGCTTTTCTTTTGTCATAAGTACTTTTTGCATATCCAATTAAAATCATTCTATGATTTCTTTTGTATTCTGACATTAATGTAGGTTTTTTAATTAAGTATTCAATAAAAAGTTCTGTTCCTACAGGAATTTTTTTTGCAACTTTAGGAGCATATTCTTTAAATTGTTCTAAAGCAATTTTGAATTGAGAAGCTCCAACTGATTTTTGTTTTATAGTTGAATTTGCAGCAAAATCAAATTCTTCTGAATAAAGAATATTTCCTTTGTATGCAATAATCCAATCTTTTTCAAAATTTCCTGTGCTTCCTATTTTTAAAGCTGTTAAGTGAACTCCGTCGCTTTTCATTTCAACTATTGCAGGAGAAGAAAGAAAAATTGCTTTTTTCTTTTCAGATGTCAACCATTTTCCTGCTGCCAAAATTGACATATGAAGATGAGGAATATCGCTTTCATTTAATCTTAACAATGATTTTTTAATATATTTTTTAAAAGATTTTTTCATAATGTTTCTCCAAGAAAAGCTTTAAATGAAACTTTGATTTTTGAATTTTCTGTTATTCTCCCTCTTGTTTTTCCGTATTGAGCATAATATCTATCAATTTCAGGTTTATACTTTTCATAAATTGAATTTAATGAAGATATTTTTTTAACTAAATAATTCACTGCTTTGATTTTTATATGATAATCTAATTCAGGATTTTGAACTTCAAGTTCTTGTCCAATATTTTTTCCAGGTTTATTTTGAAATAATAAATCTAAAAATCTTTTAAAGAATGTTTCCTGTTGTTTTTTGTTTAAATATTTTTTAATTAAATCAACTATACCTACAAAACTCCAAAATTTTTCTAATTCTTGTTTTGAACCTTCTTTCCCAAACATCATTTTAAAAATATCTTTAATTGAAGTATTATAAATTGATTCTTCAGTTTTTAATTTTCTAAAAACTTGTTTTCCATTGATATAAACAGGTTCACCGTCACAAAGTAAAGGTTCATATGCAACTCTTAATCCTCTTGTAACTGAAAATTTTAAAAGATGAGAATCAGGATTTTTAGTTTTTGATACTTTTTTCTCAAAATTTTTGCAATTAGCAGCGGCAGTTACAAATACAATTTCTTCAGGATTAATTTCAGAAACTGCATAACTTAATCCTCTTAAAGCATATTTTTGAAATACTCCTTTAATGTCTTCTTTTAAATCATCAACTGAACTTGAATGGGCGAACTTAGACCATTCTGTTGGAATTTGGAAGTTTCCGTCTTTCCCGTCATTTCCAAATGGAACAAATTCAAAATCTAGCTGGGCGTAAACTTTATAAGGAATATATTCAAATAAAGCATTAATCTGCTCACCTATTGATGAAATTGTAGGTTTGTTATTTCCTAAATATTTGAATTTTTTAGTAATTTCTTTGCCCTCAATTTTTGAAAGTAAATTCCAAACATTTTCTTTTGTATTTTCAGGAACTGTAATGTCAATATCTCCCGATGTAGGTTTTAAATCTGTAATATTTGGAACATGATTTTCAATTTCAGGATTCATAAGAAATGAAGTACTTCCGTTGAAAATTAAAGCATTGTCAATAATTTTATCAGTTCCCCATAAAGGTTCTTTATATTCTTTTTTGTATAATACATTTATTTTTTTTAATAATTCTTTAACATCTTTTTGAAAATTTTTTAATCCGATATCTTTTACAGGAATTTTGTCTGCTTTGTATGTAACGCCATTTTTTTCGATAGAAACATTTCCACCTTCAAATAATTTTTTCATATTCAATACCTCTTTTTTTAATATTTATTTTCTTTCAGAATTTTTTTTCAGAGATTTTTTACTTATTATAATTTCATCAAGATTTTTTATTTCATTTTTAAATGATTCTTTTGAATTAAAAGTTCCAATTGCAAAAGTAATATCATTTATCAAATCAAAATCAACATAATCATAAGGTTGATAAATTATCAAAAATTCATCTCCTCCAATTCTAAAAATTCTTCCTGAAGCTTTTGTTTCTTCTATAATATTTTTTGTTTTTTTAATTGTATTTTTTATAAAAATATCACCAAATTCATACCCTTTTTCTCTATTGATATTATGTAAATTATCTAAATCCATCAATGCAACATTATAGAACCACCCTTCTTTATTTTCTAATTTAGGAAAATATTCTTCTTTAAGCAATTCATCTAAATAATGTCTATTAAAAACATTAAAATCTGAAAGTAATTTATCTTTTTTTAACATTTCGTTTTCTTTTTTCAAGACTTCAATAGCCTTTTTAAGTTTTTTTATTTCTTCGCATTGAAATTTGCATTTTGGTGAATCCATTTTAATTATCCTTTGAAAATTATTTTATCAATAGGAAAAAATATAAAAGCTCCAATTATTTGCACAATTATCAAATGTATATATTCTTGAAACTTTGATTTTTCACAACACTTAAACTTAACAAGAACAAAAAGAGGAATCATCATTATAAAAGCTGATAAAATCCATCTTAATTCATAAATTAAAAATTGAATAGAAAAATAATTCAAATTGACTCCTTTTAATTGTTTTTGAATTTATTTAGAAAAATTTTTTATTTTTTAATATAAAAACTTTGTTTTCTTTAAAGGGAAGTAAACTCCATTTTCATAATAAGGTAAATCCCAAGTTTTGTCAATAATTTTTTCTTGAACTAATTTGAAATGATTAATGTTATATTCAACTTCAGCCCAAGTTTTTGGAACATTTTGTTTTGTTTTGTTATTATTGTCATATTCAAACAAAATGTTCTTTTTTGAAATATAAGATTTTATATAAGGATTAAAACACACATTTATATAATAACCTTTTAATTCTGCTTTTTTTGGTAATTGCCAAATTTTTGATTTTCCTAACTCTTTTGAAACATCTCTTAAAATATAATTATCATATGTGATAAACACAAGCATATAATTATATTTTGATAATTTTTTGAAAGGAGCAGGAGTAACATATTGCCAATAAGCAATTTCCTGTCCGTGTCTTCTTTCAAGATAATATGCTTCATTAGGTCTTGTAGGTCTAATAATTGAAACTAACCACTTATATTCATTTGTGTCAGCTTCATCATAAATTAAAAATTTCGGCAAATCTTCAGGTTTAATCATTAAGAACCAATTATAAGGAGGTTGAATTGATAAAAATTGTCTGAATTTTATTCCATTTTGAATTGCTGCAGCAATTATTTGATTATACTTATCAACTGAATAATAATTATCAAATGAAATAAATTTATAGTTCTTAAATAAAATCAATTTAATTCCTTAATTTTTTTAACAAACTTTTCAATGTTTTCTTCTTTTTTTTCTGAATTATCTAAAATTAAATCAAATTCTTTATCTTGAATTAAATCTTCGTTAATTCTTTCACCGCCTATAATTTTAATAAATTTAACGTTTTCTTTTAAATTTTCTCTTAAATAATTTAATTCGTGATAAAATCTTAAATCTGTTAAAACATAATTTTTATTTGAAATATCTTTTAAATTATTGATTAAAAACTTAACCCAAAAATTTTTGTCAATTTTTTTGATTTCTTCTGCTAAATCAATCAAACATTCTCTGTATGTCTTGTCTTCAAATTTTGTATCTTTAATTTCTTCAAATTTTTCAAAATTTTTGTTTAAAATTTTACATAAAATTTGTTTAGGTTTGTCTGCAAAAGAAATTCGTTCAAAATTCATTTTTTGAATTAATTCTTTTGCAATAGTATCTTTTCCTGCTTTTGAAAATCCGTAAAAACAATAAATCATAAGTTTCCTTCATTTTTTAATTCTCCTCTAAAAGCTTTAGTTGCTATTGCTTTTTTTGCTCTAATTTTTAATAATCTCGGATTTGCTTTCATTTTTTTTGCTGCTAATTTCATTTTCATTGATTTTGTCTTATCAATCGGCGTACATTTTGCAGTAACTTTTTTAGTTTCTTTATCAATTTCAAAAGAGATGGTTGTTCCTTTAGGACAATTTTTTTGTTTTCTTAAAAGAGCTTTCTTTTTTGCAATTTTTTTTGCACCAATATCTTTGTCCGCTTTTGATAAAGAAATTCCTTCGTCAAGTAAAAATTCCAAAATTTCATTATAGATTATCATTATGAAAATCCTCCATTTTTATTTTTATTTATATAAAAACAGAGGAAGAATTTTTACCATTCATCTTCATCTATTTCTTGAGATAAATTTTCAAAGTCCCAACTCATTGGATCAGTTACTTGTTTGATATTATTTAAGAACCCTTTTTCAAACATAATGTCATAATCAATAAATTCTTTAAGATTTCTTTTTCTTTTCATATTTGGAATTTCAACATTGAAAATTTCTTCATTTTGAAAAGCAAATACGTTTTGTTTTAAAATGTTAGGTTCTTTCATATAAATAAAGGATATTTTTTCACCAGGTTCAATTTTTCTAAAATTTAATGAATAATTGTCAATAAACATATTATGAATTAATGCTGCTCTTGAATTTATAGGAGCGGTCAATCTTCTTCCATTTTTATTAAATCCTCCGAACCAATTGTTTTTTGTTTTATCGTATTCATAATCAAGACTTGAAACTGACTGATTAAATGAAATTGCTGAAGGATTTTGTTTTTCAGTTTCTTCTTTAATTTTATTCGCATAATCTTTAATTGCTTCAACATTACCGTCAATTAAAATATTTTCAAATGCATATTTCAGTTTATCTCTAAAAAATGCAGGAGTACTTGATTTTGCAGGACTTAATCCTGTAATTTTAATTTTAGGTTTTGCAAGAGTATTTCCTTCATTCCAATATGTTCTTGCCATATAAATTTTAGGACCTACTGAAATTAATCTATCCATAATATTTTCAACATCTTCTTTAAGAATTTTTTCTTCATTTCCGTTTAAAGTATTTTTGATATCTTCTAAAGATTCATCAACAACTTTTAATGCAACATTATCAACATATTTTACAGTTGCTTGAACTAATTTTTCTTTAGGAATTTTATTTTCATAATCTTGACCAAATTTTGCTTCAAAAAGTTTTTGAATTGAAACATAACCTGAGTCAGTATCATTTACTGCTGCTTCATCAAGATAATTTAATTTTCCGTTTCTTGTTTCTTTATGTTTTTCATTAATAATTGAATATAATTTTTTAATTTCTTGTCTTGTAACATAAATATTTGAAACTCTTCCCATTGATGTAATACTCAATGAATAATATTCTTTATTTGCTGCAACATTTGAACCTTCTAAACTTAAAGATCCATATAAGCTGTTTATTAAAATTTTAAATGCAAGTTGAAAAACATCATAAAGATTTCTTTTTTCTTTTAATTCTTCAGGAATTTCTTTGTTTTGTTTTTTCAAATCTTCAATTTCTTTTTCAATTTTAAGCATTAAATTTTTATAATATTTTCTTTTTTGTTTAATTTTTGTAATAACTTTACCCATTACTGAAACTGATTTTTTGAAAAATACTCCGTTAGGTGTCATAATAACATTGTATTTTTGCAAAATTTCTTGAATTTCTTTTTTTGCATTTTCATTTTCAAATACATTATCAATAAATTGATGGTCTAAAATGTCCATTTCTTTTGTATCAAGTAAATCTGAATAAAAATTTGCATATTTTATTTTTATATTTAAAAGATCTTCAGGTAACTTTTCATAAGGAATTAAATTTTCAGGCCCAATTCCCATAAATTCAATTATTGAAGGATATAGCGAACTAAAATCTAATGAAAATACCCATTTCCAATATTTTCCTGTTCCTCTTACAAATCCACCGACAAATTTTTGCTCTGTTATTCCTTCTTCTTTTAATTTAAGGAAATAATTTAATCTTTCCTTAATTTTTTCTTTTGTCATATTTTTTAATATTTTTTCATCAGGATTTGAAAGTTTTTCTATTGCAATATCAATAAAATTAAATTTTTTGTGTCTTCTTTTTAAAGGCAATATATAATTTTCTTTCTTGTATTCTGCAAACAAATATGCATTCCATTGTTTTAAAGTTCCTCTTACATCATCAAGATTTACTCCCATAACCCAAGAAATTAATTGAGCAAGTAAAACTAAATTCATTTTCTTTTCAAGAAGAAACAATAACTCAACATCTCTTAATCCGTATTCAACAAATAAATCATAATTTAATCTGAAGAATTCTTCAAAATTGACAAATTCTGAATGTTGAACTTTTCCTTCTCCAAGAATATGCTGACCGATGAATTCTAATGAATATTTTGGTAAAGTTGTAAAATAATATTTTTTAAATAATTTTTGAAAATCTTCGAGGAAAATTCCTTGCCAATCAACTCTTACTTGTCTTTTTCCATTTTCAAAAGTATCCGAAACTTTAACTTTTCCTAAAGTAGATAATTGTTTAACTTCTGAATTTTTTGCAACATCAGGATTAATTACATAAGTATTTTTTCCGTTTTCAAATGTTTCAATAAATATCTCTTCAGAAGTCATTCCTCCAAGAACTCTTGCAATTCTTAAAGTTAAATAAGGAAAGTCATAATTTTCCGAGTTAAATCCGATAATAACATCAGGTTCAATTTTTGCAACAGTTCCTAAAAATTTTCTTAAAAGTTGCTCTTCAGTTTCACATTTAATGTATTTTAATTCTCCTATCTCTGACTTAAATTCCTTATCAAAATCTTTTAATCCAAAAAATAAAAATTTCTTTAATTTTGCATCATAAATTTGTATTGAAACAATTTTACCCATTGCTCCTTGATCTGAAGTTTCAATAATAGGTTTCCAAGCTTCTTTATGAAGCTTTTCTTCAGGCGGAAGAATTACCTCAATATCAAGATACCAATTATGAGTTTCAGTCATATTATGTTCAGTCTCATCATTTTTTGAAAAATATCTTTGAATAAAATTATGTTCTTGATTTGTGTATCCATACAAATCAATTCCCATTGAAGCATACTCTTTCGTTTTTTTATAAATATCTTTTATTTTCAAATTAATTTTTTTCAAAGTAACATTTTCCGTTGATCTGTATCCTTCTGATTCATTTGAAGGAATATATAAATCAGCGGTAAAATTTTTATCAACTATCCAAAATTTTTCTTT
>Ga0256829_1002382_pt1 | contig 14071 bp, 15 predicted proteins | sample 131447metaG_FD_185979 | JGI IMG/M metagenome (GOLD analysis project Ga0256829, IMG submission 185979) | Hydrothermal vent microbial communities from Lau Basin, Pacific Ocean - 131-447 | ecosystem: Environmental > Aquatic > Marine > Hydrothermal vents | place: Pacific Ocean: Lau Basin | collected...
TCTTTTCCAGATAGGTATCTTTCTGTTGTTCCGTACCATGGGCCATGATTGATTCAATCGCCCCCGTGGTCAGCATCGAACACAGGCTGAAGGCCATGTTGGAGGCATCGACAAATTCATAGACCGCCGAGGCCAGGGTAAGCGGCAGGCCCTGCCCGCCATAGTCCACATCACCGCTGACACTGGTCCAGCCATTTTCGGCATAGGCCGCATAGGCCTCACGAAAACCGGGTGAGGATATGACGCCCCTGTCCGTCAGCCGCGCCCCCTCATGGTCACCAACGACATTCAGGGGCGACAGGACATCCTGACTGAATTTTCCGGCCTGTTCCAGAACCGCGTCAATAATATCATCGGTCGCATCCTGAAACCGGTCAAGTTCCGTCACCTCGGCAATGCCGATAACATCTTTGAGGACAAATTTCATTTCGCGGGTTGGGGCGATATATTCAGACACAGGAAGCTCCGCTATAATTTCTGTTATTTAGGTCGTAATGCCGTAAATATTATATTATTAATAAGACAGTGCGGCAGATCACAAGAATTAAAACAACCGTTTGAAAATGAAATTTACATGAATTACCGGATGAAGACAAGCGCTTATGCCAAATGTTGACAAGAAAAACATCATGCCGCCATCGCTGGCCAATTTTCATCTGGCCTGCAAATATCTTCTGCAGGGCAAGCTGGTGTCCTTTCCGACCGAGACGGTTTACGGCCTCGGGGCGGACGCCACCAGTGACGCGGCGGTGGCCGGGATATTCGAGGCCAAGAAACGCCCGGCCTTCAACCCGCTGATCATCCATCTGCCGTCGCTTGAGGAAGCGGAAAAATATGTTGAATTTGATATTATTTCGCGCAAGCTCGGCGCGGCATTCTGGCCCGGTCCCTTTACCCTTGTGCTGAAGAAAAGGCCGGACAGCATCCTGTCGGCGCTGGTGTCTGCCGGGCTTGATACGGTGGCGGTCCGGGTGCCGGAGCATCCGGTGGCCCGGGAATTATTGCAGACCTTCAAATACCCGATCGCCGCACCGAGCGCCAATATCTCCGGCAGGCTCAGCCCGACCCGGCCCGAACATGTCGCCGGTGAGCTGTCCCCAGAGGTCGCGATGATTCTCGATGGCGGGGAGTGCCGGACCGGGATTGAATCAACCATTGCCCAAGTGACGGGCAGCGAGATCAGCCTGCTGCGCCCCGGGGCCGTCACCCGGCGGGAGATTGAGGAACTGACCGGCCTTCGGGTCAGCCCCGCCCCGGACGGGGACAACCCCGCTGCCCCGGGACAGCTCAGGGTTCATTATGCGCCGAAAACCCCGGTCCGGCTGAATGCCGAAAGCATCTATCCGGGCGAGGCCCTGCTGGCATTTGGCAGTCTTTATCCCAAAGATGCGAAAATCCTGCGTAATCTCAGCCCGCGCGCCAGCCTGCGCGAGGCAGCGGCCAATCTGTTTGCCATGCTGCATGAGCTGGACCGGACGGGATGCAAAATGATTGCGGTCAGCCCGATTCCGGACAAGGGGTTGGGGGTGGCGATAAATGACCGGCTCCGGCGCGCCGCCAGTGCGGGGGACATCCGGTGACGATTGCCGCTGTCCATCTGGCAAAGCTTCGCAAGATAGCGGGGGACCGGGGCTGGATAGATGACCCGGCGGACATGCAGCCTTTCCTGATTGAGCCGCGCGATAAATATCATGGCCGCACGCCGCTGGTCCTGCTGCCGGACAGCCGGGAGGTGGTTGCCGATATTGTCCGTACCTGCGCCCGCCACAAAATCCCCGTGGTACCCCAGGGCGGCAACAGCGGTCTTGTCGGCGGCAGCATTCCGCCAGCGGGGGAAATCCTGATCAGCCTGAAACGGCTCAACCGGGTTCGGGAAAAGCGCATTGATAACCTCGCCATGACGGTGGAGGCCGGTTGTATCCTGTCGGATATTCACGATCAGGCCCGGGACATGGGCCTGCTGTTTCCGTTAAGCCTTGCGGCAGAGGGCAGTTGCATGATCGGCGGCAATCTGTCGACCAATGCCGGGGGGGTCAATGTGCTGCATTACGGGGCGATGCGCGACCTTGTCCTCGGGCTGGAAGTGGTCCTGCCAAATGGCGACATCTGGCACGGGCTTAAGGGACTACGCAAGGATAATACAGGATATGACCTCAAACAGTTATTTATCGGCGCGGAGGGGACCCTCGGCATTATCACCGCAGCCACCCTGAAATTATTCCCCTTTCCCCATGAAAAACAGACGGCGCTGGTCACGGTGCCGGACCCTGCGGCTGCGGTGGAACTGCTCAGTCTTGCCCGCAAGATCAGCGGCAGTTGCATCACCGCCTTCGAGATTATCCCGCGTATCGGCATGGATTTTGTCACCCGCCATATGCCGGGCTGCCGTGACCCGATAACGGGATTCTATGACTGGTATGTGTTGCTCGAATGCAGCTCGTCACTCGACCGGGAATTGCTCGATCTTGAAAAGCTTGTTGAACGCATATTGTCAGAAGCGATGGCGCGGGAGCTGGTGCTTGACGGGGTGATTGCCAAAAACCAGGCGGAAAGTCTCGCCCTGTGGCGGCTCCGCGAAAATCTGTCAGAGGCCCAGAAGCATGAGGGCGGCAGCATCAAGCATGATATTTCCCTGCCAATCAGCACCATCCCGGATTTTCTGATTGAGGCGGGTGGCCTTGTCGCAAAAGCCATCCCCGGCGCCCGCCCGGTGCCTTTCGGTCATCTGGGGGACGGTAATCTCCATTATAATATCAGCCAGCCGCCGGAGATGGACAAGCAGGTCTTTCTTGACAAATGGCAGGATTTAAACCGCATAATTCACGATCTGGTCAAAAAATACAACGGCAGTTTCAGCGCCGAACATGGCATAGGCCGCCTGAAAACCGGCGATATGCTGCGCTATAAATCCCCGGTTGAAATGGCGCTGATGCGGCAGATTAAAAGCATTCTTGACCCGGATAATATCATGAATCCGGGTGTTATTATAACGGACAGGACATAAGTATGTTTGTTGAGAAATATTATCACAGCGCCGACGGATTGAAGCTTTACTACCGCGAATATCCTGGCGGCGATTCCGGGAAAACGCCGTTGCTCTGTCTGCACGGGCTGACCCGGAATTCAAAGGATTTTGACCGGTTTGCCCGACATTTTATGACCGAACGCAGCATTTTCAGTCTGGATATTCGCGGGCGGGGCCAATCACAATATGATCCGGACTACAGCCATTACCAGATTCCAACCTATGTTCAGGATGTGATGGGCTTCCTTGATCACCGGGGGCTTGATCGGGTGATAGCGGTTGGCACCTCGATGGGCGGGCTGATTTCCATGGGGCTTGGCGTGGCAAGGCCGGATGCGCTCAAGGCCGTTATCCTCAATGATATCGGCCCGGATATTGACCCGGAAGGCATCGAGCGTATCTCGGGATTTGTCGGTACCGGCATCGTTCTTGCGGACTGGCCGCAGGCAATCGCGGGCATGAAAAGCCTGATCGGCAATCTGTTCCCGGATTACAGCGCCGAAGACTGGGAGGTTTTTACCCGCAATACATTTCGCGCCCGGCCGGACGGCACCATTATTGCCGATTATGACCAGGCGATTGGCACCGCCATCCGGGAAAGTGACGAAAATGCGGTGCCGGTTGATCTGTGGCCCCTGTTTGCCGCCCTCGGCAAAATTCCAGTGATGGTGCTGCGTGGAGAAAACAGCGATATTCTGTCGGCGGAAACCGTGCAGAAGATGACGGAAATTCACCCGCAACTGACCAGTGTGACGGTCCCGAACCGGGGCCATACGCCTGACCTGATGGAAGATATCAGTCTGCGGCAAATTCATGATTTTCTCGACAGGTTAACAACATGATCCGGGAATATCCTGACCGTCCGATTGCCGCAGTCGGCGTTGTGGTTGTCAGGGATGATAAAATCCTTCTGATCCGGCGCTCCAAACCGCCAAAATCAAATAGCTGGAGTATCCCGGGTGGCGCCCAGGAGCTTGGCGAGACGACGGAGCAGACTGCGGTGCGTGAGGTTTATGAAGAAACGGCCATTGTGATAGAAAAACCGCATTTTCTCGACATCATCAATTATATTGACCGGGACCGGGAGGAGAGGATAAAACATCATTATATCCTGATTGACTATGCGGCGGCCTATAAATCCGGCACTCTCAGGGCAGGGGATGATGCCGATGAGGCCAGATGGGTTCCCGTGGATCAGCTGCCACACTATCACCTGTGGCCAGAGACAGAAAAAATAATTTATGAGGCGATTGACAGACTGGAAGACAGAGTTACCGGAAAGGCAGAAGGATGAGCGATAAAGATATTTCATGGTCCGGGCGCATTATCAAATCGGTCAGGGGACATCTTCGGGTGGCCCTGATCGCGCTGGTTTATGGCATGACGGCTTACGGCCTTGTTTATATGCTATACTGGGGTATAAGTTATGTTAAAAAGCTTTAACAGCGGAGTGACCTGATGCGGAAATTATTTGGCTATATTCTGGGGATATTCGGATTGATGATCTATATTCTTCTGGTCCTGCGCCTTGGTAATGCCATATTGCCACATCATGTTGTCATCGAAATGATTTATTATGGCATTGCCGGCATTGGCTGGATTTTTCCGGCCATGGGGATTATCCGCTGGTGGTATAAAGTAAAACATCCTGAGAATAATCAGAGGTCGTCATGAAAAAAATAACCCTGTCTGTTATCACCATCATTCTCACGGCGGTCCTTGCGGCCTGTAGCCAGAATACCGTGCCACCGACAGAAAGCGCCCAGCATCGCCAGAATCTTGACGAAACCAATTATGCCAATACCTATGACCAGAAAAGCATCGTCAATGCGGCTTCTGATTTTCTCGGTGCCGGATCGGAAGCCATCGCCAAGGTGGTTGAAAAAGCCTTCAAGGATCACGGGCGGCCCAACGGCTATATCATCGGTACCGAGGTCAGCGGCGCTCTTGTCATCGGGGTACGTTACGGCGACGGGACGCTGACCCACAAGGTTGAGGGGGACAGCCGGATATACTGGAAGGGACCGAGCATCGGCTTTGACGCCGGGGCCAACGGCTCCAGGGTTTTTGCCCTTGTCTATAACCTCTATGATGTCAATGATATCTATCAGCGCTTTCCCGCAGTTGAGGGCAGCTTTTATTTTGTTGGCGGGATCGGCATGAATTACCAGCAGCGCGGCGATATCATCATCGCGCCAATGCGGGTCGGGGTCGGCCTGCGGGCCGGAGTCAATCTCGGCTATCTGCATTTCACCAAAAAAAGAAGCTGGATGCCTTTTTAGAGAAGGGCCATCATGCCCTCGCTGAAGAGCCGGATACCCACCAGAAACAACAGGCCGTAGCAGGCGATATAGAATAGCCGGGTCGATACCCTCTTGTGCAGCCAGATGCCAAGCCACACCCCGACCGGGGCGAAGGGCATCAGATAGAGCGACATCAGAAGATTGTCCGCAGACAGCTGGCCAAGCAGGGCATAGGGGATGAGCTTGGTATAATTCACCGTGAAGAAAAACATTACCGAGGTTGCGACCATCACCGTTTTGTCAAGACGCAGCGGGAACAGATATTGCGACAGCGGCGGCCCGCCGGCATGGGCGATAAAGCTGGTAAAGCCGCTCAATGCCCCGAGGATGCCGCCCCGGAGCGGATTCTGGCTGTGGCGGCTGACCTGTCCGCGATGCCGGTCAACAAACCAGTAATTGGCGACGAAAATTATTGACATCAGCCCGACAATGACCCGGATCATGTCGGCATTCATAATTTTGAAAGTCAGACCGCCGATGACAATGCCGATGATGGCCCCGGGCAGAAGGATTTTAAGGCTTCTGCCATCCCATCCGCGACGATATTGCCAGACGGTAAACAGGTCCATGACGCAAAGAATCGGCAGCATCACCGCTGCCGCCAGTCGCGGGTCCACCAGCAGGGTGAGCAGGGGGACGGCAAGGGTGCCGAGGCCCCCGGCAAAGCCGCCCTTGGCAATGCCGGTCAGCAGGACGACCGGAATGGCCAGCAGGAAAAACAGCAGCGGGTCAGCCATAAAATATCACGCCATCATCCGGTGGAATTCCAGCACCCGCTGATCGGACAGCGCGGGCTGGAATTTATAACCGCCGAGGTTAAAATCCTTCAGCTCGTCGATGCGTTCCAGCCGGTTTTGCAAAATATAACGGGTCATCATGCCCCGGGCTTTCTTGGCAAACATGCCAAGGATGCGGGCGTGACCCTCCTTGACCTCCTTGAAAACCGGGGTGATAATCTGCCCCTTCAGCTTCTTGTCATTTACCGCCTTGAAATATTCCTGCGAGGCACAATTGACCAGAATATCGCTATTCTGCTCTGCCATGATGTGGTTCAGCCTGTCGGTCAGCCGGTCGCCCCAGAAGTCATAGAGCGTCCGGCCCCTTTCGGTGGTGATCTTCCGCCCCATCTCAAGCCGGTAGGGCTGCATCAGGTCGAGGGGCCGCAACAGACCGTAAAGACCGGACAATATCCGGTAATGATCCTGGGCGTAGGCCAGATCATCCTCGCTCAGGCTGGCGGCCTGAAGCCCGACATAGGTATCGCCGGTAAAGGCAAAAACCGCCTGCCGGGAATTTGCCGGGGTGAAGGGGATGGTAAAGGCGCGGAAGCGGGCATAGTTCAGGTCGGCGAGCCTGTCACTGATCTTCATCAGCTTTGCCAGGTCCGCCCGGGTCAGTTTTTTCGCCGCAGTGACCAGTATCTGGCTGTCTTCGAGAAAATCCGGAATGGTCCAGCCGGACCGGGTAACATCTTCTGAGAAATCAAGTTTTTTCGCCGGAGAGGTAACGATCAGCATCTTTTATCCTGTTTATTTATACCAAAGCCGATTATAGCAAGTTTTTTCACTATTGACAGTCTCTGAATAAACTCCCATCTATTCACCTGACTATACACAGGAAGGGAAAATACATCAATTGTCAGGATCGACCCAGAAAAAAAGCCCGCGCGTTGACCTGACCCAAGGCCCTATTTTTCGCCATCTGGTCCGTATGGCGCTGCCGATGATGGTGGGTATTTCCGCCTCCATGGGCTTTGTTCTGGCCGATACCTGGTTTATCGGCAAGCTTGGCCCCGGGGAACTGGCAGCCATGGGCTTTGTCGGGCCGATCGCGATGATTGTTGTCTCGGCCTCCATTGGCCTGAGTGCCGGGGCGTCATCGGTGATGGCGCGAGCGTCCGGCAGCGGAGATCATCATGAGCTGGTCAAGCTTGCCACCAACAGCTTTATCATTTCCGTCGTTATATCCCTGTGTTTTACCATTGTCGGCCTGTTGACCATTGATCCGTTATTCACCCTGATGGGGGCGGACGCGAATACCCTGCCGATGATCCGTGACTATATGCATGTCTGGTACTGGTCGCCGCTGTTTATTATTGTCCCGATGGTGGCGATGGGGGTTATGCGTGCCCTGGGCGATACCACGGTGCAGGGCCGGGTGATGCTGATCGCGGCGCTGGCAAATCTTGTGCTTGACCCGATCATGATTTTTGGCCTGTTTGGTTTCCCGCATCTCGGGCTGGCCGGGGCGGCACTGGCGACCCTGATCACCCGGTCCGGGACTTTCGTTGCGGTGATGTATTATCTTGCCTTTCGCTTTCATGTGATCAGCTTTTCCCGGGAAGTCCTGAGCCGTTTCCGGGAGTCCTTTCGCCGGATTACCCATGTGGGCATTCCGGCCATGGGGACCAATATGATCATCCCCCTGTCCGGTGGTATTGTCATTGCGATTATTGCCCGCTTCGGCAATGATGCCGTGGCCGGAACCAATGTTGCCATGCGTATCGAAGCTGTGACCATCATCGTCTTTTATGCCCTGTCTGCGGTTATCGGTCCCTTTGTCGGGCAGAATATAGGGGCCGGGTATCATGACCGGATTGAGAAAGCCCTGCGGCTCTGTGCGATATTTGCCATAATATGGGGGGGTATTCTTGCCATTCTCATTGCCCTGGCGGCCCCCTATGTTACCCGGCAATTCAGTGACGAGACAGCCATTCTGGGCTATGCCAACAGTTATCTGTATATCATGCCGGTCTCTTACGGGGCCTATGGTTTTGTCATGACTGCCAATGCGACATTCAACGGGATGGGCAAGCCGATACCGGGGGTGATTATATCGACCCTGCGGGTGGCGATTTTCCAGTTCCCGCTGGTGCTGATTGCGGCCTTCCTGCTGGCGGATATAAGCTATGTCTATGTCGCCAGCAGCCTGTCCAATATCATGGCGGGTGTCATTGCCTATATCTGGGTGAGGCGGACCATCCGGCGCATTCCGCCGACCGTGGTGCTGGAAGCGGAAATCCCCCTAAGCCTGTGATATTGATTAAGGGCCTGCGGACGGCAAAGCAGGCGCGTCAGTTTGTCATGCGCGACGGCTGAAATTTTTTGCCGGGCAGTGGCGGGTAACGCTGTGTCAGCAGACAGCCCGCCGATCAGAAAACGAAAGGCATTGAAGCTGAAGGGACCCATATAATTCATGGCGCTTTTCTGAAAAATGAAAGATATTCCCCGGATAAAGGCGGTCAGCAGAAGAACAGGGTTTGAACGGGCTATGGACGTCAGGTTTATTTTGTCCGGGCTTTTGACGGAATATGGATATTTTTGTAAAATATTAAGGTCTGGCCAATATATCTTAAACTGTCTTTTAAGGAAATAACGGATTGTGCGATGGAGCAAAAGCTGGTTTTTAACAGCAAACTTTATGTGGAACGCGCCACCTTGAGGGGGAGCCTCCTCCTCCTCGGCCTGTTCGCTCTTCAGGCGGCTGGTGTTTATGCCATCATGTGGGATCATGGCCTGCTTGGTCATTTCAAACCCTCGCTCTATCAGGGAATTCTGGTCGTCAGTCTCGGGCTTGTCCTGCTGGTCAAGGGGCTGTCCTACGGCCTGCTGTATCTTGGCTATGATAAAGAAGAGCGGGGGATAGCGCGTGTTCGGGCCGATTTTATTCATAGCTGGCTGAATGTGAATTATATGCTGGCCTTTCTGGTGCCGATGCTGTTGCTGCCGACCTTTATGTCACTCTTTTCATCGATGAAGTCGATCATTCATATGATCCAGCCCTTTTATCTTGATGAATTTCTGATGAGGGCGGACCGCTTCATTCATTTCGGCCATGACCCGTGGCGCATTACCCACGCGATCTTTGGTACGGCAGGATTATCGGTGATGCTGAATTATTTTTATAATCTGTGGTTTTTTATCATGTTTTCCTACGTGCTGTGGCAGATCGTCAATGTCCGTTTTGGCCGGAAGCGCTTACAGTTCCTGATCGCCTTTATCCTTATATGGACGATAATCGGCGTGGTGCTGGCGACCCTGCTGTCCTCTGCCGGGCCGGTTTATTACGGTGATATTGTCGGCGACAAATCAATATACGGTCCGCTGATGGAGCGGCTTCACCAGTTTGACCAGCAATATAAGGACAGCTTTTTCGGTATTTATGCCCTCAATATGCAGGATATGCTCTGGGCGGATTACCTGAAGAATGACACCAGTATCGGCAGTGGTATTTCGGCGATGCCGAGCATGCATGTGGCAATGGCGTCGTTGCTGTATTTTTCCGGCAGGCAGGTCAGTAAATATATTGGCTACGGTATGCTGATTTTCCTGATTCTGATCGATATCGGCTCGGTCCATCTTGGCTGGCATTACGCCGTTGACGGCTATGTCTCCATCCTGCTGACCTGGGTGATCTGGCATTTCAGTGGCTGGCTGGCGGGCCGGGTATATGGTGCCGGGGAAACCACCTGACATGACCAACTGTCAGGATTCTTTACATATTCTAATAAATGATAAAAATATAATAATAACAATGATATAGGTAGTTTTTATGTTCAAGATTTTCTTTAATGCTGAAAAATATACCCATAAACTGTCAGAATATTTTACATGTGAAGGAAAAATCTTCCAAAAATATGCTTTCTGTCCTATAGTGATTCTTAAAAATACAATAATAACATAATGTTACGTTTTCTGGCATTGTAATTGCACTGTCAGTAAGCAGTAAATTAAATAAAAAAAGAGGGCGGTAACAGATGATTACAACAGATAAAGCTGAGAAAAATCAAACAGGAATATTTAAACGCTGTCGGAATGTGATCATTCCCCTGATCACTCTTGCCTTGCCGTCGGCAGCGTTGGCCACGCCGACCGTGATTGATTTTGGCGCACTCGATTTTTCTTCGACAAATCAGGGCATGTGGGGGTCCGGGTCGGCCCCCGGTCTGAATATTGACCGTTTTATCGGCACCAGCTGGAATATATCCCAACCCGTCGGCCAGATTTACGGTCAGATTTCCAGCACCACCCTAAGCTGGCCCCATTATCACTGGCCTTCCGGCTGGGAATGTCATGGCTTTTTATGCGTTAATGGCCATTATCATCACCCGGGCTATTGGCATACCCATCACTCAACAATCCATACCGATACCAGAAGCGGGGCAAGGCTGGATGTTAACACATCGGGCAAGGTTGGTTTTCAGTTCGGTTTGAAGGCCGACAGTGGTTCCGTCAACACCGATGTCAAATTTGATGCCAGTCTTCTGGTGCCGGATGCGACCACCCTGAGCACGGGCAGTTTCTTTAACCTCAACCCGTCCAGCAGTCTGGCCGGGGGCAGTCTTTCAACAAATTTTCCCAATATATCGGCAAAACTCGATGCGATTGTCGGGGTGCGGGCCAGTATTGACAATGCCCAGGTCTGTGCAATCGGGTTTGGTTGTTCGGCGAAGGGCAGCAGTGGGCAACTGGGCTTTGCCGATCAAACTGTTCCGCTGGTTTCCTTTAATCAGCCGGACTCTCCCGGTAAGATCAAGGTGCTGGGTCTGTTTGACCCGGGGGTATTCCAGTTTGATAACCCGATATCAGTCGGCGGCAAGCTGAACCTGACGGTACATGTGCCGGACATCACCACTTCTGCCGGGGTCAGCGGCAACAAGCTGGTGTCGAGCGGGGCGGACGACCTGATAAAACTTACCGCTGATCTTGATGCCCTTGCCCTTGCCCCGCTGGGCCTGCCCGGCGGCGGTGTCGAGTTCAATGCCGGCATTCTTAACGTCAGTGCCGACATTATTGATATTCAGGCAGGGCCTGTCCTGACGGTCAAGCAGAATTTCGAATTTAATCCGTCCTTATATGTTAATCTGTCATTTGATAACCCGGTCAATATTGCGGGTAAATATAATTACGTGGATGTCCCGGACTATAGCGCCCCAATATACAGAAATATTACTAATAGAGAATGTATCCGGCGCAACGTTTTTGGCAACTGCCTTCAATACAAGATAACTACCCGCCGTGTCCTTGACGGGTACCAGACTGTTTCCGTGCAGGCGGGCCTTGCTCCCCAGACATCATGGTTCGGACGGTGGGACCAACTGCCGGATATCGCCCTGTTGAGTCCTGAAACAAGGGTCACGCCAACCTTTTCGGTTCAGGGAGATTTTCTGAATAATACCTTTCTTGGTATCGATGGATTTTTTCAACTCGATATTCTGCAAGCCACCCTGGCTCTGGAAAAATTTGGTCTGAGCTTTGACCTTGGCGGGGTCGGCCCCCTGTATGAATATATCCGGCAAAGCAACCTGTTCAATACATCGCCATTATTTTCCCGGAGTTTCGGGCTGGGCGGTTTCAATAATGTTGCGGGGGACAGCTTCCTGCTCAGAACGGCATCAGCCCCCTCTCTTTCAACAAAAAGCGGGCAGGGGTCGGGAACCTCTGTGTCGGGAACCTCTGTGCCGGAACCGGCGCCTGTTCTGCTGCTGCTTTTCGGGCTGGTCGCGCTCGGGCTGTCACGGCGGAAATTCAGGTAAATATCGCGGGGAAGGTCCCGGCCCGTTACTTGCTGCGCAACAGATACCAGAGCGTCTTTTGATCCGGGAAGCCGGTTGCCTCGAACCCGATGCTGTGCTGATAACGGGCAAGGGCGGCGCCGGTGTCATCACTCCAGAGACCGTTTTCTGTCCCGGTAAAGAGGTTTTTCCCGGCAAGCCGTTGCTGAATATCCCGTATGGTCCGGGCATATAAGCGGGTTTGATGGTCCCCGACCTTTACTTCGACAAGCGGGGAAGAGGCCTGTAGCCGGTCACCATCAAGTCCGGCGAGCAGGCCGCTTACGACCGGGGCCAGACTATCATCGGGATTATCCTTGCAGTGACGATTGATCAGCGCGCTCAGCAATTCCGTGCTTGCGTAAGGGGCAACGTCGTAGGTCCCGGGCTGTAATTTGTTGCTGGCGGTGATATAGCCGTCGAGCCAGCCGCCGATCATCATATAGGCCGGGGATTTCTTTGCCCGTTCTGTGATAAAGGTCGCGCAGGATAACAGCCCGGCGCCGCGAATGGCATATTGGCCGTCTTTATCCGCGCCGTGGGCTGGTTGCAGGCCAAACAGGGTTGCGAGAGACAGCAGGGCAATAATTATTCGGGTCATGATTTTCTTTGATATTGTGAAGGGGGCTAAAAAATATTTTTCTTGGCAACTATGGCTGTTTTCTATAGACTTTTCAAGTCAATTGGGAAAGTTGAGGGGAAAATCATGTTACACTTTCCGGGCGTGTTTAAGCTATATATAAGGCCCTGCCACAATTCCGTTATGCCCCGCAGCAATACGGCTATTACAAGCGGCCCAACCCGTCACCCCGGACGTGATCCGGGGTCCATGTTGATATAGATATTTTTGTTTAACATTATATGGTTATTTGGATATAGAAATGGACCCCGGCTCGGGGGCCGGGGTGACGATAGAGTGGGGCGGGGTGGCGAAAAACAGGGTGGGCCTGACGTTGGAGGCATCCCCTAATCGAGATAATCAAGGCCAATATCAACCGCAGGGGCGGACTGGGTGATGCGACCGACCGAGATATAATCCACCCCGGTTTCGGCGATGGCCTTTATGCTGTCGAGCGTCACCCCGCCGGAGGCCTCTAGTGCGACCCGGCCCTTGTATTTTTTCACGGCACTGCGCAGCTGGTCGTTGGTCATATTATCGAGCAGCAGCCGGTCGGCCCCGGCGGCCACCGCATCCCGGGCCTGTTCCAGCGTGTCGCATTCGACCGTGATGCCGATGGTGCTGGCGCTTGTGTCATGGCTGCGGGCGGCGCGGATGGCTTCGGTGATGCTGCCAACCCGGGCGATATGGTTATCCTTGATCAGGACCCCGTCATCAAGCCGCATCCGGTGGTTCATCGCCCCGCCCATGCGTGCGGCATATTTGGCAAGCTTCCTGTATCCCGGAATAGTTTTCCGGGTATCAAGCAGACGGCAGGCGGTATGGTCAATCTCGCGCACATAACGGCGGGTCAGGCTGGCAATCCCTGACAGATGTTGCAGGATATTGAGCGCGGTACGTTCCGCCGTCAGCAGTTTCCGGGCATTGCCGCCAACTTTCAGGATGATGCTGCCCGCCACCACCTCAAGCCCGTCTTGGGCGATGACCTCTATCCGGGCGAGCGGGTCGCATGTCCGGATCACCTCTTCGGCCAGAAACATCCCGGCAATCACCATATTTTCCCGGGCAACCATGACAGCGGATAGCTGCTGGTCCGCCGGGATGGTGGCCTGACTGGTCAGGTCGCCGCGCCCGATATCTTCCTCAAGGGCGGACGTGACGAACTGGCGCAATTCTTCCCTGAAAAGCGGCAGGTCCGCAGCCATCCTAATAGGCCCGGCCAGAGGCTGGTGGTCTGTTCTGACCCTTGGTCTGAATTTGGGGTGGCGACATATCAAGCATCCGGTCAAGAGGGGCCTTGGCGGCCAGTCTTTCCTGCTCGCTGATTTCAATGACCGGGGTGAGGTCACGTAGACAGTCACGCAGTTTCTCCAGTGTATTCAGGGCCATAAACGGGCATTGATTGCAGTTGCATTCACCATCAATACCCGGTGCGCCGATAAAGGTTTTTTCCGGGGATGCCTTTTCCATCTGGTGAATGATGCCGGGTTCGGTGGCGATGATAAAGGTCTCCGCCTCACTCTCCAGCACGAATTTCAGAATTGACGAGGTCGAGCCGACATGGTCCGCAT
>Ga0256829_1002383_pt1 | contig 14067 bp, 11 predicted proteins | sample 131447metaG_FD_185979 | JGI IMG/M metagenome (GOLD analysis project Ga0256829, IMG submission 185979) | Hydrothermal vent microbial communities from Lau Basin, Pacific Ocean - 131-447 | ecosystem: Environmental > Aquatic > Marine > Hydrothermal vents | place: Pacific Ocean: Lau Basin | collected...
TGTTGCCGACCGCCCTGATGCCGAGGAAAGCCATGCTGTCAATCGGCCGGAATGCCGCCATCACCATACCTCCGCCAAGGATCTGGATCATGAGCAGCGTATAAAACAGCAGTCCATCCGCCCGGTACAGTGGTACATCCGGCAGTGAATGTATATAAGTCACCCAGAAAATAGTAAGCACTACCGACAGGATGGAGTAAACAAGCCGGTAGCGTGGTTCAACCAGCCCAATTGTCTCGAACCATCGCTTGCAACGTCGGGATGCCAGCAGGCTGTGAATCCCGGCAAATGCAAACGTAGTCAGACAGACCAGTAAAATACTATGCAAAAGTCACCCCGCTCGAATTAGACGACTGGTGTTAGCATGGGGAAATACCCCCATCCCCTGTTGCTTTATCGAAGACATACATGATGCACTCCTGTCGTTGATCAGTATTTGAAGCTACTTTTATTGATGCATCACTACCGGGATATCGATTTTGCGGCTGTTGATGATGCTGATTTTGCGCGCTACCTCACCGGCCAGTTTGCGATAGGCGGCAGCCTGTTCAGAGTCGGGCAGTGCAGCCGTGACCGGCGTACCTTTGTCGGATAGCTCGCGAATACTTATATCCAGCGGAATGTGGGCCAGTACAACAGTATTGACTTCCTGACTGAGTCGTTCTGCGCCGCCTTCGGCGAAAATTGAGCTGGGCTCGCCGCAATGCGGGCAGATGAACTGACTCATATTTTCAACAATGCCGAGCGTGGGCACGTTCACCTGTTGAAACATATCAATACCCTTACGGCAATCGAGCAGGGCAATGTCCTGCGGGGTGGTGACCATCACCGCGCCGGTTACAGGTACCTTCTGGCTCAGGGTCATCTGCGCATCGCCCGTACCCGGCGGCATATCGACAAACAGGTAATCCAGTTCACCCCATGCCACATCAGCCAACAGCTGCCCCAGTGCGCTGGCTACCATCGGGCCGCGCCAGATCATGGCCTTGTTTTCATCTACCATATAACCGATGGATATGGTTTTGACCCCATAGTTTTCCAGCGGATAAAGGGTCTTGCCTTTGGCATCGACTTCCGGCCGAAAACCACTTAAGCCCATCATGCGCGGGACTGACGGGCCGTAGATGTCGGCATCGAGCAGACCGACGCGAGCACCTGTCTGGGCCATAGCCACAGCCAGATTGACAGCCGTGGTGGATTTGCCAACTCCGCCCTTGCCGGAGGCAACGGCGACAATATTGGCAATGCCGGGAATGGCCTGTTTATCGCTTACTCCGGCAGTTACCCGTGATGTCATATTGACGTTGACGTGGTCTATGCCGGGCAAAGCCATGGTTGCTTCTTCGGCCTGGCGCCGGAACTCTTCCTTGACCGGGCATGCGGGCGTGGTCAGCTCAATGGTGAAGGACACCTGATTGTCTTCGATGCGCATGTCTTTAACAAAGCCAAGCGTGACAATATCCTTGCCAAAATCCGGATCGATGATGCGCGAAAGCGCCTTTAATACTTCTGCTTCAGTAGCCATGTCAGCCTCCATGATCTGGCGGCATCGTTATAAACCCGAGTAAAACTGTCAAGTTTGACAGACTGTGTGTATAGCACTCAGCGTGTTGAAATGTTGTAAAAGCGGGCATATATGCACTGTTTTCAGGTTCGTGCATATATTCAGCTTGCGTTTTGAAAAAAGGGCATGATAATTCAGCGTCAAATATTAATCCGACTTTATCAAGAGTGGTGGAGGGTGCAGGCCCTGTGAAACCGCGGCAACCGGCCAAAGATGTTTTTTGGTGTGGTGCCAATGCCTGCCTGAGAGGGTTAACCTCGAGGGAGCGATGAATGCGGGTTGTTCGTTTTAATGTGCATCGCGCATTATCTGACCAGCCTTCGCCTTCTATCGCGAAGGTTTTTTGTTTTCTGCTGAAGTCGACAGGAGATAAACACGATGAACATTGTTCGCGCCTTAAAGTGTCGAGAGTGTGGCCACGAGTACAAGATTGAGCCCACTCATGTCTGTGAGTTCTGCTTCGGCCCGCTGGAAGTGGTATATGATTACGACAAGCTGGCAGGCATATTTACCCGTGAATTGATTGAGTCGCGTCCGCAGACGATGTGGCGCTATAAAGAGTTGCTGCCGATTAGTGGGGAGCCGACAGTCGGCGCACAGAATGGCTTCACGCCACTGGTGCGTGCGAAGAGGCTGGGAAAAGTGCTCGGCGTTAAAGAGCTGTATATCAAGAATGACTCTGTTTGCTATCCGACCCTGTCATTCAAGGATCGCGTGGTATCGGTGGCTCTGTCCAAGGCCGTGGAGTTTGGCTTTACGACGGTGGCATGCGCTTCCACCGGTAACCTGGCCGGTTCGGTGGCGGCCAATGCGGCGGCAGCGGGACTCGAATCCTATGTGTTTATTCCACATAATCTGGAGCAGGGGAAGGTGCTGGGCGCCGGTATCTTCGGCACCAAAATCATTGGAATCAAGGGCGAATACGACGATGTGAACCGCCTGTGCTCGGAAGTGGCAGGCAAATACGGATGGGCATTTGTCAATGTGAATGTGCGTCCGTTTTATGCCGAAGGCTCCAAATCGTTAGGTTATGAAGTGATGGAACAACTGGGCTGGAAGGCGCCGAAGCATGTGGTGGTGCCGATGGCATCCGGTTCGCTGTGTACGAAGGTGGCTAAATCTATCAAGGAATTTATCCAACTGGGGCTGGTTGAAGATAACGGGACGGCCATCTATGGCGCGCAGGCTACCGGCTGCTCGCCAATAACAAAATCTGTGAAAGAGGGTACGGATCTGATTCACCCGGTGCATGCCGATACCATCGCCAAATCGCTGGCGATCGGTAATCCGGCGGATGGCTATTACGCCAACCGGATTATTCGTGAAACCAGCGGTTGGGCTGAGGATATTTCCGATGAAGAAATCGTCGATGCCATGAAGCTGTTGGCTGAAACGGAAGGTATCTTTGCTGAAACGGCCGGCGGTGTTACGCTGGGCTGCGCACAGAAGATGATTGAGTCAGGCCGGCTGCCGCGCGATGAGTCCATCGTGCTGTGTATTACCGGTAATGGCTTGAAGACGCAGGAAGCCGTGGTGGATGCCATAGAAAAACCGCGTATTATCGCAGCCAGCTTGAAAGAGTTTGATGCTTTGGCGGAAGCCGACGGTAAAATAAACGATAAAGTGAAATGACAGGAGTGAAAAAATGAGTGTAACTGTTCGAATCCCGACCCCGCTGCGCAAGCTGACCGACGGCGCTGATGAAGTGACTGTTGAGGCGACCAATGTCGGCGAAATGATGGAACATCTGGAAGCTGCGCATGCCGGACTGAAAGAGCGCCTGTGTGATGATGCCGGTGAAATCCGTCGTTTTGTTAACGTATATGTAAACGATGAAGATGTGCGTTTTCTGGAAGGTCGGGCCACGGCGCTGAAAGATGGTGATGAAGTGTCTATCGTTCCCGCCATTGCCGGCGGGCAGTAAGTTGTAATGAAGCTGAGAGTATATCTAACGTTTAACGAAGAAACTGTGCGCGAACCGGTTATCTGGAAGCTGGCCAAAGAATTTGACGTAGTAACCAATATCCGCACCGCAGAAGTGAAGGAGAATACGGGTTTGGTTGGGTTGGAGTTGGAAGGCAAGACAGCTGTGATTGAGGCGGCGGTGAAATGGCTGGCCGGTCAGGATGTGCATGTCGAACCGATCGAGCAAAACGTCATCGAAGGCTAACAGGCCGTAGTTTTGATAGAATATGGAACGTGTTTATGGTGCAGGGTGAGTAAAACGCTGGTTTCCTCTGCAGTGAAAAGGTTATTGTGAAAGGAGTTAGTGATGGCGATATATAACAATGTAGCGGAAACGATCGGCAATACTCCGATGATCAGGTTGCATAGAATCGGTGCAGCCCTGGACGCCGAGATTGTGGCTAAGTGCGAATTTTATAATCCATTGAGTTCGGTGAAAGATCGAATCGGCAAGGCCATGATTGAAGCCGCTGAAGCCGATGGCAGTTTGCAGGACGGCGGCGTTATTGTGGAGCCGACCTCCGGCAATACCGGCATTGCGCTGGCCTTTGTCGCACGCGCCAAGGGTTACCGCTGTATTCTGACCATGCCTGAGTCGATGAGTCTGGAGCGCCGCAAGCTGTTGAAGCTGCTGGGCGCGGAGCTGGTGCTTACTCCGGCTGAGAAAGGCATGAAAGGCGCGATTGCCAAAGCGACTGAGATCGTTGCCGAGACTGACGGGGCGATCATGCCGCAGCAGTTTGAGAATCCGGCCAATCCTGAAATTCATCGCAAGACGACAGCTGAGGAAATATGGGCTGATACAAACGGGCAGGTCGATGCGCTGGTTGCCGGTGTTGGTACCGGTGGCACCATCACCGGCGTTGCCGAAGTGCTTAAACAACGTAACCCGGCCTTCAAGGCATTTGCCGTTGAGCCTGTCGATTCGCCGGTGATTTCCGGCGGTAATCCGGGTCCGCACAAGATTCAGGGTATCGGAGCCGGTTTTATCCCGAAAAACCTGAATGTCGATATCCTCGATGGCGTTGAGCAGGTCAGCAATGACGAGGCGTTGACCATGGCGCGCCGCCTGGCTGATGAAGAAGGCATTCCCGGTGGTATTTCCTCCGGTGCAGCGGTAGCGGCAGCCTTGAAGGTGGCAGCGCGTGCCGATATGAAGGGTAAACGTATTGTGGTGATTCTGCCGTCGATGGCCGAGCGTTATATGTCCACCGACCTATTCAAAGGGATTGAGGTTTAAGTTGATTTTTAAAGATAAGAAATAAGTCAAAATATTTTCTTTTGCGTACCTGTGCGGTGAAAAGAGGTTATAAGTTTGTATGATTGATTTTACGGAAGAGCAGGTCGAGCGCTATTCGCGCCATATTATTTTGCCGGAAGTCGGTGCCGAAGGGCAGTCGAAGCTGCTGGAGTCGAAGGTATTCATGATCGGCGCTGGTGGGCTGGGCTCGCCCGTGGCCTATTATCTGGCCGCGGCCGGTGTCGGCACGATCGGCATTGCCGATGCCGATGTGGTGGATTTATCCAATTTGCAGCGCCAGATTATTCATAACCAGGATCGTATCGGTATGCCTAAAGTAGAAAGTGCGCGCGAAACCATGCAGGCGCTCAATCCGGATGTGAAGGTCAACACTTACAATTATTTCATTAACGAAGAGAATGTGCGCGAGATTATCCGTGACTACGATCTTATTATCGATGGCTGTGATAATTTTCCTACCCGTTTTCTGGTCAATGATGCCTGCTATTTCGAGAAGAAACCGTTGATTTCGGGCGCTATGTTCCGTTTTGAAGGGCAGGTGGCCACCTTCAAGCCGCATCAGCAGAAGGGCGCGCCATGTTACCGCTGCCTGTATCCCGAGCCGCCGCCTGCCGGTCTTGTTCCATCCTGTTCAGAGGCGGGCATTCTCGGCGCTCTGGCCGGCGCGGTAGGTACCATTCAGGCGGTAGAAGCGGTGAAAGAATTGCTCGGTATCGGCGACTCACTGGCTGGTAAGTTGATGGTTTTCGATGCGCTGCGTATGGAATGGAAGAAGCTGAAGTTGCATAAGGATCCGGCTTGTCCATTGTGCGGCGAGCACCCGGTGATTACCGATCTGGTTACCTACGAACAAGCCTGCGAATTAAAGTCCGGCGAGTCGTAGCAACTCAGCTCACTCCTGCTTTTCCCGATGGTGGTGTCAAAAATACTCACTTACAGTAGTAAGCTTCGTGTTTTTTTCTTGCCCTTGAAAAAAGCAGCACCAATCTGAGCCGCTACTTGTGTTGTCCGGTTGCAACGATTAAAAACTACTGAGATTTGGTGGTGACAGAAAAAACAATAACGGGTTTTCCTCTGTGTCCTCTGTGTCCTCTGTGGTGAAAAAAGAGGTTGATGATGTCTGATTTTAATTTTGCGGAAATATCCGATGTGGATGAATTTGAGGCAGGGTACAAGGCGTTCAAGACCGGCGCGATGTCGGAAGAGCGCTTTACGCCGTTTCGTTTGCAAATGGGTGTTTACGGCCAACGTCAGGAAGGCGTGCAGATGGTGCGCATCAAGTTACCGGGCGGTAATCTAACTCCGGATCAACTGAATGTGATCGGCGATTGCGTAGCTGATTATACCGGTCGGCTGCCAAGCGACGGTACGCTGAGCGTCGCGCCGGAGAAATTCGCTCACGTTACCACGCGGCAGGATATTCAGGGTAATTTCGTTTCACTTGATGATGTGCCGGCATTCCTGCGCCGCCTGGATGCGGTAGGGCTGACCACGCGTGAGGCTTGCGGCAATACCATACGCAATGTCTCTTCCTGTTTTCTGGCCGGCGGCTGTCCTGCCGAGCATGCTGATGTAAGCGTGCACGCACGCCGTTTTGCCGAATATTTCCTGCGCCATCCGCTGGCGCAGCAGTTTCCGCGCAAGTTCAAGGTCAACTTCTCCGGTTGTGCTACCGATTGCGGTTTGTCGGGCATGCATGATATCGGTTTTATCGCCAGTGAAACAGATGGCGTCAAAGGTTTTAAAGTATGGGCGGCAGGCGGCCTTTCCTCCCAACCGATGAGCGCGCTGCTGTTAGAGGATTTCATTCCGGAGAATGAAATCCTGCTGGTTGGCGAGGCACTGATGCGCATGCATTTCAAGTTTTCCGATCGCAAACGCCGCGCTCGCGCGCGCCTGAAATATGTGGCGCAGAAGCTGGGGGCTGAAGGCTTTATCGAAGAATATCGCAGGCAGCGCGCCGTTATCGAAAAAACACATGCGGGCGATACAGGCTATGCGGAAGCGGGCTGGCGTATGCCGACAGCCGCATTGCCCCACTCCGATTCCGGCGTGGTAGATCAGCACAACGGAAAGAAAGCTATTCTGCTCAATCTGTTTCGCGGTGATCTGACGCCGGCTCAGTGTCATGCGGTGGCTGCTGCTGCGCGTGCGGGAGGCACGCATGCCTTGCGCGTGACCGCCGAGCAGGGCGTGGTTATTGCCGATGTGGATAGCTCAAGGATAGATGCGGCGTTGAAGGTGCTCAATGATGCCGGACTGTTCACCGAATATGCGCGCGGCATTGCCGATGTGGTGGCGTGTCCGGGTACTGAAACCTGCCGTCTGGGCATTACCTCCAGTCGCGGACTGGCGGAAGTACTGCAGCCATTGATGGCGGATTTGAAGCAGGATGCGACGCTGGCCGGTATCACCGTCAAGGCATCCGGTTGCCAGCATTCCTGCGCCCGCCATCATATTGCCGACCTGGGTTTTCATGGTATGGCCAAGAAGGTTGCCGGCCAGGCAGTGCCGCACTATCAGTTGCATGTCGGCGGCTGCGGCGTGGGCGGTGCGCCGCTGGCATTTACGACCGATCCCGTGCCGGCCAAATATGCGCCGCAAGCGGGTATGGCCATACTGCATGCCTATAAAGATGAGCGCGCGGCGGATGAGTCCGTGCATGATTGGGCGTCGCGTATCGGTAAACAGGGATTTGCCGATCTTCTGGCGCCATTTGCGGCCGAAGCCGGTGAAGTGGAGGGACTTATTTACGACTGGAGCGAAAACGAAGCGTTCAACACCAAGGGTAACAAAAAGGGTGAATGTGCCGGCGCAGTACTGTCGATGTCCGATGCGCTGATCTCCGAGGCAGAATATGAGTTGTTGCTGGCGCGTGCGCATATAGATGCCATGTTTTGGGCTGAAGCAGCTACGGCATTGCGTCGTTCGGCTATTTCCACTACACGCGCATTTCTGGTGGCTTATGGAGAGGCGCCGGAAGACGACGCGCTGGTATTCGGCCTGTTGATGACTAATGCAATCTCTGATGCCGAGGTGATAACCGGCTTTAGCGCAGTGCAAATGGCATTGATGAGTATTGATCTGGCAGATCCCGCAGCGAGTGTGACGAAGCTTAAGGATGTACAGGGATCATGGCTGGCTCTGGCCGAAAAACGCTTTACCGCAGTACCTGCGCATACCTCTGTTGGAGATGCTTCGACGACTGCTACGGTGGAAGCTGCCGCCGAAGCCGCAGTGGCGACTGTCAGCGATGTTGTGGAACTCGACCTCTCCGGCGTGGCCTGCCCGATGAATTTTGTCAAAACCAAGATTAAGTTATCCATGCTGCCGATTGGCGCACACCTGGCTGTGATACTTGATGATGGTGCCCCGATTGAGAATGTGCCGCTCTCGCTCGAAGAGCAGGGTCAGAAGGTGCTGGTCAAAGAGCGTCGGTCAGATCATCAGTGGCGCATTGTGGTGGAGAAGATCTCACAGATCTGACCATGGCCGATCTCAATCCCTTCGCCAATCCGGGTCGGACCAAGCTGGTGCTGGTCAGCCATGGCGTGTCATTGCCAGATGGGCTTGCTGATGCATCACGCTGGGTAGCGCAGGCTAATGCCATTGAGTCGGTGGTGGATGTGCGCCTGCCCAGCGGGCATTTCGCCACCGTACCGGTGGCCATGCCCTATTCGGAGCAGAGCGCTATCAGTCTCAGACAGACAGATGCTGAAGGCTGCGCCACGCTAAACTGGCAGGATAAATCGCTGGATGTACAACTGTTGCCTGCGCCCGCGTTTTATCGTCAACGTACCCGTTCGGGCGCGCGTATGGGCAGTTTTGCTTCCCTGCATGAAAACCTGCTGGTATTGCAGCCGTTTATGGGCTGCGGCTTTTTTGCTCGTAGCGAAGAGGCATGTCAGTATTGCCAGTTCGATTCTATGCTCAATGAAGCAGAGCCGCCTATGCGCGACCCGCTGGAACTGATTGAAGTGGTGAAAGCTGCGTTGGTCGAGCGCGAAGTAGATACCGTATACCTCTATAACGGTTATGCGCCGGGTGAAGATGCTGGTTTAAGGCGGTTGGTGCCGATCATCGAATTGTTGCGCAGGCATCTTGGCCATCGCCAGATTTCACTGGAGACCGTTGCGCCAAAGGATGTTGAGGTGCTGGGTGAATTATATACGGCCGGTCTCGATGTCTTTGTTTGCAATCTGGAAGTGTTTGATAGCCGGCGTTTTGCGGAAATATGTCCGGGCAAGCACAGCCATGGCGGGCAGGAAGCCATATGGAAAGCCCTAAGACACGGGCGGGAAATCTTTCGTAACGGTGGCCTGGTCAGCAATCTGATTGTCGGCCTGGAAGATGAAGCCTCAACTCGGCAAGGCATTGACGCGCTGCTAGCTCAGGGTGTGGTGCCGATGCTGCAACCGTTTCGACCATTGCCGGGCACGCCGTTGGAACATGAGCGGATGCCGGATATGGTGCAGCTGGAGGGGCTGTTTCTTTACCTGTATACGCGTCTGAAAGAAAGCGGCTATGCCTTGCACCGATTGCGTCATATGGGGCGCGTGTTGACGCCGATGGAGAGCCGCGTGCTTGATGGCAGGGAAGCGAGCCTGTCGGAGCGCTGGATTTCATCACCGGTAGGGCGGCATGTGGATGGCTGGCTGGATGACGTACGCCGTTATCTGCGCTCGGGAGCTCGCAACGGTGATCGCGTAAGTATGGATTCACGCCCTATGCATGTTCTGCTGGCCAGTGAGGCGCTGCCCTATGCGGCGCTGACACTGATTGCCTTGGTGGCTTTTTTTGCCAATGCGTCAACGCCGCCTGCCGGACTGAGCGAGCGTGGCTGGTCGGCTTTAATCGTCTTCGGTCTGTGCCTGGTATTGTGGGTAACGCAATTGCTGCCGCTGGCGGTGACCTCGATTCTGGGGCTGGCGCTGTTGCCATTGGTTGGCGTGCTGCCATCTTCGCAGGTGTTTGCTATGTTCGGCAGTCCGGCCGTGTTTTTTATTCTGGGCGCGTTCATGCTCGCGACCGGGGTCATGCAGAGCGGCCTGTCCGAGCGTCTGGCGCTGGCAGCGGTCAGTCGTTTTGGTAGTAGTCAGCAACGCTTGCTGATGCTGATGCTGTTGCTACCTGCGGCAACGGCATGTCTGATGCCGGAGCATGTGGTGGCGGCCCTGTTTCTGCCCATTGCCTGGGAGGTTGTGCGCAGTCTGGGTCTGAAGCCGGGGCACGCCTATGCCAGCGCCCTATTTTTTGCCATAGCCTGGGGCGCGATTATCGGCGGCGTAATCACCCTGTTGGGCGGTGCGCGCGGGCCGCTGGCGCTGGCATTGACGGAAGAGCTGACCGGCAAGGGCTTTTCCTTTCTGGACTGGACGCTGGCAGCGGCCCCGATTGCCTTGCCTGTGCTGGCTGTTTCTGCGCTTATTTTGTGGTGGATTACGCCGGCCAACAGCCTGGACATTTCTGTAGCGCAGGAACGCATCAGGTTGCGCCGGCTGGAACTTGGCGATATTGATGCGCGCGGTTATGCCATGGGCGGCTTGCTGATGTTTACCGTGCTTGCCTGGGCGATGGCAAGTCATGCCAGTTCACTGGCAGCTATTGCTCTGCTCAGCGTGGTGGCGATGTTTGCCTTAAGACTAGTCAGTTGGGCGGCGGTGGAAGCGCATGTAAACTGGGGCGTGGTGCTGATGTATGGCGGCGCTATCGCTGTTGGCAAGGCATTAACTGTAACAGGTGCAGCTTTGTGGCTGGCGCATGCGCTGTTTCCGGTCGGGCTTGGCGGCCTGGCTCTGCTGGCATCAGTGGCGCTGTTGACACTGGTATTTACCGAAAGCGTTAGCAATGCCGCTGCTGTGGCTATTGTGTTGCCGGTTGCTATCCCGATTTGCAGAGAGGCTAATTTTGATCCGATAACGGTAGCGCTGGCAGTCGGTATCATCTCCGGCTTTGCTTTTATGCTGCCAATGGGGACGCCGCCGAATGCGATGATAGTCGGTACCGGCTATGTACGCGTATCGGGTATGTTACGCTACGGCGCATTGATTTCTCTGTCGGCCTTTATCGTATTTGTGGCGGTTGCCGCATGGCTATGGCCCGCGCTTGGTTTTCGCTGGTAATGGCGCAGCAGCTTATTGAAGCTACGCGGGGTCTGTTGAAGCAGGCAAGCGTTGCCCATGCCGACAGGGTTGTCTATGCCACCAGTCTGGGTTCGCAGGCAATGGTGCTGATTGATCTGATCTGCCGCTATCAGGCGGATATTCGCATTGTAACTCTGGATACCGGACGTCTGCCGCAGGAAACCTATGACCTGATGGATGCGCTACGCCAGCGCTATGGCCCGGTGCTGGAAGTATTATTTCCTGACGCCGATGAAGTCAGGACGATGGTGAATAAGCATGGTGTGAATTTTATACATCCATCGGCTGCGCCTGTTGTACGCGCGCCATCAGCGTGGGCGAGGATCCGCGCTCAGGCCGCTGGTGGTGGGAAAACGAAGAAACGCTGGCAGAATGCGGTCTGCATGTGAGCAGCCTTGTCAGCTCGGGCGAGGGTGAATCCGGTGAGGGGATTTAAAGTAACAAGATAAGGTTACCATGGGAGCATGGCGCCTGTAAACGGGAAATGGTGGAAACGATGTCAGAACACAAGTTAACGCAATTGAAAGCGCTGGAGGCCGAATCCATTCACATTATGCGTGAAGTGGTGGCTGAATTCCGTAATCCGGTGATGCTCTATTCGGTGGGTAAGGATTCGAGCGTACTGCTACATCTGGCCCGTAAAGCATTTTACCCGGCGCCGATTCCATTTGCTCTGCTGCATGTTGATACCGGTTTCAAGTTTAAGGAAATGTATGAATTCCGTGATGCTTTCTGCAAGGGGATCGGGGTTAATCTGATTGTACGTAAGAATGAGGATGCCATTGGCAAAGGTATAAATCCGAAAGATTTCGGTGTGGCACGCTGCTGCGGCGCACTGAAAACGCAGGCGCTGCTGGATGCGCTGGAGGAGGGTGGCTACGATGCGGCTTTCGGCGGCGCGCGGCGTGATGAAGAGCGTTCACGCGCCAAGGAACGGGTATTTTCCATGCGTGATGAGTTCGGTCAGTGGGACCCGAAAAACCAGCGACCTGAATTGTGGAGTATCTACAACGGCCGTATCCATGATGGTGAATCGGTGCGCATATTCCCGATTTCCAACTGGACGGAAATGGATATCTGGCTGTATATCCGCGAGGAGAATATCCCGATCGTGCCGCTCTATTTTGCCAAAGAAAGGTTGATGGTGGAACGCAAGCATTTGCTGATCCCGTATTATGAAGAGATGAAGGGTCAACTGCTTGAAGGTGAAGAGCCGGGACTGGTGATGTCCCGTTTCCGTACACTGGGCTGTAGTCCGTGTACCGGGGCAGTGCGTTCGGATGCCACGACTATGGATGAGATTGTTATTGAGGCAGCGGCCGCTCGCCGTTCGGAGCGTGAGACGCGTATTATCGATCACGGCTCAAACTCGATGGAAGACAAGAAAAAAGAAGGTTATTTCTAATGACTGAAATTAATTTCAAACTGGTTGAGGAAGTTGAACTGCTGCGTCTGGTGACGGTGGGTAGCGTCGACGATGGTAAATCGACGCTGATCGGTCGGCTGCTGGTGGATACCAAGGGCGCATTCGAGGATCAATTGTTGGCCGTGCGCAAACAGAAAGGGCAGGAGAGTATCGCATCGGCTGCCGAGATCGATCTGGCCATGCTGACCGACGGCTTGTCGGCTGAGCGTGAGCAGGGCATCACTATTGATGTAGCCTACCGCTATTTTGCTACTCCGAAACGCAAGTTTATTATGGCCGACTGTCCGGGGCATGAGCAGTACACCCGCAATATGGTGACAGGCGCTTCCACTGCTGGCGCTGCCATTATTCTGATCGATGCGCGCCGCGGTGTGATGCCGCAGACCAAACGCCACACGCATATTCTGGCTCTGCTGGGTATCCCGCATTTAATTGCGGCGGTGAACAAGATGGATCTGGTCGGCTTTGACCAGAGCGTGTTCGAGAATATTCGCGATGAAATGAACGCCTACTGCGAGAAACAAGGTGTGAAGGATCTGATTTGTATCCCGATGTCAGCGCTTGAAGGCGATATGGTGGCCGTGCGTGGTGATAAGCTGGGCTGGTATGAAGGCAAGACGTTGCTGGAAACGTTGGAAACGCTGCCTGCATTGGGTGATATCGACAACTTGCCCTTCCGCCTGCCGGTGCAACTGGTGAACCGTCCGCAAACGGCGGAGCTGCCGGATTACCGCGGATTCATGGGTACGATTGCCTCCGGTACGGTCCGGGTGGGTGATGCAATCATCGCTGTGCCAAGCGGCAATAGCTCAACGGTGAAAGAGATTGTCACCTTTGATGGTAATCTGGATGAGGCCTTTGCGCCGCAGAGCATCACGCTGACGCTGCATGATGAACTCGATATCTCACGCGGTGATATGATTACCGGTGTCGGCGACAAGACCAGCGATGCAAAAGAGCTGACTGCCAATGTCTGCTGGATAGGCGATGAACCGTTAAGCGCGCGCAAGAAATACATCATTAAACATACGACGAATTCAGTGAAGGCCATGGTGGCGAATGTCAATTTCAAAACGGATATTCACACCTTAGATCACCATGATGCCGATGAGCTGGCGATGAATGAAATCGGTCGTATCACCTTCAAACTGCAGAAGCCGTTGCACTATGACAGCTATGCGGACAACCGGGCGACCGGTAGCTTCATCGTAATTGACGCCTTCACCAACAATACGGTTGGCGCAGGCATGATCGTTTGATTATCGGGGCCGCCGTAACAGCCTCGATTATTTTTTAGACAGCCCTCCAAATGCGCCCGATGTAAAACGAGTGAAGCGGATGGTTAGACCGAATAAATCAATCGTTCAAAACGGAAACAAAATCCCCACTCAGAAGAATACGTGAATCAGGCAATAAATTGATAACTTGTGATTTTGGACTACCTTCCGCATGGAGTTGGAGGGCATGTGAACGCAGTTGAAATCGAAGAGGCGATATCGCAGTTAGCTGAGCAGGAATTTGATTCTGAAGCGTTTCCGTTTGCGTTTTTGGAGGCATTTGGGAACAAGCCGACGACGATCAGGCGGCTTAAAAGCAAACGAGGCTCTTCCAACAGTTCGGATATCGAAGGCGGCGTGCTCCAGCGTAACAATATTCACATTGCCGTTTGTGAAGAAGGCCGAGTGACCGAAACGCTGGATAAACTGAA
>Ga0256829_1002384_pt1 | contig 14062 bp, 18 predicted proteins | sample 131447metaG_FD_185979 | JGI IMG/M metagenome (GOLD analysis project Ga0256829, IMG submission 185979) | Hydrothermal vent microbial communities from Lau Basin, Pacific Ocean - 131-447 | ecosystem: Environmental > Aquatic > Marine > Hydrothermal vents | place: Pacific Ocean: Lau Basin | collected...
GTTTCTGATATAAGACTTCTGCCATCAAATAAAACTTCTTCATCTATGGGCTGTGGTCGTTTCATCGCGATTTTCCTTTCTTTAATGGCAATTGAGTGCCTAAGTTTTTTTATTTTTTGCAGCTATTGGAAGATATAAAAAAGTTTGAGAATGAGTTGTTTTCATTTATAAAACCTTGTTTTTAGGGCATTATACAATGATGCAGATTAATTTCTCTATAGTTTTTCTCCATCATACTCTTAATTAAAGATTGCAAATTATTTAATAAAGTATGAGAATAAATGTGTTTATTTTTATATGATACAATTTAGACATTATGATTTCATTTCCTCAACGACAAATTAAAAAGAATTACCGCTCTATTACCGGACACTTTCCAAGTATAAAAAACAATAGATCTGTTGCTTACGAATCTAAACTTGAAAAAGCTTTCTTTTTAACATTAGAGTTTGATGACACAGTAGAGTCCTATCAAGAACAGCCTCAAATCACAATCGATTTTCAAAATAGAACAAAAACATACAGTGCAGACTGTTATGTACAATATAACGCAAACTCTAAGAAGAAAAACACTCTTGTAGAGGTCAAATATACTCAAGAACTTGCAAAAAAGAAAGAATACTTTGATGAAAAGTTTCAAGCGATTGAAAAGGCGTGTGCAGATATGACAATCGATTTTAATGTTTTTACCGAAGAGGTGTATCCACAAGTTTACATTGAAAATATAGACTTTCTCTATCGCTATAAAACGCATGGTAGAGAAAATTCTTATGACAATGAGATTTTATCGCTCCTTGAGAAAGAAAAAATAACAGCTTCAGATATAGCAAAAACTATTACAGGTGATCCAAAAGAACTTATTGTTGTTGCCAATGCTATCTGGGGGCTTGTTTCTGTAGGGCATCTTACGACTGATTTACACAGTGCCAAGGTAAATATGAACTCTTTTATAGGATTGGCATCGTGAGTGTTATTCGCTTTGATATAGGCAGACAGTTTTTTTATGAGAATGTACCGTATGTTATTAAAGGGTATGCCTCATTTGATGAAGTGCTTGCAAAAGAAGTGCATCCGCCTTACAAAGAGCGAGTTATCAAAGTAAGTCACATTATCAAAGAACCAAAAAACAGTGTTTCTGCACCAAAAGAGCTTGTTGATATCAGTGAAGCGGAATTTGATGAAGCAAAGGAGCGCTACCTTATCATTAAACCGTTGCTTGAGATGCCAAAACGAACAGCGAAAGATGTTCAAAAAATTGCCAAAAAGGCCAAGGTAAGTGTTTCGACACTCTATAGATGGATTGAGAGATATGAAACTTACGGTACCATAAGTTCACTAAGCAAGGCATTTGTCAATTGTGGTGCAAAAGGCAAAAGCAGACTGGATCCTTCCGTTGATGCGATTGTACAAACTGTTATTGACGAACTCTATCTCAATAGACAACAATACCCTCTCAAATATATCTACTTGAAAATTGAAAACAAATGTAAAAACGCTGGACTCAAAGCCCCAAATATTAATACTGTCCGTAATCGCATAAAGCAACTCAGTCCAAAACTTATTGCAAAACACAGAAAAGGTCTGAATATTCGTGATACACGAGGCACACCCGGAACTTTTCCAGAGGTGCACATGCCTCTTGATATAATCCAGATAGACCATACACCGATGGATGTCATTATTGTTGATGAAGAATCCCGCCAAGAGATAGGACGGCCAAGTATCACTTTGGCTATTGATGTGTACAGCAGAATGATTTTTGGTTACTACATCTCACTTGAAGCACCAAGCTATTTTAGTGTAGAGCAAGCACTACTTAATGCCATCTTACCAAAAGATGATGTGCTCAAGTATCATAACATAGATGGTGAGTGGCCCGTGTATGGACTGCCACGAGCAATTCATATGGACAATGCCGCTGAGTTTCGCAGTAAAAGCATCCAAATGTTTGCCGAGGAGTATCGCATCACGCATATTTTACGCCCTGTCGCAAGACCCGAATTTGGAGGGCATGTAGAGAGTACCATTAAAACAGCAATGAATACGGTACATGTGCTTCCCGGGACAACTTTTTCCAATATTACCGATAAAGGAACTTACAAATCGCAAAAAGAAGCCTCTTTGACTCTTGAAGAGCTTGAACAGTGGTTTTTAGAATTTGTTGTCAATATCTATCATAAAACAGAACACAGATCAATCGGTATGACACCTGAAGAGAAGTTTTATCAGGGTATGTTAGGTATCGGTGATGGGGCGATTCCCTATTTGCCAACAGTTCCTGCCGATACGCTCAAACTGAGAATGGCATTACTGCCTGCCATGCAAAGAACTGTGCAAAAAAACGGCATCACTATCGATCATATCACCTACTTCTCAGAAACACTTCGTAAGTGGATTATTCCGGTGAGCTATAAAAAAATTACTAAAAATATCCATCCAAAAAAGGTGTTGTGCAGAAGAGATCCTAGAGACATCAGTAAAATCTATGTTTATGACGATGAGATCAATGACTATATCACTGTACCGTATGCAGATATAAAAAGGCCGGCAATCAACCTCAAAGAACTTCGTCGTGCAATCTCTGAAGCGAAAAAAGCTGTAACAGGCAGAGGGATAGAATCACACGATATTTTTGAAGCACATGAACGACTGTACCAGTATGCTCAAAAATCGAAAAGAGAACAAAAATCGGTAAGGCGTGCTAAAAGCTCCAAAAAACATATGCAAAGAACAAGAGAGTTTGAGAAAAAACAGATTCCTGAGATAACAATCCCGACAAAAACTACACCTCAAAACAATACTGTCATTGAAGATGATGACAGCAATTTTGAATACTATCCTGTAGATTGAGAGCAATATGACACAAAGAAGATTAACAAAAAAAGCACGCGAATATCTTGATAAAAGTGATGAGGAGCGAATCATCTGCTGCAAAGAAGATGTCTGGATAGGCTACAGTGCCGCAGTCACTTTACTTGAACTGCTCAAAGACAAATTTAACGATCCAAAACAGCTTCGTCATGAAGGACTACTCATCTATGGAGACCCACATAACGGTAAAACAGCAATACTAAGAAAATTTTACGATATGCACAAAACCACTCTCGATAAAGTTGACGAAAACGGTGATACTATCTATGAGATACCCATCATCTATCTTGAGGCTCCAAACAGCCCAAATGAGAGCAAACTCTACAGCTATATTCTCGACCAACTGCATGTTCCTCACAAAGGAACTGAGAAAGTGCTTGAAAAAGCAAGACTAGCGGAGCACTATCTCAATAAGCTTAATACAAAAATGATTCTTATAGATGAAATACACTCAGCACTTACAGGCAACCTTACAAAACAACGCGCTTTTGTAAATGATCTTAAACTACTAAGCAACAAGCTTTCACTCACTATTGTTTTAGCTGGTACACGGGAGGCTCACTCCGCACTTAATATAAGCGGAGAAACAAGTTCACGGTTTCCCTCTATTGAATTGCCACGATGGAGTAATGACAAAAAGTTCCGCTCCTTTGTGGCAACTTATGAGACCTGTCTTCCCTTAAAAGAGGCATCCAATCTTGTCAAAGATGCTGAGATTATGAGTGCTTTATATTTTGCATCGGAGGGGCTAATAGGGCGCACAGTCAATCTGTTAAAAAAAGCGGCGGTTAAAGCGATAAAGTCGGGACGGGAGAGAATTGTCCTTGAAGATATAGAGTATCTGCCGACACTCTCCTAAATGTATAAACGCAAACGAAACTGGATTGAGGATTATAAGTTTCACATCATCCCAAAAATTCCTCCAGATGAGTTGCTGAGTTCATGGCTGACACGCACCGCTTTTGCACACGGTAGAACACTTTCTCTCTTTACAACAACCTACATAAAAAATGAAGGTGCAAATCTCAGTAGAATAGACCTTGATTTCAGATATGATGAAAAACTGTTTGCAATATTGGCAGATAAAAGTCGGCTGTCTATTTCCGAGGTTTTGAAAATGTCTTTGAGAAAAGAAGAGGGATATCTCTTTGCTTGCAACGAGTGCCTTTACCCTCCAAGACAGATAAGAAAACTGCTGGATAAGCGTACACATTATGGACTGATGTTTTGCCCTATGTGTTTGAGAGAAGATAAAGTACCTTATTTTCGTAAACAGTGGCGCTATCTTTTTTATAATGCTTGCCCAAAGCATCAAGTTTATCTTGTTGATAGATGCGGAAGCTGCTTTAGGCGAATACGATTTCACAAAATGGCTTTGAGTGATACGATTGTATACTGCCACAACTGTGGCAAAGACTTACGAAAAACACGACCGAAAAAGTTAAATGACAAACATCATTACGGCATTCAAGCTGTTGAGTGGTTTGAAACAGGACTCAAAAACGGCTATTTTATTGTTGGTGATGAAAAAATAAATTCCTTATGGATTTTTCAAGCCTTTACAAACTTATACGCCATGTTAAAGTCTCTTGAAAACCTCCAGTTGAACCATTTTCCACTAATAGATGAATACAAAAAGTTGCAAATCAAACTTAGTCGATATAATTCAAAAAAAGCTTCCCTGATTTATAAAAACTTTTTGCTGACTGCAATGGTATATCATCTTTTTCAAAACTTTCCTCGTAATTTTCGTGCTTTTATTAAAGAAAATAACTTGACACATAGAGATTTTGTGCATGGATTTAAAAATATACCGTTTTGGTATCTTGGAATTATCCAAGATTTGGCACCTATGCAAAATAAGGTTGGTAGGAAGATTAGCGAACCTGAAGTTCTTGCTGCTATCAACTACCTTAAACAGAACAATCAAAAAGTCACTCAACAAAGTGTTGCTGAAATTGTCGGATGTCATTTTAGTATTCATAAGCAGTTTGTTAGAATATATCAGTCACTATAATGAGCGACAACCTTCTCAACTTTACCTTCATCATTAAAAAACATCACCTCCATAGCACGAGTATCAAAAACAGATTTATAGTACAATGCAATCGATGTAACACCGAGAGTAATATCTAATAGTTCAAAATGTAAATCGGGAACTTTTTCAAGTGCACTCTCCCAATATTTTTTGATAGCTTCTTTGCCGTGAAGGGTACCGGTATCGTCTCCGAGTAGTTTTCGTATCATCGGCGTCGTGATCTCGAAATCATCGCTATAATGTGCAAGAATCCTCTTTAAATCATGGGAATTCCAAGACTCTATCCACTCATCGGCAAATCGTTTCGGATCTTTTATCATCGCTTTATCTCCCGTAGTAACTTATAAGTGAGCTTTTTTTGATCGTGTGTGCATTTATCAAATAGCCGAGCAAAGCAGGGTTGGCATCTTTTGGGGCCGGCAATTTTGCAATATCCAAAGCGTATATCGTAATGATATATCGATGCGGTTTGTTCCCTTTGGGCGGGCAGGCACCGCCAAAGCCTCTTGTTTGATAATCCGTTATCCCTTCAACAGCCCCCTGCGGCAAAAAATGAAGAGCGCTTGCATTGCTCTTGAGAGAGTGAATGTTTTTCGGAATGTCATATACTATCCAGTGCCACCATCCGCTTCCCGTAGGTGCATCCGGATCATACATCGTGATAGCGTAACTTTTCGTATTTTTCGGCTCATCGCTCCACCCTAGTTCCGGAGATATATTTTTTCCATTGCACCCAAAACCGTTAAAGACCTGATCGATGCTTAATTGCCCCTGCAAATCATCGCTTTGAAGCGTAAAGTTACGCGCATAGCTCTCTATGGAAAATAATGACATAAAAAACACGGTAGCCGTAATGATCTGTTTCATCTTTCATCCCCTTGCTTAAAACTTATCCAAATTATACTGCAATCAAGCAAGCCGTTGCTATGGGAAAATATCTAATTATTGTTGTTTTTGCACTCTTTCGGGGATACTCCAAACTCCTGTTTAAATCTTTGAGAAAACCAAGAAAGATCGCCGTATCCGACTTCTCTTGCTACCTCCGTGACCGTCTTGTCGCTTTTTTCAAGAAGCAGTTTTGCCTTTGTAAGTTTTTTTGTATCCATCCATTGTTTAGGCGTTTTGCCGAATAGTTTTTGAAATTTTTTTCTGAAATTGTTCTCACTTATTTTAAAGTACCGTGCCATCTCCCGTACGGTTGTAAAATCTGCATAAGAGTTTTCTACTCTCCTTATAAATTCGGCATCGTCACGATATATTTTCGATAAATATTTTTGAAACGAAGAACCGTCCTTGGAAGTAAGAATTTTCAAAAACAGCTCTTCAAATTTTATTTTGAGTATGTTGCTATGCACTTCATTTTCCTCAAAATAGGGAATAAAAGATAAAATCACATTGTTAAATGCGTCGGCATCTTTGAGAATACAAACATCATCTTCTCTTCCTCTGACTTGTCTATCTATTGCAAGATCATATTTTTCGATAAAATCTATAAGTAAAGTATCGGCATAGAAAAACAAAAAAGCTTCATAACTTTCATCCAAAACCTCACTCATTACATATGTTCCACTTTTTAAAAATAAAACACTACCGGCTTCGATTTTATAATCACCAAAAGACATGTGGAGTATTTTATACCCTTTGGTAACATAAATTAAAACATTACTTAAAATCTCTACTTGGTTTTTTGACTGAGGCATATGTGATACATATTTGGCATAGGAGAAATCATCGATTCTTTTTAAAATATTATTCTTTTCAAGGTAAGATGGAATGGTAAATTTCATAATATCTCTATAGTTGCCTCTAAAAATTTCATACAAAAGCCACTTATCTCAACTCTATCTTCTTTGAGTTTGCAAAACACCTCTCCACCTCTTAGGGAGAGCTGCTTGCAAGAGAACTTGTCTCTATCAAGGGTTTTGGAAAAATAGGGAACAAGTTGTGTAAATGCCGAACCTGTCACTGGATCTTCATTGATGCCATATTTAGGAGCAAAAAAACGGGTGACAAAGTCGTACTTTTGAGAAACCGATGCGATGCAGACACCTCTGGCATCAAGTGATTTTAAAACTTCCAAGTTCGGTTGTGCATCTACGATATCCTTTTCATCTTCAAAAATAACGATATAGTCCATAGACTTATAACACGCGATAGGCTTTTGAGCAAAAGAATCGATGATTTGCTGTGGTGTTTCACATTGGTTTATCTTTTGAATAGGAAAATCCATAGATAACAAACCGTCCTTCTCTTTTTTGACAATCAAGTCACCACTCTTTGAACTAAAAACTATTTCATTTTCCTGCTCGTTCAACTCCTCAAAAATCACATAGGCACTTGCTAAAGTCGCGTGTCCACACATATCGACCTCCGCTTTTGGTGTAAACCATCGTATATGATATTTCTCTTGCTCTTTCACAAAAAATACCGTTTCAGAAAGGTTGTTCTCCATAGCGATTTTTTGCATCAATTCATCTTCTATCCACTCTTGCAATGGGATAACAGCAGCGGGATTACCTTCAAAAACTTTTTGTGCAAAAGCATCTATCTGGTACATTGTGAGTTTCATACATTGACCTTGTAGTTTAGTTTTATCTCATCACCACACATCCCACCAAATCCCCAATTGCAAGCCGGAGATTCTATGATACATATCTCTATGTCCGTTTTTGCTATATCTAACTCTTTTTCAATGTTTACAAAAAGTGCCTTTATAAGATTTTTTCGTCTCTCTTCACTTCGTCCTTGCATCATCATTATCTCTATAATCGTGTAATGCTCACTTTTTGTATCAGGAAACAACATATCTTCTTCATCGAAAGCTATAAACCTGTGGTAGCGTTTTTCTTTTGGAAACGAAAGCTCTTGAACGATTGTCTTATGAATGGTTTCTGATAATTTGCATTTGATTTCATTCAAGCTCTTTTTGAGTCCGTATATCTTTACCTGTGCCATTACTTTACATCCTCTAAATTCACCGGAGTATGGTGTGCTTTTTTATAATCTTCAAGTTTATTATTCTTTTCCATCTTAATTGCCCACTCTTTTAGAGAAGTTCTCTCCCCTTTGTACTCCATAAACGGCACAGCCTCACCACAACTAGATTCAACTGCATAGATTTTAAAGAGAAAGAGATCTCTCACTAGGGACTCTTGCTCATTAAACATATCCAAATAATATTGAAATTCATCACTCTGTTTTTCTACTATCTCAGCTTTACAAAATAATCGTAATATTTTTGGCTTCCCCTCAAAGGCATTGAAAACAAGTGTAAACTCTCCATTATTTACAGCGTCACGATATGTTCTATTACCGCTTCCTGGATAGCTCATAAAAAGAACAGTTGTATTGTCCAACACACGAATCGAGTCATATCCTTTCGGGGATAAATTTACCTCTCTATCTGATGCACTTGCAAGGTAAAACAGCCTTTGCTCCTGTATAAACATTATGTCTTTATCTGTTAATTTTTTGTATTGTTTGCCCACATTTTATCCTTGAATATCTGGAAAGTTTGCCACCATATCGCTGTAGCAACTATTTTTCTCCAAAGCCTCTACAACTTCAGGAAGCGGATCGACATAGAGTTCATCTATGTCATATTCATTTGCTTGAGGTATAAATGCCAACTTTTCAATAGGTGGTTCAAACTGTGCATCGACGCCCTCTTTGTTTCCCCGTGCATCGATCTTGTACCACCCATACTCTTTAAGATACACTGCATTGAGTCCATGAAGACAATAGACTCCCTCTTCATACTCATTACATAAGAGTCTCTGATAGCAAAAAGCGGTTGGGATGCCATTTGCGCGAAGCAGTGCGGCAAGTAAGATCGCTTTGGCATAACACCATCCTGTTTTATGCTCCAACACTTCACTTGCTTTGCACGTTGTGATCTCATCTTTATAGTCCCCACTATGGCGAATCTCATCTCGAACAAACTCAAAACATCTTCTGGCTATCTCTTCATCGTTATCTAACCCAAAAGAGAGTTTATGTGCTTGTTCTTTTATTTGTGGATGAGAAAAGTTTACATACTCACTTTTTTGAAGGTATCTGTTTAGATTTTCCACAACCATGATTAAATCCTACTTGAAAAAGCCAATATGTAGCCATTGAGATCTCGGATATAAAACTCTTTTGCTCCGTACCAGGTATCACTCAACGGTTTATATATTTCAACACTATCTTTGACAGTTTCAAAAAGTGCCGAGGCATCTTCAACCTCTATATAGAGTGTTTGTGAACTTCCTATTGTGCTAAAAAATGAACCAACATCCTCTTGAATACTCTGTTGTGTCTGAAACATTAATCCAATCTCTCCATGCATAACATTCGCCCAGATATATTGCTTAGTCTCATCAAGTACTTGCCCTATAGAAGATTTGTCTTCACTTACCGCCATCGCTAGTGTAAAACCGAAGTTTTCTACATAGTATTTAACCGTTTGTGCCACATCCTTTACTGCCATGTTGGGTGTTAGTCGTTTCATCTATTTTTCCTTAATGTAGAGAACTTCAAAAGCCCCCTTTTGAAACTCGTACTCACTCTTTAATACCTCATAGTTATAACCACTTTTTTCGAGATACTTTAACACAGGTTTCAAATGGGGTGATCGATTGTTTTTCAAATCCAACAATGGAAAAATTCGCACCTCTTTTGCAACACGCAGCATCTCTTTAATAGCATCTTTGTGAAACTGCTCATCAAAATGATCACTGTAAAGGAAAAGAAAATGTGAACTCCAAGCAAGGTCAAACTTTTTATCTTTAAAATTGAGTTTTGGAAGTTCTTGATGCTGATATCTGCCTTGCTCTTTGCCAATCTCATAATCTGTCAAAAACTTTTCCATTGCCTTTAAACGCAAAGAGATAAGTTCTTCAACATTTTTAATATTTCTCCAAACAAAATCATCACTATTTAACCGTAACTGCTCACTGACAACCAAGGATGTTTCATCTATTCTCTGCAAAATCTGCTTCTTACTAAACTGATAGATTGGATCTATGGAAATGATGTCGACACCCATTTGTGTCAGCTCTTTGTTGACGCTTGCAGGACCATCTCCACAACCTAAAATCTTTTTGTTCCTATCTGCTTCGCTAAAGAGTTGCATCTCTTTATACTCTTGCAGGTTTCTTCCCCAAGGTACTACATTTTCAAGTTTCATTTCGTTTCTTTGTCCTCATTATTGTTCTTTTCCCCTTTTGCAAGTGCATATCAAAGAATAAACTTTAGCTCGATACCATATGACTTGTATTTTTCACTTCACAAAACACCCCATCCAGAGAAGCCATAAAAGTACTATGAACATCTTTAGCCCGTATTGTTTCACCGTGAAACACTAAATCTCTTGTGGCACAAGCATCACTTATTAGTTCCACATTATAGCCTAAATCAAATGCAGCTCTTGCAGTCGTATCGATACACATATGGCTCATCGCTCCACAGATGATAAGATCTTTTATCCCTTTTTCTTGAAGTTTTTCTTGCAATGTAGTTTCTCGAAAACTGTTTGGCAATAAAAAAGTAGCCCCTTCGCGAGTAGAGATATGTTGGATAAAAAATATTTCATACTTTTGCTCTTTAACGTCTTCAATAAGTTTCATCGTATTTTCCATAGCCTCGTCAATATCAACCAATGCCATCTTTCCACCTACAAAATAATCGTTTTGCATATCAATAATAATCAATGCTTTTTTCATTATTTCTCCATTACCAACTTTTGGTAGGTATCAAGTAGTTTTGCATCAGTAATGGATCCATGGTGATGAAGTTGTTTATATTTGCCGTTTTCTTTACCGTAGATTCTGCTTGTGCGTATATCTAATTCGATTTTTTTACCATTTTTGAGGATATACCCTCGCTCTCTTCCCGCTGCAAAAAAGATATCACCTTGTTTGTGTATAGAGTAGTCGTAAAACTCCACATAAACTTCCGCTTTTCCAAAAAATATCTTTTTATATACCTCTTGGATATGTTTCCAGCCTCTTAAAATACCACCAAGAGGATTATCCATTACACCCTCATCTCCATTCCAGTTTTTTTGCATTAGTTCAATGTCTTGTGTATTAAAAGCCTTGTAAAACTCTACGAGAGCTTTATGTTCATCACTGAAGAATTGTTCCTCTTTGCCTGTAATTGCCTCGTTGTATATCTTCATTTTTCTTCCTTTTTGACTATATAGTCAACAGTATATATTAAAATTGACTAATTAGTCAAGTAAAGTTTTGATACAATTTGATTATGAAAAAAATTTCTACACGCGATAAGATACTAAACAGTGCACACAAACTCTTTTATGAAAGAGGTTATAACGCTACAAGTATTGACGATATACTTAAAGATGCAGGGCTTAACAAAGGCTCACTTTATCACTTGTTTAAAGGGAAAAAGGAGGTTTTACTTGCGGTTATAGAAGAGAGAATAGCATACAACCTCGAACAAAAGTACAAAGATATTGCAACAGTTGAAAATCCATTGCAATACTTAAAGCATAAACTTCTCACAACCGATAATTTTGACTTTAAACATGGGTGTGCTTTAAATAACCTTGTCCAAGAGATGAGTCCTGTGGATGAGGATATAGCCAAAGCTCTTTTAAAAGTGTATAATGATTTAGAACATTACTACTTTTTAGCATTGCATGAAGAACCTATGAGTAATGAAGAGAAAAAATCACTTGCCAAAATGATGGTCGCTACTGTTGAAGGTGCTATAATGGCGGCAAAAGCTGCTCAGGACAAAGCACCATTCATACAAATAGTGGAACAATTATTTAAATTTCTTTTGAAAATGTAAACCAATAGCTTAATCCACTTCGTCCCCAAATTGTAGAGTGTATTGAGATGACGGGAGTATTAGAAATTTCGTATCAGTTTGACAAAATTATGAGAATTTTTCTTGAAAATATGATAGAAACTAGCTAATATAATTTATAGTAGCACAAAGATTGCGCCACTTTTACCCTTTTTATCTAGGGGTGTAAGTCAGTTAGACAACTCTAATTTTTTATTCACAGTGAAGAATTAATCCTCTTCACCCCATCTTATTACTTGCACTAATAATGTTCTAAGAATTTTTACCATTCCTTCTCCTTCTATCTAAGATTTATTACTAACTAATAGAATAAGTCCTATCTTCTTCTCCAATTTTACCTTGATACTGTCTCTTGCACCAATCTTTTCTTATAGAATTAATACTGAGACCTTCTCCTGGTAATAAAAGTTCATTTGAAACAGATAAGCTAATACTGTTCCCTTTTAAGACAGGATGAATTTTATCATTATTTTTCTTGTTTAAACCTGAGAACAACCTCAGACTTAAATAGTCCATATGTTCCACATTTACATCGACATTTTCGTCAATAAAATGAATTGAATAATTCATTGTAGGAATTTTGAAAATATGTACATAATTTAAATCAGTATACAGTGTCTTTACTAAAACTTTCTTTTCTAAAATAATGCTCTTTTTAAATTTAATCTGTATTGGTTCAAAAGAGCCATCTTCTTGCCGTTCCTGTATTTGTTTCTTTACATCTTCTTGTAAAGCTTTTACATTATCTTCATTGCTTTTATTTATTATTTGTTCTTCAAACGAACCATTAGTAATTTTCTCTGAATAATCTATATGTTCATCATCAGTTTTTATTTTCAAGGATAGGACTGTTTGTGTTTTTTCTTCAGCACTAAAAGGTGGAAAAAATCTTTTCGCAAAAATATTATTTTGATTTTCAGCAAGTTTACCATTTTGGTCAATCTTATTATTTACTAGTTTGTATTTAAGGTCGAATTCTATATCAACATATTTATTGTCGCTCTTTTTTACATAAATAACGACAGTATAATATTCATAGTACATATTAAAGTCATCATTTGTATGTTTACCTCTAGCTATTTTAAAAAAACTATCATCAATCATTCTCAAAAACTTTTTCTTATAACTACGATTACATTCTCCCAAAAGTTCTTTTTGAATATTTTTTTTCATATTCAGCAATTCCGGTTCATCAAAACGACCTAAAGATGACCTATCTAAAAATAAAGACTTTATAAAATCCTTAGAAACTTCTCTAATAAACTGGTCTTTAAATATTACTTCAAAAATCCCACCTACAATAAGAATAGAACCAATCGCATTAAAAATATTCGTCAATATATTTAAACTAAACTCAGTATCAGACATAAAGGGAATACATACACTTTCCGGTAAACTCAAAGATACAATGATGCTAACCATCCCCCCTATAATAAACTTTGCTTTTGCTAATTTTCCACCTTCTGCTTGCCAAATCTTGTTATTTTTCTTAGCCATTAAACTTGTACCTCAAATTAACTTTTATAATCCATATTGTAACATAAACTTATTTTCTATGTTTAATTTCAGTTTAACTAAAATTGGAATTGTATATCATATCCATCCTATTTCGTATAAGGAAAATGAAATGGTAGACAATCTTGATTCATTTATCGATAGCGCTACTGCATACATGGCGGGTTTTTGCTTAAAGAACTAGAATAGGTAATTGAGTCCTTCTTTATTATTTGGCATAAATCTTTGAATATTAACCCTAATGTATAAAATTTGCACCATACAATCTTTATCTTAAAAGAAGCAGTATTCAATAATCTATCTCTTAAATGAAGATTAGTATACTTATTGTTTCAAATATACTAATTATTTGGATATATTGATAATATTTCTCGAAAATTTTCTAAAAATTTTTGGAATTCTTCTGGGTTTTCCTGTATCCAGAGATTAATAATCTTTACGGATTCTCTTCCCCAATACTTTTCTTGGGATTTAAACCATTCTTTAGCTTTTTCTCTATTATTTTTAATCTCATTATAGTTTATATCCTTAAAAGCTATCTGTCTTGTATAATCTGGATAAATTTTTTCAAGCTTATTCTCATCAACTTTTTTAATTAAATCTGCTAATAGTAATTCTGGAGGATTCATCCCTGGCAATAAAATTATATTCTTTACTTTGCGAATTTTTTTCATTTGTTTTCTGTTTCTTTCTACATCACCATCCAATACAACCAATGATTCTGGGAAAACAAACGAAGGTATTTTAAAATCAACTACTAACTGAATTAAATTATTACATCCAGTTGCAACCTTAATAAAATTAAATTTTGAGGATTCC
>Ga0256829_1002385_pt1 | contig 14053 bp, 14 predicted proteins | sample 131447metaG_FD_185979 | JGI IMG/M metagenome (GOLD analysis project Ga0256829, IMG submission 185979) | Hydrothermal vent microbial communities from Lau Basin, Pacific Ocean - 131-447 | ecosystem: Environmental > Aquatic > Marine > Hydrothermal vents | place: Pacific Ocean: Lau Basin | collected...
TGGCTTCGACGGAGATGCTGAACCCTGTGGCGCATGTCGGGTTGTTGGCCCCGTAAAAAGCTGGCAGTTTGTTATAATTGCAAACGACGACGTAGAACTAGCTTACGCAGCGTAAGTTACCCCGCTCCCGAGGTGTCCATCCATTGGGAATCCGGGGCCATTTAGATGGAATCGCCACTACAGGCTGGAGACTCGTGGTCTGTAGGGTTAAACAGTGACGAATCGACCCCTTGGGCACTTTGTCCGTTCGGTTTCCTTGGGGTGCTGTTTGAACGGACTAAACATGTAGTGCCATAGGCTGATGGTTTTCGGACGCGGGTTCGAACCCCGCCGCCTCCACCAAATACAGAGAGCCGCCCGATTGGGCGGCTCTCTGTATTTGGTGGAGGCGTTAAGGGTGAGTGCCCTGTTCGACGAATTTGCACGGAAGCAAATTCGAACGCCGGAGCCGGGCTCCGGCGGCCCGCAGGGCGAGGGGCAGGAAGCCCCGAGTAGCCCCGCCGCCTCCGGTGCGCGATAGCCTGAAGAGAAGGTTACCAAACGAACGCCGGAGCCGGGCTCCGGCGGCCCGCAGGGCGAGGGGCAGGTGGCCCCGAGTAGCCCCGCCGCCTCCGGTGCGCGATAGCCTGAAGGGGGAAGTTTGTAAAATTGTTGGTTATTTAGTGTTGCCAGAGGCATTTGGGCCTAGATTTCATAAGGTTTTACGGACTTCATATTGCTTTCACAAACTTGACCGTGGGGGTTGCCGGTGGTAGCAAGCGCAACCAGTTTTTCAGCTCAGATGCATACTGGTCAGTTCCGGAGGGGGTTTTGATGGGCGCGGAGTATCTCGCCAGCGAATATACGCCAATTTTTATTTTTATCCTGATTGCCCTGGGTATGGGCGCGGTGCCTCTGGTGTTGACAATGGTTGTCGCCAGACAGAATCCGGATGATGAAAAACTCTCACCTTATGAGTGCGGCTTCGAGGCCTTCGAGGATGCGCATTTGCAGATCGACGTGCGCTTTTACCTGCTGGCCATTCTCTTTGTTGTTTTCGATCTTGAAAGCGCTTTTATGTTTCCGTGGGCTGTCGTGCTCGATAAGATCGGACTGTTCGGTTTTGTCGAGATGGTGCTGTTTCTGGTGATCCTGCTGGTGGGATATCTCTACGCCTGGAAGAAAGGAGCCTTGCAATGGGAATAGAGGGCGTTCTTGAAAAAGGTTTTATTACCACGACCGCAGATAAGCTGATCAATGGCGCGCGCGCCGGTTCGCTTTGGCCGATGACTTTCGGGCTGGCCTGCTGCGCAGTCGAGATGATGCACGCCGGCGCTTCACGCTACGACCTGGATCGTTTCGGTATTGTATTCCGCCCGTCGCCGCGTCAGTCCGATGTGATGGTGGTGGCCGGCACGTTGTGCAATAAAATGGCGCCGGCGCTGCGCAAGGTGTATGATCAGATGTCCGAGCCGCGCTGGGTGATCTCGATGGGGTCGTGCGCCAATGGCGGCGGCTATTACCACTACTCCTACTCAGTGACGCGCGGTTGTGATCGGGTGGTGCCGGTGGATATCTATGTGCCCGGCTGCCCGCCGACGGCTGAAGCGCTGCTCTATGGCTTTATTCAGTTGCAGGAAAAAATCAAACGCACCAACACCATTGCGCGGTAGATGGATAAGACGATGACAGATGCCACCACTCAGGATGAAAAGCAGTCGGATGCCAAACTTCAGGATGCCAAACTTCAGGACGATATCGGCGTGAGCGCGGCTGCGGACAACGATGTGATCAGCGGGCTGCGTCAGAGATTCGGCGCGCAGGTGTTGGCGACGCAAGACGGGCTGGACTGCCCGGTGGTGACGCTGGCGCGCGAGTGCATCGCCGAGGCGTGCCATTATCTGAAAAATGAGCACCATTTTGAGCAGGTGGTGGATATCTGCGGCGTGGATATGCTGGAGATGCCGGACTGGCCTGCGGATGCGCCCCGTTTTGAGGTGGTGTATAACCTGTTATCGATTTCGCAGAACAGCCGCATGCGCCTGAAAATCGGCGTGGATGAGCGGCAACTGGTCGATTCGGTTACGGAAGTGTGGTCAACGGCCAACTGGTTTGAACGTGAAGCCTTCGATATGTATGGTATCATCTTTAATCACCATCCCGATTTGCGCCGCATTCTCACCGATTACGGCTTTGAGGGACACCCGTTGCGCAAGGATTTCCCGCTAACCGGGCGTGTTGAAATGTTTTTTGATGAGGCGCAGTGGCGCTGCGTTTACCGTCCCAATTCGCTGGATGAGCGCGTATTGATTGAGCGGACATGGCCGGGGGTTGATCGTGGCTGAGATTAAAAACTATACGCTGAACTTTGGCCCGCAGCATCCGGCAGCGCATGGCGTGCTGCGTCTGGTGCTGGAACTGGATGGCGAGGTGGTCGAGAAGGCCGATCCGCATATCGGATTGCTGCACCGCGGCACGGAAAAACTGTTCGAGTACAAAACCTATCTGCAGAACGTACCCTATTTTGACCGTTTCGACTATGTCTCGATGATGTCCAACGAGCATGCCTACGCGCTTGGCGTTGAGAAGATGCTGGGCATCAAAGCGCCGGAGCGGGCGCAATATATCCGGGTGATGTATGCCGAGTTGACCCGTATTCTCAACCACTGCATGTGGCTGGGGGCAGTGGCGCTCGATATCGGCGCCATGACAGTGTTTCTCTACTGCTTCCGCGAGCGTGAGGATATTTTCGATTTTTATGAAGAGGTGAGCGGTGCGCGCATGCATGCTGCCTACTTCCGCCCCGGCGGCGTATCGAAGGATTTGCCGGCCGGCCTGCTGGAAAAAATCAAGGCATTCACCGAAACCTTCCCCACCTATGTGGATGAGTATGAAACCCTGTTGACGGAAAATCGTATCTGGAAACAGCGCAATGTGGATATCGCCGTGGTCGATCCGCAGGCGGCGCTGGACTGGGGCTTTAGCGGCCCGATGATTCGCGGCTCGGGCTTTGAATGGGATCTGCGCAAGACGCAGCCTTATGATGTTTATGATCAGCTCGATTTCGATATTCCGGTGGGCGTGACCGGCGACTGTTATGATCGCTATCTGGTGCGCGTGGAAGAGATGCGGGAATCAAACCGCATTATTCGCCAGTGCATCGAGTGGCTGCAAAACAATCCCGGCCCGATCAAAGTGGATGATTACAAATTTGCCAATCCGAAACGGGCCGAGATGAAGTCGGATATGGAAGCGCTGATTCACCACTTCAAATACTTTCAGGAAGGCTACCATGTCCCGAAAGGCGAAATCTACCAGGCGGTGGAGCATCCGAAGGGCGAGTTCGGCGTCTATATTGTCTCCGATGGCTCCAACAAGCCGTATCGTATGAAGGTGCGCGCGCCCGGTTTCGCCCATCTTGAAGCGCTGGATTATATGGTGCGCGGCCACATGATTGCCGATGTGGTGGCGATTATCGGCACGCAGGATATTGTCTTTGGGGAGGTTGACCGATGAGTGCGGATGCGGTTGTTTCGGAAACGGATCGTTCGGAAAAAAACCGTTTCAGCGACGAACGGCTGGCCGAAATCGAAGCGCTGGTGAAACGCTATCCGAGCGCCCAGTCCGCGCTGATGCCGGTGTTGCATATGGCGCAGGAAGATTTTGGCTATCTCTCCATGGATACGCAGCAGATGGTTGCGGATGTGCTGGGGCTTCGTCTGATGCAGGTGCGTGAAGTGGTGACGTTTTACACCATGTTTCGCGAACAGCCGTGCGGTAGCTATCTGCTGGAGGTCTGCACCAATGCCGGCTGCATGCTCAACGGCGCCAATGAACTGGTGGCGCATATGTGTAAAACCCTGCAGATCAACATTGGTGAAACCACGCCGGACGGCATGTTTACGGTGACAGAAGTGGAGTGCGCCGGCGCCTGCGGCGGCGCCCCGGTGGTGCAGGTGAACAATGTTTACCATGAGAAGGCGACACCGGAATCGATGGATGCGCTGATCGCTGAATGTCGCGCGGCAGGAGGTCAATAATGGCGATTCCTTCTGATCCCAAACAGGTCAAGCAGATATGTTTCGATCGCATCAACATTCCCGATGTGAACAGGCTGGCCGTGGCGCGCAAGCATGGCGCATATGAATTTCTGCCGACGGTGTTAAGTGAATTCGATTCGGCGCGCATTATTGACGAAGTGAAAACATCCGGCCTGCGCGGCCGTGGCGGCGCCGGCTTTCCGACCGGTTTGAAGTGGTCGTTTGTGCCGCGCAATACCGGCAAGCCGACCTACCTGTTGTGCAATGCCGATGAGGGCGAACCGGGCACTTTTAAGGATCGCGATATCATGCGCTTTGATCCGCACCTGCTGATTGAAGGTATGATCATGGCCGGTTTTGCACTCGGCGTGCATGATGCCTATATCTATGTGCGCGGCGAGTTTTTGCATGAAGTCAATGTGCTCAACGCGGCCATCGCCGAAGCCTATGAGGCCAATCTGCTGGGTGAGAATATTCTCGGTAGCGGCTACGGCATGCACCTGACGGTGCATCGCGGCGCCGGCGCCTATATTTGCGGAGAAGAGACCGCCCTGATTGAGTCGCTGGAAGGTAAGCCGGGGCGTCCGCGTTTCAAGCCGCCGTTTCCGGCGGTGGAAGGCTTCTACCGTTCGCCGACGGTGGTGAACAATGTCGAGACGCTGGCCACGGTGCCGGCCATCCTGAAATTCGGCGGCGACTGGCATGCCGCCATCGGCATACCGAACAACACCGGTTGTAAGATCTTTTCAGTCTCCGGCCATGTCAACAAGGCCGGCAACTACGAGGTGCCGATGGGCACGTCGCTGAAGACTCTGATCGAGGAGCACTGCGGCGGCCTTCAGCACGGATCGGCACCCAAGGTGGTGATTCCGGGCGGTTCATCAACCCCATGGCTGACTGCCGAACACTATGATACGCCGCTGACCTACGATGATATGATGAAGGCCGGCTCCATGCTCGGTTCCGGCGCTATTATTGTCATGGATGAGACAGCCGATGTGGTGGCGATGTCGCGCCGGCTGGCGCATTTTTATGCGCATGAGTCGTGCGGCCAGTGCACCCCGTGTCGTGAAGGCACCGGTTGGCTGGAGCGGGTGATGACGCGGGTTGAGAACGGGCAGGGGACTGAAGAGGATATGAGCGTATTGAGCGAAGCGGCGACGCATATGGCCGGACGTACGATCTGCGCGCTGGCGGATGGGGCGGCGGCGCCGATTCTGTCGATGCTGCAACATTTCCCTGAAGAAGTGCGCGCCCGCCTGCTGGAGAAAGCGGCATGACAATTTATCAGGACAGAGAAATTGCACGCGCCATGGCGCGCCTGAAAGGTGACGCACCAGGAGGTGCGGCATGACAATTTTGCAGGACAGCAAAATTGCACGCGCTTTAGCGCGCCTGAAAGGTGACGCACCAGGAGGTGCGGCATGACCTCATTATTTATCAACGATCAGGAAGTCGAAGTCACCCCCGGCACCAGCATTCTGGAGGCGTGCCGCCAGAACGGCGTCAATGTGCCCTATTTCTGCTATCATCCCGAACTCTCCGTCGCAGCCAACTGCCGCATGTGTCTGGTTGAAGTCGAGGGTTGGAACAAGCCGGCGGCCTCCTGCTGCACGCCTGTTTCCGAGGGAATGAAGGTAAAAACAGCGACGGATTCGTTGAAAAAAGACCGCCAGATGGTGATGGAGTATCTGCTGATCAACCATCCGCTGGACTGCCCGGTGTGCGATCAGGGCGGTAGCTGTAAACTGCAGGATTATGCGGTTGAACACGGCGCTTCCAGAGGGCGTTATGCCGAGCATAAACGCGCCGCTATCAACTACGATCTCGGCCCGTTTGTCAATACCTGCATGACCCGCTGCATCCACTGCACGCGCTGCGTCCGCTTTGCCGATGAGGTGGCCGGCACCGGCGATATCGGCATATTGAATCGCGCCGATCACATGACCATCACCGGTATCGTTGAAGATGCGCTGGAATCGGAGCTCTCTGGCAATCTGCCGGATATTTGTCCGGTCGGCGCATTGCTGGATAAGCCGTCTCTGGATGTGTCTCGCCCGTGGGAGCTGACCCGTCATCAGAGCACCTGCACGCAGTGCCCGAACGGCTGCGATATTCGGATTGAATCGCGCGGCGATGAGGTGATGCGTATTCAGCCCGTGGAGGGCAGTCCCGAACCGTGGATCTGCGATCGCGGTCGCTATGTCTATGACGCCTTCCGTTCCGAACACCGCATTCTTGAGCCCAAAATCCGCCGTGATGGTGAACTGGTCAAGGCGGACTGGAATGACGCTTTCGCAAGAACAGCCGAATTGCTGCAAGGCAAGCGTGTCGGCATCCTGTTTTCTCCGGACTGGAGCGTGGAGGGCCAGACCGCCATCCGCCTGATGCGCGATGCGCTGTTTCCCGATGCGCGCGTGGCTTATGATCTGCATCGTCGTGATATGCGTCCGTTCGCCTTTGAAGAGGGCTTAAGTATGACCACGGCGCAGATCGCCGATGCCGATCAGGTGGTGGTGCTGGGATGCGATCTCAGACAGCGATTGCCGCTGCTGATGCAACGACTGCGCAAGCGCGGCAGGGCTGGCAAGCCGGTATCACGAATTGGCGCTATGAATTATCGCACCAATATGGAGATCAGCAATGATGCCATCATCCGTCCGCGCGACTGGGCGGCGGTGATTGCCAGAGCCATGGAGCAGGTGCGCGATCTGGGCAAAACTGCGGCCGGTTTTGATGAGTGGATGGCTGCGGTGTCGGGTCGCCATGAGGCCGGCAAGGTATTGGCCGATGCATTAATCAGCGACTCTTGCGCGCTGCTGGTTGGCGAGGAAATTCGCGGCCATGCCGATGCTGCCGCACTGATTTACGGCCTGGATCTGCTGATGCGCGCCTGCGGCCATGCCGAGGCGGGTAACGATGGTCGTAATCTGATTCCGGAAGGGATGAATACGCAGGTGCTGGCCGCCACTTTCGGCGATGTCCGCGCCTCTGCCGGCGAGTTGTTTGCAGCCGCCACGGCGGGAGAACTGGATGCGCTGATTCTGGTGGGAAGCGACCCGGTTGGCGACGGCCTGTTTCCATCGGCGGCCAAAGCGGCGCTTGGCAATGTGCCACTGGTGCAGGTGGGAGCGATTTCCGGCCAGATCGGCGAATATGCCGCAGTGCAACTGCCGGCGGCTGCCTATGCGGAAATTGAAGGCACCTTTGTCAATATGGAAGGGCGTATCCGGGTGGCGGATAGCCCGATCCGTTCGCTTGGCGAAGAGCGTCCGCTGTGGAAAGTGATGATGCGCATGATTCAGGTGATGGGCGGCGAGGCGCCGGTGGTCAATCTGAATGAGTTGCGCAAGGCCACTCGCCGCATTATGCCGGCGCTGGCTGAAGCTGCGGACGCCGGCGGGCAGGATAGCGTGCTGATTGCGCCGGCGCGCAATAAAAAAGCTAAAGCGCTGCCGGCTGATGGTTCGGAGCGCTTCGACCTGGATGTGGTCAGTCGTTACTCCTTCTATCGTGAAGGCATGTGGGCGCGCGCCTCGGAACTGCTCAGCGAGGCCGGGCGTATTCATGCGCTGGATGATGTGCTGGTGCATCCGGAGACTTTACAGAGTCAAGGGCTGGAGCCTGGCGAACTGCGGGTGAAGACGTTCCTGGGTGAACAACGGTATCGGGTCGGCGTGCGTGACGATGTCAGTCCCGGCGTGCTGTTTGTAGCCAAACGCGGCGTGGCTGGCGATATCTCCGATGTCTCGACTGCATCGATTGATGCTGCATTGTCCGGAGGTGCGCAATGAGCGTGATGGATATGGTGATTCAGGCGGTGATCTGGGCGCTGGAGATTCTGGCGATTGCGGTGCCGGTTGCGCTATCGGTGGCTTATATCACCTATGCGGAACGGCGCGTGATCGGCTGGATTCAGGTGCGTAAGGGCTGCAACCGTGTCGGACCGGCCGGATTGCTGCAGCCGCTGGCTGATGGTTTGAAGCTGTTTCTGAAGGAGACCATTATCCCGGCCAGAGCCAACAAGTTGCTGTTTGTCGGCGCGCCGGTGCTGGCGCTGGTGCCGACCCTGGTCGCCTTTGCAGTGGTGCCGTTTGGTGAAACGTCGCTGTTTGGGCAGTGGGAGAGGCCGCATGTGATGGCAATCTCCAATATGAATGTTGGCCTGCTGTACCTCATGGCGATATCATCGCTGTCGGTGTACGGTTTTTTGATGGCCGGCTGGGCCTCCAACTCAAAATACCCGATCATGGGCTCAATTCGTTCCACCTGCCAGATGATCTCATATGAAATTTCCATGGGCTTCGGTCTGGTGACGGTGATGATGCTCTCCGGTTCGTTGAATCTGGCCGACATCGTGCATGCGCAGGCTGGCGGTCTGCTGCACTGGTATATGATTCCGCTGTTCCCGATGCTGCTGGTCTTTTTCATTTCCGGCTGCGCGGAGACCGGCCGTACGCCGTTCGATCTGACCGAGACGGAAGAGCTGGTATCCGGCTATAATGTGGAGTATTCCGGCATGTGGTTTGCCACCTTCTCGCTGGCCGAATATGGCGCCATGATCCTGATCAGTCTGATGACCTCGATTCTGTTTCTTGGCGGATGGTATGCGCCGATTCCGGCCCTGGATATCATTCCCGGCACGGTCTGGCTGCTGGCCAAAACATCTTTTCTGGTGTTTGTGTTTATCTGGTTCCGCGCCACCTTCCCGCGCTATCGTTATGATCAGATGATGCGGCTGGGCTGGAAGATTTTCCTGCCGTGGACGCTGGGCTGGATATTTGTGCTCGGGGTGTTCATCTATACGCCGGGGCTGGATCACATCATTAATTTCTGGCTGGCGTGGAGGTGACGGCATGTTGAAACGTGCATTCAAGACATGGTTCCTCTGGGAGTTGCTGATCGGCTTGTCGGTGACCGGCAGGTATCTGTTCAAGAAGAAAATTACGGTGGAGTATCCGGAAGAGAAAACACCGCTGTCACCGCGCTTTCGCGGTCTGCACGGGCTGCGTCGTTACGAGTCCGGCGAAGAGCGCTGCATCGCCTGCAAATTGTGCGAAGTGGTCTGTCCGGCGCTGGCGATCACCATCGAATCGGAGGAGCGTGACGACGGCTCGCGGCGCACCACCCGTTACGATATTGATATGAGCAAGTGCATCTATTGCGGTTTTTGTCAGGAAGCGTGTCCTGTCGATGCGATTGTCGAGACGCAGGAATTTGAATATGCCACAGAAACACGTAGCGGACTGTACTATACCAAGGATATGTTGCTGGCCAATGGTCAACGCTACGAGGCGCAGATAGCGGCGAATATCGCCGCCGATGCGCCGTACAGTTAATTCAGGGAGGCACGATGCTGGAAAGCGCTTTTTTTAACCTGTTTGCCGGACTCTGCGTCATCTCCGCACTGGGCGTGGTGACGGCGCGCAATACCATGCATTCGGTCATGTTTCTGGTGTTCTGCTTCTTCAATGCGGCGGGGCTGTTCTTTCTGCTCGATGCGGAGTTTCTCGGCGTAATTCTGATTCTGGTCTATGTCGGCGCGGTGATGGTGTTGTTCATGTTTGTGATTATGATGCTGGAGCAGAAAAAAGATGCGCTCAAGAGCAATGTGCGACAATTTCTTTCGCTGGGCGGTCTGGTCGCCGTGCTGCTGCTGATGGAGTTTGTGGCGGCTTCCAGTTCTGGCGTCTTTGTGCATGGCGCGCATGCGACAGCGGCGCATCTGGGGCGGCAGGTCAACAACACCGAACAGATCGGTCAGGTGCTGTACACCAAATACCTGCTCGGCTTCGAGATTGCAGCGATTATCCTGCTGGTGGCGCTGATCGGCGCGGTGGTGTTGACGATTCGCAAGCGCAAAGATGCAAAATATCAGAATATTTCAGCACAGGTCAAAGTGCGTCGTGAAGATCGTGTGCGCAAGGTGAGGATGTAATGGTAGGGCTGTCCCAGTATCTGATTGTTGCTGCAATCCTGTTCGCCGTCGGCGTGGTGGGTCTGTTCCTCAATCGCAAGAACGTGATTACCATTCTGATGAGTATTGAGCTGATGTTGCTGGCCGTGAATATCAACCTGGTCGCCTTCTCGCATTTCCTGAACGATCTGGGCGGCCAGGTGTTTGTCTTTTTTGTATTGACGGTGGCGGCCTGTGAAGTGGCCATCGGGCTGGCGATTCTGGTCGATTTTTATCGTCTGCGCAGTTCGATCGAGACCGACGATATCAATACGTTGCAAGGCTAGGGGAGGGATAAGGTGCAAGAGAGCGCAATGATGCTGAATTCGACCGAACTGCTGGCTATCCCGCTGCTGCCGTTGCTGGCGGCCTTGACCGTCGGTATCTTCGGATGGGCCCTGAAAGAGAAACTGTCGCATTCAATCACCTCGGGCAGCGTGATTCTGGCCGCCCTGTTATCCGTGCATGTGTTTATGCAGGTGCTGGACGGCGCCAGCTTCTATGGCAATTTCTGGACCTGGATGGTGTCGGATCATTTCATTGTGCCTGTCGGTATGATGATTGACCGGTTGACCGCCATTATGATGATCGTGGTGACGATCGTATCGGCCTGCGTGCATATCTATACCATCGGTTATATGCATGGCGATCCGGGTTATTCGCGCTTCTTCTCCTATATCTCAGGCTTCACATTTTCCATGCTGGTGCTGGTGATGGGCAACAATTTCTTCACGCTGTTTTTCGGCTGGGAAGCGGTGGGCCTGGTCTCTTACCTGTTGATCGGTTTCTGGTTCAAGCGAGAGAGCGCCATCTTCGCCTCGCTCAAGGCGTTCGTGGTCAACAGGGTCGGCGATTTCGGTTTTCTGATCGGCGTATTGGGCATCTGGTACTACTTCGGCAGTTTCGACTACAGAACTGTCTTTGATATGGTGCCGGCCTTTGTCGAGAAAGGGGCGACGTTGAGTTTTATGGGATGGCAGATGACGGCCATCACCTTTATCTGCCTGTCGCTGTTTGTCGGCGCCATGGGTAAATCCGGCCAGGTGCCGCTGCATGTCTGGCTGCCCGATTCGATGGAAGGCCCGACGCCAATCTCCGCCCTGATCCATGCCGCAACCATGGTGACGGCCGGCGTATTCATGGTGGCTCGCTGTTCGCCGATGTTTGAATATTCTGATACGGCGCTGGCGGCGGTAACGCTGGTGGGCGCCATCACGGCATGGATGTGCGCCACGATCGGTCTGGTGCAGAACGACATCAAACGCGTCATAGCCTATTCGACTTGTTCTCAGCTGGGCTATATGTTTGTGGCCTGCGGCGTATCGGCCTACTCCATCGGCATTTTCCATCTGATGACGCATGCCTTTTTCAAGGCGCTGCTGTTTCTGGCCGCAGGTTCGGTGATTCATGCCGTCATGGCCGATCAGGATCTGCGTCGCATGGGGCAGCTGAAAAAATATATGCCGATCACCTACGCAACTATGTTGATCGCGGCGCTGGCGCTCTCCGGCGTGCCGCCGTTTGCCGGTTTCTGGTCGAAGGATCTGATTATCGAAGCGACCATGGTGCGCGATATGGGCTGGGTTGGTAATTTCGCCTCTTTCGCCGTGTTGTCGGCGGTATTTATGACCGCCTTTTACACCTTCCGCATGTTCTTTTTGACCTTCCACAATTCCGATCGCGTGCCGGCGGCCACCAAGCCGCATGTACATGAGTCGCCCAGGGTGATCACCATTCCGCTGATGATTCTGGCGGTCGGCGCTCTGGCGACGGGCGCATGGGGCGTGCTGGGGCTGGATATCGCCAATCCCGAAATTGCCGAAGGTTATTTTGGCCATGCGCTGTTTGTGCTCGACGCCCATAATCCTTTGATGATGATTGCCGAGGAGGGCGGTGATGAGGCGTGGTATCACTTCATCTTCACCATGCCGTTCTGGCTGGCCATGAGCGGCATCGGGCTGGCCTATGTGATGTATTTCAGGGAGACGCCTTTGCCTGCCAGGATGGCTGCAGCTGCCAAACCGCTGCACGCATTTTTGCTCAACAAATGGTACTGGGATGAGTTGTTTGAGCGCACATTCATGCTGCCGGCGCAGTGGCTGGGTAACACTTTGTGGCAGAAGGCTGATTTGGCTGTGATCGATAAAGGTATTATTCATGGCGGTATCATCAATTCAATTCGGGTAGGGGCAGAGCGCATGCGTCAGCTACAGACCGGCATGGTCTATCACTACGCATTTGCGATGGTGATCGGCGTGTTCGGCCTGCTCTCCTACCTGTTGCTGAAGGCGTAAGGGGACGCGAATGGAATTGAATAATGTGATGGACTTTCCGATTCTCAGCCTGAGCATCTTTTTGCCGCTGGTCGGAGCAATTGTGATCTGGCTGTTTGTGCGCGGAGATCAGGCCGTGCGCTGGGCCAGTCTGGCGGTGTCGGTGGCGACCTTTGTGGTGACGCTGCCGCTGGCGCTGAAATTTGATAGCGGCACGGCGCACATGCAGTTCGAAGAGTTTGCGCCGTGGATCTCCGCCTTCAATGTGAATTATCAGCTGGGCGTGGATGGCATCTCTATGCCGTTTGTGCTGCTGACCAGTCTGCTCACCATTATCTGCATCGTGTCTGCCTGGGAGTGCATTCAGAACCGCGTCAAAGAGTATATGATTGCATTTCTGGTGCTGGAGACAACGCTGATCGGCGTATTCTGCGCGCTCGATGCGATTCTCTTCTACTTCTTCTGGGAAGCGATGCTGATCCCGATGTATCTGATTATCGGCGTTTGGGGCGGTCAGAATCGCGTCTATGCCACCCTCAAATTCTTCCTCTACACGCTGGCGGGATCGGTGCTGATGCTGATCGCCGTACTGGCGATGTATTTCAAGGCCGGGCACACCTTCAGTATTCTCGCCTTTATGGACTATCCGTTTGATTTCACATGGCAGTTCTGGATGTGGATCGCGTTTTTTATCGCCTTTGCCGTCAAGGTGCCGATGTGGCCGGTGCACACCTGGCTGCCCGACGCCCATACCGAAGCGCCGACGGCAGGCTCGGTGATTCTGGCCGGCATCCTGCTGAAGATGGGCGCTTACGGCTTCCTGCGTTTTTCACTGCCGATTCTGCCGGATGCATCGCAGTATTTTGTGCCGTTCGTGGTGGCGCTGAGCATGATCGCCATTATCTATATCTCGCTGGTGGCGATGATGCAGAAGGATATGAAGCGCCTGATCGCCTACTCGTCGATTGCCCACATGGGTTTTGTTACGCTCGGCACCTTTATGTTTTCGACGCTGGCGCTTGAAGGCGCGGTGTTCGGCATGATTTCGCACGGGTTTGTGGCTGGCGCGCTATTCCTCTGCGTCGGCGTGATGTATGATCGATTGCATACGCGTGAAATCAGCGCATATGGCGGCGTGGCCAATGTGATGCCGATCTTCGCCGCGATCATGATGCTATTCTGCATGGCTAATGTGGCGTTGCCGGGCGCTTCGGCATTCGTGGCTGAGGCGATGGTGTTGCTGGGCACGTTTGACGCCCATCCGGCTGCGCAGGCGGCGATGTCGGTTTCCACCAAGTGGGTGGCGATTGGCGCTGCGACCAGTGTGATTCTGTCGGCCTGTTATACTTTATGGATGTATAAACGCGTAATTCTGGGTGATCTGGTCAAGGATTCGGTGAAATCGATGCAGGATATGACACTGCGTGAAATCAGCTATTTCGTGCCGTTGATTCTGCTGGTGCTGTGGCTGGGCTTCTATCCGGCGCCGGTGCTCAATGTGATTCATGAATCGGTCACCCACCTGGTTGCTCAGGCGACGACGAGTAAGTTGACGGCGGCGCATGCGCTGGCCCAGGCCGCGCCTGTACTGGATGCGGTGCGCCCGTGATGTCGGTTTCAGCGCCTGAACAACAAGGAGAAGGATAATCTCATGGCCAACGTAGCATTCCCATTCCCCTTCCCCGAGCATCTGTTTGCCCTGATGCCGGAGATATTCGTGACCATCGCCGCCATGGCGTTGCTGTTGATCGATCTGTTCATTGCTCAGGATAAAAAGGCCGTCACAGCCTGGCTGGCGATTGCCG
>Ga0256829_1002386_pt1 | contig 14053 bp, 10 predicted proteins | sample 131447metaG_FD_185979 | JGI IMG/M metagenome (GOLD analysis project Ga0256829, IMG submission 185979) | Hydrothermal vent microbial communities from Lau Basin, Pacific Ocean - 131-447 | ecosystem: Environmental > Aquatic > Marine > Hydrothermal vents | place: Pacific Ocean: Lau Basin | collected...
GTGTTCTATTTCGGCAAACTTAATATTTGATGGAACTCCCATGGGCACTCTTGGTGATTGCGCTCCCAAACAACCTTTTCGGTAATAAGGCGTAAAGACCTTGTACGGTGTACCGTCTTTTTTGAGCACGTCCATAGGTTCCCAAAGTAGGCTGCCGTTAAAGCTTTTCGCGATAAACCCACTTCCCTTTAACGCCGTTTTTAGCCCCCTATCTCGCTCCATTTCCCATGGTGTATAACAGCGGTTCCAGAATATTCTGCTGGCACCAAAAGCATCCATCAATTCCAGAATAATCTTTTTAGCACTACCAACAAAGATTTGTAGATTCCCGTCCAGACTCTGGTTGAGCGAGGTTAAGCTGTGGTGAAGCCACCAGTTGCTGGCACCGCCTTTTTGGAATTGTTCTGGAGTGTCGGTATCAATGATATAAACGGGAATAACATCACCCGATTCACAGGCTGCGTGTAAAGCGGGGTTATCGTTAATGCGTAAGTCTTGCCTGAACCACATCACACTTATGGCGTTAGTCACTAATACCTCAATATATTAAATATAATTATCACTAACCTTTTTACGTGTTTTTCTCGTATTGAGTTTCATTGATTCGGCTAATAAACGAGAAATTGACACTAAGTGGTAAAAATTTCATCAACTCAACCTATTCGTGGGCTGTTTTGGTTTAGAAACGACCTGCGAACTCATGACTTACCGGCACTGTCACAACTTTGCGAACATGTTGAAGAGCTGGCTTTCGTGTACGTAATGGCAGCAGAAAAAGAATACCGAACGGTTGAAGACGTGTTTTCGACAAAGCCGGTTTTACCGAATGACAGGCGAGCCCAGTTTTTAAATGAGAGTATAGATGATTTGCGTTATAAGCTCCGACGATTGGGGCAGGAACTTTTAGTACTTCGTGGTGACTCGGTTACTCAGCTTTCTTCGTTTTGTCAGCAAAATAATGTGTCTTACCTTGGTCTAACTGACCATTCTGGATTCAATGAGAGGGTTCAGGTTAAAGCACTTGATGAAATACTAGTGCACACTCGGGTCATAATAGGCGAAGGAACCTCACTGATAGACGAGAAGGAACTTCCCTTCTCTATTTCCGATATGCCGGCAACTTTTAGTCCGTTTCGTCGAAAATTAGAAAAGAGCTTAGAGCGTACTGACGATGCTCTGGCACCATCACCTATGGTCACTCAGCTTCCCCCGCCGTTTTTACATAACGTATCACCTAATGTATCGGCGAATAACCAAGTAACAAAACAGTTTACGGGTGGCGAATCTGCCGCTTTGAGGCATCTCGATAACTACTTTAAACATTCTCACCAAGCCAGCGTGTACAAAGAAACCAGGAATGCACTGGACACCTGGGAACATTCTACGAAATTTTCTCCTTGGCTCGCACATGGTTGTATTTCACCAAAAACCATTTTGAAAGCACTCGTCGAATATGAGGAAGCGATAGAGAGGAATGAAAACACCTACTGGATCTATTTTGAATTACTGTGGCGTGATTTCTTCCTTCATTTGCAGAAACGGCATACTAAAAGCTGGTTTGCATTTGATGGTATCAATGGAACGGTTCCGTCTACGGATTTCAGACAATCAGAGTTCCAGCGGTGGTGCGATGGAAATACCGGTTATGAGATTGTTGATGCATGCATGAAACAGCTATCAGCAACTGGATACATGTCAAATAGAGGGCGTCAGTTGGTGGCTAGCTGTTTGGTTCACGAACTTAATCTTGACTGGCGCTATGGTGCATCTTGGTTCGAACATAGCTTGCTTGACTACGATGTTGCTAGTAATTGGGGAAATTGGCAGTACCTTGCTGGTGTTGGCTGTGATCCTCGAGGATATCGTCAATTTAACCTCGAAAAACAAACACAGATGTATGACCCCAATGGTGAGTTTCGCAACCGATGGTTAACGTAAAACCAAAAATCGCTTTGGTGTGGTTAAAACGTGATCTTCGATTACGAGATCACGTTCCCTTGTGTAACGCCATCAACACTGGTCTGCCAGTGATTATGGTTTACTGTTGGGAACCTGACGTCATTGCAGACCGACACACCAGCCAACGGCATCTGCAGTTTATCGCACAGTCCCTTAAAGACATAGACCAACAGTTAGGCGCTAACGCCGTATTGCAAATGGAGGGTAATGTAATTGATGTGTTCCATCTCATTATGACTGAATTTACTGTGCTTCATGTATTTAGCCATGAAGAGATAGGCGTAAAAGTCACATTTGAGAGAGATAAACAAGTAAGACAGTGGTTAAACGAGCGCCAAATACCCTGGACCGAAACTCCGTACGGTGCTGTGCAACGAGGTCTACCAAATAGACAGGGTTGGAATCGACACTGGAAGTCAGTCACTCAACAAGCCACTTTTGACCCAGATATTAATGGTTTGAAAGTAAATCATTGGGCAAATACCAAACTCAATTCATTGGTTGGTGCTCCAGCATTAGAGAACAACTCAAATTTCCAGGTAGGCGGAGAACGAAGAGCCTGGCATACGCTGTACGATTTTTTCAAAGGACGAGGCCAAGACTACTATCGTAAAATATCATTCCCATTGGACGCACGCACCGCATGCACACGCCTTAGTCCCTATCTTGCTTGGGGTAACATCACAATTAGGCAAGTGATCCAATTTATCGAGCAGCAGAAAGCCAATGGAAACGCCAAGGGTACTCATTGGACCCGCACATTAACGGCATTGCGTTCTAGGCTTCAATGGCAATCACACTTCATACAAAAATTTGAAAGCGAACACCAAATGGAGTTTAGAGCGGTTAATCGCGCGTACGCCCATTTCCCCTTTATTGATGGCCCAGAGTCACACCGAAGGTTTGTTCATTGGCGTGACGGAAAAACCGGATACCCGTTGGTGGATGCATGTATGCGTGCATTAGCTGCTACAGGGTATTTAAACTTCAGAATGCGCGCCATGGTAACGAGTTTTTTGTGTCATCATTTAAATGTGGATTGGCGGTGCGCGGCTGAATACCTAGCCCAACAGTTTTTGGACTTTGAACCGGGGATTCACTTCCCACAAATTCAAATGCAGGCCAGTGTGACAGGTGTGCACACGGTACGCTTGTATAACCCTGCAACACAGTCGAAACGGCTAGATCCAGAAGCGTTATTCATCAAAAAATGGTTACCAGAGTTAGAAAACCTACCCAAAGACGTGTGCCATGCACCCTACAACATCCCTCCCCTTGAGGCGCAGATGTTGGATTTTGACATAGCGCGTGACTATTTCGCCCCTATTGTAGATATACAAAAGGACCGAAAACTAAATGCCGAGCGGCTTTGGAGCTTCAAACAACGGGATGACGTGTTAAAAGAGGCAAAACGTATCGTAAAAATGCACACCCTAGCGGATAGTCCAAGCCGAGTTTGGGTGAAAGAGAATACGGAATAAATTTAGCGATGAATTAACGCTCGTTTTTAATCAACCATTCATTAAGAAGTTTTATCTGACCACATTTGTATGCCGCATAAGTAAGCCTCAAAGAGTTGGAAATGATTTCGTTATCACTCCATCCGGTTTTTTCGCGGATTTCCTCAATACATTGTAAGGCTTCAGGTTTCACGTAGCCGCGAACTAGCGTATTTCCCGCTTCTTTTTGACGCTCTCTATATCGCCTTTGTTTTTCCGCGTTTTTTGAGGTCGATACTTTTTCTGAATTAGGCAACTTTTCTTTCATCATGAACTCTCAATAGCTGTAGAATGAGTGTAACATGTGAATTAAGTCAGAAAAATCACTGTTCAGAGTTGTTAAGCGTACAAGTGTTCGCTAAATTACCCACCGAAAATTTTTTAAACTACGAGTTGTTAATGTCAGATAAGAAAAACAGTTTTAATAAAGAGGACCTTCTAGCCTGTAGTCGCGGAGAAATGTTTGGACCAGGTAACAGTCAGTTGCCCGCGCCAAATATGCTAATGATGGACCGTATCGTTACTATTAACGAAGACGGCGGCGAACATGGTAAAGGTGAGATTGTTGCAGAACTAGATATCGATCCTTCACTTTGGTTCTTTGATTGTCACTTCCCGGGTGATCCAGTAATGCCAGGTTGCTTAGGACTAGATGCAATGTGGCAACTAGTAGGTTTTTTCCTTGGTTGGAGCGGTGGTCCAGGTAAAGGTCGTGCGCTAGGCGTAGGTGAAGTTAAATTTACTGGTCAAATTCTTCCTACTGCTAAAAAAGTCACTTACCGTATTACCATGAAGCGCGTGATTAAGCGTAAATTGTTCATGGGATTAGGTGACGGAACTGTTGAAGTTGATGGACGCGTAATTTATACCGCGAACGACCTTAAAGTAGGTTTGTTTCAAGATACTTCAAATTTCTAATCGTTCTTTAGAATGTAAAAAGCCCCATTAAATGGGGCTTTTTTGAATATGTTAACTACGTTCTATTTTACGGTAAATCCTAGTTGCCTATCTTCTACGGCTTCTCGCCAACCTCCTAGCCATTGTGAGCGAGTTTCATTTTGTTGAAACGGACAATTTTCTTTTGAGCGTCCACTAATGCCAGCTTGATACCCTTTGGCATGAGCTCGTGTCATTTTATCTCGTTTTTGTCTTTTCATTGAATAGCCTCTTTTATTGTTGGACGATCAACAGCGGATTGGCTCGTAGTTCAATTAATTCGGTAAGTAAAACGGCGCAAAACGCTCTTGAACAATTAATAAATAGGTCATAGTTGGGTTAGGTTCAAGAGCAAAAAGTGAAATAGATCTATTGACAAAATGTAAGTTAATGAGATTTATATGAAATAAATATTACATTTTTTAGTCATAAATATTTCTATTTTTAAACGTTATAGCTATAAAAAAACCGCTTAGAGGAAAGCGGTTTTTTTAGTGTATTACATTGAACTGTTATCTTCTGCGGCGGAATAAAACTAAAGCTATGCCCGCAAGTAGTCCAATAAAGCCTGTTGATGCTCCTTGGCGTTCGTAAGGTTGCTCGTCGTCATCAGTACCGCTACAGTCGTCAACGCTTCCGTTTGTAATTGGAGAGAGTTTAACTGCAATAATAGAATCTACAGGAATAGTTTCGCCTGCATCATTAAGTACTTCTTCACCAGTAACATATCGGTTTGTCGACTTAATACGCGCGTTTGCAATAATCTCGTTATCGTCATTTATATCTACGGCTTCAAGCAATGTATACGGAGATTCACATTGAGTAAGGTCATTTAGATCCAAAAACTCTTCCGTCTCTATATTGAACATAAAAGCACTTGTCTCGCGAACTGCATCTGATGTCGCTTCAGTTTCCGCTCGACCCACAACAATATTGTTATTATTGATAGCATTAGCGTGTACGCCTGAACTAGAGAAAAAGCCTTGCGGATACAATGCCTCTGCGGTATCAATGTTGTACGCAAACATACGAGGGCGAGCAATGTCATTAGTTGCTCGAAGAACAGTTCCTGTTACCCAGTTATTGTTATTAATGGCAGACGCTTGACTGTTAAGGTTTTCATCTCGTGGTAGTAACTCAGTAGTTTCTCCATTACGGAAAACAGTAGCTACACGCTGAGCTTCAGTATACTCTATCGATGTTGAGTCACTTGGGCGAGCTATGCCAATAAACTCTCCCGTCATCCCCTCACCCACAGCTATGCCGTTGTCGTTGATGTCTAGAGCATAGGTGTAAAAATAAATAGTGTTGTCTTCTTCCGGGGTGAAAAGTAACGGATAACTTTCCGTACTAATCACGTCACCATTAACGTCTATTTGCCAAATAGTTGCATTTACTTCTGATGCATATATGTAATCAAAAGCACTGGTAGCGGCATTTGATACAAAGAAATCAGAAATTTCAGGCAAAATAAATTCACTGTTGTAAATTAGGTATTTACAGTAGTTTTCAGGTATATCACCTAAAGTTTCATCGTCTTCGCAGGTTTCTATTGCCGTGGTTAATGATTCGTTAAAACTTACCGTACTGAAACCCGCAATTTGTAGGCTGGCGTTGATTGCGCGGGCCGCTGAAAAACCACCGAGCGTATCATCAACTGCTGGAAGGCGCTTTGATTCGTTACCCGCTTGAACAAACCCTTGAATAGTAGACTCTGGGTAAGTGTAATTTATTTCATCACCATCTTCGTTCTCGTAAGGTTCGACAATAACTAAACCCGTAGAGTCTCCAACAATATAATCTCCCGCAATGCTGTCGCGTCCATTTGCAGAAACTGACCACGAATAGTCGTTATCAAACTTACCATTCTTAACATCTAATCCTGGGACCAATTCTTGGTCATTTGTGTCAGTAATGTAAGTTCTGTATGTCGCTAGTTTTTGTCCAACTGGTGAACTGGCTGTTGAAAGTAAGTAATTTACGATAAGTGTATAGTCTGCGTTTGAAAATATACCCGCTAATACATCGTCTTCGTTTTCTAATAGACCACCGTTGATATCGAAAAACGTGGTATCGTTTTCAAGTTGGTCTATGTCAATAGGTGGGTTGTATTCGAGCTGCGTCGCAGCCATCATTTTACCTGAGTTATCAATAGACAATGCAAAGGTATTTCTACTGGTATCCTGAAGTGGTAATGGCGTTACACTATAAGTTGCGGCTACCGCAGAAAAACTACCAGTTGCCATCAATATGGCGGCGGCTAGCTGAGATCGTTTCATTTAAAATCCTATTTACTGCTGATTATCGTCCAGCATACTTTCTAATTCGTCCCAGCGCGCATACTTCTGAGACAATGTTTCTTCTAGTTCAGCCAACTTAGCAATTGTTTCAGCTGTGGCACTACTGTCTTGCTTGAAAAATTCAGGGTCATTGACTTGCGACTGTAATGACTCGATGTCTGATTCTAACAATTCTATCTCTGCTGGCAATGATTCCAGCGCTCGTTGATCTTTGTATGATAACTTTTTCGCCTTGCGTGGTGAAGACTTAGCAGTAGGACTCTGCGAAGCAGAATTAGTTTCATTCTTTACTTTCGCTTTTTCATCTTTTATTTGCTGTTGACGGCGTTTGTCTTGTTCTTCATACCATGCCGCTACATCTGAAAAGCCACCAATGAACTCTCGAAGCTGACCGTTGCCTTCGAACACCACGCAACTATTGGCTACATTATCTACAAATTCACGGTCGTGGCTCACCAGTAATACGGTACCCTCATACTCGTTGAGTAAGGTTTCTAACATTTCTAGTGTTTCAACATCTAGGTCGTTTGTGGGTTCATCAAGTACTAATAAATTGCTAGGTTTCAACATTAACTTAGCAAGCATTAGGCGGTTTTTTTCTCCACCTGACAAAGATTTTACTGGCGCATTTACTCGCTCTGGAGTGAACAAATAGTCTTGCAAGTAACTAATCACATGGCGTGGATTACCGTTGACTACCAAGTCTCGTTTACCGTCACCTACTGCATCAATAACGGTTTTTTCTAGGTCTAGACCATCTCTATGCTGATCAAAATAAGCGACTTCAAGATTGGTACCTTGTTTACTATTACCACTATCTGCGTCTAACTTACCCAAAAGCAACTTAATTAATGTGCTCTTACCGCAACCATTAGGGCCAACTAGAGCTACTTTATCGCCCCTTAGTACGTTTAAACTTAAACCGCTGACAATAGGTTTGCCTTCAATGGCGTAGTGGAGATCGGTCACTTCAAACACGCGCTTACCAGAGCGGGCCGCTTGATGTTGACTAACTACGGCATTACCTTGGGTCGCTCTTCTCGCTTTGCGGGTTTCGCGTAATTTCTTAAGTGCGCGAACCCTCCCTTCGTTACGAGTTCGTCGAGCTTTAATACCTTGGCGGATCCACACTTCTTCTTGCGCGAGCTTTTTATCGAATTCAGCGTTTTGTGCGGCTTCTACCTCAAGGTCTTGTTGCTTCTTAACCAAGTATTCTTCATAGTTGCCCGGATAACTGGTTAGCTGACCGCGATCTAAATCCACGATTCGAGTTGCCATATTACGAATGAAAGCACGGTCGTGACTAATAAAAACAATTGCACCTTTATAGTTAAGCAAACTAGATTCGAGCCATCGAATCATTTCAATATCAAGGTGGTTTGTAGGCTCATCGAGCAAGAGCAAATCTGGTGACCGCACGAGAGCTCTCGCTAATGCTGCCTTTCGTCGCCATCCACCTGACAAAGTATATAGTGAAATATTGGGGTCTAGCTTTAGTGAAGTTAGCGTGGCTTCGATTTGTTGTTCATATTGCCAAGCATCGCGGGCCTCTAGGGTTTCTTGTAAACGCTGAAGTTTATTGAGGTTGGCTTCACTTGGGTCTTCAGACACTTTTTTCGTTTGATGAAAGTACGCCTTAATGGTGTCACCAATGTCAGCTAATCCTTCGGCGACATAGTCAAATAAGGTCACGTCGGTGGTTTCTGGCGGATCTTGCTCTAATCGTGCGACAACTATGTTGTTTTCAATAATGCGTTGTCCATCATCGGCAATAATTTCGCCAGAAATCACTTTCATTAGCGTAGATTTACCACTGCCATTTCTACCCACTAGGCATACACGCTCTTTGGGCTGTATTACCAACTCTACGCCATCTAACAGGGGCGGATTTCCGTAAATTACCGTGACATCTTTTAACTGCATAATACTCACAGTAAAAATTCCTCAATATCTTTATGGGTGAAAGGCCATCCTAATTCTTTGCCGTTATCTTCCCGTTTGAGTACGGGAATTCGCGCACCGTATAAATGATAAAGCTCAGTACTCGTCCGAATATTTACTTTGGAAACAGTAAAAGTGGCTTCAGTAGATACTTTTGCAAGTTCTTCATCGGCATAATCACATAGCCCACATTGCGGCCCTGTATAAAAAACGATATTCATAAATGCCTAATGCTTACTAATAATCCAACACTGGTGGATTTTTCCCCGTCTAGCGAAGTCTTCAGGAATAGTGCGTTCAGTAATGTTTTGCGCACCTAAGCCAAGTTTCCCTAAGCCTGCATCATCAAGCTTGAAACCACGCTTGTTATTTGAGAACACGATTGTGCCGCCTTCTTTCAAACAGCTATTAGCGTGACTAAGCATGGCTAGGTGATCTCGCTGTACATCCCAGGTACTTTGCATTCGCTTTGAATTTGAAAACGACGGTGGATCGATAAAAATAAGGTCGTATTTTCCTTTGTGATCCTTAAGCCAGGTTGTGCAGTCTGCCTGAATAAAAGCCAAAGGGCATTTTACTTTATTAAGTGCTGCGTTTTTCTTAGCCCAATCTAGGTAGGTATTAGACATATCTACAGTAGTTACTGATTTAGCACCACCTAATCCGGCATACACAGACACGCTGCCAGTGTAGGAAAACAAGTTTAATACATCTTTACCAGACGACATATCCATCACAATTTTTCGGGTATTGCGGTGATCAAGGAACAGCCCAGTATCTAGGTAGTCAGTAAGGTTAACTAGAAAGCGTATGCCATTTTCATGCACTTCTTTCATATCACCCGATTGACGAAGCTTTTCGTATTGCTTAGTGCCCTTTTGCTGGGCTCTGACTTTTAATGCAATGTTTTTTGGTGATATACCAGTAACTGCTGGTAAGTGCAGCAGAACTTCTTGCAGTCGTTTACGAGACTTTTCTTCCGACACGGTTTTAGGTGGCGCGTACTCTTGAACCACAAGCCAATCATCGTATTGGTCAATAGCTACGTTGTAGTCTGGCAGATCCGCGTCATAAATACGGTAGCAATTGGTGTTTGCCTTTTTCACCCAGGACTTCATTCGCTTGAGGTTTTTGCGTAAACGGTTGGCAAACTCATGGTTCTCGGCATCCTCACCAAATTGAACCGCGTTATCTTCATCTAGAGCGTAATTGACTAGCTTACATTCAAGCTTTCCGTTGTTAAGCGCGTACTCTTTCGATGCGCGAAGCTTCATTACCCGCAATAAATCGCGATTACTGCTCAGTAAACTAATATTCCAGCCTTTCCATGCCACTTTAAGTCGTTTGCCCCAATCGCTGAAAAGTGGAATTAGTTCAGTGAGTTCACCCAAACGTTCACCGTAAGGCGGATTGGTTACTATATAACCTGGTGTTGCCACAGGTGGTGACGATTTAACGGCGTCTTGGTGACTAAATTGAATATCACTAAATACGCCAGCAATGTCCGCGTTGGTTTTTGCTACTTGAATAAGCTTGCGACTTACATCAGAGGCATAAATCTTAGTGGTCATGGGTTGCTGCACCGACTGTGCATGTGTAACCAAGTCATCCCAAATCGCTGGTTCATGCCCCAGCCACGAGTTAAAGCCCCAATATTCACGTTTAATACCGGGGGCAATGTTGCGCGCCATATAAGCCGCTTCGATTGCGATGGTGCCTGAACCACACATTAGGTCGACTAAAGGAACATCGGTATTATTCGCCCATCCGCTTCTTAGCAACATGGCACAGGCAATGTGCTCTTTTAGCGGAGCATCACCGGTTTGTTGGCGATAAGCCCGCTGGTGCAAACTTGCCCCTGCCATATCCAAACCAATAGTTACCTTGTCTCTACCTAGTCGTGCATACACAGGAATGTCTGGCGATTTACGCTCTACCGAAGGACGTGCCATACCCTGCTCTACGAACAGATCTACAATAGCATCTTTGATTCTTACCGCGCCAAACTGCGTGTTTTTTATCGCTCGATTAGTACCAACGAATTGAACGCTCAACGTGTGATTGGAATTCATATGCATGGGCCAAGCAACGCTCATCGCAGTGTTATACAACTCGTCAGCACTATCTGCCTTACCTTCAGCCAATACCCAGATAACACGATTAGCCAAACGGGACCATAAACACACCTTGTAAGCGTCTAATTTGTTGCCGTCAAAAGACAATGCGCCGGGCATCATTTTAACGTTTGCATCCGGACACAGTGATTGGATTTCTTGCTTAAGCAGTTCGTCCAAACCTCTGCTTGTAGTAACTAAAACTTTATTCATTGATGATGCAGCCTAAACTTACAATGATTGCGCAATGCGCTTGACAAGGTCTGGGCCTTGATAAATAAATGCCGAGTATACTTGTACTAACGCTGCGCCCGCATCTAATCTTGCCTTGGCCGCTTCTGGAGAATCTATACCACCAACACTGATCACAGGCATTTTTCCATCCAGTGCAGTAACGAGCTTCTTAGTCACCTCTAGGCTCATATCTGTCATTACAGACCCACTTAAACCGCCCATTTCTTCTGCGTGCTCTAAGCCTTTTACTGAATCCCGTGAAAGTGTGGTATTGGTAGCGATAACCCCGTCCATCCCGCTGTTCACCAATGAAGCAGCAATACTAACGATTTCATCATCGGTTAGGTCCGGAGCAATCTTTACAAAAATTGGAACGTACTTTCCATGAGTTTGATTTAGCGTACCTTGGGCGGCTTTTAGCCCAGCCAAAAGCGCGTCTAACGCTTCACCATATTGGAGGTTGCGCAGGCCCGGCGTGTTGGGTGATGAAATATTGATAGTAATGTAGGTCGCGTGTTGATACACCTTGTTAAGGCAAATCAAGTAATCGTCCAAGGCATTTTCTTCTGGGGTGTCTTTATTTTTACCAATATTGATTCCAATAGGGCCGGTGAACTTGGCTTTCTTCACTTGTTCAACAAGATGGTCAACCCCTTTGTTGTTAAAACCCATGCGGTTGATGATGGCGCTTTTCTCAGGGATCCGAAACAATCGTGGTTTTGGATTACCAGGTTGTGGGCGTGGTGTAACCGTACCTATTTCGACAAACCCAAATCCCATGTTGGCAAAGGCATCAATACAATCACCGTTCTTATCTAATCCTGCGGCTAGTCCAACTGGATTATCGAAGGTGATGCCGGCTACAGTCACAGGTTTGCTAATGCGCGGTGATGAATAAATCCAACTTAACGGTGTATTTTGGGTTTTATTTAACCAATTGATAGTAAAGTCGTGACTTTTTTCAGGTTCGCACTGAAGGAGTATTTTTTGAACAAATGATTGCATGGGACCGTCTTTGCTTTGTATAGAAAAAAGCCCTGTTTTAACAGGGCTTAATTATTTCGCCGAATACCGTGTATTCTAAATGTTAGACTTAACGCTTAAAAGCATCAATTCACGTAATGCTACAGAAAACTTCGCAAAATCGTGTGTTGTGCTGGTTTTGAACTCAGTCATCATCATATACCAACGGTTCAGCAATGCTTCATTCTGACTGATCCAGTGCTCAAGAATTGCTTCAGCTCCTTCACCTTCTTTGCCACATTGAAGCAAATTGGACGTAATTGAACGTTGTTGCCAATCCAGTTCTTCTCGGTATGAAGCTCTGGCTAGCGCTTGCCAATGATTACTTACCGCTTGATGATTAATTTGACTGAGGAACCAATGCAATTCTAGTTTAGCACCTAGCAAATAGTACAGACGGGCTACAACGTCGGTATCGTGGGGGTCATTCTCGATAATTTGCGCCAAATCGAATGCACAGAACAAATTAGAGAAACTCGCCACTTGATACGCAATATCTTGTGGAACACCTTCTGACGTATATTTAAGGGTTGCTTCTTCCAGCTCAGCGTATTCTTCTTCAACAAGGTAGTGCTGTAAGTTGCGAGACAAGGTATCGAAGGTAGCTCGATAACTCGCAATAGCTTTATCGATAGATAACTCTTTTACCCCATGACGCAAGTACCAACGCGCCGCCCTACGTAGGATCCGGCGGGCTTCCTCAAGTAGCTGAAGTTGGAGCGTTGCTGAAATTTTATTGTCGAGGTCTTCAATTTTCGACCAAAGGGTATCGATATTAAAGATCCCATGCACAATCGCATAAGCGTTTGCGATTTCTTCAACAGTAGCTCCTGTCTCTTCTTTCATTCTGAAAACAAAATTAAGACCCATGTCATTAACCAAGTTATTGGTCAGTTTAGTGGCAATAATCTCACTGCGAAGTGGATGATTTTCCATGTGACTACTGAATTTATCACGGAGTACTTGAGGGAAAGCACTGACAAGAAGCTTTCCGTGATACGGATTATTGGTAATTTCAGGAATATCAAACTCGTCTTTCAATACCATTTTACCGTAAGCAATGAGCACACTTAACTCTGGGCGTGTTAGACCTTGTCCGGTTGCTAAACGATCTGACAATTCGTCGTCATTTGGTATGAACTCTAATTCTCGATTGAGATGCCCTTCTCTTTCTAGTCCATGAATAAATCTCAATTGCTCTTTTAATTGGCTTCCACCGCCAAGTTGGGTAATTGAGATTGACTGCGTTTGGCGATAACAATCTTGAAGCACGATTTGCGAAACATCATCAGTCATATCGTACAGCAGTTTGTTACGTTGCTTGATGGTGAGCTCACCGTCATTCACTAGGCTATTCAGAAGAATTTTGATATTTACTTCGTTATCCGAACAATCTACGCCGCCCACATTATCGATAAAGTCGGTGTTAACTCGTCCTCCATTGCTGGCGTACTCAATACGACCGAGTTGGGTAAGCCCCAGGTTACCGCCCTCGCCCACAATTTTTGCTTGTACGTCTTTACCGTTTACGCGCAAGTCGTCGTTAGCACGGTCGCCAACGTCTGAGTGTGACTCTTTTGTACTCTTAATGTAGGTACCGATACCACCATTCCAGATAAGATCAACCGGCATTTTAAGAATATTGTGTATTAACTCAGTAGGTGTCATGGTTAATTGACGGGTACCAAGCCACTTTTTCATTTCAGGTGTCAGTTTAATTGACTTGGCAGAACGCTTGAAAATACCACCACCTTTTGAAATGAGAGAAGCATCATAGTCTTCCCAAGACAAGCTTGGGTTTTCGAACAAACGCTGGCGTTCTTTGTAGCTTTTCGCTGCATCAGGGTTCGGGTCAAAAAAGATATGTAAATGGTTAAAGGCCGCGACTAAGCGGGTATGTTCAGAGAGCAACATACCATTGCCGAAAACGTCACCTGCCATATCGCCCACGGCGGCACAGGTGAATTCAGTGGTTTGGCAATCAATGCCAATTTCGCGGAAGTGACGTTTAACCGATTCCCAAGCACCACGAGCAGTAATACCCATT
>Ga0256829_1002387_pt1 | contig 14051 bp, 15 predicted proteins | sample 131447metaG_FD_185979 | JGI IMG/M metagenome (GOLD analysis project Ga0256829, IMG submission 185979) | Hydrothermal vent microbial communities from Lau Basin, Pacific Ocean - 131-447 | ecosystem: Environmental > Aquatic > Marine > Hydrothermal vents | place: Pacific Ocean: Lau Basin | collected...
AATCTTCCATTATTAACACTCCTGTTTCCTTATGTTATTTTTTTAACATAAGTATAGTTTAATTTGCTACTCAGGTGGGTCAAAAGTTTTCAAAAAAGTGGGTCAATTTTTATCAAAAAAAACATATGCTATATATCCAAATCAAAAATATGTTGGTGATATAACTTATATTCCAACAAATGAAGGATGGATATATCTTGCTACAGTTATTGATTTATATTCAAGAAAAATAGTAGGTCACTCAATATCTGACAACTTAAAAACATCTCTCGTAAATAAAGCTCTTATAATGGCTATAAAAAGAAGAAATCCTCCAGGAGGAGTTATATGGCATACAGATAGAGGATCTCAGTATGTTTTATATAAACATAGATATTTATGTAAAAATACGGTATTATCCAAAGTATGTCAAGAAAAGGAAACTGCTGGGACAATGCAGTAACTGAGAGTTTTTTTCATACTTTAGAAACAGAGCTTGTTAATCAAAGGAAATTTCATACAAAAGCCGAGGCAAATCAAGCTATATTTGAGTATATTGAAGTTTATTACAACAGACAAAGGAGTCACAGTGCAAATCATTACTTATCACCGGTAGAATTTGAAGAAAAAATGTTACAAAGAGAAACAGTTGCTTAGAATAATAGAGAAGTTGTATGAAATAGGGTTGACAGATCACTTACCATCAAATACAATCTATCGGCTACTATAGTTTCAAATCCCTGTGGAATATATTTGAACTCTTCCCATCGCTTCTGATTAATCCAAGTTGCGGCGTTTCAAATCCCTGTGGGATATATTTGAACAATTCTTTTATCGCTATTGTGTTTCTGTTGTATTCCAGTTTCAAATCCCTGTGGGATATATTTGAACACTTAGCATTTCTCTAAGATTTTTATAAAGAATATGTTTCAAATCCCTGTGGGATATATTTGAACCGTCCTTTATTAGTTCTTTTCTTTACCTTACTTGGGTTTCAAATCCCTGTGGGATATATTTGAACAAAAGAACCAGCCTTTATATTCCCTTGTATTTCTCGTTTCAAATCCCTGTGGGATATATTTGAACTGCAATAGTTGTTTCTTCTTGTAAAGCTAATTCTTTGTTTCAAATCCCTGTGGGATATATTTGAACTGTATTGTAGTTCTGCTCTGTCGAGATTGTTTTTTAGTTTCAAATCCCTGTGGGATATATTTGAACATACCGCAACTCTATCGCTTTTCCAATTCTGCCAAGTTTCAAATCCCTGTGGGATATATTTGAACAAATCTATCCGCTACTCTTAGATAGAAATTATCTAAGTTTCAAATCCCTGTGGGATATATTTGAACAAATCAATTTGATATAAGTATCTATCCTTTAGATGAGTTTCAAATCCCTGTGGGATATATTTGAACTAAAAGATGTAAAGCAGAAGAAATACGATGAAACTTTTGTTTCAAATCCCTGTGGGATATATTTGAACGATTTCAAAAATTCATCGTAATCAGGAACTTGTAAAGTTTCAAATCCCTGTGGGATATATTTGAACAAAACATCACTTTTAAGCTTTAAAGAAATAGTATGTTTCAAATCCCTGTGGGATATATTTGAACAATATTTTGTTATAATAGTTACAAAAAGTTTTATTTGTTTCAAATCCCTGTGGGATATATTTGAACTTGCCACAGAGGTAACGGATCAAGAACTCGAAATACTATGTTTCAAATCCCTGTGGGATATATTTGAACTATAAGGTTGATTTGTATTAAGATTTAAAAAAACAGTTTCAAATCCCTGTGGGATATATTTGAACGACAAGGCACAATAGACGCAATATCATCAGCACTTTAGTTTCAAATCCCTGTGGGATATATTTGAACACTATATTTGAGAGCAACCGATAAAAAGAACTTTTAGTTTCAAATCCCTGTGGGATATATTTGAACCTAAGTCAAGTATCAAATTATGGCTATTCAGTAAAGTTTCAAATCCCTGTGGGATATATTTGAACTTTTGTTTCACTCTAAAATCATTCAGTTTAAAATCTCGTTTCAAATCCCTGTGGGATATATTTGAACGTTTTTAGGAAAGGAAGACGATGGCGAAAGCATTATCGTTTCAAATCCCTGTGGGATATATTTGAACAGCGATAGATTTTTATGAGCCGACATATTGGCAAAGTTTCAAATCCCTGTGGGATATATTTGAACATGATGGACGCAATAGAGAAATATTGCATTAACCCGTTTCAAATCCCTGTGGGATATATTTGAACGCCTGTAGCCGGTGCTGTACCCGGTGCCACTGTAACGTTTCAAATCCCTGTGGGATATATTTGAACTTTAGTAAACGAGGGCGTAGCAACAGAAGTAACAGAGTTTCAAATCCCTGTGGGATATATTTGAACAGACCAGAAAGAACAATTAATACGATAGAATACAAAAGTTTCAAATCCCTGTGGGATATATTTGAACGAGCGAGTTTATACTTTGGATGGGTATCTAAAAGCAGTTTCAAATCCCTGTGGGATATATTTGAACCTACGATAGATTTTTATGAGCCGACATATTGGCAAAGTTTCAAATCCCTGTGGGATATATTTGAACACGGCAGAAGTTAAAAGAAAATTAGAACAGCTATAGTTTCAAATCCCTGTGGGATATATTTGAACATGTCTACCTCTGTAGCTTTGTTTTTAATCGTTACGTTTCAAATCCCTGTGGGATATATTTGAACAAATTAGACTGCGAGGACGGAGCTGAAATAAGTATGTGTTTCAAATCCCTGTGGGATATATTTGAACGACTTTGGTATACGCTGTTATAGTTTTTTTTAGTTAAAGTTTCAAATCCCTGTGGGATATATTTGAACTTTTTTTCATTCATTCTCCTTTTATATTACTGCAAGTTTCAAATCCCTGTGGGATATATTTGAACTATTGTTTGATAGACCGACAGTTATATCACTTTTGGCGTTTCAAATCCCTGTGGGATATATTTGAACGGAAAATGTGCATCCGTTAAACAGCATAGATGAATGTTTCAAATCCCTGTGGGATATATTTGAACCAAAAACAGCAATATATGAATATGGAGAAAGAAAGTTTCAAATCCCTGTGGGATATATTTGAACTTTAAAAGGGGTAAATAATGGCTCATATTCTTACGTTTCAAATCCCTGTGGGATATATTTGAACATTTTCAAATTTTTTTACCTAAGTTTTCTTTATCTAAGTTTCAAATCCCTGTGGGATATATTTGAACACAATTTTCAACATCTAAAGAATGATAATGAAGAAAGTTTCAAATCCCTGTGGGATATATTTGAACACCATTTTGAAAATTCTTTAAAGACTCATCAAAATTAGTTTCAAATCCCTGTGGGATATATTTGAACAATAATCTTTCTTCTAAGATTGATACTTCTAATAAGTTTCAAATCCCTGTGGGATATATTTGAACCCAATCAAGATCCTATTACTAATCCTTATTATTTGGAGTTTCAAATCCCTGTGGGATATATTTGAACTTCCTCAAAATTTTCTTTATTCTGTTTTAAATTTATGTTTCAAATCCCTGTGGGATATATTTGAACCTCATAAGTATTAAATTCATTATTAATTTGTGTTTTGTTTCAAATCCCTGTGGGATATATTTGAACTAATGTCAATGTATCATCTAACTCTCGTCAAAGCTAGTTTCAAATCCCTGTGGGATATATTTGAACTCTATATCACTGTCGCTTATACCTGTTCTTTTAAGGTTTCAAATCCCTGTGGGATATATTTGAACGATGGTTTATCTCAACTATATGAGAATTTGTATTTTGTTTCAAATCCCTGTGGGATATATTTGAACGATGCTAAAACACTTGAGACAAAAGTAAAATTTAGTTTCAAATCCCTGTGGGATATATTTGAACATGTGCCTTGTCATGAATGTAGTGAATATCAAATATGTTTCAAATCCCTGTGGGATATATTTGAACTATTAGATGAGTTGGGGAAAACAAATGAATTGGTTGTTTCAAATCCCTGTGGGATATATTTGAACGCTAAAACAATAGGCTCTTGGTTGGATTTTATTGTCGTTTCAAATCCCTGTGGGATATATTTGAACCCAACAAAACAAAGGAAAAGATGAGTACCTTTAATTTGTTTCAAATCCCTGTGGGATATATTTGAACTTTAAATTATTTGCTTGGTCTTGCATACTATTTTCTAGTTTCAAATCCCTGTGGGATATATTTGAACTATATACCAAAATGCAACTGCCCCGAAAAGAATGCGGTTTCAAATCCCTGTGGGATATATTTGAACCCATTTTAAACTCCGTTTATTTTGTATTCTATCGTATGTTTCAAATCCCTGTGGGATATATTTGAACTAAAACAAGTATTTACAGTCAAGCCGATAGTTACATGTTTCAAATCCCTGTGGGATATATTTGAACGATGTGTCTGCTACTACGATGCCTGTGTCTGTTAAGGTTTCAAATCCCTGTGGGATATATTTGAACTCCATTTTATCTTATTGTTCGCTATGGCAGGACGCAGTTTCAAATCCCTGTGGGATATATTTGAACTATGTGCAAGAGACGACGAGAGATTGGGCGAGATAGGTTTCAAATCCCTGTGGGATATATTTGAACGTATCTAACTGTGCCATTTCATCGTCTTTGCCTAGTTTCAAATCCCTGTGGGATATATTTGAACTCGGGGGCGGTGGCTTTATCCTCTCATTTAATCTTGCGTTTCAAATCCCTGTGGGATATATTTGAACGAATCCCGTTCTGAAAAAAAGAGTAATTATATTCGAGTTTCAAATCCCTGTGGGATATATTTGAACGTGTCGGCAGCGGCACAGATAAGCGGGGTTTATGTAGGTTTCAAATCCCTGTGGGATATATTTGAACATTGCTCATAATAATCTATTCGCCTCTATTATGTAAGTTTCAAATCCCTGTGGGATATATTTGAACTTGCGAAGCAAGGCACACTCAAAGAGTGTAAAAAAAGTTTCAAATCCCTGTGGGATATATTTGAACCTTTTAAAACTTTACCAATTTTGGGATATTTATTTAGTTTCAAATCCCTGTGGGATATATTTGAACGCGTGGATATAACCCTGCTGATGAATGATGCCATAGTTTCAAATCCCTGTGGGATATATTTGAACGCCCTGTGAGTGCTAACTGTTGGAAATCGTTCGAGTTTCAAATCCCTGTGGGATATATTTGAACCACCGGCAGATACAGGCATATACCAGACCAGCGAAAGTTTCAAATCCCTGTGGGATATATTTGAACTCCAAATATAGCTTTTATGACTTCCCATAACTCTTGTTTCAAATCCCTGTGGGATATATTTGAACAGCACATAATCCCCAATATAGTAGGAAAAATATACTTTCTAAATTTTTTATTATATCTTAATTTTTCTTGTAATCAAGATATAATTTATAAAAAATACCAATTTATGACCTATTTATTTCCTTAAGATTTGCTTTAAAAAGGTTTGCCTTGAAAAAATGGTTCATAATCGCTATATTCGCAGATATTTCTTTTTAGTTGGTTTACTTCTCTTCTTATTACCTGCCGCCAAGTTAGTCTTTGTTTATTGATTGTGATTTGAGTAGTAAGTTTTTTTATTATCTCAAGTTCTATAGTTTGTATTGCCTCATTTGCAAATCTCAGCCTACCGGCATTGCTAACAAAAGATTTTGGTGTTATTTGTTCTCTGTTTAAAATTGAAAAGATTAAGTTATCTCCTATGATTGGTTTAAAGATTTCAGCGATATCCAGATGCAAACTTAAACTTCGATAGTTTGGTTCATGTAAAAAACCAATTCTTGGGTCAAGTTCAGTTTTATATATTTCGCTCAGAACAACATTGTAAACTCTTGTATTTACATAAGAGATTAGAGCATTTATTTTATCTGTCGGTGGTCTTTTGGAACGGATTGTAAATTTAAAACTTCTTTGATTTTTGATGATTTTATTCCAAGTTTGATAATAATTTTTCTTAAAACTTCCCTCCACTGCCATCACTACTTGTATATCTCTGGCCTCTTTTAGTCTATCAAGATAGATTTTTTCATCAAATTCCACTCCTCTTTTGGTGCAGTTATAAGTACCATTTTTGATTTGTCCATTTGTTATCTGCTTTGCTATGAAGAGCCTATGTTTTTTATCGTCAAAAGCTCTTAATTGTTGAAGCAAGACAAAACCGCTTTTGTTTACTGAGTTGGGAGTATTTGGGAAAAAGTTTCCACGAAAACTTTGATAAGGACTAAAAAAGTGTAGAAGGATATTGTTAACTGCAAGAAATGCTATTGTATAGCTATCAAGCTCCACTTTTGCCAATATATATATCTCATCTATCGCATTTATAGGAATGATTTTTGTTTTTAAAACACTTCCTGCATCATCAAATCTATCAAAGTATAGATTGTTATCTTGTCTTCTTAGTTTTCCGTTGCTTAATAAAAAATGAGTTCTATCACTCTTTTGCATCATATACTTCCGCTAACTAAACAAAGTTTCATTTTTATCCACTCCTATGACTTCTCTGCGACTATAACTTGGTTTATCAAATTCATATATGATGATAGAGTCAAGTTCATCTTCACACTCTTTTTTTAACTTCTCTTTTAACTTCTTTAGATCACTCTGCCTCATTTCTCCCTCAAAGACTGAGTATTGTACCCGTGATAGATATTTTTCTACCTCTTTTCGTATGCGTCTGCTATTATCTTTTTCTTTTAGACTTTTATCGGCGATATCGTAAAATAATATTACATACATTTTTATCCTTAAAAACAATAATCCCTATATCCGCAACTTTTGCAAAAGACTATCTTTTTTGGTTGGGGAGGGGAGAGAGTCTGTAAAAAATACTTAATCTCACTCAAAAGTTTTTCTAACTCTTCAAAATTTTGCGGACTTCCTTCTACATAAATAACCTTTTTACCACTGATTACTTTACCATTTATCACTTTTAATTTTAGTGAATTTTTAAGCAAATACATATAAAAAAGCAATTGAATCTTAGCGCCATTAGGATTTTTCATACTTTTTTTATATTCAGTAATAAGGTAGTGTCCTCTTTGTTTACCAATTCGATCAAACTTTAGATTTGAAAAAGGAAACTCTTGCAAATTTTCCTCTTTAAGCTGTGCTAATGCTTTTCCCATCAAAATATTTTCATCATTTTGATTTGCACTGATTTTGCGACTATATAGCCATGCCTCTCTTTTGCAAGTAACATAGTAGTTTATGAGAGTACCATTTATCAAGTTAAAATCAAAGTTAGTCAAGAAAAACTCTCCTCAATAATTGTCAATTCCATATTAAATCCTTTTTCTTTTGAGTAATATTTACTTCCATAGGGTAAAATATATCTTCCAAACTTCTCTTCAATAGGATGTTTCAAACCTATCAATTTATTTATAAGTTTTTGATTTACTGATATAGTATAAAAGGCTAAATCTTTTTCTAAATTTTTAACTTTTGATATTGCATCAAATTTGTTTGTATATTCATCAAATATCTTTTTTCTATCCTCAATAAACTTATCAAAATGCCCATTTTTTTGCTCAACAAAAAGTGAAACTTTCCAAGGTTGATTTGGCATAAAGCTTTCATTAAATTTATCAAAAAGAGTTCGAAATTCTAAGTTTTTCATATTTTCTTTCAGGTTAATACTATTTGTCTGATTTTTTACATCTATAAAGTAATTATCCAAATTTTTAAGTAAATCACTCTCTTTTATAGATTTTTCCAGTAACTTTTTAATTTTTTCTTCCTGCAAATCTATTCTTTCGTAAGGAGCTTTTTTATCATCTATATAGTCAAAAATAATAACTTTAGAAATATCTTTTTCACCCTCTCTATTTACTCTACCAGCCATTTGAATGATAGAACCAAAAGGTGCAAATTCTCTAAATCCTACATCAAAATCCAAATCCACTCCAGCTTCTATGAGTTGAGTGGCTATAAGGATTGTTTTTTTATTATTTTTCAATCTATCTTTTATCTCTTGTATGATTTCACTTCTATGTTTTGGAATTTGATGAGTTGTTAAAAGATAGCACTCTTTTAAATCTATTGCTTTGTGAAGTTTCTTTGCTTTTTCTATCGTGTTTACTACACAAAGTACAGAGTCTTTTTGATTAATGATTAAATCTTTTAAACTTTTGTAATCCCTAATACCTGCTTGATGAATAAGTTCATATCTACTCTTTTTATCAGCATAAAAAAACTCTTCTGATAACAACATAGTTTTTTCAAACATATCTTGAATTTGAGGCATTGTTGCAGACATAATAATAAAATGAATATTATATCTTTTTGCAAATTCATCAAATACAAATGATATATCTTTCAAAAGGGTTCTTGGGATATTTTGGACTTCATCTATAATAATTACACTGTCTCTTAGGGTTTCTAATCGTAAATTATCTTTGTTTTTGTTTGAGAGAAAAGCATTTAAAAGTTGATTAAAAGTAGTAACTATAAAATATTCATGCCAAATATCAGATAAAAATACTTTTTGGCTAAACTGCTCTTTTTCATCGTCATCATTTTGTTTTGTAAGATGGTGATATTTTAAAACTTTTCCATCTCCTATAATTTCTTCATATATACTATGAGTTTGGTCGATGATAGAAGTAAATGGTATTGTAGTGATAATTCTTCTTTTTTTAGCATTTTTTTGGGCAATCTTAAGTGCTAACTCAAGTGCAATAAAAGTTTTACCAACTCCTGTTGGAGCTTTGATAAGATATATATGAGAATCTTTTTCTATTTCAAAATTTTCAAAAATAGCTTCCCTTGCTTTTGTTCTAAACTCATTTGGAGCATTTTTTTGTTTTTGTTCGATTATATTATGGATTTTATCTATATTTTTTTGTATTAACTCGGTCGGCAATATAGGTAGATTTTTATAAAATTTTGAAAATACAGCTTCAAACTTATCAGCTAAAATAAGACGAGAGTATCTTTTTTTAAAAAGGAAAAACTGCTCTAATGTTGAGAAGTTTTCAAAATGATCCACAAACATTCTCATAAGCTTGTAAAATTCGTTTGCATCATGTTTGCTATCGATATTAAGATTATTTTCTATAACAGCCAATTTTTCAGACCAATGCTCTTTTTCAAAATCATGTTCATTGGAATTACTATATCTATAAATATCATCTTTTATATTAGGTAAAGAGCCATGATGTTTGGCAATACTAAAAAAAATAGATAAAAAGTTCTTATCAATAGACTCTGTTAAAAAGCAAAAGAGATAACCACCCTCTATAGAATGAGTGGTCTTCTCTTTTGTCTCTTTTCTAATATATCGTTGAAACTCATTAGAGAGTTTTCCTATGTCATGAAAATTTGCTGAAATTTTATGAGCCTTATCATTATTAAAAGAGTTTGCAATATTTTCAATATGATAGATATATGGTTTATTAGGATGAGACCAAATATTTTTATCTACTTCAAACAAATTCACAGCCTATCTCCATCTTTTGCTTATCAAGAGTAAGTTCTAACTGTAACCCCTCTATTGGCTCTTTTAATTTAATACTTTTATCACTAAAAATAACTTTTTGATACTCTTTATACTGTCGCTCTTTTATAGCTCTTAGTGGCATAGTCATATTAGAATAGGTTTGTTTAAATTCAAAATCAATCACTCCAACATTTTGAGTAAAGGAGTCAACTCTATCTATCTTATCACTTAAAATTTTAGTATCTATATATCTAAAGTTACCTGCAAACTCACTATTTCCCAAATAAAAAGGAAAGATAGCTGAATGATTTTTTAAATGCTCTACAATCTGCTCTTCATATTTAAAATCTTTAATAACAATAGATAAGAGGGATTTAAAATCAACTCTCTATTGGTTGGTTTAGGTTTGGTAAAAGTCTCATTTTTTTTCTTTTTCCATTTTACTATCTCATCTTGTAAGGTTTTACACTTTGCATTAAGCATCTTTAACTTTTTATAAATCTCTTTGGGTCTCTTTTCAAGTTTTTTTATTTGAGCTTTTTTAGGAGAAGTCAATGCTATAAGCTCCTCTTTTTCCTTTTTTAACTTTAAAAGTTTCTCTTTGGCTTTCTCAACCTCTCTATATTTTTTAATAGCACTCTCATAAGATGTTATCTTTGTTCCCACTTTGTTTGTATATTTATCAATATAGTTTTGAGAAAAACTCTTTTTCCTAATCTCATTTAACATCACACAAGAGTACCCAAAATCAAAATATTCATCATCATTAAAATAGTTCTCTATACCCAAGATAGAAGCCATCATTCCGCCAACAGTTGTTTTTGGAGGAAGTGGTAACGATAGATTCTGACTAATGGTTACAGGGTCACGAAAAGAGGCAAAACTGCCCCATATCTTAAAAGTAAACATGGCTCTACTCTTTGATTAAAAGTTTAGTCTCTTCTACAAGCTCTATTTTTTTAATCTTTTCTAGTTCTGATTTATACTTATTCATTTTACTATCTAAAACCACTTTGACCTTGTCAATAAAATTTTCAGCACTATTAAGTACTTCTATCAATTCAGAAAAATCAAACTCTGCCTCTTCTAAACTTCTAATCTCATCACTATTTTTGAGCGTTACCAGCTCATCAAGAAGCCCCACAAAATAGTTAGAGTCATCCTTATAAATAACCTCTAAAAGCAATCTAGGCTTTTGCCCCATTTTAGTATGGGTATTGAGCTTTTTAGTACCAAACCATAACCCCTCTATAAGCTCATCTACATCTTTTTGTGTTGTTTGACAATTAGCAATATTAGCACGATTAATCGTTCCATAGGTAGGAAAAATTGCATAAGGAATATAGTTATCTACTCTAAATGTCTTAGTAAATTTAGCCTCTCCCTCTTTTTTAGACTCAGTAGCAAAAGCTCCTGTTCCTTGTGATAAAACTGTCTCTGTTTTATTGAGAGATTTTGTCCAAGAGAACTGAACAGCACCAATAAGTTGTAATCCACTTTTAGGGGCAACCCCTCCAAAGAGTCGGTTATCTATACAACTCAAAAAAATACCTTTTTCATCTTCTAAATCTTCAAACTGCTCTTTAATTTGATTAAATCTATTTTCAGCAGTAACACTTTTTATCTTTCCTTTTTCATCTTCGTACCCAGCTAAAATTGCATCATTATTCACAAAAATATCTATATGTTTATGATACTGAATATAGTCTCTAACGGTTCGTTTAATTCTAACATCACTTACAATTGCTTTTTCATCAATCTCATCAAAACGATTGGCATTATCACTCATCATATCACCATTTGGATTGCTAAGTTTTGTATCCCAAATAAATAAAATCTCACTCTCTTTTGCTAAATTAGTCATTGTTTTGTTCCTTTAATTTTTGGTTATGTGTTTTTACTTTTTCATCATTCTCTTTTTGTTCACCTTTAAATTTAATAAACTCATTAAACCCTTTTCTAAAGTAGTAAGAGATAGTATATTTTGAGATATTTTTAGATGAACCCTCATCATAAGAGGTTACTTGTGTGCTTAAATCTTGTAATTTATCTCCACCTAACTCTAGTTTGTTTTCAAAAATTGTAGCTTTATCATAAATTTTATTAAGATTTTTTGCATTGATAATCTGATTTGACAACCATCTTTTAAAGGTTGTATTTCCCTCTGAAACTCTTGATTTAAATGAGCTGTTAATTACAGCTTTACAGTATGCTCCAAGATAATAGGCTTTTTTCAAAATATTATCTTGCACTTCCTCACATTTGTACTCTTGTGAAAAAAGTACATACTCCATTCGTTGGTTATTTTCCACTTTTTAATCCTTTATTTTATTGATTTGTATATCTTCAAAAAAAGATAAAATATTCTGTTCATCTTGATAGGTTTTTAAGCCTTTCTCTTTCTCAAACCACACTTTTGTACCTTTATCATTAACTCTCTTTTTATGCTCATAATCAAACTCTGTATTAAATTCAAATCGTTTGTATAAATCTGCTCTTGAAATTTGGCTATTTGTCAATAGTAGTTTTACAAAAAAGAATCTCTCTGCCAATATCTTAGGACGATAAGAGGAGTCTTTAGGGTCATTTTTCCGTTTATTCATCATATAAAAATAGAGTTCATCTCTATGAAAGAAATCATGTAGATAGGTTTGGCTCTTATCTTTATTTGTTATAAGTAGGGTATCTTTTATATTATTCTCTTTCATCTTCTCAATAATTTTAGAAACCCTACTTGGAAGCACCTCTTCAATAGAACCATAAATTTTAACCTCATTTTTATTGAACTCCATAAATATAAAATCTACCGTTAGACCTTGATAAAACTCCAAATCCTTAATATCTTCTTTAAAATTACTAAAGAGTCCATCTGCCAATTTGAATTTTATTTTTTTCTTCTGCTCCTTATCTAACCTCTCTTTAGCTTCTGCTATCTTTTTTTCATCTTTTTTCTTTGGTCTTTCTATCTTTGAAATCTCCTTTTTTATCAAATTCTCTTCATTGGCTATAGTTTTTAAAGCACTTCTCTTCTGTTGGCTCTGCTCATTGGCTAATTTTAGTGTAGAGAGTATCTCTTTAAACTCTTGTTCATTCTCTTTAACATAAGAGGGAATAATCGAAAAGTTCATACCATCAAAATAAAACATTAGGTACTTTTTAACATAAAGCCAACCAAATTTAATATATCTAGCACTCTCTTTAGATAGAGGAATATTGTCTATAATCCTATGTTTTAGCTTATCATTATAGTTATTGACCGTATAACAACCAATATCAGGATTATAACCCACCTCTACCTGCTCTGTTGAGATAAAATCATAAAACTCTTTTGGCTCTAAATCTTTATAAGGAATAGCAGGACTCATAAACCAATTATCCCATATTTCAGGCATTACTTCAAAGAGAGATTTACTATTGATTGTAATCAAGTAGAGATAATCCCCTTTTGAATAAGACTTTAATTTATCTATAATTTTTTTATCAATAATTTTTTTTAAAATAGATTGCAGGAGTATCTCATTTTTTGTATTTGCATAGCGATAAGTTATAATATTCTCTAATGTAGCTAGAAGCTGAGAGAACTTTCCTTTAATTTTTTTCCTATCTACTTCTGCCAAAGTACTATTATGTACTAATAAATTAGGATACAGATAAAAAATAGCACTTCCGCTACCTCCTAATTTATCTGTATAAAAAATATTTTTACAAAAATCATTTGTTATATCATCATACACTATTTGATTATTTTTAATATTAAAATTTATTGATACAGTTTGATAATCAGTTGAAGTATCAGGTTCTCTGATAATTAAAGATTTTATAGTTTCTTTATTTGTAATTGTTTTTCCAATATTATATAACTTATGTGCTAAGCTCATTTTTTTACTACCTCCAAAAACCCCATATTTTTCATACTATCTCCTCCAAGTCCTGTTTTCAAGAGTAAATTTATCATTGAACTATCGGTTTTGATTATGTATCTTGCTTTCCAAGCTGTATATGGAGTTTTTTCATACCAAAAAGTTATGGATTTATAGCTTTGCCATAGAGGGGTTATCTCAAAATCTTTATCATAAGTAGTTCCAAGAAGTGTTTCATACTTTTGTAAAGAGTGATTTGTGATGATTTTAGTATGCCTGTTATCCCCAGGTTCTAAAAAGATTTTTCTTTTTGTTAAAGGATTTTTGATGGAGGCACAGATATATCCTTGAGCTTCTATTTCTTTTACATCACTTCCAATATCTCTTTTTACTATCTCAACGGTAGTTGATGAGGTGTGTATTTCTCCTATTTTTAAACCATTTTTCAAAATCTCCAAAGCGATGATTTGTTCATACTTTTCATCCAAAGCAGTAAATAAAATATCAAAAGAGTTCTCTTTATAAGTGATAAAAAAGTTCATAGCTTTAAAGGTTTTTCCACTTTTTGAAGTGTAGCCTTTATGCTCTTTTGATGGAAGATGCGTGTAAAGAAAAGATTGAAAAAGTTTTGACATACTTCTTTTTATAGAAAGATTTTGAGTTGGAGTTTTGGCTGATATTATAAGCATGACATATCCCTAAAACTGA
>Ga0256829_1002388_pt1 | contig 14050 bp, 13 predicted proteins | sample 131447metaG_FD_185979 | JGI IMG/M metagenome (GOLD analysis project Ga0256829, IMG submission 185979) | Hydrothermal vent microbial communities from Lau Basin, Pacific Ocean - 131-447 | ecosystem: Environmental > Aquatic > Marine > Hydrothermal vents | place: Pacific Ocean: Lau Basin | collected...
GAAAAATGCGAGCAGTTACAAAAAAGAGAAGCACAAAGCCAAAGAGCGAAATGAAGACTGGGGATAACCCAGAAAAAAAGGAGCAATAATGAAATGGAAAACGGTACTGGCACTGATGGCCACGGGGATGATGTTCTTTTTGGGAGGATGCGGAAAGCCGACCTACACCGGGAAAGTGGACAAAACACCTTATGAGACAAGACAGTGTAACCGTGAACTGGCAAAAGGTGCAGAGATTGATCCGAATATGATCATAGACAGACTTGAAGCGTTCAAGTCCAAGCGCATGATGTATGGTTACCGAAATGGAAAAAAGGTATTTGAATCGCGCATGTCCATAGGGAAGAACGGTGACAAGGGAACAAAAATGAAAGCGGGTGACTACCGAACACCGGAAGGACACTATACGATCGTACGTAAAAAATGTGATCCGAGACTCTACCGATCTCTGATGATCTCCTACCCGAACAAGGAAGACATGGCACGCTGTAAGGCCCAGGGATTCTGTCCCGGCGGCTATATTACCATTCACGGGCAGCCAAAGTGGAATGCCGACGGCAGAGGAGATGCCTATACGCTTGCACATGACTGGACAGAGGGGTGTATGGCGGTACCCAACAAGAAGATGCTGCGGCTCTGGAAAGGGGTACGAAACGGTACGCCCATCACAATTCATCCATAATTATTATAGTTAAGAAACAAATTTAGCTATATTTGAGAAAAAGTATATTATGATATTGAATAATATTGGACAAACGAGGAGAATTCAATGAAAAAGATGGTAAGTTTTGGTGCTTTGCTGGCTGCATCCCTGTTGATGGCAGGTGGTAATATAAACCCTGCTATGCCTGCAGTTGCGGAGATAGGAAAGCCATGTAAGGCACATACGTTTTATGTAGATTCCGATACAAAACTGATGTGGCAGGATGCGCCATATACCGATGCTGAAGATGGCGCTTATGCACGTGAACGCTCTGTCGGAAAAGCTGGCAACTGGCGCCATGCGGTCGATTACTGCCGTCGTCTCGACTACGCCGGCTATACAGACTGGAGACTGCCGACAGCGGATGAACTTCAGGCAATCCATCATCAGGATGGAGAACTCTTTGTCAACTTCAGGGACAAAGACTTCTGGACATCGACTCCGACAACAGAAGGGAAGTACTATGTTGTCTATCCTGCCGATGCCTACAAGTACAAGAGAAGCCCACGTCAGTCCAATTATATCCGTTGTGTCCGATGTGCTTCAGACTATGGCATGTTTGAAAAAAACCATGCCGGTAATCAGCCTGTCATCCCTGAAGAGGATATCGTACACAACTACAAGTAGTAAAGCAGAGGGGAGACATTCCCACTCGTAGCAAAAAGCAGTGAGGGATCAGAGGATCTTTATCTCTTCCTGCAGGGTGATATCAAAGTGAATCTGTATTTTCTCTTTTGCAAGTAAAAGAAGTGAAATAGCTTCTTCATAGGTTCCTTGTCCAAGATTGACCAGAAAGTTGGCATGGATATCGCTCCACGCCATCCCCCCTTTCCTATATCCTTTCAAGCCAACTGCTTCAATCAGACGTCCTGCATAGTCTCCTTCCGGATTCTTGAATGCCGACCCTGCACTTGGGTGGGGCGGCTGATTGTTTCGCATGGCAAGCAGCTCCTGATGCAGCGACATATCACAGGTGCCGGTAATTTTTAAGCGTGCTGCAGTCGCGATTCCCGGAAGCTTTGCATAGCGGTAGCCGTACTCTATCTCTTCTTTGCAAATCCACTCTCCGTCAATTTCGATACTGTGCAGTATGTTGAAGATTTCATAGCTTTTAACACCCGCATTCATCGCAAGCATCCCCCCAAGTGTTCCGGGCAGTTTTGCACAAAATTCGAAGCCTCCGATATCGTGTTTTCTGGCATAGGAGACAATGCGGCCCGTAGGCATCGCAGCACCGACCTCAAGTATTGCATCGTCAAGCGGTTTGATATAGGCAAAATCTTTCCCGAGCATCATCAGTGGCGGCGGATTGGGTGAGATAAGCAGATTGTTCGCCGCACCGATAAGGTAGCGGTCGTTGGGAATAGTATCGCCTTTTTCAATGATGAGTACCTCTTCGGGTTGGCCCACTTTGATGCTGGAGAACTTGGAGAAATCGATGGTTTTAAAAAACAAGGGGTTTTCCTTGTTTTTTAGTGAGGAGGTAGGAAGTAGGAGGTAGGAGTTGTGGTATGTATTGCTGCGCAATGCTTTTATTAAGAAGAGAGAACGCGCAGGGTGCGTAGCCACGCACTTTCGAACCGTTTACAAAATAAGCGTGTCTGGTTGTCATACGTCTCAAAGGTGCGTGCTTACGTACGCTAGGCGAAAGCGATAAAAAATTACATCGTATCATCATCCTAATTCCTGCATTTTATTTGGTGCGTGATTACGCACCCTACATTGGGTCAATTCGACCGTAAGTTGCTGTATTCTTTCGGAATAAGGTACTCCTCCGTTTTAATGGGACACTCCCAAAGGCCGTGTTCGAAGCCAATGTCGTAGAGTCTGTCGAGTGCTTTGAGCTGTAGTTCACTAAGCTCTACCGATTCATCCGAAGCGTACATATCGAGATATTTTTTGAGCATCGCATCGGAGATGCGTACAAGGTTATCGTTTTCCAGTTTGGCGCAGAGCTCCTCCTTGCGGTCATTTGCAACTTTGACACCGTCTATAAGAATGTTTTCGATGTCTATGGCGCGGTTTAGCGGCAGGCTGCGGCGCAGGGCCATGCCGCCAAGCGGCAGGGGAAGCCCCTCACCGGCCAGTTCGACCCAGATGTCCCAGATCTCCTTTTCCACTTCGAGACTTTCGTCAAAATCGAGAATCGATTCGTGTATCAGTACGCCTGCATCGACCGTGCCGTCGATGACAGCCTGTTCGATCTCAAGAAAGTCCATGTAGACGGGTCTGGCATCGGGATAGTAGATACGGAAGAGCATGGCATTGGTGGTATACTTACCCGAAAGTGCCACCTTGAAACGGCGCTTGAGACGCTCCCCTTTGCGCTTGATCAGTTTGGGGCCATACCCTTCACCGAAACTGACTGCTGTACGCAGAAGAGCATACTCCTCTTTGATAAGCGGGTACATACCGAAGCTGATGGCACTGACATCGTAGGTGCCTTTCATTGCTTCAACATTGAGCGTTTCGATATCCAGTCCGATATTTTCAAAGGTCAAGCCTCTTGTATCGACCCAGCCGAACTTGATGGCGTAGTACATGAATATATCGTCTGCATCTGGGGAGTGGGCTAACTGGATCGGATTTGGCATAAGGACTCGCTTTGTTTTGATTGAAGTATTTTAGCACAGGGGTGCAAAAAAAGAAATTGCGTAAAAAATATGACAATATGACATTTTTTTCAATGATGTCGGAAAGATGGCCTATACTGCCGATATGACTAAATAAATTATCTTTATTTAGATAAAATCTCTATAGAAAAAAAGGATAAGGATATGACGATGGCAATGGATGCACAGAAACAAAAAGCACTGGATATGGCGATCAAGCAGATTGACAAGGCATTCGGGAAAGGGACACTTATGCGTCTTGGTGACAAGGAGTTTGAACCGATCGAAGCGATCTCGACAGGCTCTCTGGGGCTTGATATGGCATTGGGAATAGGTGGTATCCCTCAGGGGCGTATTGTTGAAGTTTACGGACCGGAGTCTTCGGGAAAGACAACGCTGGCACTTCAGACAATCGCTTCGGCACAGGCGAAAGATATGGTCTGTGCTTTTATCGATGCGGAGCATGCGCTTGACGTGGTATATGCCAAGAATCTTGGTGTCGATACGGACAACCTGCTGGTTTCACAGCCGGACTTCGGTGAGCAGGCGCTCGATGTACTTGAAACACTTGCGCGCTCCGGAGCGGTCGATCTCATTGTTGTCGACTCGGTTGCTGCCTTGACGCCCAAAACAGAGATAGAGGGTGACATGGGTGACCAGCATGTAGGACTGCAGGCGCGTTTGATGTCCCAGGCACTGCGTAAGCTGACAGGACTGTTGCACAAGACCAATACCACCGTGATTTTCATCAACCAGATCCGTATGAAGATCGGCACAATGGGGTACGGCTCTCCGGAGACGACCACAGGCGGGAATGCGCTGAAGTTCTACTGTTCTGTCCGTATCGATGTGCGCCGTATCGCGACACTGAAGCAGGGAGAGAGCCAGATCGGTAACCGTGTCAAGGCAAAAGTGGTCAAAAACAAAGTGGCTCCTCCGTTCAGACAGGCAGAATTCGACATTATGTTCGGCGAAGGGATCAGCTTCGAGGGCGAACTGATCGATTACGGGGTTAAGATGGATATCATCGACAAGTCCGGTGCCTGGTTCAGCTATGGCTCGGAAAAACTGGGGCAGGGCAAAGAGAATGCCAAGCAGACCATCAAGGAGAATCCGGAGCTCAAAGCAGAGATTGAAGCGAAGATCAAAGAGGCGCTTGGTTTTGGTGAAGGGCTGACTGTCGATGAGGATGAGATGACAGACGATTAAAACTTTGCTCCTCCTCTATTCTGTGGCGGTCCTGCCGCCATATCCAATCTTCACATTTTCCCACACAATTTATGGTATACTTTATTCATTCAAGACAGATTCAAGTCAAAAAGGAGTGATAATGTTGCAAAAAATCGTACAGAGGACTGCAGTAGGTCTGCTATTCGCAAGCGTTGCGGCTGTGGCTGCACCGACAGCAAAAGAGATACTGGCCAATGCAAGAGCCTACAGAGCTACACTTTCAAGCTATGCGTTCAAAGCAGCGCTCTATGAGGATGTAGTCGATGACGGGAAAGTGGTCGAAACGGTAAAGACCGACGTAGATGCGAAAGTGAAGCGTCCGGACAGGCTGCGTGTGGATGTGAAGAACAAATACAAGAACCGTACAAGTTACCTCAACAATGGCCTCTTTACGATGGTGGACCATGGCTATGGCTACTACGGGCAGCTCAAGACTCCAAAAGAGATTGACAAGGCGCTTGACTTTATCTTTAACAAATATGGTATCAACGCACCGCTTGCAGCATTTCTCTATACAAATATGCAGAAGCGTACCCACTTTACCAAGGGCAAATATTTCGGTACCCGTGACATCGGAGGGGTTGCCTGTGACTATGTCGCTTTTCAAAGCAAGGGGCATGAGCTGCATCTGTGGATCGCACAGGGAGAGAAGCCTCTGGTGATCAACTTTGTACTCATCGATCTCTCCAACCCTGCAAAACCGAAAACGTCAGCTTCTCTGAAATGGGATACCGATGCAAAATTTTCCGATTCTATCTTTACCTTTGTTCCCTCAAAAGGGCTGCACAAGATTGAAGTCGAACCAGCCAACTAGGCAAGGAGCGTATGATGAAACAGAACCGATTTTTAGTGAAGTTCTCGATTGCTGCATTTGTGCTGGGGATGCTCTCCCCGGCATTTCATATCGAGCATAAGGCAGGGGATACGACAGTTGAGGTAACGCTTTTGAAGAAGGCGGAAGCCAGAAGAGGCGGTGGTGCGCGGGGTGGTGCCAGAGGAGGCGGAGCAAGACGTGCCAGGCCTGCCGGTAACCGGGCTGTCAAAAGAAGACCTGCGACAAGACCTGCTGCAAAAAGACGGCCGGCAACCAGACCGGCGACACGTCCCTCTGGTGGTAGAAACATCAATCGCAACAAGAATATAAATAGAAATGTCAACAGGAACGTGAACAGGAATGTCAATGTCAACCACTACTATGGAGGGGGAGGGCACCATCACCATGGACACTATGGGTATCACCATGGCCATCCGATATTGGCATTCGGTGCAGCCGTAGCGGTAGGCTCCATCATTGCAGCAGCTACGATGCCGCCAACCTGTACCACTGTGGTGTATGGCGGTGTCTCATACCGCCGCTGTGATGGCAGATACTATCAGCCGGTCTATCAGGGTGATACGCTGGTATACAAGGTAGTTCCCGCACCGATGTAGGTGCTATATCGGCGCAGGTAAACCATGAAAAGGTCTACTTGCGGTGGAAAGAGGGGTTGCACTGCTGACGGCCGTAGAACCAACCGTTCTGGTATTCTTCATCACTTCGGAAAAGATCACTGTTTTTGGCATATTCACCTTTTGCCGTTTCACATCCGTCATGCTGCCCCTGCAGGAAGCTCGGACTTTTTGAGACAGGCGCACGCACTGCGTCACTGTTGCCGCAGCCTGCAAACATCAATCCTCCCAAAACAGATACCAGTATCAAAGTCGTTTTTTTCATCTTAAGCGCTCCATTCTTTTTTTTCACAAAGAGTATAGCAAAACTTAGTGGAGTTTAATGACAAATTGTAGATATTCCTCATATAATAATAAGAAATAATTTAGCAGGAGAGACAATGAGATATATGATAATGGTGGTTGCAGTGCTGCTCGGTCTGAGTTCACTTCAAGCGGGTGATCCCACAAGCAGGGTTTTCCCGTTGAGCAAGACAAAGTTCGCGGTGCTGGATAAAAACGGTCATGAGAAGATCGTGGATCTTGCTGGGCAGGATTTCATCGTCGTCTCACTGCGAGAGCGCGGTGCGGACGGTGCGGCGTACGCGATCGACAAAGACGGCGTGGTCTGGTGGGCGGCAGTGATCTCTTCCGGTGCCAAAGGGCATGAGACGCCATCGGGCATATTTACGATCTGGAGAAAAGAGCGCTTCTATATGTCAAAAGCACACCCTGAAGCCAGCGGGATAAACAATATGGACTTCTCTCTCTGGTTCACCCAGCAGGGCCATGCGATCCATATGGGTAACGATGCCGCGATGTCGCACGGCTGTATCCATATGGGTGAAAAGGGTGCGGCTACGATGTTCAAGTGGGCGAAGAAGGGGAAAACAAAGGTGGTTGTGACGCGCGAGCACTACCTGCCCTTTGTCTACTATGACCTTAAAAAGAGCGGATACAAAGAGAACTCCCAGACGCCTGCACACATCAAGGCCTACCTGAAGACAATGAAGCCTGTGCCACCGAACAGCACCGAAAAGTAAAAAGTGTAAGGTGTCACTTTACACTTTAAGCTAAACTATTCTATACTGTCATCAGTTCAACCAAAGGAGAACCGATGGCACTGAAAATGAAAGAGTTGATGCGCCGAAGCGGCGAGAGCAAATCGACGATACTCTACTATGTCAAAGAGGGGCTGCTTCCACAGCCCCAAAAACCAAAACCCAATGTGCACCTCTATGATGAGCAGGCAGTCGATATTCTGCGGCTTATCAAATATCTTCAGCACAACTTTAACTACTCCATTGCAGAGATAAAGACGATCTTCGCCCAGAACGATTTTGGCAAGGCGGAGAACTTCGAGATGATGGTGGCTGCGCTACAGATGCTCTCGGGCGGCAGGGAGGAGCGGCGCTACAGCAGGGAGGATCTGTTGGAAATGACGCAGATCGAAGAGAAGCGGCTGGATGCCTACATCGAAGCGGAGCTGCTCTTTGAGCGATCAGGCGGCTTCAGTGCGAAAGAGGTGGAGATCGTCTCAATCCTCAAGCGTTCAGAGGAGATGGGGCTGGACAAGGGGCTGCTTGATGCCTACATCGCGGCAGCCAAACGGCTGGCAAAAGAGGAGTTCGAAGCGGGTGCAAGACTGATGAAAGCCGATCCTGCCAGACGGACGGAGCACTACGAGCTCTTCTTCGACCTCATTCTCACACTTAAGCCTTACTTATGCAATATGCATACGGTAAAAGAGTATCAGCGGCAGTACCGGAACGAAAAGGAGCAGTCATGAAAGCGCTCTTCTCCATTGCAGGCTTTGGCTCCTACATTCTGATTGTCTTTCTCAACGCAATGACCGACCTTGGCCACAAGATCATTTTGCAAAACACGATCTTCAAGGCCTACGAAGGGTCGGAACTCATTGTCCTTACCGCACTGGTCAATGCACTGATCCTGCTGCCGTTTATCTTTCTCTTCTCCCCTGCAGGCTTCATCTCGGACAAATACCCCAAGGTCAAGGTGGTCGAGTATGCAGCCGCTGCGGCGATCGGTATTACGACACTGATACTCTTCTCCTATATGATGGGTTGGTTCTGGGCAGCGTTCATCCTGACCTTCATTCTTGCAGCACAAAGTGCCATCTACTCTCCCGCAAAATACGGGCTGATCAAAGAGATGACGGGCAATGACCTGCTGGCCGAAGCCAATGCGGTGGTACAGTCGGTAACGATCGTCTCCATTCTGCTTGGTGCGGTGGTCTACTCCATCTTTTTCGAGTATCTGCTGCAGGACAGAAGTATACACCCCTCCGAGATACTGCAGTATATCGCACCGGTCGGCTTTCTGCTTATCGGGGCGAGCATTGCCGAGTTCCTGTTGGCAAAACGCCTTGCCAAACGCTTCAAAAAAGTGATTGTCGATGAGGAGAAACACTTCGAGCTGGAGGAGTATCGCAGTCTCAGTTATCTTCGAAAAAATCTTGCCGTACTGAAAAAAGAGAAAGTGGTATGGGCGAGTATCGTGGGCTTGAGTATCCTGTGGGGGATATCACAGATACTGGTGGCAATATTCGGAGAATATCTCAAGGGCAGACTTGGCATTACCGATACGGTCACGGCACAGGGACTGCTGGCGCTTACCGGCGTGGGGCTGGTAAGCGGTTCGCTGATCGCCGGACGGGTGAGCCGACGCTTCATCGAAACAGGTATCATCCCTATTGGAGCACTGGGGGTAACCTTGTCACTCTATATGATTCCCTCTCTTGAGAGTGTTTCCTCTCTGGGGATTGCGCTTTTTGCATTCGGGCTCTTCTCAGGGCTCATTGTCGTACCGCTCAATGCACTCATTCAGTTCGCCACGCCGACACCGATTCTGGGGATGGTGCTTGCGGGGAACAACTTTGTACAGAATGTGGTGATGTTCGGTGCACTGATTCTTACGGCACTCTTTGGCTATTTTCATCTCTCCTCATCCGGGCTCTTTTACCTTATTGCAGCTGTTGCCCTCATAGGGACCTTTGCCACACTGCTGAAGCTGCCTCAGTCGATGATACGCTATATCGTCCGTGTCATCGTCAGTGTGCGCTACCGCATACAGGTGGAGGGGCTCAACAACATCGATGCGAAAAAAGGTGTGCTGCTGCTTGGCAACCACGTCTCATTCCTTGACTGGGCTATTTTGCAGATAGCCTACCCCAAGCAGATCCGCTTTGTGATGGAGCGCAGCTACTATGAGATATGGTACCTCAAGCCATTCTTCTCTTTCTTCAATGCCATTCCCATCTCAAGCAGGGGCGGCAAGCAGGCACTCGCGCTTGTAACCGAAGCGCTCAACAATGGCGATACGGTGGCTATCTTTCCGGAGGGGCACCTCTCCAGAAACGGGCACCTCAGCACATTTCAAAAGGGGTTCGAACTCGCCTGCCGTGAAGCGGACGAAGAGACGATGATCGTACCGTTCTACCTGCGCGGACTCTGGGAGGGGGATTTCTCCCACGCTTCACAGAAACTCAAGCGGAAGCGAAGCCGTGATATCAGTGTGACATTCGGCGAAATGATGTCGGTAAAGAGCACGGCAGAGGAGGTCAAGCGGGAGGTATTCAGCCTTTCTGTTCAGAGCTGGCAGGCCTATGCCGATACCCTGCCGTCCCTGCAGGAGGCGTGGCTTGAGAGCGTCAAGCAGAGTGGCAACACGTTCTGCGCGGCCGATTCGACAGGAACGGAGCTTAGCAACTACCGCTTTGCTGCAGGAACCCTGCTGCTTGCAAAACATCTTGGAGGGCAAATCGGAAGCCAGCCCAATGTCGGTGTCATTCTGCCAACCTCGGTTGGCGGTTCTATGGGGAATATGGCGCTGCTGAGCCTTGGCAGGACGATCGTCAATCTCAACTACACTTCCGGCACAGAGAGTCTGCGCCACGCGCTCAAGCTTGCAGATATCGAGACGGTAGTTACCTCCAGACAGTTTACCACCAGGCTAAAAGCCAAAGGGTTTGACCTCACTGAAGTCTTCGCGGGACTCAATGTGGTCTACCTTGAAGAGCTTAAGGAGCGTATCGGCAAAGTAGAGAGTCTGCGCAAACTTCTCGCACTGAAACTGCTGCCGCTGTGGATGCTGAAGCTGCTCTATATTCAACACAAAAAGACAGACGAGACGGCAGCAATTCTCTTCTCAAGCGGCAGCGAAGGGGTACCCAAAGGGGTAGAGCTGACGCACAGAAACATTATGGGCAACATCAAGCAGATCACGACGCTGCTCAACCCTTCCGATGAGGATGTGATGCTTGGCACCCTGCCTATCTTTCACTCTTTCGGGCTTACGGTAACGACACTGCTGCCGCTTGTTGAGGGGATACCTGTCGCCTGTCATCCCGACCCGACAGACGGGTTCGGTATTGGTAAGCTTGCAGCGAAGTATGAGGCGACAATGCTTTTTGCCACGGCGACGTTCCTGCGGCTCTATACACGAAACCGCAAACTCCATCCGCTGATGTTCAAAGAGCTGCGAATGATCGTCGCAGGAGCCGAAAAACTGCCTGAAGAGATACGCAAAGCCTTCAAGGAGAAGTTTGGGCACGAAATCTACGAAGGGTACGGTGCGACAGAGACAACGCCGGTAGCTTCGGTGAATATCCCTGACGTGCTGCTGCCGGATACCTGGAAGCCGCAGATTGGCAACAAGCCCGGTACCGTGGGACTCCCCGTTCCGGGAAGCAGCTTTAGAATTGTAGACCCCGAAAGCTTTGAGGCGCTGCCTGTGGGAGAGGAAGGGATGATCCTCATCGGCGGTACGCAGATTATGAAAGGGTACCTCAAGGAGCCCGAAAAGACTGCTTCGGTCATCCGGGAGATCGACGGTATCCGCTGGTATGTCACAGGCGACAAGGGGCAGCTTGACAGCGACGGATTTTTGACCATTGTCGACCGCTACAGCCGCTTTGCGAAGATCGGCGGAGAGATGGTGAGTCTCGGCATGGTGGAGCAGGAGGTCGGAAAGCTGCTGCAGCCGGATGAAAAGATCGCCGTCACAGCGGTTCCGGATGCCAAAAAGGGTGAGGCGGTCGTACTGCTCTTTGAAGGGGAGCGTGAGATCGATGAGGTGCTCTCGCAGGTCGGTACCCTGAACCTCAACCCGCTCTTTGTCCCTTCACGGGCATACAAAGTCGATGCCATTCCGGTACTGGGTACAGGAAAGGCCGATTTCAAGGGAGCCAAAAAGCTGGCACTGTCACTAAGCGGCGCAGAGTAGCAGCGCAGCTTTAAGCCAATCAGCAGGTAAAGGAGCCACCGATGAATATGGAAGCAATGATCGTGACCGTTCTGCTCTTCTGGGTCTTTGCACTTCAGCGCAGAGTCACTCAGCTTGAAGCACAGGTAGAAGGCATTGTGCCGGAAAATAGAGAAAGTGTGATACGCCAGGAGGCTCCGGCAGCAGAGGAGGCTGCAGGTTTGGATGAGGTGTCCGATACGATACCCGCTGTTGCAGTAGAAGAGACAGCCAAAGAGGAGTTTCACCCTGCCGAAACCTTTGAAACGGCACAACCCTCGGCTGAACCTGTACCGCCTAAGCGCGAACCCTCTGTTGTAACGGCCTGGCTTGCAAACTACTTCACCGGCGGCAACCTGCTGGTGCGTATCGGCGGTGTGGTGCTCTTTTTCGGGCTGGCGTTTCTTGTCAAGTATGCGGCAGAACACAGTATGGTAAGCATTGAAGTGCGTCTGGGCGCCGTGGCTGCAGGTGCCGTTGCGCTCATCACAACCGGCTGGAGGCTGCGCCGCAGAGAGGGTGCCTACGGGCAGGTGCTCCAGGGGCTTGGCGTGGCGATACTCTACCTTGTCATCTACGCGGCGGCGAAGTTCTACGGGCTGCTTTCGCTTGAGAGCGCCTTTGTACTGATGCTGTCGGTGGTCGTGCTTGGTTCTGTGCTGGCACTCATCGAAGATGCACTGCCTTTGGCACTCTTCGCCAGTGCCGGCGGTTTTCTGGTACCCATTCTCACCTCAAGCGGGGAGGGTTCGCACGTCGTGCTCTTCTCCTACTATGTCGTATTGAACCTTGGTATTTTCATTATCGCCTGGTACCGGTCGTGGCGTGTGCTGAACCTGCTTGGCTTTGGCTTCACCTTTGTCATCGCCACACTGTGGGGTGTGCTGCGCTACCGTTCGGAGATGTTCGCAAGTATGGAGCCCTTTTTGCTGCTCTTCTTTGGTCTCTATCTTGCCATCTCCATTCTCTTTACTCTTAAACACCCGTACGAGCCGAGAAATCTGGTGGACGGCACGCTGGTCTTCGGTCTTCCCGTGGTTGCCTTCCCGCTGCAGCTTGCACTGGTGGCGCCTTTTGCGTATGGTGAGGCGTACAGTGCCGTAGGATTGGGGCTGGTCTATGCGCTTCTCTATATCGTGTTGAAAGGCCCAGAGCGTACAGCCCTTCTGGCACAGTCGTTTCTGGCACTTTCGGTCGTATTCTTTACCATCGCCATACCGTACATCTTCGATGCGGATGTGAGCGCCGCGCTCTGGTCGCTTGAGGGAGCGGCGCTTGTATGGGTATCGATCAGGCAGCACAAACACATCGCCCGCTACTTTGGTGTGTTTCTGCTCCTGCTCTCCGCACTGGTCTATCCGGAGAGTGTAGGGTATGATGGAATCGATACCGCCGAGTATCTTGGGTTTCTTGTTGTTATCGCCGCATTGATGCTTGCTGCGTGGCAGCTGGACAGGTATCGCAAAGGGCTGGAGCCCTTTGCACACTACTTTGTTTACGTTTTCCTGCTGTTTGCACTGTCACTCTGGTTCAGGGCGACTCCGTCACAGCTTGATTTCCTGGGTGAGCAGACACTGCTCTTTACACTTGTTCTGGGAACGCTGGTCTGTATTGTCCTGGCAAAAGTACTGCAGTGGCGTCTGCTTGCCGTGACACTGCAGGGAGTTCTGCCTTTTGGTATCTTTCTCTTCTACGCTACCCTGCCGGGGTTTGGCCGCCTTGGAACGCTGCACCCCTTTGGGGGATACGGCCTTTTGGCCTTCGGTTCACTGATGGGGCTGGTGTACGGGATGCTTTGGGCGTATGAGCGTCTGTGGCGTTATATCAGGGCACTGCATATCGCTGCGCTCTGGTTTACAGTAAGTGTGTTGAGCCTTGAGCTGCATTTTCAGATACACCGCTATTTTGCCGAAAGGAGCCTGGAGATGGTATCGTGGGCGGTCGTGCCGCTGTTTGTAGCCGTGGTTATCGTTCGTTTCTGGAGATATTTTGGCAAGTACGGTCCGCTCTACCGGAGTGTCGGCACGGCAGGGCTGGTTGCCTTTCTGGCAGTCTGGGAGCTTGCAGCATTCGGTACCTCGCCTGAAGCGTCCGCCTATCTGCCGCTGGCAAATTGGCTGGACGGAACGCAGATTGTCGCGATTGGTGTAATGGTTTACTGGGTTCGTACAGAAGAGAGAGGGTGGCCCAAAGTGCCTGCAAGGCTTCTGTATGGCACCCTTTTGCTGCTTGGATGGATGCTGCTGACGGTGCTCTTTGCAAGGTATGTGCACCTGACGCGGGAGGTTGCCTACAGCCTTGAAGCGCTATGGCACAACGGCTACTTTCAGACTGGTATCTCCATTCTCTGGAGTGTGGCGGCCATTGGTGCGATGCTGCTCTCCAAGCGCTATGCGCAGCGAGCCCTCTGGCTTGCGGGCTTCGCGCTTCTTGGGCTGGTGGTGCTCAAGCTCTTCTTCGTCGAACTGGCGCAATCGGGTACCGTAGAACGGATCGTCTCTTTCATTGTGGTCGGTCTTTTGCTGCTGCTGATCGGATATTTCGTACCGATACCGCCGGGGGAAATACCAAAGGAGCATAGCGATGCAAAAGAGTGAAGAGGCATATGCAGGGTTTTTGACACGGCTTTTGGCCTTTCTGGTCGATATACTTATCGCTTCGGTGCTGATCGAGGGGGTACTTTACCAATTCCCTCCTGAATCGGTGCGGTTTTGGGCCGGCATAATGCTGGTACTCTACTTCGCGCTTGCGATACACTTTTGGGAAGCGACGCCCGGGGCGAAACTCTTTGGCATACGGATAGTGTCAGATAGCG
>Ga0256829_1002389_pt1 | contig 14037 bp, 12 predicted proteins | sample 131447metaG_FD_185979 | JGI IMG/M metagenome (GOLD analysis project Ga0256829, IMG submission 185979) | Hydrothermal vent microbial communities from Lau Basin, Pacific Ocean - 131-447 | ecosystem: Environmental > Aquatic > Marine > Hydrothermal vents | place: Pacific Ocean: Lau Basin | collected...
CAACCCCCCACGGAGCGACGTACCATGGTCATCTGTGCCCCCATCGCACCCCGCTTCACGATGAACCCCCACAACGCCCATCCCGCGCCCACACCCTCCCTCGACCCCGAGGCGCTCGCGTCCCTCTTCGAACACCACCGCCCCACCCTCCGCCTCGTCGCCGCCTCCGAAGTCGGATTCGACCTCGCCGACGACGCCCTCCAATCCGCAACCATCACCGCCCTCCGCGCCTCCACCACCTACACCCCAAACACCAACTTCCCAGCCTGGGCCTCCACCATCGTCCGAAACGCCGCGCGAAACCTCCGCCGATCCGAATCACGACACACCAAACGCCTCCGCAACGCAGCCCCCACCCGGAACTCCGCACACAACACCGCCGCGACCCCCAACACCGGGCTCAAACCCTCCACCACCCCCGCGCGCCCCGACATCCACCTCCCCACCGAGTTCGACGACCGACTCCGCAGCGCCCTCGACGAGCTCACCCCCGAACAACGCTGCTGCCTCCTCCTCAAAACCGTCCTGAACCACGACTACGCCACCATCGCCACCATCCTCGATATCCCCGAACCCACCGCGCGCTCCCACGCGCGACGGGCGCGCCTCAAGCTCCTCGACCTCCTTCAATCACCAGACACCAACACCCCATGACCACCAACCCCCACAACCCGACCCCCCCGATCCCCCGGAGCGAACTCGACGAAGCGCTCCTCTCCTACCTCGACAACGAGCTCTCATCCACCCAGCGCGCCGACCTCGAATCCAAACTCGAGTCCGACCCCGCGCTCCGCGCCCGTCTCGACACCCTCCGCGCGATCGACGACTCCCTCACCCGTCTCGCCTCCGACACCGCGCCCGCACCCCTCGCGCTCGCGCCCAAACGCCGATCACCCTGGATCCCCATCGCCATCGCCGCGACCCTCCTCATCAGCGCCAGCGCCGTCGTCATCACCCTCGCGCGACCCACCCCCTCCAGCACCTTCACCCCCAAAGCCCCCCTCCCCCCCCACACCTTCAACGCCGCGCAGGACTACCAAGCCCTCACCATCGCCCTCGAACCCCACGTCGTCTGCGACACCCCCGAGAAGTTCCTCGCCTACACCCAGGACCTCTTCCACGAACCCATCAACGCCGATTTCACCACCCCCACCACCCTCGTCGGATGGCGCGCCCACCGGGTCCCCTACACCACCCCCGAGCCGGGCACAACCCCCCCGCCCCAGATCCGCGTCCTCCTCGCGCGCGCCCCCTCCTCCGAACCCGTCCTCGCCTTCTTCGTCCCCCAAGGACTCGACGCGCCCGCGCTCCCCGACTCCTCACCCCTCCACCACTTCACCCAAGACTTCGGGACCGTCCGGGTCCACGAGATCACCCCCCTCGACCACCCCACCGTCCTGGACGCGCTCTCCCTCGCCGATCCCTGATCCACCCCCCGCACGCACCCCACACCCACACCCACTCAAAAACAACAACGCGTCCCCGAAAGGACGCGCTGCATTCATCCATTCAATACCGATCGACTTACGGGCAGCCCATCGAGAACAGGTTCAGGAACATCGAGATATCAAAGAAGTCCCAGTTCCCGTCCATCGTCAGATCCGCCTGAGGATCCTCCGCGCCCAGCAGCGTCAAGAACGCGCTGATGTCGAAGAAGTCCAGCTCACCATCACCCGTGAAGTCCGGGATACAAGGCTCACCCGAAACGCCGGCCCAGAACCCACCGTCGAGCGAGTACGAACCGCCGCTCTGCGTCGGTCCCGCATCGGGCTGACCGATCGTCCCGCTCAGCGTGTACGAGCCGCCGCTCGCATTCAGCACCCCACCCGAATCGATCGTGGACCACGGAATCGAGTACGGCCCACCGCTCGGACCGCCGGCCATCGTCGCCGAAGCCGCAAGACCCAGAGCACCCATCGCCACACGTGACATCAGTTCCATCCCGTATCCTCCGCTCATCAGCGTTCCCGCCGACAAGTTCATGTCTTACCGCCGACGAGGACCCCGAGGCCCAGCCGGATCAACAAACTTGTAGCCCATCAGGGCCACATCATCGTAATCGACGTCGAAGTCCCCGTCCATGTCGAAAATCTCAGCCCCGGGCTCGATCTTCACCCCGGAACCCGTGTAAGCCGCCAACGCCGCACGAACCTCCCAGAACGCGATCTCCCCGTCCCCATCCACATCGCCCAAGCGCTCCTCCGGGTAGATCGTCCACGAGTACCCCGCCGGAGCACCCGTCATCCGACGATGCACATTCCCCGGGAAGTACACATCCACGATCGGGATCACCGTGCTCGTCCCCAGACCGAAGTGCACCGACTCGTCCTCAGACACCTTGTAGTGCACACCCGAACGGACCTGCGCCGTCTGGGTCTTCCCCCCGGCCTGCACACTCACACACGTCCCCACACCACGGGTCGAATACGTCCCCGTCCCATCCACCACAAACCGGACCCACTGGTTCCCAGCAGACGACGTGTTGATGTACAACCGGTACGGCCCAAACGCCTGACCCACAAGCATGTCCAGCAGCCCGTCCCCGTTCACATCGCCCGTCGCAACCGTGAAGCACTCACCCTCGAACTCCACACCAGCAGAAACCGTCACCTCAGGCATCGGCCAATCCGCCATCGCCACACCCTGGTACAGCGAGTTCGACGAATCCGTGCTCGTCACGAACAGATCCAGGATCGTGTCGTTGTCGAAGTCCGCAAGCACCGAACCCCACGAGAAATCACCGTCTCCAACCCCCGCCTCGTCCGCGTAATCCACATACACCCCGTTCCCATCCTGAATCAGGAACGGGTTCCGGGTCGCGTCCGACATGTACAAGTCGTAGAACCCGTCGTTGTTCACATCCCCGACAGCGATACTCATGCAGTCGATATCCGCACGCGCATTCGCCGCCTCCGTGATCTCCGTCATCGTCCCGTCACCGTTGTTCCGGTACAGACGATTGAACCACATCGTGGTCGCGCTCCCCTTGTCCGTCCCCAAATACAGATCGTCATCCCCGTCACGATCGAAATCGAAGAACGCGCTGAGCAACGTCGGATCACCCGTGGACTCCACACCCACCGAGGTCGCCACATTCGTGAACGTCCCGTTCGTGTTGTTCCGCATCAACTGGTTCTCGAGGTAGAACCCGTTCGTCCCCGTCCTCGTCGGGATGTACAGATCCAAAAACCCGTCGTTGTTGAAGTCACCCCACGACGATCCCATCGCCGCACCCAGAATGTTCAGCCCGGACTCCGCCGACACATCCGTAAACGTGAAGTCCCCGTTGTTCCGGTACAGCTTGCTCTCCATGAGCCAACCACCCAGGAACAAATCCGGATCCCCGTCCCGGTCATAATCCGCGCACGTCACCGTCGATGTCGCGATCGGAAGAATCCCCGAACCCGTCGAACGAGACGTGAAGTTCCCCGTCCCATCATTCTCATACAACGCCACAAGGTTCCCGAACCCACCCCCGAGCACCATGTCCAGATCCCCGTCCATATCCAGATCCACCAACGCCATCCCACCGCCCCAACGCACATTCGTCGGCCCCTCGAGGAAGCTCACCCCACGCGCCGCCGCCTCCTCCGAAAAGGAAATCTGACCCGAAGCGCTCGACACACCCACGCCCCCGAGCATCAACAACGACACACACACCGCCGGCGAAACCCCAGTCATCTTCCCAAACATGGCTCTCATCTCCAGACAGTACCCGAACGAGCTGCCGCCACAACACCGCCCCTCTTGCGGCCCAAACGACACAACAAACTACCACACTCCCGTTTCTCAGGTCAATCACCTTCTGACCCGCAAACCGAATCTCATGCAATTCCCCGTCCGAAAGCACCCCCCACACCACCCCCCGCACACCCAACACACCCCAACCCCAGACCACAACCTCATCCCAACCCAATCCCACCCCCGGATCCACGACACCGCACCCGCAAGCACATCACCCACCACCCGCGCCCGAAATCCCATCCCCACGACAAGATCTCGCACACTTTTTCACCCCCACAGCGCACCCAACACCACGCTCCGCAATCTCCGTTTTATGGTATTATTACCGCATGTCGCATCGCTTTTGAGCCCTATAGTGCCGATTGATTTGTTCTGAATCTTCACCCATCACGGATCCTTCCCAACCACACATACGAATCTCTCGCCGAGCACACAACGCTCACTGTTGAACACCATTCGGAGTCCAAGAACCACACCAACCCCCGGCCAACCTCGGCCAACCCCCGGGTCCAAAGGAACCCAACAACCGAGCGGACTCCGAGCCGTTCAACCGCGCCCTCGCTCTTGCAGTGTCAGTGGAATGCACTCACCAACACGGGTCACCCCTCCCCCGTGCGCGATCGTGGCGCGAACACAATCCCGGACTGGATCGTCATCGTCCCCAACCAGTCCGGATCCCCCGGCCCCGCCCACCGGCGGCGCCGGGACTTCGGGAGGGTTCCTCGCCAACGTCGGCGAGAACCACCGGGCGCGGGAAGGCGAGAGCCCGCGCCCGTTTTACAAACCACCACCGCCAACGCGCGGGCGCTCCGCCCCGCCAAGGCACCAACCAAGACGCCGGGTCGGGTAGGACCACCCCGCAGCGCCACACGACCGATCCTGTACCATCAGGATCGTGTCCCATGCGCCCACCCAATCCGCCTACCTCTCCATCATCGCCTGGCCCTCACACCTCACGCCACCCCAGCGCACCGAAGCCCTCATCGCCGCCGCCGCCCTCGACCCGCGCGAAGCCACCCTCGCCGCGCAGCGCCCCACCCCCACCATCGCCGCCGAGATCGACGCGCTCATCGCCGACGAGATCCTCCGGGTCCTCCACGACCACGGGATCCTCGCGCTCGCGCCCACCGACGACGAGCTCCTCCTCGACCGCGCCAAACCCGAACCCGTCACCCGGGTCCTCCGCTTCCCCAACACCGCACCCACCACCTTCGCCGTGGACGACAACGACGAACCCGCCTGGACTTTCAGCGCCGAGGACATCCGACTCATCCTCTTCGCGCGCGTCAACGACCCGCGCAAAGTCGTCACCTCGCGCCGCCCCATCTCCACCAACGCCGACAACCCCGAGCCCCCCACCATCATCAAAAAGACCTCCTTCTCTCCCCTCGAGCTCCTCGACATCCACATCACCCACAACAACACCCCGAGACACCTCCGCCTCAAAGGGATGCGCACCCTCATCCGCGCCCTCGACGAATCCGACGCGCGCCCCTCGCTCCTGAACCCCGAGAACCCCATCGATCTCCTCACCCCCCACCTCCTCCCCCACCAATCCATCGACACCAGCTTCAAAGACTTCCACCCCCCGCGCCGGATGCGCATGCGAGCCGCCGACACCGGATCCCGGCGCGCCCTCCACACCCCCGAATCCTTCGCCTTCTACTCCACCTGGCGCCTCTACCTCCACAACGCCCTCAACGACTGACCCTCCCATCCCCCCGATCCCGAAAAAACACCGTTCAACCACGACAAATCACGTGGTACGATGAACTTGCCCTGAATTCACCGAAACCCTGACCCCAACATCCCCAACAATCAAACGCCCCACCCAGGGGTCGAAGCACAGGGGAACACACCATGACCGAACTCCTCCACCAGTTCATCAACAACGAAGACGTCTTCATCCCGGCCATCATCGCGACCGCGGTCGTCCTCTGTGTGATCGTCAAATCCATCACCTCGATGTTCTCCAACGTCGCGCGTGAACGGACACGCAGAGAGATCGCCGCGTACATCGCCGAGGGATCCATGACCCCCGAGCAAGGCGAACGACTCCTCGCCAAGAACAAAATCGACCGCGCCTGCTACTGAGCGCATCCACCCCAACCCCACGCACCGGACCGAACCAGACATGCTGAACCAGCTCCTCAACGCGACCGCAACCCTCTGCGACACCACCGCCCAAGCCGCCAACAACGCGACGATCACCCTCGCCTCCACCACGTCGGACACCACCGCGGTGGACACCCTCCTCTACTCCATCGGCCACAACATCGTCCCCGTCCTCGTCTTCGGGGTCGGCGGGCTCATCGCCGTCTCCGCCATCGTCTTCGGCACCCACGCCGCCACCACCCAAGCCAAAGAGCGCGAACGCACCAAACGCGAACTCGCCGCCTACGTCGCCGAGGGATCCATCACCCCCGACGACGCCGAGCGCCTCCTCTCCGACAAACAACGCAAGTGCTGACCCCACCCCGGGACACACAACCAACAAACCAATAACGAAACCGACCCGCGCGAGCGCGGGTCGGTGTTCTTATTCAGACTGACGATCGGACTCAGGTACGCATCTCCCCGTGGGTGTAGTTCGGGGACTCCTTCGTGATCCGGATGTCGTGCGGGTGGTTCTCGACCACCGTCGCGCCCGACACCTTCACGAACCGCGCGTTCGCGCGCAACGCATCGATCGTCGCGCACCCGCAGTACCCCATCGCCGACCGCAACCCACCCACGAGCTGATACGCAAACTCCGCGAGCGATCCCCGATACGGGACCAGCCCCTCGACCCCCTCGGGGACGAACTTCTGCTGCGCCTTCCCGGACGACCCGAGCTTCTCCGCTTGACGATACCGATCCGCGGACCCCGCGTTCATCGCGCCCTCCGAGCCCATCCCCCGGTACGACTTGAACCGCCGACCACCCGAGATCACCAGCTCCCCCGGGGACTCATCGAGCCCGGCGAACAGCGACCCCATCATCACGCTCGACGCGCCCGCGGCGATCGCTTTCGCGATATCCCCCGACAAGCGGATCCCGCCGTCGGCGATGACGGGCACATCCGACCCGATCGACTCGAGCCCCTGGACAGCGTTCATGATGGCCGTCACCTGGGGCATCCCGACACCCGTCACGACGCGCGTCGTGCAGATCGACCCGGGACCGATCCCGACCTTCACAGCATCCGCGCCGGCGCGCGCCAGCTCGATCGCGGCCTCACCCGTCGCGATGTTTCCCGCAACCACCTGGATGTCGTAGCGCTCCTTGATCGCGCGGACCGTCTCGATCACGGGGTCCGAATGACCGTGCGCGGTATCCACGACGATCACATCGACCTCTGCTTCGATCAGCGCCTCGACCCGATCGAACTGGTTCGGACCGACGGCCGCCCCCACCCGCAAGCGCCCCCGCGCATCGACACACGCGCTGGGGTACTTGCTCAGACGATCGATATCGCGCATCGTGATCAGACCCGACAGACACCCGGAGTCGTCCACGAGCAGGAGCTTCTCGACCTTGCTCTGGTTCAGGATCCGCTCCGCTTGCTGGAGCGTGGTGTCGGGCGCGCCCGTGACCAGGTTGTCCTTGGTCATGATCTCGCCGACGGGCATCGCGTGGTTCTCCGCGAACTTCAGGTCACGGCGCGTCAGGATCCCCAGGACCTTCCCCTTGGAGCGCAGCTCGCTCGACCCGTCCTGGGTGATCGGGAACCCGGACACGTTGTGCGCGTGCATGAGCTCGATCGCGCGCCCCACCGTGTCGTCGGGACCCAGCGTGATCGGGTCCGTGATGACCCCGTTCGCGGAGCGCTTGACCGTCGCGACCTCGCGCGCCTGGGCTTCGATGGAGAGGTTCTTGTGGATGAACCCGATCCCCCCCTCCTGCGCGAGCGCGATCGCGAGGTTGGATTCCGTGACCGTGTCCATCGGCGCGGAGATCAGGGGGACGTTGATCTCGATCCCGCGCGTGAGGCGCGTGGTGGTGATCGCGTCCGTGGGCATGACCCCTGAATGCTGGGGGATGAGCAGCACGTCGTCGAAGGTGATCCCTTCCATGACGATCTTCGTGCCCGGGTCGGTGATCCGGGCGGGCGCGGGGTTGCTCGTGGTCTGGGGTCGGGACGCGTCGGTTTGGTTCGCGATGCTCTCCATGAGAGAGTATCGCAGGGGTGGTGGCCCCAGTCCAGTGATCGGGGGTGCCATGCGGGCGCTTTGCGCGCCTTTGACGGTTTCGGTCGGGTTTCGGGAGGATCCGCGCGGGTCCGGATACCCTGATAGCCATGACCGACGCGCCGACGAGCACGGACCCGACCCGGATCGACACGGATCTTGTCGCGCGGTGGGACCTGAAGGACCCGGCGAAGTCCGCCGAACGGGAGTGGGTGCTCGCGCTGGGGGACGGGTCGTTCGCGATGGGGACGGTGTGCTCGGTGATGACGCGGCGGTATCACGCGATCCTGACGGCGGCGCTGTCGGCGCCGGTGCGTCGGTACGTGATGCTCAAGGGGATTGATGAGAAGGTGACGATCGGATGTTCCACGTGGAACATTTCTCCGATGCACTTCCTGGATCGGGAGTGGCCGGCGACATCGACGGCGGGGGTGGTGCTCGAGCGGTTTGTGCACTCCGCGGGGTTGTGCGCATGGACCTGGGGGTTGTTCTCGTCCGGCGAGAAGATCGCCACGTTTGTGCGCACGATCGAGGGGGGTGACCGGGAGGCGCGGGTCCGGGTGACGTATTCGTGTGATGTGGTTGGCGAGGTGGTGGTGACCCCCTTGCTGGGGATGCGGGACTTCCATGAGCGGAATCATCCGGGGACGATCGAGGGATCGGATCTGCGGATCGATGTGGGTGGTGACGAGGTGTTCGTGACGCGCGACGAGGGGACCCTGGGGCTGGGGACGGATGGGGGGTTCTCGCTGAATCGGGTGGACGGGGTGTGGAAGGACTTTGTGTATGCGCGGGATCGGGAGCGGGGTCAGGGGTGGGTGGAGGACCTGTATTCGCCGTTCGAGCTGAGGGGGTCGGTCGGTGGGGGTTCGGATCTGGTGCTGCGGGCGCGGGCGCACGGGCTGACGGGGGTCACGGATGTGGATGCGGGGCTCGTGTCCCGGCGGGCGCGGGTGTCGGGGATGTCGGGGTCGGCGCTGGCGGTGTGCGGGGAGGGGATCAGCGACGACGCGCGGGAGGCGGTGGTGGCGCTCGCGACGGCGGCGGATGACTTCGTGGTCCGGCGCGAGGGGTCGAATCCGGACGGGGACGGGTCGGGGGCGATGAGTGTGATCGCGGGGTATCCGTGGTTCTCGGATTGGGGTCGGGACACGATGATCGCGCTCGAGGGCTTGCTGCTCGTGACGGGTCGTCACGAGGAGGCGCTGCGGGTGCTGCTCGCGTTTGCGGGGGCGATGGATCACGGGCTCATCCCGAACCGGTTCGATGATGCTGGGGGGTCGGCGCATTACAACACGGTGGATGCGTCGTTGTGGTTTGTCCATGCGTGTGCGCGGTGGTCGGGGTGGAGCGGGGAGGAGCTTCCGGATGCGCTCATCGATGCGTGCTGGGGGATCGTGGAGGCGTACTTCTACGGGACGATCAACTCGATCGGGGTGGATCAGTCGGACGGTTTGGTGAGCGCGGGGAGCGCTTCGACCCAGCTGACGTGGATGGATGCGCTCCGAGACGGGGTGGCGTTTACCCCTCGTCATGGGAAAGCGGTGGAGATCAACGCGTTGTGGATCCGGGCGCTCCGGCTCACATCACGGTTCGTGCGCGCGCACGATCCGGTGCGGGCGCGTCGGCTCAGCGAGCACGCGGATCGGGCGCTGTCGTCGATGACGAGGTTGTTCGTCCGGGGCGCGTCGGGTGGGCTTGTGGATCGGCTCGAGTCGGCGATGGGGGCGCGGGGGACGGTGTTCGAGGCGATCCCGGAGGTGCGCCCGAACCAGGTGTTCGCGGGGTCGCTCGAGGGGATCGGGTTCGATGAGGGGATCCGGCGATCGATCGTGGTGTCGGTGGACGAGGCGTTGTGGACGGCGCACGGGGTGCGGACGCTCGCGCCGGGTGCGCCGGGGTACTGCGGGCACTACACGGGGACGATGACGGATCGGGATCGCGCGTATCACAACGGGACGGCGTGGCAGTGGCTTTTGGGGCCGTTCCATGAGGCGGCGATGCGCGCGTGGGGGTTCGACGAGGGGACGAGGGGGCGCGCGATCGAGACGTTCGTGGGGCTGGCGCGGTCGATGGGGGAACGGACGATCGGGTCGATCGCGGAGATCTGCGATGCGGAGCCGACGGATCAGGGCGATGGGCGGGCGGTGCAGGAGGATCGGGGGTGTCCGGCGCAGGCGTGGTCGGTGGCGGAGGCGCTGCGGGTGTTGGTGATGGCGGTGAATCCTTCGGGGTGGGCGGAGGACGGGTATTCGTTGTGAGGACGGAACGCAGAGGACTCGGGAAAGACAGGGGGAGATTGAACGCGAAGATCGCGAAGGGGGAGGACGGGGAGCGTGGATTGAGAAAGACACTGACCCCAAGGCGGGTCAGTGGCACGGGGTGGGTGTGGAGGTAGGAAGACCCCCTCCGTCCGCCCATGAAGCCCGGGGGAGGAGAGAAGGGGGAAGGCGGATCGGGAATCGGGGTTTTTGGGGCTGGGGTGGGGGTTTGTGGAGAACAAATTGGGGGGTTGGATCGTTGTGGTGGGGAGAATCCGGTTTGGTCGATTTCCGAATAGACTGGGAGACGTTTCGCGCGTGGCGCGGGGCGCACAGGAAGGCACAAAGGAGTTTGAATCGATGAGCATGCTTCAGTCACGGAATCCGGCGATGGGGGTGTTCGATCGTTCGAGCGATGCGGACTTCGGCGCGGTGGGCGCGAAGCGCACGACGATGACGATCGGGGGGACGCTGACGGCGACGGGGGTGCTGTTGTCGATCGTGTCGGTGGTGGGTGTGCTGTCGTATCAGAGCATTGCGAGCGGGGGGTTCCTTGCGGGGCTGATCTGGCCGGTGATGCTTCTGGGCGCGTTCGGGGGGATCGTGGTGTCGTTCATTATTTATGGGAAGCCCAAGCTCGCGCCCGTGATCGCGCCGGTCCATGCGGTGTTCGAGGGGGTGTTCGTGGGCGCGGCGAGTTATCTGATCCCCTACTACTTCATGCGGGGTCAGGACGGTCAGGTGACGGGCGCGATGCAGACGTTGGTGCTGCAGGCGGTGCTCGCGACGCTCGCGATTGCGGGGACGATGCTCGCGGGGTATGCGACGGGGATTCTTCGGGTCGGGCCGGTGATTCAGAAGGTGATGGTGACGGCCGCGATCGGGCTCGGTGTGTACATCGGGGTGCTGTTCCTGCTGCAGATGTTCGGGATCGGGATCTGGAACGGGTTTATTGATTCGGGTCCGATCGGGATCGGGTTCTCGCTGGTTGTGGTGGGGCTTGCGTCGTTGTTCCTGATCCTGGACTTCCAGTTCATCGAGAAGGGCGCGGCGACGGGTCAGCCCAAGTACATGGAATGGGTGGGGGCTTGGGGTCTGATGGTGACCCTGGTGTGGTTGTACATCGAGGTGCTCCGTCTGCTTGCGAAGCTTCGGTCGAGCGACTGAGTGATTGGATCGTGAAGAATGAGAAAGCCCCGCTTGGTTGAGCGGGGCTTTTTTGTTGAAGTGTTGGTACGCAGAGGGGGCAGAGTTCGCGCAGAGGACGCGGAGAAGGCGGGGAGTCAGGGGGAGGAGAGAAGACGTTGTGAGCACATGTCAACCTGCTTTGCTCTTCGAGGCAAAGCAGGGCACCCAGCGATGCGGGCAGTCGGAGTTGTTTGGTGGTTTAGCGGGAGAAGAGGAAGTGGCAGACGTCGGCGTCTTGCATGGTGTAGTCCTTGCCTTCGACGCGGAGCTTGCCTGCTTCTTTGATGGCTTTCTCGGATTCGTGCTCGATGAGGTCATCGACGGAGTAGCACTCGACGCGGATGAAGCCCTTTTCGAAGTCGGTGTGGATGACCCCTGCGGCTTGGGGGGCTTTGCATCCGATGGGGACGGTCCAGGCGCGGACTTCTTTTTCGCCGGCGGTGTAGTAGGACTGGTATCCGAGGAGTTTGTAGGCGGCTCGGGCGAGCTTTCCGAGGGCGGGTTCATCCATGCCCATGTCCTGGAGCATCTCGAGTTTTTCGTCTTCTTCGAGTTCGGCGAGTTCGGATTCGATGCGGGCGCAGACGGGGACCATTTCGGAGCCCACGGACTTTGCGTGTTCGCGGACGCGCTGCGCGAGGGGGCCTTCGCCGTTGACGTCGTCGTCGGACACGTTTGCGAGGTAGAGGACGGGTTTGACGGTGATGAGCCCGAGGGCGTGTCGTGCGCGGATGAGGTCGGGTTCGTGGAGTTCGAGGGTGCGCGCGGGTTTTTGCGATTCGAGGACGGGGATGAGTTTTTCGATGACCTTGGCGCGGGCGATGGCGTCGCGGTCGCCGCCTTTGGCGCTGCGCTGCGCTTTGGAGAGTGCGTTTTCGCAGGTCTGGAGGTCGGAGAGGATGAGTTCGAGTTCGATGGTCTCGATGTCTCGGAGGGGATCGACGGAGCCGTCCACGTGGGTGATGTCTTCGCCGCCGGGGGCTTTTTCGAAGCAGCGGACGACCTGGATGATGGCGTCGACGTCGCGGATGTGGCCGAGGAATGCGTTGCCTTTGCCTTCGCCCTTTGACGCGCCTCGGACGAGCCCGGCGATGTCCACGAGTTCGAGGACGGCGGGGATGACTTTTTGAGTCTTGATGTAGGACTGGATGGTGTGGAGTCGTGGGTCGGGGATGGGGACGACGCCGACGTTGGGGTCGATGGTGGCGAAGGGGTAGTTGGCGGCGAGGGCGCCGGCGTTGGTGAGTGCGTTGAAGAGGGTGGACTTCCCGACGTTGGGGAGGCCGACGATTCCGGCTTTCATGGTGGTGCTCCGACGCTCGAACGTGGGTGTGGATCGGGGCCCCGATGGTAGGTCACGAAGCGGTGAGCATGAGGGCGGCGAGGACGGATCGGGAGGTCCAGAGGGCGGTTCTTGTCCAGTTGGTGCGGACGAGGGATCGGTGGGCTTTGGGGTTGAAGGCTTTTTCGAGGGTCTGGTGCGCGGGGACCTGGAGGGTGAAGGTGGCGATCCAGATGAGGACGAGGAGGGTGAGGGCGGGGATTGCGAGGGCTTTGGGCGCGAGATCGAGCAGGGGGATGGCGATGGCGCAGGCGAGTTCGGTGAGCATGAGGGGGAGGACGACGAAGGTGGTGCGGCGCATGTGCTGGGCTTGGAAGGCGGGGTAGTGGGTGGAGTCGTTGTCGGCGCGGGCGGCGAAGGACATGAGGGGGTAGTGGACGATCTGGACGAACCAGATGAGCCCGGTCATGGCGCTGGTGGCGAACAGGTGGGTGAGGAGGATGGGGTCGCGCAGGTGTTCCAAGCTCGGCTCGGGTCTGGGTTAGGCCGGTACGGATTGTTTGGCGAAGGTTTCGAGGTCGGTGGGTTCGAGGGCTTCGAGGGCGAGTTGGACGTAGTTGGGTCGTTGTCCTGCGTGGTGGTGTCGGAGTGCGTGGAGGATGTGGCCGTGCTCGACGAGGAAGACGCCGGGCATTTGGAAGGCGTCGCCTTGGGATCGGCCTTGGAGGTTGCCGCTGAGGGTGGCGTGGATGGCGCGTCGGATGGCGCGGGGGCCGAAGAGTTGGAGGGGTGATCCTCGGTGGAGGTCGAAGGATCGGTAGAGGGATTGGTCGGGGTCTGAGATGCGTGCGACGTGTTCGAGGCCGTAGCGGAGGAGGGTTCTTCGCGCGTGCGCGTCGTCGGACATGTGGACGATGACGAGGTCGATGTCGCGTTGTCGGAGGTTGTGTTGTTGTTGCTCGAGGTCCCGGAGGGTTTCGCGGCAGAAGGTGCAGCCAAAGTGTCTCAGGAAGACGACGAGGGTGGGTGTGGATTCGGATCGTTCGTGGATGGAGAGCCCGAACTGGTCTTCGGCGGCGCGCATGGCGGTGCTGGGGTCTTGGATGGGGAGGGTGTCGTAGGTGGGGTCGAGGTGCGCGAGTTTGAGGGCGCCGTAGAGGGCTGCTGCGAGGGGGATCCACCAGAGGATGTCGTTGGGGATGGTGGTGTAGGCGAGTTGGTGGGGGAAGTCGTGGTTGACGATGGCGGCGGCGATGATGAAGAGGGGGGCGATGAGTTTGGTGAGGAGCCCGATGAGGATGAGGGACCAGTGTTTGGTGGGATCGGTTGCGGCGAGGAGGTAGCCCAGGGCGAGGACGGCGAGGATGGCGCCGAGGGTTTGGAAGTAGGCGGG
>Ga0256829_1002390_pt1 | contig 14037 bp, 11 predicted proteins | sample 131447metaG_FD_185979 | JGI IMG/M metagenome (GOLD analysis project Ga0256829, IMG submission 185979) | Hydrothermal vent microbial communities from Lau Basin, Pacific Ocean - 131-447 | ecosystem: Environmental > Aquatic > Marine > Hydrothermal vents | place: Pacific Ocean: Lau Basin | collected...
CCCCTCAAGGAACCCGTGATGAACGCCAGGAACCCCCACAAGCGCCTTCTGGGCCCCCAACTGATGGGGCAAATCCTCACCAAAGTGGCCAACACCCTGCCCGAGGAAATCACCTGCGACGAATGTTTGCAAGAACTGGACCGCTTCGCGGAGATGAAATTGTTAGGGCAGCCGGCAGAAGAAGCCATGCCTCTGGTGGCCCAACACCTGGCCGTGTGCCGCGACTGCCGCGAGGAATTTGAAGCGCTGCTGCGGGCATTGCGGGCACTGCAGGAAGAAGAAGACCCCAGCGCGTAGCGCGCAAGAGGGCCAAACGCAAAACGCCCTCGGTGAGGCGGTGGCTGTCGCCTGACCGGGGGCGTTGTCTGTTTTTGGAGGAGAGGGGGCGGTTTCTCGTGAGACGTCGGCTCACGCCCGAGCATGCCCGAAAACCAGCCCACAGGTGCGTTGCAGCAAAGCGGCCGCTTCTTCCCGGAGGGCATGGGCGGGCGCGGCCTGAATCCCGCCCAAAGCATCCAGCCGCGACTCCAGCAGGTCGCGCGTTTCGTCCAGCAACAGAGGATGATGAAAGACATAAGCCAGCAGCGGCGCGGCTTCCTGGTGCCTGCCCTGCTGGATCAGGGTCAGGGCCAGACCGGCCAGGGTGTCGAGCATGTGCGGCACGGCGTTCACTGCCAGCCCCAGGTCGGCGGCGCGGCGGTAATGGCGCCGGGCGGTTGCCAGGTCGCCGGCGGCCACGGCCACATGCCCCAGGTTGTTTTCCACAATGATCACCCCCCGCTGCAGCCGGAGCGCGGCAAACAGTTCTCCGGCCTTCTGGTAGCAGGCGCGGGCCTCGTCCAGGTCGCCCTGAAGCCGCGCCACCTCGCCCAGGTTGACATACGCCCCGGCCATCAGGTGGGCGTCATCCAGCGCCTCGCTCAGCCGCAGGCTCTCGCCAAAGCGCTGGCGGGCGTCCGTAAAGTTCTTTTCCATCAGGGCCACCACGCCCAGGCGGTTGAGGGCCACGGCCATACCTCGGCCGTCCCGCAGCGCGCGATAGAGCCGCAAAGCCTCCGCAAAATGCCACCCGGCCATGGGGAGCAGATGTAACGCCACATAGGTCAACCCCAGCGCAATGTACACCTCGGCGCGTGCAGAGGGATCGTCCTCGGTGTCCAGCGCGCCCAGGGCTTTCGTCAGGTGGCCCAGGGCTTCCCGCAGTTTGCCGCGGTCCGTCTCCACTTCGGCCAACAGGCGGCAAAGGGCAACCTTGAGGGCTGTTTCCTGCGTCTGGGCCAGCAGCCCTTCGGCCTGCTCCCGCGCCTCGTCATAACGCCCTTCATCCACCAGTTGGCGGAGGGCGTTGAGTTGCGCCTGGTGTTCGGGGGTTAAGGTCAGGATCATTGCCGACGCTCCTTTTGACATACGGCTCAGTCTCCTCCGGGACGATAAACCCGCGTTTCAGGCTTGAACGCCGCCCAGGAAAACCAGAAATGATTGACAGCCGCCACCGGCTTCAGCGCCCGGCCTGCCAGCGGCCCGCCCACGGCTCTGCCGAACACATCCCAGGCGCTGCCGGTTTCTGTGTCCACAATTTTCCCATGGCGGAAGCCGAAATCCAGCACCTGCCCGTTCAGGCGGCGGGAAAAGGCCGCTGCCATGCCCACATCGCGCCCGCCGGCCACCGTGGAAGCATCCAGCGGGGAAGCCGCGCCGGGCTGCCAGAAGACCGCCACCGGCTCGCCGCCCACGGTGTCGTTGACCACGTGAACTTCCTGCAACACGGTATAGGGGTAGGCGACGGCCTCGTTGCCGATTTCCAGGGCGAGCACCCGCGCCATCGGCGGGAGTTTATCGGGCGTGGCCGGGCCGGTGTAAAGAAACGGCCTCTGGCCGATGTCGTCGTAGCCGGTGTAAGGGTTGCGGCCATAGGGGCGGGAATAGCCGGTCTCGCGGGAAAGCACCTTGCCGTGGGGGTATTCGGTTTTGAAGGCTTCCCACGAAACGATGGCCGCGGGCAAAAACCTGAGGTGCGTGCCGGTCAGTTCGCCCACGATGGCCTCGCCGGTGGCCTGCTGCCACCAGGTTTCCGTCTGGCGGTCGTACATCACCAAATTGCTGTAACGCAAGCGCCCGGTGGTGCCGAAATCCAGCACCTGCCCGTTCACAGTGCGCTCAAAGGCGATAGCGGTGTTGCACAGGGGGCAAAAGGAAACCAGCACCGGCTTGCCGTGGACCACATCGTTGACGATTTCGTGCCAGACGAGAATCTGGATGGGGTAAGCCCGCACATCGTTGCCGATGCCGAAAAGGATGACCGGCTCCTCGGGCTTCAGCCAGCCATCGGCTTCGGCAACACCGACGAAAGCGGGGTTTTCCAGCGCCGGAATGCCGTCTTTGGGCGGCCCGCCGGAGAGAATTTCGGAAAACGGCACGCTGTGCTTGGAAAAGTCCGTGCGGAATTCGGCCTCGGCCCCGGCAGGCGGGCGCTCGGCCTTGCCGGTGCGGGGCGTTTGCGCCTCGGGGGCGGCGGCGGCCCCGGCAGCGGCTGCTTTCCCACCTGCAGCCGGGGTTGCCGTTTGGCCGGATAAGCCGCACGCGGCAAGCGCCAGCAGAAACAGGGGGGACAAAAGCCCCAGCGCCTTGCTTTGAGAGCACATGCTACCGGCCTCCAAAGGGGAAAATAAAACCGTGCCGCGAAACCGGCCAACCGTTTCACGGCACGGGGAACAAGGGGAGGAGAATCAGAAGGCGGCGTAGACCAGAGCAACCACGAAGCCAAACACCATATGCCCTACCAGCCCGCCCATGAAGGCCTTCATGCCGCCGTTGTGCGTCATGTAAGCGCCGGGGGCCGGCACCTTCCCGGACTGGATGCCTTTGTGCATCATGGGCATACCGGCCATCATGGCCCCGGCAATCAGCCAGTGCACGGCGCCAAACAGCAGGCCGATAGGCCAGGTGGCCGCACCGATGCCGTAAGCCCAGAAAGCGGCATAGATGAGGGCAAAAACAATGCCCATCATGAAGTGCATGGCCATGCCCAATGCCCGGTTGGGCGGCGCCCCGAACATGCTGCCCAACATGCCCACAATGTCCATTTTGGGCATGCCCATTTTGGGCGCCATGACCATCACGAGCGTCATCACAATCGTTCCAACAATTCCGGCAACAATGGCTGCAACTGCGTTCATTTTTCCAACTCCTTTGCTTGGCAAATGGCGAACCGACACCCTTTAGATGCGCCCGGCCAAGCAATTCTTACCCCCAAGTATCTGCTCAGCCTCAGCAGAAAGAAACCGCAGATTGCGCAGGTTGCACAGAAAAAACATCCCCAGATTTCACGGATGAGCACAGATTGGGGCTGATTGGGCAAAAAACGTAATGACCTACCCCGAAGCACTGCGGATGGCCCTGTGCCTGTAAATGCTCACACAGAGAACACGGAGAATATTTCCCTTTGCAAGCGCTTTTTGGAGTGCGGTGCCTGGGCACCGCTTTGGAAAGCGGCGACTCGTCGCCGCACTCCAAAGAAAAACTGCCGCCAGAGGCGCTCTGCCACCACGTAGGTAATTACCAAAAAACGCTGAAAAGCCCAACGCTCCCTTCCGTTTCTTGGCGGCTTAAATTCCGCGCCATCCGCGGCCTGTTTTTCCACGGCTGAACAGTTACGCACCGATACACCCCCGAAAGAAATGGCAATCAAAAGCCGCGCGTGAGGCCGGCCCCCTGCTCCCGCGGGCAGGAAGCCGCCTCCGCCGCCGGGCCGCCCGGCAGGGATGCGCCCGTGGAGAACCCTGACCCGCGATTTAGGCTATGGCTGTTTCAGGGGATTTTTCAGAGAAGGCTTCCCCCTGCGGCTCCAACGGCAGTACAACGGTGAAGGTGCTGCCTTCCCCCACTGCACTGGTGAACTGCAGCCGGCCACCCATGCGCTCTACCACGCCGCGCGCGACAATCAGCCCCAGCCCGCCGGCGTGTTGCAGGTCGAAAAGGTGCTTCTGCCGCTGGGAACTGATGCCCGCTCCGGTGTCCTGCACTTCCAGCGCCCAATGGTCGTCATCCAGGCGGTACAGGCGGGTGCGAATGCTGCCGCGGGAGGTGTAAGCCACCGCGTTGTTCAGCAGGTTGGTCAGCACGCGGGTCAGCCACGCCGGGTCGCCCTGCAACGGCCCCGGCAGGTCGGGGTCGATTTCCCATACGGTTCGCAGCCCTTTTGCCGCCGCCACGGCATCTACCCACGGCCGCACGTTTTCCAGCAAAGCCTGCGGGGCAAAAGATTCCCGCTGCAGCATCAGCGCCCCGCTTTCCAGTTCGGCATAATCCATCAGGTTGTTCAGGAAGCCCAGCATCTGGTTGCCCTGTTCCAGCGCCTGCGCCAACACCTGTTTTTGAGCGCCGCTCAGCGGGCCGTAGGTGCCGTGAAGCAGGGATTCCAGATAGCCGATGACCATGCCCGCCGGGCGGCGGATATCGCGCGTGGCACTGGCAAGCAAGCGGCTTTTCAGCGCGCTGGCCACAATGGCCATGTCGCGGGCCTTGGCCAGTTCTTCTTCCAGCCGTTTGCGCTGGGTGATGTCTTCCAGCGTAATAATTTGCCCCATCTCTTCCTCTTGGGCGCGAATGGCCGCGACCTGCACGTGGAACGTGCGCCCCTGGGAAGGCAGCGTGATTTCCATCGTCGTGTTATGCCCCTGGTAAAGCGCAAACAGCAATTGCGTGCGCAAAGTTTCATCACTTACCACTTCTTCTAAAGGCTTGCCTTGAGGCCGCGTGGGGGCGTGCGGGCACAAAGCCAGAGCAGCCGGGTTGATATCTACCACCCGCCGGGCAGCATCCACCACAATGATGCCTTGCGGCAGTTGCCGAATGATGAACCGGTGGGCAATGGGCAGCGTATCCAGAAAATGTTCCCGCAAAATAGCCACGGCCAGGAACGCCAGCGAGAGGGTAAACACGAAAGGATCCAGCCCCCACGGCAGAGGTGAAAGCCCCAGTTGGGTCAGCACGTTGGCAATAAGGGGGAAAAGCCCGGCCAGAATCAGCCACGCCAGTTGGGCGCGCTGCGCAGGGAAATCAATGTAGTGCCGAATGTAAAGCCACAAGCCCGCCAGCACCCAGAAAAACACCAGCGCTGCATACACGGTATAGAACACCGAATGCGTGGCATGTGTCACCAGCAGGCCGCTGGGCAGGCGGCTGGTGGTCTGCTGCGGCCACCAGGTGTGCCATCGCGGGTCCAGCAGCACCAGCGGCAGGAAAGCCACCGTGGAAGCCACAACCAGCGCCTGTTTGCGAAGGCTCATCCTGTCCGGAAAGTGGGTATGGGCATAAGCCAGCAGAAACCAGAAAGGCGGCACCACCATTGTGCCGAAATACTTGATGCGGCTGAAGAAGTATTGGGTGGCAAAATTATCCCCCGCGACGTACAGGCCATTGGCAAACGACCACCACGCGACGGCCAGCGAAAGCCCAAACAGCCAGCGCGCGGTCTGTTTGCCGCGCCGCCGATAAGCCAAAAAGGCGATCACAACCGCCGCCACGCCATTGCCCAGCAGCAACCAGGCGTACAAAGAAAACCGGAAGGCAAATACCATGGGGCCTCTGAAAATTGCGATGATATGGATTTGTCGCGGCTCAGCCCGGCCGCACCGGACAGCCAAGGCACAGGCAGCACACCCCTGCCTGCAAGCACGTTTTGCGTGTGCTCCAACGGCCAGGGGATATTTTCGGCGAAATCCGCCGGCGCTTCCCGCTGCGGCGAGTTACCCTACTTGAACACGATTTCGAACTCGCAGGCTTCCGCACCCGTGGCCGCGCACCGGATCTCGCGCACTTCCACCGGCCGTTCCAGAGCGGTTTCCAAAAAGCCGGCCCAATAGCCCGCAATGGGATGGCAAACGGGCTTCTTGCTTTCCAGGTTGGTGGCCAGCACCGAATCGCGCACGGTCAGCATCCACGGTTCACCTTCGCGCTGCAGCGCGGCTTCTCCCCAGCGGGAAGTGTTGAAAGCGACCAGCAGCCCTTCCACCAATGCATCGCCGCTCAAATGAAGCCGCTCCGCCAGCAAACGGGCGCCCTGCCGCCCCCCGGTTTTGCCGGCGCGATAGAGCAAACCGCCCAGGCCCAACCCCATCATCTTGCGGACTGCGTCGTACAGGGCAACGATGCCCTGCTTGTCCACCAGCACCGACTCTTCCAGCACCGTCGCGGCAATGGTTTCAGGGTCTCCGGCCATTGCACGCCTCCCGAAAACTGTGCGGCATCTTAAGGAGCGATTAAAGTATAACACTTTTTGCGCCGCAAAAGCGGACTTTTTGTGCTAAACTGGAAGCAACGTGGCCTTTCCCAAACCTCAGGCCGCGGCATAAATTCCTTGTAACAGGCGCAGGAGCATTCCGCAAGGCGCCTCCCGCCCAAAGGTGATGCGTATGGCTCTGGCTTTTTTTGACATTGACGGCACCCTCACGCCCGCGCACGTGTGGGGCGGACTGATGGCCTATTTCAAGACCCGCGGGCAGAAAAAAGGCACCCACCGGGCTTACCTGGCGGTGCACTATCCCCTTTTCTTCCTGCGGAAAGCGGGGCTGCTGGGCGAGCAGCCTTTTCGTTACCGCTGGTCGGCCGACCTGGGGTGGTATCTGCGGGGGGAAAGCGAGGCCTCGGCAGCCGCCATTGGCGACTGGGTGGCGCAGCAGTATCTGGAAGGCACCTGGCGGGAAGCCGTGCGCGCCCGCCTGGAGGAGCATTTGCAGCGTGGCGACACCGTCGTGCTGGTTTCCGCCGCGCCCCTGCCGCTGGTGGCCGCGATTGCCCGCCATCTGGGCGTGCCCCACGCGGTAGGCACCCGCTTCGAAATTGTGGAGGGCCGCTACACCGGGCGGGTGATTCCCCCGCCGGTGCTCAACGAGCAGAAACTGGTGCAGGCAAAGGCTTACCTGCGCGCCCACAACCTCTCCACTGACCTGACGGACAGCTGGGCCTACGCCGATTCCATCACCGACCTGGCGCTGCTGGAAGCCGTGGCCCACCCCGTGGCTGTGCACCCCGACGACGCGCTGCGGGCGGTTGCGGAGCAGCGGGGGTGGGAGATCGTCGGGTAGTCAGATCGTCAGATAGTCAAGTAGTCACAGCCGAGGTCGCCATGAACCCATACGAATTTGCCCAACAACGCATTGCCGAGGCCGCCGCCAGCGGCGCTACCGAAGTTGACCTATCCGAATTGGGGCTGACCGCACTGCCCCCCGAAATCGTGCAGTTGCAGGCATTGCAATCCCTTGACCTCGCAGGCAACGAGTTGACGGCGCTGCCTGCGGAAATCGTGCAGTTGCAGGCTTTGCAGTCCCTTGACCTCGCGCACAATCAGTTAACAGCATTACCTGAGAAAATCGGACAATTGCAAGCCTTGCAGTCCCTTGACCTTGCCGAAAACAGACTGACAATACTACCTAAGGAAATCGGGGATTTGCAAAAATTGCAAACTCTCGATATTTCATATAACGAACTGACAACATTACCAAAAGAAATTGCGCACTTGCGGGAGTTACAGTGGATGTGGCCCCATGGCAACCCACTGACTTTGGGCCTGCCGCGGCAACTGCTGGGAGACCCTTTGTGGGGCGCTGACGCCCAGGCCATTCTGGATTTCTACCGTGCCCTCTGGCAGGGCGAGGGGCGGGCCTTGGGCGAGGCGCGGCTGCTGGTGGTCGGCCAGCCTAACGATGGCGTCAGCGGCACGGCGTGTTTACCCAAAAGCACTGTTGGCGACGTTTCTTTGCTTACAAACCGCCAACGTTGCCCCACGGCGTAGCCGTGTCCGCTGCACGCGGGGTTGGGCTGGCCTTGGCTATGCTGTGCCCACTACCATCATCTCTATATCATCTATGCCTAACGGTTGGCCTTCAAATCTACCGGGGGCGCAGCCATAGATTCTGACATCCTTAAAACCAGCCATCTCAAACAACATCCGCATTTCCGAAGGAATATACATCCGCTCTTCTTCTCTCAACGGTACTCCATCCCAATCAGGGGGTGTCGTCCATTTTTGAATGCCATCCACAAAACTAAACCGCTTATCCCCTTCTCTCCATTGACGATACCGCCTTAATCCATTGAAAGTGGTCAAAACAAACCTTCGCTTTGGTTTCAGCACTGCTCTAACGCCTTTCAGAAACGCCAAGTCTTCTTTCCAACCTCCCAACACACCGAAACCCGACTCACAAATGGAAATTGCGCCGTCAAAAGCGATTCCTTCACCCAACAACTCCTCTAAATTCGCAACACTTCCCTGAACACAGGTGATCTGAACACCAGCCTTATCTGCACGCTCTCGCGCCACGTCCAAAAGCCACGGGGATATGTCAATCCCCACCACTTTGTAGCCGCGCCGAGCAAACTCAATGGCGTGACGCCCAGCACCACAGCCCAAGTCCAAAATACTCTCCTTGGGCTCAAGCCCTAACGCTCTTTCAAGAAAACTCACCTCTTGAAAGGTGCCGGGCAAAAAACGCGCGTCTATGTGTTTCAACGACTCTTCGGCAAACCGTTTATCTTCCCAAGGACTGCTCAACCTACCTCCTCAACAGCCCAACGTGGGCAAGACCTCCCTCACCTACCGCCTGACCGACGGCACCTATGACCCCCAACGCAAGAGCACCCTCACCGTGGAAACCCACACCCTCCCCCTGCCCGACGGCCACACCGCCCGCATCTGGGATTTTGGCGGGCAGGAGTTCATGCACGCCACCCATCCCTTTTTCTTCTCCGCCCGGGCGGTCTATCTGCTGGTGCTCAACGTGCGCAACACCTACGAACAGAACCGGGTGGAATACTGGCTGCGCCTCATCCGCGCCTACGGCGGCGATACGCCGGTCATCGTGGCCGCCAACCAGGCCGACGCCGACCAGCACCGCATGGATTTGCCCCAAAACCGCCTACACCGCGAGTTCTCCAACATCGTGGCCTTTGTGCAAACTTCGGCGCAGGATAATACCGGCATCGAAGACCTGCGGGAAGCCATCGCCGCCGCGGTGGATTCCCTGCCCCATGTGCGCGTGCTGTTTGCTCACAGCCACCTGGCCGTCAAAGCCGCGCTGGAAGCCGAAAAACAGCACGCCAACATCATCCCCCGCAGCCGCTATGCCGAAATCTGCGCCGCCAACGGCATCGAAGACCCCGAAGACCAGGAAATTCTGCTCGCCCTGATGCACGACCTGGGCGTGGTGCTGGATTTCCGCGACGAAAACAACGAGCCCCTCAGCGAAGCGGGCATCCTCAACCCCAACTGGGTCACCGAGGCCGTTTACCGCATCATCACCGCCGAAGAAGTGCGCGTGCGCACCCGCGGGCGCTTGACCGAAGCCATGCTGCGCCGCATTTTGCCCTCGGAAGCCTACACGCGCCCCCACCGCCGCCTGATTATGGAACTGATGCAGCGCTTTGAACTGGCTTACCCGGAAGGCGCGGGCACGTGGTGGCTTCCCAACGCCATGCCGCAAGACGAACCCGAAGGGCTGGACTTCCCCGCCGACGCCCTGCGCTTTGAATACGACTACCCCGAACTGCCCGAAAGCGTAATTACCCGCTTCATCGTCCGCACCCACGAGTGGATTGACGGCGGGCGGGTGTGGCGGTGGGGCGTGGTGCTGCGCCAAGGCGAAAACCGCGCCCTGGTGCGCGCCGACGTGCCCAACCGGCGGGTAGAAATTTTCGTGGACGGCCCGGAAACCACCCGGGTTTACCTGCTGGCGCAAATCCGCGGCCACCTTGAGACCATCCACAAAACCTTTACCCGCGACGGCAAAGAGGGCGAAAGCGCCTTCGTAGTCAAAGCCTACATCCGCCCAACGGCCTACCCGGGCCTGCGGGTTTCTTTTGACGACTTGCTGGTTTTAGCAAAGGATGGCAGACGAACGAAGACGGAAGTTTGGGAAGGCAAGGCTATAGATTTGGATGTGCATATGCTGCTGGTCGGCTACACCCCACCCGAGGAGCATAAGGAAATGGTAAAAGAACTCAACATTTACGGCGACGTGATTGGCAGTTCTATTGTGCAAGGAAGCGGGAATACGGTCAATCAGCAAAACCAGCGCAGTTTCAACACCCCATTCAATCCCGCCCTGGCCCCGCTTTTGGAAGAACTCACCGCCGCAGTCGAAGACATGCTCTCCCATCTGGACGATGATACCGCCCAAAAAGCCCAAAAGAATCTGCGACGGCTTCAGGAGGAACTTCAAGAAAAATCTCCTGACAAGGCATGGTACAGCGTCAGCATTGAGGGGCTGAAAGCCGCCGCCCGCAATGTAGGCGAAATCGGCGCGCCCGTCATCATGCTGGCCGACAAAATCTTGCGCCTATTGGGATAACGTAGGGCGGGATGACATCCCGCCCTACGTTTTGGAGTGCGGTGCCTTGGCTCCCCTCTCCCAGAGGGAGAGGGGCCGGGGGTGAGGGCGTAAAACGTGTCGCCGCACCAAACATGGGCGAAGCACGCTTTGCCCCTACGCGAGGCAGGACAGGCGTCCCGCCCTACAATTCCCTCCGCGTAGGGGCGCACGGCAGTGCGCCCGTTTTTTGGCGTGCGACGCTCCAGCGCCGCTTTTGGGGCAGGGCGAAGCACGCTTCGCCCCTACGCGAGGCGGGACAGGCATCCCCCTACGACTTCCTCCGCGTAGGGGCGCACGGCGGTGCGCCCGTTTTTTTGGCAGGGCGAAGCACGCTTCGCCCCTACAGGGGCGGGACAGGCATCCCGCCCTACATACCACAAGCCCCTCTTTGCGTCTTTGCCATTCTTTGCGTTCTTTGCGTTACTCTCTGCGCCCCTACGCCAACGCCCCCAGCCCGCCATAAGCGCGCGCCCGCTCGGCTTTGAACTGCCGGGTGTAAAGCCGGTAGTAGTGCCCCCGCAAGCGCAGCAGTTCGGCGTGGGTGCCCATTTCCACAATTTGCCCATCCTTCAGCACCACGATGCGGTCGGCGCGGCGGATAGTGCTCAGCCGATGGGCAATGATGAAACTCGTGCGGCCTTCCAGCAGGGCTTCCATGCCCCGCTGAATGAGCGCCTCGGTGAGGGTGTCAACGCTGGAGGTGGCCTCGTCCATCACGAAAATTTCGGGCTGCGCCAGCACCGCCCGCGCCAGGCTGATGAGTTGCTTTTGGCCGGTGGAAAGCAAGATGCCGCCTTCCCCCACTTCGGTGTCGTAGCCGCGCTCCAGCCGCATGATGAACTCGTGCGCGCCGGCGACGCGGGCGGCTTCTTCCACTTCTTCGTCGCTGGCCTCCAAACGCCCGTAGCGGATGTTTTCGCGAATCGTGCCGCTGAACAGGTGCGGCGTCTGGAGTACGATGCCAAGGCGGCGGTGCAGGCTTTCCAGCGTGTATTCGCGGTAATCCCGCCCGTTGATGCGGATGACGCCTTCCCGCGGCTCATAGAAGCGGCATAACAGGTTGACCAGGGTGGTCTTGCCGCCGCCCGTAGGGCCGACGATGGCGATGGTTTCGCCCGCGTGGACCGTGAGTGAAAAATCGCGGATGACCGGCTTGCGCGGCTCATACCAGAACGAAACGTGGTCAAACTCAATCGTGCCGAGCAGGGTTTCGGCGGGGAAGGCATCGGGGCGGTCTTGGATTTCAGGCTCGGTATCCAGCAAAGTGAAGATGCGCTCGCCGGCCGCGATGGCGCGTTGCAGTTCGGAAAAGACGCGCGCCAGATCTTGCACCGGCCACAGCATCATGGTGACATAGGCCACAAAAGCCTGAATGCCGCCCACGGTGAGCGCCCCACCCACGGCTTGCAGGCCGCCGTACCACACAATGACGGCCAGCACCAATGCGGCCACAAATTGCACCGCCGGCAGAAAAAGCGCCGACAGCCACGCCGCCCGATACGACGCCTCGTACATTCCACGCGTCAGCCCCTGAAATTCGTCCAGATTTTGGTCTTCGCGGTTCAGCGCTTTGACCACGTGAACGCCCATGATGGTTTCGTTGTAAGCGCCGGTGATTTGGGCGTTCATGCGGCGGGCGCGGCGGAATTCGGCCAAAATGCGTTTGCGAAATTCAACCGCTGCATACACCAGCACCGGCACCATGGCAAACACAATGAGCGCCAATTTCCAGTTGATGATGAGCATGTAAATGGTGGCAGTGGCAATGTTGAAAATCGCCCAGACGGTATCTACAAAACCCCAGGTGATCAGGTCGGCCACTTTTTGGGAATCGGAGGTGACGCGGGCAATCAGCCTTCCCACCGACTGGCGGACGTAGTAGGAAAGGGAAAGTTCCTGCAAGTGGTTGAAGGTGAGGCGGCGCAGGTCGTAGTTGATGCGCTCGGCGAGGGTGTCGGCGAGGTAGATGAAGAAGAAAACCGCCACCGCCTGCCCCAACTGCACGATGCCATACAGCAGCGCCAGACGATAGAGCGCGTGGACATCATGCCGTACGATGCCCTGGTCAATGATGCCCTTGTTCAGGTAGGTGAAATAGGAATCCATCCACGCGGTGATGCCGATGGCGACCAAAAAACCCAGGGTGCGCAGCCAGTAAGGGCGCAACAGCCCTAAAATGCGCCCCACCACGGGCATGGTGATTTGCGAGGTGTATTCTTCCTCTTCAAATGTGGTTTCGGTCATGAGAAGTGCTCCGGTGGTTCAGTGTCAGGTGTTTCAGTGAACGGTGTTCAGTGAACGGTGCGCTGTGTGTGGCGTCCTGACGACGCAACGGCCTGACGCCGCTACAACGCGCTCTCAATTTCCTTCTCCAGATCCTCCTCAATCCTGGTCTGGATTTCAAAAATCTGCCGATACATGCCTTCCTGCGCCATAAGTTCGGCATGGGTGCCCTGCTGCACCACACGGCCTTTGTCCATCACCAGGATCAGGTCGGCGTGCATCACCGACTGGACACGGTGGGCGATGATGAAGGTGGTGCGGCCTTCCATCAGGCGGGCGAGGGCAGCACGGATGGCGGCTTCGGTTTCGGTATCTACGCTGGCAGTGGCTTCGTCCAAAATCAGGATGCGGGGGGCTTTGAGCAGGGCGCGGGCAATGGCGACGCGCTGCTTCTGCCCGCCGGAAAGCATCACGCCCCGTTCGCCGACCATCGTGTCGTAGCCATCAGGGAAGGCCATAATGTCGTCATGGATGGCCGCGGCTTTGGCGGCTTCCACGATTTCCGCGCGCGAGACTTCCCGCCCCGCGCCGTAGGCAATGTTTTCCCAAATCGTGCGGCTGAACAGGAACGGCTCCTGTTCCACAATGCCGATTTGGCGGCGCAGCCACGCCCGCGGGTAACGCTTCAGTGCCACGCCGTCCAGCAAAATGCGCCCCTCGGTGTAGTCGTGAAAGCGGGGAAGCAGGTTGACGAGGGTGGTTTTGCCCGAACCGGTGGAACCGAGCAAGGCCACCACCTGCCCCGGCTCGCAGCGGAAGGTGATGTCTTCCAGCGCGGGCACCGTGTCGTCTTCGTAGGTGAAGCCGACATGGTCGTAGACGATTTCGCCGCGCGGCGGCTCGTCGGGGATGAAATCGCCCTCGTCCAGCGGCTCGGGCGCTTCCTTCAGAATGTCCACCAGCCGCCCGTAGGAAACCATGCCGGTGGAACCCTGCACGATCATCCGCCCCAGGCCGCGAATGGGCATGATGAGCCAGCTCAGCAGGCCGGTATAGGCCACGAACGTGCCTACGGTGATCTGGCCGTGGATGGCGAGCAGTGCGGCGTAGATCAGACCGCCCAAAATCTGTGCGCCGATCAAAAGGTCGGAAGCCGGCCAAAACAGGCTGTGCATGAAGGTCAACCGTGTGCCGAGAATGTATTTGCGCCGGTTTTCGCGTTCAAACTTCTGCTTTTCGTAGTCCTGTCGGGCGAAAGCCTTGACCACACGCACGCCGCTCAGGTTTTCCTGCAAGGCAGTCGTCAGGCGCGATTCCTGCTTTTGGTATTCCTCATAAACCCGCGACACTTTGCGGAAGAAGAACAGCGAAATCGCGAAGATCAACGGCACCACCACCACCGAAGCCCACGCCAGGCGGGTGTAAAGGTGGGCAATGGCGAGAAAGT
>Ga0256829_1002391_pt1 | contig 14026 bp, 13 predicted proteins | sample 131447metaG_FD_185979 | JGI IMG/M metagenome (GOLD analysis project Ga0256829, IMG submission 185979) | Hydrothermal vent microbial communities from Lau Basin, Pacific Ocean - 131-447 | ecosystem: Environmental > Aquatic > Marine > Hydrothermal vents | place: Pacific Ocean: Lau Basin | collected...
CATGGCTAATCTGTAATGCCAGGAAGTGCCTTGCCACACTCGCTTCAATATCGCGACGCACCTGAATGGCGCCAGCCTGTACGGCCAACATGCCTTCGCGGGCAACATGGCGTTGATAAGGTAAGCGTCGTAAAGGCAATGCCTGCGCGACGGTGAGCTGATCGATCGTGTAACCGCTCTGGGCACTGATCTGGCGGATGTTGTTCTCCACCCGGATGCTTACCGTGGGATTGGGCCACTCCCCGGCCTTATCGACATTACCCTGTTGGGAGCGTATGGCGGCTCTGGCTATTTTCACTTCAGGAGCAATGGAAAGGGCGCGTCTGATACTACGCTGTAATGTCCACATATCCGAAGTTGCAGGCGCTGCAATAAGAAGTACAGGAAAGCAATATAGCGTCATGCTGGCGAATACTACCTGCCGGATGATCTTTATACGTCGGCTTTTCATGTACCGTTCCTTTTTCATCATGGCCCCCATGGACAGTTTTTTGCGGCTTCATTATTCATCATATATGGCATAGATGGCGCCTTGTATCTTGAAAAGGGAGACGAAATATACCATGCCAGAATATATGAACATTGACCGGACAGACAAAGATTTAACGGTGCTGAAACATAACGCCCATGCCTCAAAAGAAAAGCACGAGTATGCGCCTTGATATGCCGCAGCTGCCGACCCGATCATTCACAGGAAGGGGGGTTCATGGTGATAGCGCCTGCATGCCAACCAATAGGGACCAGAACTGCTCTATCGCCATCTGCAGCGAAGGGTTTTTGACAGCAGACTCTATGGCTCGATACTTGTGACGTGATGCTTCTGCAATCCTTTGGGTACATACCAGTGTTCGCTGTTATAAGCGATGCCAGCAGGCGCCGGTTTGATGCCGTGCACGCGTTTGCTCATCACCGGCAGTGAATAGGGCGCGAACAGGAAAACCATCGGTACATCGTGCCAGATTTCCTTCTGCATGATATCGTAATATTGTTTCCGTTTTACCCTGTCGAACGTCCGCCTGGCCGCATCCAGCGCGGCATCCACCTTGACATTACTATAGGAGAGGAAGTTGAATTGACGAGGGCCTGTCTGCGATGAGTGCCAGATGGTATACTGATCGGGATCGGGGGATAGCGACCAGCCGAGGATGACGGCGTCGAATTGACGCGTATTGATAAAATGATCGATGAAGGCCGACCATTCGACCAGACGTACGTTGACCGCAATACCGATCTTCTTCAGCCGTTGCTGTATGATGATGGCGGCATCCGCCCGCTGTTTATTGCCGTTATTGGTCAGTATGGTGAAGCTAAACGGCTTGCCATCTTTATCGAGTATGCCATCGCCATCGGAATCATGCCAGCCTGCTTCAGCCAGCAGTTGACGGGCCCTGGCAGGATCATACGGGCGCGGTTGAAGCTTCCTGTTGACCCAATAAGTACCGGGCTTGTAGGGACTGACAATGGTTTTACCCAGTCCCAGTAGTACCCCGTCCAGTATCTCCTGCCGATCGATGGCATAGGCGATAGCTTCGCGCACGCGCTGATCGTTAAATGGTTTGCGCTTTAGATTAAAACCCAGATAGGTATAGGAAAAACCCAGATATTTGTAGCGATTATAGTTATCTCGCAGCGAGGCCCGTTGCATAAAAAGGCGCTGGTATTGAAGCGGGGTGAGATCGACAGAGTCGATTTTGCCGGCCGAGAGTTCGAGAAACTGGGTGGCGTGGTCGGGGATAATGCGGGTCAATCTTTCCGTGATCCATACCGGTCCGTCAAAATAGTGTGGATTGGCGCGCATCAGGATGGACTGCTGCGGTTGCCAGTCGGCCAACTGGTAGGGGCCGATCGTGGCCTTTGGATGACGTGAGAGTCCGGTGCGCATGATATTTACGCCGGCAAAGATATGTTCGGGCAGAATGGCCAGCGACGACCACGATGACAGGGCAGGGGAGAATGGTTCTTTATAGTGAACGACAAAGGTCAGTTTGTCCGGCGTCTCGAAGTCGGTTGCCAGCGCATAATCCGACTTGTAGGGGCTCTCGGTATGTTTATCCTGAATCAGCTTCAGCGTGAAGCTGCAGTCGGCAGAGGTGAATGGCCGCCCGTCAGTCCATTTCAGGCCGGGGCGCAAATGAAAGGTGATAGTTTTATTGTCTTTGGCTATATCCCATGATTTGGCCAGCTGGCCTGTCAGATTCAGATTCTTGTCGTATTTTAGCAGAGCCAGGTAAAGCTGACCGGCAATCGCCTGACTGGATGCGTCGCCGGCGATCATGGGAATAAGATTACTGGCATCGCCGATACTGGCATCGACCAGTCTGTCACCGCGGGCCGGGATGTCGGCAACCACGCTTGCGCTGGCGGCGTCAGAGGTGGTTAACTGATCACCCTGTGAGCATCCGGCAAGCCAGACCAGTAACAGAGCTGCGGGAATAATGAAGAAGTGTTTCAGCTTGGACGCATGCGGGCTGGCACCCATAGCATATCTCCGGCCTTGATAATGCTTTTTCGCGATAGACGGTTGCGGCGGGCGATCATATCCGGTGTGGTGCCGAAACGTTGGGCAATGCGCCATAGAGAGTCGCCGGAGCGCACCATGTAACGAATACGACGCTTGGAGAGCAGGGGGTTGCTGCGGGTGCTCTCATTGACCATATTGCCAAGCGGCACTTTCAGTTGTTGGCCGGGGTGAAGCGTTTTACTGACACCCTGGTTCATATCTTTGAGTATAGCCACGCTGATATGATGGTTGTGGGCGATATGCCACAACGAATCGCCCTTTTGGATGGTTTGTTTTATATACAGCGGCCCTGCCTGTTGCATCTTCTTTATCACCCGCTGATAGTGTGATTCGGGTACATGAATGGTAATCGTTTTTCTCAGATACTGAGCCTGATTCAGACGCGGATTAAAATGAAATATATCGTTTTCACTCAGGCCGCTCAGCCTGGCCAGACGGTGGATATCCACCGGGACGCATAATTCCAGCGATCGGGTTTTTACCGGTTGCGGGAAAATGAATTTATTTTCCTGCGTCAACGCAGCCAGGCCGATGATATGTTGAACATAAAGCAGGGTCCCGGGAGGGATGGGCATGGCCTGGATGCCGTCCGCGGCTGTCCAGGGTTGTTTGCTCAGCCTTTTGTCTATGGCATTAGGACCAAGGTTGTAGGCTGCAAAAGCCAGCGGCCAACTGTTGAAATGTTGATGCAGTTGTAGCAGATATGTTACAGCGGCTTTGGTTGATGCATTAATGGATCGTCTGCCATTGATTTTTTTATTTGAACGGACCCCGAGCCCACGCGCGGTGCGTGGCATCAGTTGCCATAGTCCAAGCGCACCTGAATGGGATATTGCGTAAGGGTTATAGGTTGATTCGACGGCCGGGATGACCTGTAACGATAAAGGGGCATTCAGCCGTGTCAGTGTATCGAGCATGCGCCCGCGAACAAAACGTGAACGTTCGCTGATAGTTTTCCACTTGCGCTGGTAATTTTGTCTGGCCAGAAATCGAGCTCTACTAATATCCTCGGTGCTTAATCCGGCAAGAACGGGGTCGGTTTGTGGGCTTGGCGCAAGCAGGTCAGTCGACATGTGTCGCGTGTTTTCCAGCGCGGCTACAGTTGAACCATTCTGATTATCCCGTGATTGCGTTGTAGCATCTGACGCATGCGGTCTCTCTATGCTTGCCTGTCCGGGGACATGCGCACAGGCAGACAGCAGCAGTACGGAAATAGCCGCGATACAGGTGGATGCCGCGCGCGCTGCGTATCCTGATGGCTTTTTATAGTATTTCAGGAGCCGCCATCCAGCGGCGCAATCAAACCCAGGATATAGGTGGCCATCATAACTCTTAAACGAACGATTTCATCCTGCGTATTCACAGCCTGTGAGATATAGTTCTGCATGCGTAATGAGCCGTTGTGCTGATATTGCATATGCATTTTCATATAGACGGAATTATCCTGAAAACCATATCGATGCATCGGGTAGAGTCGGACAATCAGTGGCGGCAGTCGCATAATGAAACTCAGTAGCAGGGCACGGGTTTCCGCACCCAACACGTAATTGGCCAGCGCTGACGAGACGGCTTGTGGCGCAAAAACACGCCTGCCGGTTAAAGGATCCATATCCGGGCCGGTGATAACATTAACCAGATCAGCCTCGAAAATTTCGCGCAACTTTTGTGTTGCATCCCCGGGAGAGCATTCAAAGCCCGCCCGGTCATAATAGATACTTTTGGTTACAGAACCCTTCGTATAATCCAACCGTGCCGGTTTCTGGTTGATGATCATGCGGCGCAGATAAACAAGAGACTTCATCGTCTGCCCTCCCTCACCCATTTATGAAGGAGAATATACAGATTAACGCCGAACTGGCAACATTGGCCCGCTTCTCCCTTCCCGGTTGATTGAAACAGGGGATATGAGGGCAGGAGGCGGTTCTCAGTCCGCCGGCAAGCTTAAGCACGGCAGCAGCCAGTCTTTCACCATTGGCGGCACAGGCTACCGGCAGGCCGTCCACGCTGCATAACAGGGCTGCATTCAGATTGGCCTCTCTGGTTACGAGACGTTCCAACTCTTCCCGGTATTTTCTATCATAAAGTGAAATATTCTATTTCCCCGTAAAGCCATTGAAAGACGGTCAAAATTTACGTTTGTTCCGGTTTTCTGTCAATAAAAGCGGCGATAAAGTGCTAACCCTAGTTGTTCATCAATCGTTGTGTTGATAGTCCCTGGTTATTGACTTTTCGACGTCTTGTGTTCAAAACCAAAGCGTTTAATGCTGATGGCTCGCATGGCGTCATCGTAGACGACTACAACCCTGCGTTTAACCATATCGCCGCTTTTTTTATCTTTAAATTGCTCGTAATAAACGGCACTGTTCGGATGCAACACATCCTTGAGCACCGAGTAGCCCAGTGCCTCTTCAATATGAAATTGGGTGTCGCCCTTTCGAACCATGGCGACTTTGTTGGTGTGTAATCTATTGCCCTGATGGATGGGTACGCCAGTACAGGCTGTCAGCAGCAAGGTGATAATGATGATGGTGAGGTGGCGCATCAGAGGGTCTCCAGGGGGCCGCGACAACCTTTTTCCAGCAGGTCGATGTATTCTTTCATGCCGCGCTCAAGCGACCATTGCGGTTGCCAGCCAAGCAACGCCTTGCTGTCGCCCAGATCAGCTTCAGTGTGGTTTTGATAGAATGCGTGCGGGTTATCCATATATTCCACCTCTGCTTTTATGCCGATGGCGTCTGCGGCGATGTTCACAATGTCATTGAAAGTCCTTGCCTGACCGGAGCCTACATTGCATACGCCGGAACGCGGCGCATCCAGGGCTGCCATGTTGGCGCTGATAACGTCACGTATGTAAACGAAGTCACGCATCTGTTCACCATATTTAAACAGGCGCGGTCGGTGGCCTGATTTTATCTGTTCGTATAACTGCAGGATCATGGATGCAGTTTTATTGCCATCTGTTTCGTTCTTGTGCGTTTCACCCGCTCCAAAGACGTTAAAATATCGCAGCCCGATCAACGGGGCCGGGTGACGTCCATGCCAGCGATAAGCGATGCGATCCATAGCCAGTTTGGAAAATCCGTAGATATTTTCCGGCTCTTCACCCGTGCCAACTTTGTTGGGGGCGGGGGAGTTTCCATAGACGCCGGCCGATGAAGCATACGTTACGCGCGTGCCGGATATGCTGCTGGCCTCCAGCAGGAGAGTAAAAGCATTGGTATTGACTTCGATCATCCGACGCTGATCCATAACCGTTGTATCTGTGATGGCAGCCTCATGGTAAATGGCAGAAAAGGCGCCATCAGCGATTTCATCCAGCAAGGCCGGGTCATCGCAAGCGCAGGCGCGCACTTCACAGTCGACGCGTACCAGATTTCGCCAGTCGCCGGAGGAAAAATCATCAACGACCAATACATCGGTCGCCGGTCGTTTGCTCAATGCAGCGGCAATATTAGCGCCGATATAACCGGCTCCGCCGGTTACAAGGATTTTTTCACGCATAGTAACCTATCCATCATTCAGTTTTTGTCGGTCCGTTCCGCGCCGCTTGTCCGCTTCGGCTTTTTTCCACTGTCGTTGCAGTGCACTTATAGCCTGAACGGTAGCATTATTGCATAACCGGTATCCCAATTTTCTGTTGACCTGATCGGTGATGACATCGGCCGATACATTGAGCATATCGCGCTCGCTTAATCCTGCCTGAGCAAGGATGCGCGCAATCCAGGAGCCGAGCCCTTCCAACTGGTGGATGCGGACGATACGGATGAGTTCATCACAGCGCGCAGGACTGACCTGATTGCCTGTGGCAGCAGACAGTTCAGCCGCATTGCTATCGGCAAAGGAAGCGAGCGGACGGCACAGCAGCTTGAAAATGACCCACTCGCTTTCAGCAAGAAAATCCCTGTCTTGGTGTAACGGGAATGCGCCGGGCAGCGTCTGGACTGTACTCATTCGCTGTAAGCGGTCGGGCCGGCAATAAATGCGCCTTTCATAGCCCATTTGGTGATTTTGGCCATGGTTCGATTGGCCTGCGTCAGGTTGGCTCTGCGTAGTCTGGCGCCGCTCAGATCTGAATTGTACAGGTTTGCCAAACTCAGGTCGGCGCCGCGAAAATCGCTCTTTTGCATATTGCAGTCGGACAAATTGCTGGAGCGCAGTTTGGCGCCGCGAAAGTTGCAGGCGGAAAGGTCACAGCCGGAAAGATCTGCGCCACTCAGATCCCGACCGGAAAAGTCGAGGCTGGAGAGGTTTTCTCCATGCATAGCCTTCGCTTCCTGCAGGTTCTTTAGTACCATCTCTACGTCCATATTCCCTCCAAAGTACCGCATGCGAGCATGCATCATGGCAAAAGGCTACGTACGCGCTGCTTTGGCGCAAGTGATAAACCCGTTTAAAGTAATTGTGTTCAGTCAAGCAGAAGCTCAAAGGCGCACATATAAGCCTCGATCCGTTTTATTCAATCTTGCTGTGACTGATTGAAATGACTGAAATCAGCGACGGAAGCGGGTGTGGCAGCGGATAAAATAATCATGGTTTTCTCCTGTTAAGAGGAGCCTGTATGACATCATGCCTAAGGTCCTGGTTGTTGCGGAGGAGTCCATGTACCACCGGGTCAAAAACAATCTATCGCCGAATCATGAGGCGACTTTAGCATGTGTGTAACTTGGCACAAAGGTTGCTTCGGTTTTTCAAACTTCAAACGGACCCTTGCAAAGGGTAAAACAAAGAGGATGCTGACATACTCATGGGTATATGTCGATTCAGGGAGAGTGGGTAAACAGTGCACAATACAAGACCAGCCCCAATGCCGAATGCTTGATCCTGAGAATTGGGATGATTTTCGCGATCAGGGTCACCGCATGCTTGATGATATGGTGGATTCTCTGCAGAACATTCGCCAGCGACCAGTCTGGAAGCATGCCGGTGCAGACGTTAGACAGCGTTTTTACACACCGATGCCATCCAATGGCGCTGAGCTTGATGTGCTGCACCATGAATTTATGCAGTATATTCTGCCTTATGCCGTGGGCAACACTCACCCGGGCTTTATGGGCTGGGTGCATGGCGGCGGCACGCCGGTAGGCATGCTGGCGGAGATGCTGGCTGCGGGCCTGAATGCCAACCTTGGCGGTCGCAATCAGATTCCTCTGGAGGTAGAGCGTCAGGTCATTGCATGGATGCGCGTGTTGCTCGGCTTTCCTGAAACAGCTGACGGCGTGCTGACGACAGGCACATCTGCGGCTACATTGATTGCGCTGATTACCGCCCGCAATATCGCGTGGAATGATCGCAACGTATCCGACTGTGGCTTGATGCATAATTCGCTGAAGCTGGCAGCCTATGCCTCACAGGAAGCACATGGTTGCGTGGGTCGAGCTCTGTCCATGGTCGGTTTGGGCGACAAAATACTGCGTCGTATTCCCTGTGATGATCATCATCAGATTGACCTGATAGCGCTGCAAAAGAAGATCGATGCAGATCGTGCCGCCGGCTGTACGCCGTGGTTGATCGTGGGCAATGCTGGTACTGTCAATACCGGTGCTATTGATGATCTTGATTCACTGGCCGGTATTGCCCGCACCTCCGGCATGTGGTTTCATGTGGATGGTGCTTTTGGCGCATTGGCGATGCTGGCGCCCACTATTGCGCCACGCTTGCATGGCATAGAGCGGGCTGACTCGCTGGCTATGGATTTTCACAAATGGGGACAGGTGCCATACGACGCCGGTATGGTGCTGATGCGTGATGGCGATGCGCACCGACAGAATTTTACCGCTGCTGATGCCTATCTGCGGCGGGAGCAGGAGGGACTGGCGGCTGATTCTCCCTGGCCATGTGATTACGGGATTGATTTGTCGCGCGGATTCCGTGCCCTGAAAGTATGGTTTACCTTCAAGTCCTTCGGCAGCGACAAAATCGGCGCCATGATTTCACACTGCTGTGAATTGGCGCAATCACTGGCGCAGATGGTAGAGGCAACGGCGCAATTAGAATTGATGGCCAGGGTATCATTGAATATCGTCTGCTTTCGTTACTGCGGGGATAAATCACTCTCGCCCGAGCGCTACGATGCTATGAATCGGGCGATCATTCGCCATATTCAGCTGTCCGGCCTCGCCGCGCCATCGCTCACATTTATTAATGGCCGTGCTGTGATTCGCGCCGCCCTGGTAAACCATCGGACAGAACAACAGAATATTGACAGTCTGCTTGCCGCCACACTTGCTGCTGCCCGGGCCTGTCAATCATCAACCACGGGAGCATATGGTGATGCAAGTAAATAAATCGGCCAAGCATCCTCTGATCGGGCTTGCCAGTTTGGCTACGCAAGCCTTCCAAGGCGTTGATTTGGCGCCTGTCTGCGAAGCGCTGATCGAGCGTATTCGGATACAGCCGAAGGATGCTGCGGCGTTGATGGATATGGCCACGATCCAATTTTTGTCCCACCAGCCCGAATCGGCCATGCAACTGCAGGCGAGTGCTATCGGGCTGCAAACACGCTATCAGCTGGCATCCGCGCCGCCTGAGCCGAATGTGCGCATGCTGGCGCTGCTGGGGGCAGGGGGGCTGATGGATAATCTCCCTCTGGAGTTCCTGCTTGAAGGCTCATCGATTGCGATGGATATGCACTATATGCAAGCGGGCGCAGCCATAGCACAGGATCTGGCCGATTATGATCTGGTGTTTGTTGCTGTCGGAGAATCCGATGCGAATACCCCGCTGCAGCAGCAGTTGGCGCAGCAATTACAAGATTGCCCCGTACCGGTATTGAATCGTCCGGCGCTTGTGATGCAGACCACCCGTGAAGATGCTGCGTTGGTGCTGGCTGATGCAGCAGGTGTGGTCATGCCTGTATCGGTGCGTCTGAGCCGGGCGCAGCTGAGGTCTCTTGGCTGTGATGAAGGCGGCATAGCATCAGAGAGCCTGTTTCAATATTTACCCGGGCAGGATTTCCCTGTTATTGTCCGGCCTGTGGAATCGCATGGAGGGCATGGTCTGGCGCGACTGAATCAGCCGGCAGATATTACGGCTTATCTGACAGAGCAGCAGGAAGAGATGTTTTATATGTCCCGTTTTGTGAACTACGCTTCATCCGATGGTCAATTCAGAAAATACCGTGTGGTGTTAATTGAGGGGGAACCTTTTCTATGTCATTTGGCGATCTCATGCCACTGGATCGTTCATTATCTCAATGCCGATATGCTGGGAGATGCTGAGAAGTGCGCTGAAGAGGCGCGCTGTATGGCTGATTTTGATGAAGTCTTCGGTCACAGGCACAGGCAGGCATTCGCAGCTATCTATGCGGCTTTGCCGCTGCAATATCTGATTATTGACTGTGCCGAAACGGATGACGGACAACTACTGGTGTTTGAAGTGGATACCAGCGCCATTGTGCATGCCATGGATCCTGTATCGATATTTCCTTATAAGCAGCCGCAAATGCACAAAATTTTCCGGGCGTTTCAGGCGATGCTGGCGCGCAGCATCAGCGCTTGAGCGCATTTCCCTCCACCGCGCAGCTCCTGGTCAGCGGCAACGATCCTCGCCTGTTCGTAGATGTATCGACCGGCGTCAATCACTATTTATGCAAGCCACAGGCCGACCCTGATCTGCTGAGGCTGGGTTCTTCGACAGCCAGCGCGATATCAGTGGCAGGTTTTGATATCGCCGATCGTCTGCGTAACCGCATGCTTGAAGCCTGTCGTGACAGTGCTCCTGAACTGGTTTATCAAGCCCATGCCGAGCGTATTTGCCATGAACTCCGCAGCTGTCTGCGTTTGCCTGAGCATACTGCGATTACACTGGCTGAATCCGGCACGCATGCGCACAGGCTTGCCGTGCGCCGGGTGCGCGAGATGGACCCGCAACGAGGATTGCGCGTATTGATGGTCGATGCGGCTGAAACAGGCAGCGGCGTGCCCGGGGCGCTTTGTCCGCCGGGCAGCGGGATTGTCTGTGATCAGATTGCTATTCGTGATGCGAATGCTATGCCCCTGCCTGCTGCGCTCATTGATGCGGCTGTATTTGACAGTGCCGAGAGGGCAGTAGGTCGTGGTGAACATGTGTTACTGGTGATGGTCGATCAATCCAAAAGCGGTTGTGTTGCCCCCTCATTATCTTGCGGGCTGTATCTGCGTCGGCGTTTTCCCGGTCAGGTTCACCTGTTGCTCGACGCCTGTCAGCTTCGTTTGGCCGGGACAACACTGAATAACTATCTGAAGCATGGTTTGATGGTAGCAGTCACGGGATCCAAGTTTCTTGCCGGGCCCAGCTTTTCAGCCGCATTATTGCTGCCGGATAGCGGGTCAGCGGCCATAAGGGCGGACATGCCCGCCCCCGGCCTGCTGCTGCGTTGGCAGGTGGCGTTAGCGCCATTGCAAGCACTATATATACTGGATAATTTTCAAATCAGTCAATGCCTGAAGTTGTTTGCCGATACAATTATGCAACGTCTGGCATCTGATGACGTATTTGCACCACTGCCTGCGCCGCCCATTATCAGAAGCATGCAGAATAAAGACGCAGTATGGGATCATATTCCCACTATCTTCCCTTTCAGGTTGCGTTTGCACCCACTTGCGGCATCGCCGGCGTATGCCAGTCATGCAGATACATTGACGATATATCAGCAGTTACAGCAGGGCGGGATGCCCCGTACGCAATTGGGACGTCCGCTTCAGGTTGGACACGATGCCAGCGGTACTCCGATCGGCGCCCTGCGCCTTTGCATCAGTGCGCCCATGATTATTGATGCCATCAAATCTCATCAACAACGCACAAGCCTGGATCAGGTTATGCGTGCGCTTGATCGTGTATCTGCGGGGGCGAGGACCAACCATTGGAGATAACCGCACATGGATGTCAGGAGGGGATAGCGTATAAGGGCCGCGGAAAAATAAATCACTCACACTGCTGGTGTAATCGCATCTTTTTTCTAAAGTTCGGATTTTTCTCTCCGATACACTTAACCACGAGGGTTGAGGAACAGCCTTCAAGGGGAAAATCCCCGCCGTGGCAAGGCATGATGTCGTTCACGTCATTAAAAAACTAAGGAGAGAATACAATGCTTTCAGTCCAAACAAATATGGCGGCCGTTACCGCACTTAAAAACCTCAATACCAACAGCGCCGCTATGAACCAGTCGTTGAATCGTCTGTCATCCGGCTTCCGCATCAACAGTGCGGCGGATGATGCATCCGGTTTTGCCATTTCTTCCAATCTGAGCGCGCAAAACTCACGTTTACAGGCAGCCAGTCAGAATGCCACGCAGGCCACTGCGATGGTGAAGATGGCGGATGCAGGCGTGAATCAAATCCAGAACATGGTCGTCCGTATTCAGACGCTGGCTACTCAGGCTGCATCAGCCAACAATGCCGGCGAACTGGGTAAACTGAATGCCGAACGCATCAAACTGGAATCCGAGATTAACAAAATTGCCAATTCTACTAACTACAATGGCGTGAACCTGTTGAATGGACTTGATGCGGCATCGGCTATCGCTGTTGGCACTGGCACGTATGCAGCAGGTACAAATACCGGTGTCACTGCCATGAATCTGGTGAGTAATGCCAGTGGCGTTAACGATACATACACAGTGACGATGGCTACCGATGGTTTAACGGCAACGGTTACGGATTCTTCCGGCGCAACTCAGGGCACTAAGACGTTGACGGCAGCCACAGCTGGCACGGCTACGGCGAACCAAATCACCCTGGCGAATGGCTCGGTGCTCGGTATCACGGTCGGTACTGCGGATACAACGGCAGGACATACTGCCGGTGGTACGTATACGGTGACGGGTGCCGGGCATAGCGCTTATACCGCTGCTCTGGATTTTCAGGTTGGCGCTGATAACAATGTCAACAATCAGGTTGCAGTGGATCTGACCAATGCTTATACCACCACAAAGCTGGGGCTCGGTACAGGCGATCTGCTCACACAATCTGCTGCGCAGACCTATATGAAGACATCCAAGGATGCGCTGAACACGCTGATCACGCAGCGTGCTGATTTGGGCGCTACCCAGAATCAGTTGGGTTTTGTGCAGGCGAATCTGGCAACCAGTATTGAGCAAACGACCGCATCCGTATCCGCAATCAAGGATGCTAATATGGCATCTGAAATGGCTAATTTCACCAAGAATAAGATTCTGGTACAGGCTGGCACATCCATGCTGGCTCAGGCCAATCAGGTTTCACAGAATGTTTTGACACTATTCAGGTAAGAGGCAGGCTAACCCTCTCCCGTTATGAAAGGGAGAGGGTTGGCTGACCTGGGTAAAGGAGGTAAGTATCATGACTGCGATTAATGCTATGCCACCCAGCAGTCCTGTTATTGCTTTGCCGGGCGCGGGCGTTACCGCGTCTCCCAGATCGGGAGGAGCGCAAATATCCGCCCACGTAACGGCAACGCAGCAAGTGCAGAAAACATCAGGCAGTCAGCCATCACTGCAAGATGTGCAGCAAGCGGTCAAACAGGCTAACCTGTCTCTGCATGGATCGAATGAAGCTGTCACGTTCGGGTACGAACAAAAGCTGGGAGAACTGGTTGTACAGGTGTCCGATAAGGCTACCGGACAACTTATTCAGCAGCTTCCATCCAAGGATTTTATCCAGTTCCAGCTGCATATGAGAAAGATGATAGGATTATTGCTGGATAAAAAGGCCTGATCCATGGCGACGACAAATTCAATAGCAACCACATCAGTTGCAACAACGGGCCAAAACACAACAGCAAGTTCAATAGCAGGTCTCATATCCGGCCAGGTGGCCGGATTTAATGTCACGGCAGCTGTTGACGGGTTGCTCGGCGTGCAAAAGTTCGAGATCAGTCAACTGAAAAATCAGCAGGCAGCACTCACTGCCCGGCAGAATGCGTTGACTGCAATCAATACTGCAGCCAGTAGTCTGCGCAATACGGCTATCGGTATGGAGGACAGCGCGAAGTTTTTTGGTTATACGGCCAGCTTGTCCAGTAGCTCATCAACCGTGGCTGCATCCAACCTGCTGGATGTCAGCGGCACCAACAATGTGTCGGCGGGGCAGCATAGCATTGTCGTGTCTCAAATCGCCCAGGCACAGCGTCTTTCCTCATCTGTGGCGGTCAAAAACAGCGCCGGTATTGCTGCCACCAGCGCGTCTGCCGTACTGAATATCAGTGGCAGCTTTCAGATTGCCGGCCAGACGGTATCGGTAAATACATCTAATTCCCTGAATGATATCGCCGCCAGTATTAACCAGTTGGATACAGGCGCATCAGCAACTGGCGTGAGCGCATCGGTGATGCAGGTCGGGAGCAATAATTTTCGACTGATTCTGGCATCCGATCAAACAGGCGCAACCGGTTTTACCATTGCCGGTGCAGATTTGAATGCTACCGGCGCGCTGGCAGGGCTGCAGCTTGGCGCAAGCGGGCAGGCGAACGCCTACCAGATGCTGATGGCTCCTCAGGATGCGAATATTTCTATTGACGGCCTGAGCATCTCACGCAGCAGCAATACGATTA
>Ga0256829_1002392_pt1 | contig 14015 bp, 14 predicted proteins | sample 131447metaG_FD_185979 | JGI IMG/M metagenome (GOLD analysis project Ga0256829, IMG submission 185979) | Hydrothermal vent microbial communities from Lau Basin, Pacific Ocean - 131-447 | ecosystem: Environmental > Aquatic > Marine > Hydrothermal vents | place: Pacific Ocean: Lau Basin | collected...
AATTCAACGATCGCGCACCAGTCATCAGATTGGCGGGCCGACAAAAAGCCAATTGTGTTTAACATAGTCCTATAGCGTAACACGCACTAGAACCTTGTTAAATAGCAAGTAATTACCCACCTACTGCATTTGCCCCTGATCGGGATCCTGGTTTTGAGTACGGCGTTTGCGCTTGAGACGCCTGGCTTCTCGGCGCTGTTTGGCCTTCATGTATTTCCTGAAGTCACCGAGTTTAGCGTGAATTTTTTTCGCATTGGTTCCCTGCGGAACGAGTTCACTGAACTTGGCATAATGGTCGCCGCGATAAACGCGAATGCCATTGCCAGTGACGCGGAGCTCGAGGCGTTTGCGGCCTAAACGTGTATCGAGGTCAGCCCAATCAACACTTTTGCGCATGGGCTCGTCCACGCGATCGCGGAGCTTTTGAACTTCGGTTTTAGACAAGTGTAAGCCGGGGTTCGGTTTTTGGCCGTCTAGATAATTGATGCGGGCGATAGCTGCCTGTTTGTCTTCTTGGCTGAGTGACGGGTCATTCAGTTTGATTTGGCTATCGAGGCGCGTCACAATTTCATGCTCGGCCAGCGTGTACCCGCGCGTTTGACCATATTTCTGCGTGCGCACCCAGTCGTGCTTTTGCTCGAGCTGCTGGCACTTATCGCGAATGCGGTAATGATCATTCTCACCGCGCCAGGCCGTGCCCTTGACCGGGTGAACTCTGTTCACGGCTAAATGCAAATGAGGGTGATCGGTGTCAGTGTGTTGCTTGCCATAAACCTGATACTCGCTGAGCCCCAAATGCTCGATCATCTCGCGGGCGGATTCGGCCATTTGCTCATCAGTCGGTGTGTCATCTTCATGCCATGCCAGGATCAAGTGATAGTAAGGCTTCTCGACGCGAGATGAGAGCTCTGCGGTGGCCTTCATCACTTCGGCAGCAACCTCGTGATCATCTGAAGGCAGATTGTGCGTGAAGACGAATCCTTCACGCTGCACGGGGGCGGTGGCGTAATTCTCACCATTTTCCAGGTAGTTCAGAAGACCAGTGATTTCGGTCGTGCGGGAGCTCGTACCAATCACTTCTTCAAAGCCACCTGTCTTAACACGTCGCGGAGCTCATCGATCGCGGCTTGAAAGCCGCTTGGTTCGACGGTGCGGCCCGTGTTCACATCGCGGGCAATCTGATTGAGGTTGCCGCCGATATTCGCCAGCACGCGAATGAGCTCTGCTCGATCGTCGCCGCTGGTGTCGCGTTGTCTCGGCTCTATGCCCATGATGAGCGATCGCGCATACGGGGCTCTGGTGGCGAGCACGCTGCCCCTTACCCGCTTCATGAGATGAGCATTCTCGGCAGCGGTTAGGGGGATCTCGATAGTATGCGGACGATTATCACGGACATGCTTCTGATAATCGGGATGCGGCAATGCGAGGGGTTTCTCACCCATGATGAGGGCGCGCACGTGAGGGGCGCGTTCTCGATCATGGGTGCCTGGCAATTGAGCCTTCAGAAAGTCATTTTCGAAGTCGCTCAGTTTCAGGCGAAACCGACAAAGCCTTCGGTCTTTGGCGTCTAATCGGGGGCGGCCTGCGGGCATCGATTAGAAGCGCCTCCCCGGCGCAATCGGGGTTCCCACTGAACAAGTGCAAGGTAAGCCATTTGAGGAACGAAGTGACGAATTTGGCGGGTACATTTTGGTATTTATATACCACAATGTAATAACTTGCCTACTCCTTTCCTTTAAAACATCCATAAAATTAGAATATCGGTGAGTCTATCAGATCACACGGCAGGAATGAGGTCGTTCCAGCATACTATGTCAGCCACTAAAATACATGTTCAAACTGCGGAAGCCTTGGCATAAAAGCCATGGTGACCCATCGCCCCAAAGGCGATCGCGCGCAGGCCAAGTGTCGTTGCATACAAGCGACACAGGCACGCCACACCGCGCCAGGCATCCATGTGGATAACGCTGGCACTTCTCAGAATTCAGAGTTTTCAAATGTGGCCATTTGAATACATTTTTTTTCGGGTTGCGTTCAACAAACCGTCCACCGCCTCAAGGCACGCTGCGCTCTTCGGCCTTGACCCGGCTCCCGGTTCGCCGAAGGGGCTGCTAAAGCGAAAATGGATAGATCCATTTCCGCAAGAAATGATTTGTAATAAAATTACACGTATGCGATATAGAGGCTTCTAGAGCTATCTCGAAAAGCGCCTGGGCCACCGACTCGGCCATTCGACTATCGAACAACAAGACGGACAACTGAAGGCTTGGAGGGCTTTTCTGTTTCGTTCGGCGCTACCGCGTCGGCATTGCTGAGGCATGAGCAATTGTTTGTTCGGGCGGGCTCCGCTGATGATTCGGTTTCGTCCAAGGTAACCGCACATAATGAGCCTGAGAGGCAGTAAGAGGGGTCGGTGCTTTCGACGGTAAACCGCCCCTCTTGCTGACTTAATTCGTGACGTTCGAGTCACAAATGACCCCATTTAGGCGAGTAGAAAAATATTTTTTTGTACGTAGAAACTTACAACCAGATGGTTAACGGCAAATCAGCAATTAACGCTTCTTTTACGATCTCAAAAATTCAAATGAATCATACGTTAGAATCGCTCCGAAACGGGACATAAACTACCGCGCTGTTATTGCTCGTAAAAACAATCAATGTTGCAGGAATAACAGTCTATAAATCTAAGTTAATTTCCTTAGGAACTTGCCACATTTTCGACACAATTGGAGCGCTCGCGCCCTACGCGAAGTGGTCTTGCATTGTTGGGATGCAAGTGTTTCCCTGAACTCGAATCGCCTCTGAAGGGCGGTTTGGCGAACAGAGCGGATCTGACCTTGGACAGCTAGAACCGCCCTGCTCGTGATCACTTGAAGTCCTTAAACACGAAAGGTGGAACCTTTTATGCCTCTCCCAAATGATGGCCCGCAAGGGCCGGGGCTGACGCTATGCGCGCCTGCGGGTGATAGCAATACCCCAAACCCAGAAAAAATTGCCGCAGATGTGCTTGAACCAATCCAGGCACGCATTGAAGAAAACGCGAATGCAGCTGGCATTGCGCGCTCGGGCACGGTGCGAAACAGCAAGCTTCGCGCCATTCACCCTGACAAGACTTTAATCCGACAAGCTGAGGTTAACTTACCAAGACCAAGGGCAATTGAAGAGATGATGCTGCATCATCTGAATTCGCTTTTGAACCATCTCAACAATCGGCAAGCCTATGCCGAAATCATGTCGCAGGCGATCATGGTTATGCTCGTCTGGGCGAGCTGTGCGAAGCGTAAAGCACGTGCCCTGAGACAGCTTGAAAACTCTTATCCAACGATTGAGAAAATCGGTGGGGATGAGAGGTGGAGTGCGGGGAAGCGCTTTGCCTTGATGCTCTATATCGTGATGTACCTCGTCATTCACGCGGTGGGGGCATACTTCACTTCGGCCTATATGGTCGACGTGAATCCCAACTTAGACGGCGATTGGAAAACGCCGGTTATGGCCGGGGTCAGCCTTTGGGTGATTTCATCTGGCTTGGCCGCGCCCTTCTTCCTACGCAATTTCCTACAGCCACGAACCAAGAATATTTTAGTCTTGGTCTATCTGTTCATTGGTGTGCCGTGCCTGGCCCTCGGGTTCATGCAGCTTGTCATGGTCAGCGCAGCGCCAAGCTACGACGCAATGAACCCTGATGACTATACCGGCGAAGTCGCTGGCTGGATCGTCATCATGACGAATGCGGGTTTCATCGCCCGAATTGTTGGTGAAGTGATTTTCGGGGCGTTCTTCGCCGTGAAGATCAAAGAGACCAAAGATAGTGCGGGCCATCGCACCATCATCAAAGATCCAGCTTACGAGCAAGCGCAACGTGAAGTGAAGGCAGCCGACCGTGAGTTTACGCGGATCGATGCCAAACGGCGTGCATTGCTCGCAAACTTTAAAACGCTGAACACTTTGGCCGAGAATATTGGCTCTGAAGTGCTGACGGTCATGGGCGTATCAGATCCCGATGAGCGGTCACGTAACGCCCCTAGGCGTTTCATATCTCCCAAATTTCAAGAAGCTGGAGCGAGGCTCGCAAATGTATAGACTATTGATTGTCCTGCTGATGGCCATGACGAGCTTCTCAGCGCACGCAGACGGCATTTGTGCATCAACAGCCAACCGTCATGCCATCATCGCTCTAAACCTATCGTCAGAGGCTGGAAACAGTCGTGCAAACGACATTCTGCAGGCCCTGACGGTGCCAACCGGCAACCCATTCACCTTCACGGTGATGGATGCCACCACTGGCGAAACCATTTTCACTTGCGGGATTGGCGACAAAGCCAAGCACCAGAAAGTGAATTTTCGCGAGAAACTGATCTACCGCCCTGCCTTAGCCGCGAAGAATCGCGCCCGGCAAAACGGCGCAGCGCGTTCGAGTGCGAACATGCTCGATGTCGCAGATTTGGTTTCTATGGCGCTTCGACCTGGTCAGGAAAACATCGCCATCATCGATGCCGCGATGCTGTACCGCGATGATGGCAATCCTGGCATTGATTTTGGCCGGGGGCTGTATCCTTCGGATGGTATCATGGGGCTCAACCGAACTGAAAGTGTGTTCAGCGCGGCCGGAAAAGGCCGGCTTCTTTCAAATACCAAAATTTACCTGGTGAATGATGGCGCTGAAGAATACGCCAATGCCGCCCATAAAGAGGGTGTGACGCGCTTTTGGGTCAACTTCTTCAAAGCCCTAGGCGCTGACGTAAACGCGCTTGGAAGCGATGCAGGCGCGATCGCTCGAGCGGCGTTTGCAGGCACTGAAATGCTACGTGTAGATTTTGAGCCTGCAGATCTCAGCGTTAAACCGATGATGATACAGGCGCGCCCTGCGCATCTGTCTATCTTCGATAAGCAGACGACCATTGGGGGGGCTGCTTGTCTGAGCAATGCCATGCCTGGCGAGTTCGGGCATTTAAAAGTCGTGTTGATTTGGGAGAATGAAGGCACCGATTTGGACTTGCACGTGAGTGCTGGCGGATCAGTGTTAAACCATAGAAACACGGTTTCTCAGCAAGGCACTTTTGAGAAAATCTCCTTGCCGGATCTGCCGCAGGGTTGGCGTGGTTTTGAGCTCGTGAACATGCCGCATGTGCGGCTGGCCGATGTCAAACTTGCTGCCAATATTTATGCGGTCAGGGGTTCAAGCGGGCCTGTCAAAGCAGAACTGCGAGGCACTTATGGCGCCCGTTGCTTCAGCATTCCGCTGGAATTTGAAGCTTCATCTGGCAATCGCGGAGCTGGTGCAAACCGGCGCTCTTTTGACCCCCATTGGGTTGAGGTCGATTTGGAGGGCAAATTGCGATGAGTAAGAAACACGTTTTGCCTGATGAAATCGCCAATGGCGAGGGCTTCGCAAACCACGTGCTGCAGCTCGTAGAGACCGGCACGGGAAGCCTGACCCTCGGCATGCGAAACATCGACCTTTGGGAACAAGTGGGTCAGGCGGTGCGCGAAAGCTACCTGCCTGACTTCGCCGCCAAAGCCGTTCAGGAGTTTAATCAAGAACGGGCGAGCAAAGGCGGCTGGATGAAAGTGCTGACCCCAAGTTTCGCGGGGGTGAGTGCTGGCCTAGCGATCGGTAGCGCGATGGGTGGCGGCGTCAAGAATTGGCGCAACAAGCGCCGGATGGCTGAAGCCATATTCTACCTATTCCACGAGACTAATATTGTCCGTGCGGGCGGAGATCTGAATGCCCGTGAAAAGTCGGTTGCGAAAGCTGCGGCGACTTGGGCTTTGGCGCGTAATGATCAAGAGGGCTATTTGCACCTATTTGATCAGATGTTCATGATTTGCGTCGGTGGAACCCGTGGCGAAATCGTGCCCTGCCCTGAAGCTCACAGCAACATTCGATATGCCGGTCATGCTGAAGCAATGACGAAATTGGTGCTGACCCAATTCTTCAAACGCAATGACGCCGACTATAGCCAATGGCTAGCAGAAGCGCTTGGCCAATATGTCCGGGTCGCGCAGGGCGAAGCTGAAGCCTCGCCGGACGCGCGCCAGATCATTGCTACGGCCTTGAACAAGGGCTCGACCTGGTACACGCGCGAGGATCTCGACGCGGGCATGGGGCCGTATAAGCATTTTGAAGAAGGCACTGACTTGTTCTTGGGCCGGTTAGAAACGGGCGAATTCATCGGCACAAATATGGGCGAAAGCGCGGTGCTGATTGGCATGCCTGGTTCGAAGAAAACCCAAAGCCTGATCTATCCGACCTTGCTCACAGCTACGAAATTCCCAATCGTTTGCTTAGACGTGAAGGGAGAACTTCGAAAAAACACGGCTGGTTTCCATGCTGCGAATGGGCGTCGTGTTTTGACGCTAGATTTCACGGGTGAGGGTGAAACGCACGCCTTCAACGTCTTGGACTTTGTCCGTCGTGATGCTGACCACCTTTGGAGTGAAATGCGCCGCCTGGCCCAGTTCCTGGTGCCAGAAATAGGCGGCGAAAACGCCTTCTTCCGCGACCAGGGCGTGAATGTTTTTGCGACTTGTTTGGGCGGTGCCATGTTGAAATCGATTGAGTCTGGCAAAGCGGTCAGCTGGCCCGATGCGCTCGATATGCTGTTTGCCGATCACATGTCTCAGCAAGACTTTTTTGAAGAGACGTCCCGGGCCGCTGAAGCGTATGGCTCACGGCCCTTAAAGCAGGCTGCCGACAGATATTTCAATATGATCGAAGAAGGCGGAATGACGCTCAAACAGTATCTAGGTTTCGTCAACAACGCGACCGGCCCGCTTGAAGATTTCAGGGGCGGCGTGGTCGATCGAATTGGGGCGTATAGCAGCTTCTTCCCGCAGGATCTGCGTGACCCAAACACGACTTTGTTTCTGTGCGTTCGTGAAGATGAGCTTCTAACCATGGGGGGCTATATCAGAATGATAATAGACTGTTTGCTACGCCACGCACGCCGCGGCGAAACGGAAACGGGCGGCCCTGCCCTGACCTTCATTTTGGATGAGATTGGCAATATTGGCGATCTCACTCAATTTGCGTCACTGATTGCCACAGCGAGGGGCGCAGGAATCCGAGCCCTTTTGTGTTTTCAGGACGCTCAGCAAGCCGAGCAAGCGTGTAAGACGCCAAACATATTGCTGAAGAATCCGCGCATCCGCATGTTCATGAACCCGTCGCTAGAAACGGCAAAAGATGTATCAGCGGAGCTCGGTGAAGTGGAAGATGTGATGACAGGAACGCGCAAGCGCCTGGCTGAAGCCCCGGAATTGATGGGGCCTGACTATCAGGACACGATTGTGACACTGAGCTCCGGTTGCCGGGCTCTGCGCATGGTCAAACATCCGGCTTATGCCGATGAAAGCCTAAAGGAGCGAATGGGATGGCCCTATCAGTGGACGCCTAGCGGCTATGCTGAAGAGGGTTAATCCATGCTGATCACACCGACACGTTTGCGGCCCTTTCTAGGGGCTGCAAATGATGAAAACACCTGATGTTCAGAGCGCTTTTCAAGTTGGATTGGAACACTTGGAGTGTGTAAGAAGTTGGCGGGGATCTTCGCTAATTTCACCAATTCAGGCCAAGGCAAATTGTCGGCATTAAATGGCGATTTGAGTCTGATTAGGAGATGATCAAGCCGGGCAAACACCTCATCGATGCAATCAAGTTTGAGGGTTTCCTGGTCAACATCGCCGGTAAGCCTCGGGGTGACGGTCAGACGAACTGTCCAGTGCGGGTTTCTTTGGCGTGGGTATCCGCCAGGCAGCGCATAAACCTCACCTAATGGATCCCCGAGCTCGTCCATGGCGATGTAATCCCAAATCACGCGAACAGGTACGCGCGCATTGGGATATGGACGCGGTCTCAACAAGTCGAGGTCGTTATAATCAATCAATTTTCAGGTATGTCGTCTTGGTTCATTTGCTTTAAATGATCGAGTTATGAATACAATATACAATTCATCCGTGCAAGGACTATTTTTGGGGACGCAAAGAGTGGCAGCGCTTGGGTATTCGCACTTTTTCGGAGCCAGCTATCGCAGCAATGCGGCCATGTCGGACAACAAATTGTGCCAAGGCCGAAGAGCGCAGCGTGCCTTGGTTCAGTTTGTTGGGTGATATAGTGTTGATGGGATAGATGAGCGAGAAAGTCGGATAATTCATACGTACTTTTTTGGTGAAGCTTGAGCATTTGAGATGCGGATAATCTCGGAGGTATACTCACGAGAAAGCCGTACTTGTCAGTTCCGTTTTCGCATCATCAAACGAGGGTCGACGATTAGTCGACTGGGGTGATATTCGGTTGGTCTTTATTGGGGTTTTCTAAAGGTCGCTCTTTTGGCGGTGCAGCCGTCCGGCCGATGACTTCTGGGTCTATTGGCCCATCCAAAACGCCAGTGTCTCGAATTGCATTTTCCTCGGAATATACATCGTACACCGAAGGTGGGTCTTCCTCATTCTCTAAGGCCTCTTCGACCTTTTGAGATATAACTTCTTCCATCACGGTTGCAGCAACCCATTTTACGCCGTTCCACACCAATTGTCGTGCTGTCTCAAGTTGCTGTGGTGACATGCGCGCTTCGCGTACTTCATATTCGCGCTGTTCAGCAGCAGCTCGCTCTTCAGCTTCTCTTTGCTCTGTGGCTTCTCTTGCGTCTTTGGCATCAATACCGTCGCCTGGCTCTTGAGCCATGGCAGGGGTTACCGCAAAAACTGCGGTAGCGACGGCAAGTGCTGCCAGTGATTTCATAACAGTCATTGTCATATTGAGCCCCTGGTCGGTTTTCGCGTCCGACAGTCATACACTGTGAAAAGGCTGTTCAGTGAAAAAATTTTTTGAGGGCTGCTAGAGCGCTCTGAATAGTCAGAGGGCGGTTTGTGGTGGCAAGGCCCGTTAAACGCGCTGTGTGGCTTCGCATGGCCGTTTCTGGCTACGTTTATTGCGAGGGCAATGAAGCTAAGCCACCGTTGACCAGAAAGAATATCAAAAGTCCGATGACCAAAGCTTCTACTTGAAATCGTAGAAACTCGGTGAGCTGTTCAGCCGAGAAGTGATACATCTGGGTCATCGGTAATTCGGTTATCTGCGATGCGAGAGGTTTCAAATAAAACAAACGAGCCAATGCCAGGGGCATCAGCGCGAAACAGAAGGACAAGTAGATTGGGTAGAAAACCCAGCGTTGAGACGCGATCAGGGTCTTTCTTTTCTCGTGCTCCACGATCTCTAATTGTTCGAGCGTGTGAGCTCGTTTTTCGGCAAGCTTTTCGGGGTGAGGTAACTCCATGTACCAGGTTAAAGTGTCCGCTATGCGCAATTCACCATCGCGCGCCATTTTATAGGATCGAAAACATACGCCCGCGATAATCAACCAAAGCGCAATTAGATCATTCACCCAAGCTGGCGGCGATAGATCAATTATCTGCCAGATACGTGACATGATACTTTGATGCCAAATGTCCGAGTAGACAGCCAGAATGCGTTGAAGAATGTCAGCGAATTGAAGGCCTGCCGCTTCATGGCCGAGATTCAGAATAGAAGCGATCGCGGCGACAATGCTAAACCATTGGAAAAACCCAATGCCTAACCGTTGATAGTGCCTCATTGTTCCCCCTGAAATGTCGCAAGCCTAGCGTTTGCATCTAACCCTGAAATTGTTCCTGGTCTTCGTCCTGGTTCGCACGGCGACGCCGACGCTTGGTTTGAGGCTGCCCTATTTGGGCAAGTTTGGTTTCGAGCTCGGCGATACGTGCCAGGTGAAGAGCTTCTTTCTTCCGCATGTCGTCAATTGTCTCGAGTAAGAGCGCTTTGACGATCTTTTCCGGTACAGCCTGCTTATCGCGCTCCATACCGGAAACATAATTTTTGTCGTAGGGTTTTACGGGCTGATGTTTCTTATCCCGATTGGCGTTGACGAGTTTGGCCAGGTGCTTACCGAACGCGGTTTGGCTCATGCCTTCGCGCTCTCGAAGTTTTCGCAACTCTTCGCCGGTCATTCTTTCTTCACCATGTTTAACCAAATTCTAAGCGCGTCGCGAAATGTTAGATCATACCTTGCGGAGTGGGTAATTTTTTAGTACCTAAAATTTCTCAACTTCGTTTGGATATGTGAAGGGAGCCAGAATTGCAACTGGGCAGTGAAGAAACCTGGCAAGAACGCGTGACCCGATTGGCTGGCTTAGCCGCCAATGGAATCGGGGCAACGATCTTGTATTCTTTGGTGTTCGTGATTGTGATTGGCCTCACCCTGATTTCAGGCTTCGCAGTTGTCACCGCGCAGCTTGAAGCACACCCAGGCGAGCAGATTGGCCAGTTCTATGCGGTCATGTTCGCATTGATCTTGGGCTTCGAAGTCATCGCCCTACCCTTTGTCAGCCGCCGGTTAAACCAAGGCGCTTACGGTATGGCGGTTGTAATACTGGCCTTATGGATGGCCGCGTTACCATTGGTGAGCTACCAAGAATTCCGGTTTCATGAACTGCAGAATTCAGCGGTAGACCAGGACGCCGCGCCGGTATCGGCTGAGCGGACTGAAGCGCAGCAATGGATGGCGCTTAACCAGCCCCGCATTGATGGCTTTGCCAGCACAGTGACGCGCTCAGCGGCAGCGGTTGAAGCGGAATATAACCGCTTCAAAGTGCGTCCAAATTACCAAACAAAGACCGCTCAGCTGAAGGCAGAGTTGGAAGACGCAAGAGCCTATGAGGCGTTGCTGGCAACCATGGCCGAGAAACAGGCCGTGTTGACCCGGACAGCAGGCGCAGCGGTTGAAAATACCAGTGCTAAGAAGTTGGGCGTCGAGTATGAATTCATGGGCTTCAAGATTACTGAAGCTGTGACGCTCTGGTGGATGATCATGCTCATGGCAGGCATCCGCTCCTTCAGCATGTGGGCCTTGCTGGGCGAAGTGCCGGTTCGCAAGTCGAAACGGCAAACCCCTCCCCTGCCATTGGTGGATGTCCAGGAGCCGCCAGCCGTCAAACAGCTTCAGGAAGAGCTTGAAGGCGACGATACAGTGGTTTCAATCGGTATCGCCCATGCAGAGGCTGTAGAGCCTCAGGAAGCGCCCGTAGCGCCTCCCCGGACGAAATGGGAAGTGAAGACCGACAAACACGGCAATCGCCGCCGTGTGCGCGTTAGAACCGCCTAATCGCGCTTCTTGGTGACCTGATCATCTAGAAATTCTTTGACGTCTGGGTCTTCCACCCAAAGTTCGTGCTTATCCATATCTGGGTCGATGTCAGTCATGGCGCGGTTTACCGCCCAACGAATGATATGCGTCATCGAGATATTGCGCCCGCGCTCAATGGTGAGCATGCCAGCAATATCCGATAGCGTTTTCTTCTCCATCAGATCCTCAACATCGAAATTGATGGATGGCTTACGTTTAGGCTTTGCAGGAGCCTGAACCTTCTCTGCGGTTGTTTTGACGGGCTTGTCTTTTGCAGCCTCAGCCTCTTTTGCAGCGGCTTCCTCAGCAGCAATTTTCGCAGTGATGTCTTCTAGTTGCGGGCGTTTAGGCTGCACCGCTGGGGCCATTTTTGGTCTTGCCATGGTCTAGCTCGCCTTCTTTAGTTTTTGGTTTTGCGCTTGGAGCGCGTTTAATTTCGCGGCTACGAAATTGTAGACGGCGCGCACTTCTGCAGCGGCTCTACCATCTGGTTCATACTCGGTGATGCCCATGCCGACGCGGTAAGCGTGGCGAATGGGCTGGCGGTGATGAATGTAGGTATCTGCAACGTGGTAATCGTCATTGATTTCAAAGTTGAGCCCTTCGGGATCTCTGAAATACTCGGCCACTTCGGCACTTTCATTACTGTTTGGCTGGCCATCATTGATGACAATGGCGGCAGGTGTTCGCGTGTTTTGTACCACGTCCATTGTCGTCGCGATCGCAGCAATATCTTGCGCTGATGGCGACGTTGGAATGATCACATAATCAGCCAATTTCGAGGTTTTGATTGAGACATCGCCGTCTTTACCAGCCGTATCGATAATCAATAGATCCACCTCATTCGACGCTTGAATGCGTGAAATGTGGTGATCCATACGGCCTTGGCTGATTTCAATGACGCCGAGCTCAAGCTTTGGATAGCGCGCGCGCTCGATGGAAGCGGCTTTCTTGTCGCCGCGCGCTTCGTATTCCTTGGCTTTGTTTTCGGCTTCGGCGGCCTCCTGCTCGCGAAGTTCCATCCAGTAGCCACATGTGGCCTGGGGATCTACGTCAACGATGAGCGTTCTCAGACCGTTTTGGGCTGCGACAACGGCTAGGTTGATGGCGATTTGGCTTTTGCCGACACCGCCCTTTCGGGCAAGAGCTGCGAGAGTATGCATGGCTTAAAACCTCTTGTTGTTTTTCTCCGATCTAAAGAGCATCGGTTACCAGATGCTTAGAGATCGTGTTTCTCAGATTCATTGTAACACAGAGTTCTAGAATTCTGAAATTCTTGTTTACCGGATAACTGAGTTACTGATGCCCAAGAAACCCAGTTATCTGATTTTCTGTGTTTCTAGTTCTCTGGGTTTCTGGATTTCTGAACATCTTGGCTCTCAGAAAACAAGAGCCATACGAGTGACCGTTACCCGCAGGGGCAAGACCGTGGAGCGGGCTTGATGAGCGCAGCGAGTAGGGCGCGTGTCGCTCTGTCGACCGTCCTGATACACCACACAGTTATTGACTGCGACACTGCAAATACGAGATCACCGAGCCACCGCGATGATGGCGAGCGAAGTAGAACGGTGTGTAATCTTGGAATCCCATCATCCATACGTCTCGCACCGATTCATCTCTTTTATTGCCTCGATGCCATGTGCGCCAACCTAGAGCCCAGCATGCATACTTGTATGTATTCTCGCTATGGTGCTTGGGCGGAGCGCACTTGTAAGGATGATTGGGACCGGCTTCAAATCCTTCGCAATTATCAATGAGCCGGTGGCCATTTCCGAAATCGATCTCGGGAAATACCATGGGGTTAGAGTATCTCACTGTCTTGGCGTCAAAAGGCTCACCGTTCACATCTAAGCCATCCAGGTTGACATCAACTGGCTCTTGGTAACGCACCATTTCGTTTGTTTCGACAGGCGGGTTCGTAAACTGCTCTGCAGAATCAGTAGCGCAGCCAGAAAGCGCAAGAACCAGAAGAGAAGGTGCTAGTGTGTGCTTCATGATATTCCCCCGTTACGTGTTCGGGAGAGACAACAAGTTGGATAGATGTTTGTAAAGTCGAATTCGAGAACGTGCAAAAATCATGATATATGCACGGCATCGATCAACCCAATATCTGCGGGCATTTGGGGGCGTGCATATTTCAGGTGCAAAACTAATCGGATTCTGATACGCTTTTCAGCATGAAAATTGGATATGCGAGAGTTTCGACAACCGGCCAATCAATCGAACGCCAAATTTCGAATCTACGGGCTGAGAAAGTCGATAAGATTTATCGAGAGAAAGCTTCGGGGAAGTCGGTTCGGGGAAGACCAGAGCTCGAAAAAGCCATCGATGCGCTCGGCACAGGGGATGTTCTGGTCATTGCAGAATGGGATCGTGCCACTCGGTCTATGATGGATGGTATTACGATCATCTCTCGCGTGGCCGAACGAGAAGCGCTTGTGAAAGTTTTGGACAAGCCATGGCTGGATTTAACAACCCCGATGGGAAAGGGGATCTTAGCTCTTCTGTCTGCGATGGCTGAGGATGAGCGAGAGCGCATTTTGCGGCGTGCGAATGAAGGTCGGGAAATAGCTAAGGCAAATGGTGCCAAGTTTGGTCGTCGGCCTAAGCTTACTGACCATCAGAGATCTCGCGCCTTAGAGCGCCTGGCTTCTGGTGAAAGCCAGGACGCAATCGCGGCTGATTTTAACGTCCACCGATCTACGATTTCAAGACTTCGGTGAGAGTCCGATGTGGGGCGATATTAAGCCGCTCCTAATTGGTGGGAAGCATTAAGATTGTATCGCGCTCAGTCGCAGTACGGCCCCCTAAGAAACACAGACTGAACGATTCCATGTTCGTCCCGATAAGGCAGAT
>Ga0256829_1002393_pt1 | contig 14011 bp, 14 predicted proteins | sample 131447metaG_FD_185979 | JGI IMG/M metagenome (GOLD analysis project Ga0256829, IMG submission 185979) | Hydrothermal vent microbial communities from Lau Basin, Pacific Ocean - 131-447 | ecosystem: Environmental > Aquatic > Marine > Hydrothermal vents | place: Pacific Ocean: Lau Basin | collected...
GCCACGGCAAGGCAACGCCCGAACACGGCATCAGCACGCCGCGCTACACGTAAAACGGCATCACCATGGCGCCAAATGTGCGCGAATTGCCACTCGGCGGTAAACGTCATGAATAAAGCAGGCTAGGCGCACCGTGTTTAAACCACGGTTAACGGACGGGGAGGTAAGCGTTAAGCGGGGCCGGATGCTCGCGGTCCGCACGCCCATGGCGACCGGGCTGAACCCGGAATGCATCTTCAGGGGCCACTGTCGACGCATCATCGCACCGCGGCACGATTTTCCACTGCCGACGACACTTCGGACCGGTTTCCTGCCCGGCACTGCGGGTCAAGACACCTGAGTCGCTACAGGTGTCCAGCGTCGTGCATCGCGGCGACCAAGGCCTTGCCGTTGCCTCCAGCCGGCCAACCCACGATGCGCCTGACCACCTTGCCGTCACGCAGGACATAGAACGTCGGCGTACCCCAGTAGGTGATCATGGGCCAGCTGCGTTCATCATATACGTACACCATTTTCATGATCGTGTGGGTCCGGTTCCATCGCTGCATGAAACCGGGATCATAACTGCCGTCCTGGGGCATCACCCAGAGACTGTGCGCGAACACCGATTGCAGATCCGGCCGCTTTCCGATGTCGGACATGGCGCGGGAGACGAAGTGGCATTGCGGCGTGGCCACGACAATGACGTCGTATTTTCTCAGATCGACATTCTCGACCCGTACTTCATTTTTCGAGCTGTCCGTGCGCATGATCGAAGGACGGTGATCGTCGTATCCATCCGCGCGCCTGATGACCGGAAGCGGACTGCCGGTATAACCTGATTCGGCCAGTATCTTGTTCGCACGTTGAAAATCACGTGCCTTGATATAGGACTTGACCATGTAGTTACGGATAAGCGGAGTCACCTTGCCCCGTTTGCGCAGCTCCTTAACGTCCAATTCCGCGTCGTGCAGCACCGTCTTTCGCGTCCCGGCTGAAAATGCTTCCAGCGCGGCATGCCACAGAAGATTCACGTCCCGGGTGGACAGCTTGCCCAAGGCACCCGGATTCTGGAAACGGCCAAGCCGCGCTTGGTAGGCGTCGTTGACGAATCTGGCACGCGCCTCGGAGTCATAGGCCGTATCCGGTCGCGTGAAGGATGCCGTGTTGTCTCCCTGGAACAGGGCAAATGCCTTCTGCACCGGATCGTGGCGTGGCGCGGACACCCCGGCACCGCCTTTCGGCACCGCATACCGATCGGGCGTGGCCATGATGGTCTTGTCGGCGGCATTGGTAACGGCAGCACCCGTGATCAACGAGGTGGTGCGCTGCATGCCGAAAAGGCTGAGCACGCGATAGATCTGCGTCGGCGTGAGCTCATTCTGGAGCACCGCATAGTTGAAACTGCCGAGCCCCTTGTTTCCGAAGACCAGGCTCTGGATGAAACTCGCACGCCCTGCGTCGGACAGCATGCGAAGCGGCGAATTCTTCGGCATGTTGCCCATGTAGTTGACCAGATCCGACTCGGATTTTATTGGCGCCAGGGCAAGATCGATCTTGTATGGGTTGACAACGCCTTGTTGATCAGCAGCGGGCGTGTTCGACCCGCCCGAAGGCGCAGGGGCAGCGAATGTCACACCCGCCGATACTGCCAGGAAAACCGCCGCCGTGAGCATGGATATGCTGCTACTACGATTCATCGATATTCCATCCATATAAAGATATATCGACCATACATGGCGCAGCATATCCTCTTCATTTGGATGTTTGAATGCACAGATTCGGCTATTGCCGCAGATCCATCCTGCACCAACCGTTTACGGAAATTCAGACACGGCCGGAGCGGCACACCATGACGCCCCTCGTGAACCGCAAAGCCATGCCGAGAAATCGAACTGCAAGGCGCAAGAAATGTGGGAGTTTCAGCCGTGGAACTTCGCAGCGGGAGTGCGCCCGCCCTGGCGAACAGTTGCCAACGACGGTGCAGGGAGGAAGTGGAGCGGGTGATGGGAATCGAACCCACGTCATCAGCTTGGGAAGCTGAGGTTCTACCATTGAACTACACCCGCCGGGCACGGCGATTACATCGGGTTTGCCCGTTGCGCGCAAGTGCGACCGGATCCGTCCTGCCGGATCCGCCATGCGGCTGAACGCAGGAAAGACAATGCCTCCGCTACAATGGCGGCGGCAACTGCACCTTCCCGTCCATGACACCATGGCCCGGGATCCGACTGACTACTGCGAACAGCGGGAATGATCGATGCACATCCAGGCGGCGTTGACTGCACAGCGGGGCGGGTCGTGAGCGTGTCCGGCCCTGCCCGCGAATCCCGGGAATCGCCCCGCATGCGCCCGGTGCGCAGTTTCGTCCTGCGTGAAGGACGCATCACGCCGGCGCAGCAACGAGCCTTCGACGAGCACTGGTCGCGCTTCGGCATCGATTACAACGCCCAGGTGCTCGACCTCGATGCCGTTTTTGGTCGCCATGCACCGCGTGTCATGGAGATCGGCTTCGGCAACGGAGAAGTCCTTGCCTGGGCAGCCAAACATGATCAGAAACGCGATTACATCGGCGTCGAGGTGCATCGCCCCGGTGTCGGCCGCCTGATGAACGCGCTGTCGCGGCTCGACGCCCGCAACGTCAGGATCTTCCGCCACGATGCCGTCGAAGTGCTGCAGCACGCATTGGCGGAAAACAGCCTGGACGAGGTGCGGGTGTGGTTCCCCGACCCGTGGCCCAAAAAGCGCCATCACAAGCGGCGGCTGGTGCAGCCCGGCTTCGTCGACCTGCTTGCACGACGCTTGCGGCCGGGCGGTCGCTTGCACCTGGCCACCGACTGGGACGAGTATGCACAACACATGCTGGACGTGGTGGAAAATGCGAGAGGATGGCGCAACGAGATCGGACCGGGACGCTATGCCGATCGCCCTGCCTGGCGGGTGGAAACCCATTTTGAACGCAGGGGAAAGCGGCTCGGACATGCGGTCCACGACCTGCTTTTTCTCAAGAAATGACCCGCGGCTGCACATCGCGATGCACGCATGATCGCGATACCGCAGCACACACCCGTGCCGCACCTTGCGTCGCGGCCTAGCCAGAACAACCCGCTACGACAATCTCCATGGACAGCAGCGCAGCCGGCCTCAGCCTGACCCCCGACATGATCCTGGTGCTCGGGCTGGTCGCGTTCACCATGATCATGCTGGTACTGGAATGGATTCGCGCCGACATGGTGTCCCTGCTGGTGGTGGTCGTGATCGGCCTGACCGGGCTGATGCCGGCCACGCAGGTGTTCCAGGGGTTCGCCGGCAATGCCGTGATTGCCATCCTGGCGATCATGATCATGGGCGAGGGTCTGGACCGCGCCGGCGTGCTGACCAAGGCCGCCGCCTTCGTGATGCGCATGGCCAAGGGACGCGAGTCGCGGCTCGGCGTGGTGGTCAACAGCGTAACCAGTGTCTTCAGCTCGATCATTCCCAGCCAGGCCCTGGCGGGCTTGATGATCCCGGTGTCCAGCCGGCTTTCGGCGCGCACCGGTGTCCCGTTGACACGGATGCTGCTGCCGATGGCGTTCTGCATCCTCACCGCCACCAACACCACCCTGATCGCCAATTCGCCGTTGATCGTGCTCAATGACCTGATTGCCAGCGCCAACCGCAACCTGCCGCCGGGCGCACACACGATTGCCCAGTTCGGGCTGTTCAGCGTCACGCCGATCGGCGTGGTCCTGGCACTGATCGGCATCGGTTATTTCGCCTTTCTTTCCCGCTATCTCCTGCCTGCACGCGAAGACGACCGGCAGAAAGTGACGCCCGGTCGCACCGAGAGCTACTTTGCGGAAACCTACGGCATCGTCGGCAGCCCCATCGAGCTGACGGTGACCGCCGAAAGCGCGCTGGTCGGCATGAGCGTGGGCGAGGTCGAACAACTGCACGGCGCGCCACTGATCCTGGCGATGAAGAACGGCAACGATGCCCGCATGGCGCCGCCAGCCGATGAAATGATCTGGGTCGGCACAGTGCTCGGCGTACTGGGCGAACGCGAGGACGTGGAGGAGTTTGCCAACAAGCAACTGTGCCGCGTCGCGCCGCGCATGCGGCAACTGGCCGATCTGTTCAACCCCGCCCGGGCGGGCATTTCCGAGGCCGTGGTGCCGCCCAGTTCCAGTTACATCAAGCAGCGCATCGGCGATCTGCACCTCAGAAAGCGCTTTGGTATCGCGGTGCTGGCGGTCAACCGTGGCGAGCAGGTGTTCCGCGAGGAGATCCGCGGCATCAGCCTGCGTGCCGGCGATACCCTGGTCCTGCACAGCCACTGGAGCGATCTGGCCATGATGCAGGCCGACCGGGACCTGGTGGTCATCACCGATGTGCCCAAGGTCGAGCAACGCCCCGGCAAGCTGTGGCAGGCGCTGGGTTTCTTCCTCATGGCCATGGGCCTGGCGCTGTTCACCGACCTGACCCTGCCGGTGGCCATGATGGCCGGCGCCATCGGCATGCTGCTCACGGGCGTGCTGAGCATGGACGAAGCCTACCGCGCGGTGAACTGGCGCACGATCTTCGTCACCGCCTGCCTGATTCCCCTGGGCTGGTCGATGGATTCGACCGGCGCCGCAGCCTGGCTGGCGCAGGAAGTGCTGTATTACTCGAGCGGCGTGCCGCACTGGACGCTGCAACTGGCCATCGCCGTGCTCACCCTGATGTTCTCGCAGGTGATGTCCAACGTCGGCGCGACGGTGATGATGGTGCCCATCGCCATCAGCGTGGCCGTCGCCACCGGCGGCAACCCGGCTGCGTATGCGCTGCTGGTGGCCATTTCCTCATCCAACACCTTCCTGATCAGCTCCGGTCATCCGGCACTGATGATGGTGGCCGGTCCCGGTGGCTACCGTTCCCGCGACTTCCTGCGTGCCGGCTTGCCGCTGACGGTCCTGATGCTGGTCGCCACGTTGATCGGCATCAACCTGCTCTATCCCTGATGCCCTCAGGGCAAATCGGCGTCCTGCTCATCGAGCCATACGGCTTCGCCCTCGATGCGCACGCCGACCCGCTCGAGCGCCTCCCCCTGGCAGGGGCCGCTGATGCACAGGCCGGTTTCAATGCGGAAACAGGCGCCATGCGCCGGGCACACCATCACCCTGCCGTCCAGCAGGAAACGGCCGGGCGCCCAGTCCAGGCGCCGCCCGGCATGCGGACAGCAGTTGCGGTAGGCATGCACCTGGTCGTCGACTCGGGTGACGATGTAGCCATGCAGGGCGCCCGCTTGCAGCTTGTCGACACCGACCACATCGCCCTCGGCGAGGTCGGCATCCCGGCACAGATACGCCGGATGTGCGGACTGCGCGTCTTCCGGCACTTGTGTCACGGGCCATTCGTCCTCATGGTAGGAGGTGATTGTAACCGTTCGCGAGTCCGGACATGCCCACCCGATGGTTCATCCTGCAACCGCCCCGCCACCCGCTGGCGCGTTTTGCGCTGGCGGTGCTGGGCCTGGTCGTGTTCGGCGCCCTGCTGGTGTTCGGCTTCTTCGCCTTCCTGGCCCTGATGGCCGTGGGCAGCGTGCTGCTGCTTGTTCGAGCCTGGCGCGGTCGTCATGGCCGCCCGCAAGCGACGGCACGCAACGATGACCCGGACATCATCGAGGGTGAATACGTGGTGATCGAGGAATACCGCGAACACAAGCGTTCCTGATTGCCGCGCCCGGCGCTACACTGCGCGCCCGTCTTCCAGTCATCGCGCATGAACGCCCCCGCCTCCATCGCTACCGCCGCCTCGACGGATGCGGCCGCACCCGCCCTGCCGCCACCGCAGCGCAACTGGCTGATCCCGCTGGCCCTGCTTTCCCTGTACCTGGTCTGGGGCTCGACCTATCTGGCCATCCGCATCGCCCTGGAGAGCTGGCCGCCGTTCCTGATGGCGGCGATCCGCTTTGCCATCGCGGGCGGTCTGATGTACGCCTGGCTGCGATGGCGTGGGGTCGCGCCGCCGACACGCCGGCAATGGCGCAACGCGGCGATTGTAGGCACCTTGCTGTTGCTCGGTGGCAACGGACTGGTGTGCTATGCCGAACAGAGTGTCAGTTCGGGCATCGCCGCCGTGGCCGTAGCCTCCATGCCGCTTTTTGCCACGGTATTCAATGGCCTGTACGGGGAATGGCCGCAACGTTACGAGTGGCTGGGACTGGTGATCGGCTTCGGTGGCGTGGTGCTGCTGAACCTGGGCAGCACGCTGTCCGGCTCGCGTATCGGCGCCGTGGCCCTGGTCATGGCCGCGGCACTGTGGGCGCTGGGCTCGTCCTGGAGCCGCCGCCAGGACATGCCGCAGGGTCCGATGAGCACCGCCGCGCAGATGCTCTGCGCCAGTGTGGCGCTGGCGCTCACTGCCACGCTGAGCGGCGAACGCCTCCCTGCGCACCCGACCCCGACTGCCACGCTGGCCATCGGTTACCTGGTGGTGTTCGGGTCGATCATCGGCTTCAGCGCATACATCTTCCTGCTGCGCAGCGTGCGCCCGGCGCTCTCGACCAGCTACGCCTACGTCAACCCGCCGGTCGCCGTGCTGTTCGGGGTCCTGCTCGGTGGCGAGCATGTCGGGCCGGTCGACCTGGCCGGCATGGGCGTGATCCTGCTTGGCGTGATCCTGGTGATCCTTGCGCGAGGGAAGACCGCGCGCAGAATGCGCGCGGCGCAACGCTGAGCTTCATGATTCCCGCAAGGCCGTGGTGACCGGCAGGCGAGCGGCGCGCACCGCCGGGAAAAGTCCGCCGACCAGGCCGATCGCCAAAGCCCATTTCAGGCCGTTCCACAGCAGATGCGGCGTGACCCGGAACTGGAACACCACCTGGCTGAAGTTCGCGCCCAGGGTGGAGGCCGTGTAACCATTGAACAGCAGCCAGGTCACCAGCCCGCCGAGAATGCCACCCAAGGCTGCCAGCAACAGGGTCTCCAGCATCACCGACAGCACCACCGGCCCGTTGCGAAATCCCACGGCGCGCAAGGTGGCGATCTCCCGCGCCCGCGCCGCCACCGCGGCATACATGGTGTTGAGCGCGCCGAACACGGCGCCGATCGCCATGATGATGCCCACCACCAGACCGACGATGCGCAGCACCTTGGTCAGGCCTTCCGATTGCTTGGCGTAGTAGGCACGAGTGGTGCTGACTTCGACCTTGAGCCGCGGGTCGGAAGTCACGGCGGCCTTGAAGGCATCGAAGGCGCCCGGCGAGGTCAGCTTCACGATCACCGACTGCACGCTGCTGCCGCGCCGGTAGGCCGAAGCCACGGTGTCCAGATCGCCCCACAGTTCCGAATCATGGGCGTCGTGGGCCTGGAAGGTGCCGACCACCGTCCACTCCTGTCCGCCGAGACGCAAGCTCTTGCCGATCTTGAGCCCGGCAAACTGCGCCTCGGCGCCGACACCGGCGATCAGTTCGCGCAACCCCGGCTTGAACTTCCGCCCCTCGACGATGCGCACGTTCGGCCAGACCTTCCACGCCTTCTGACCCACGCCGCGGATCTGCACGTTGGCTTCGACCGCGGGATCGCTCTTCTTGGGCAGGTTGGCGACCACGGAAAGTTCCGGAGACACGATCGGCTTGCCCGCGGTATCGCGCGCGATACCGGGTGCGGCGGCGATGACGTTGACATCGCTGCGCGTGAGCACCGAATTGAGTTCAGCCTGCGAACCGCCGCGCAGCACGATCGCGGTATCGTCCGAACCGGTGCTGCGCAGCGTCTGCTGGAAGCCGTCCGCCATGGCCAGCAGTGCCACCAGTACACCGACCACTCCGGCAATACCGACCACGATTACCGAGGCCGACCCCAGGCGTTGCGGCAGGGTGCTCAGCCCCACGCGGGTCACCGAGAGTGTGCGCCACCCGCTGCGCGTCAGCACCAGCCACAGCACGCCGATCACCCCCAGTCCCAGCGCTTCGCGCCAGCCGAGCATGGACCACACCGCCACTCCGGCGGCAAGCCCCAGTACCAGGGCGCAATTGGAAAGAATCCGTAACAGACGTTTCATGGCGATCCCCCTCAGCGCCCGGTAAGGGCATCGACAATGTTCAGTCGCATGGCGCGCCAGGCAGGCAAAGTACCGACCAGTACACCGATCACGACCATCACCGCGATGCCGTCCACCCAGGTGGATGGCGGCAACGCAGGCAGGTTGACCAGGCCGCCGCTGCCGCGCGTAACTGCCGGCCCCAGCACGGCGGCTATGCCCAGCCCGATCAGACCGCCGATCAGGAGCAGCAGTACCGACTCAGCCAGCACCATGGCCAGCACACTGCGGCTGGAAAAACCCAGGGTCTTCAGAACCGCCAGTTCCGAAGTGCGTTCGCGTACACCCTGCGCCATGGTGTTGCCGGTGAGCAGGATCAGGGTAAAGAACACCGCGCCCATGATGGCGCCGACGATCAGGCCGATGTTGCCGATCTGCTTCACGAACGAGGCCTGGAATGCCTGCTCGGTCTGGGTCTTGGTCTCGTTGGGTGAATTGGCGGACAGGGCATCGATACGCTGGGCGACCCGGTCGGCCTGCGCAGGGTTGGCAAGTTTCTCGATGTACCAGCCCACGCTCCCGCTGCCGAAAGCATTGGCCTCGTTGAAGTACTTCCAGTGGAAGAACAGCGCCTGGTCCAGTCCGTTGGCGGCATCCTTGCTTACGTCGAAGATGCCGACGATGTCCATCGGCCAGGCCTTGCTGCCGTTCTTCATCGGGAAGATCGAGGAATTGAGGGGAATCTGGTCACCGATCTTCCATCCGTAGCGACGCGCCAGCACGCGTCCCACTACCGCTCCGGTCTGGGTGGCGTCGAATACCTTGCGCTGCGCTGCCGGCAGACGGATCTCCGGGTACAGGTCCAGGTATTCCGGGCTGATCGCATAACTGAACACCACGTTTTTCGGTTCCTGGTAATAGCCGCCGAACCAGTTGGCGTGGCCGACTTTTTCCACTCCCGGAACCGCCGCGATGCGGCTCGCAAGCGCCAGCGGCAGCGGCTGGATGATCGAATACCGCGAGGAAGTCACCAGTCGCTGCGCACCCAGCGCGCTCTGGCTGCCGGCATGGAAGGCGGCATTCACCGAATCGAGCATGCCGAACAGCAGGAAGGCGGCGATAATCGAAACCAGGGTGAGCAGCGTGCGGGCCTTGCGCCGGAACAGCGCCGCCCAGATCAGATGCAGGTATTTCATGACTGCCTCCTCAGGCCGTGGCCTGCTCGACCAGCGTGCCCTTGTCCAGGTGCAGCACGTGATGGGCGAATTCGGCGGCCTTGGGGTCATGCGTGACCATGATGATGGTCTTGCCGTGCTCGCGGTTGAGCAGACGCAGAAGTCCCAGCACCTCCTCGGCCGATTCGCGGTCCAGGTCACCCGTCGGCTCGTCGCAGACCAGCAGCGCCGGATCGGACACGATGGCGCGCGCAATGGCCACGCGCTGCTGCTGCCCGCCCGAAAGCTCGGCCGGCTTGTGCGAGGCCCGGTCCTCCAGACCGACCAGCTTCAGGGCGATGGCGGCGCGCTGCCGGCGCTCGGAGCGCGACAGTTTGGTCAGCAGCAAGGGGAGTTCCACGTTGCGCTGCGCGCTGAGCATCGGCATCAGGTTGTAGAACTGGAAGATGAAGCCCACGTTGGCGGCGCGCCAGCGTGCCAGTTCGCCGGCCTTCATGCGATCGATGCGCTTGCCGCCGACCGTGATGCTGCCCCCGCTCGGCGTGTCCAGCCCGCCGATGAGATTGAGCAGCGTGGTCTTGCCCGAGCCGGACGGACCCATCAGGGCAAGGAAATCGCCCTCGGCCACGTCCAGGTCGATGTGATGCAACACTTCGACCTTCTGTTTGCCGCGGACATAGGCCTTGGAAAGTTCGCGGATCTCGATCAGCGGTGCGGCGGAAGGTTTCAGTTCGGAAAGCGTTGCGTTCATGCGCGTACCCTCGTCGGGATGGAATGCGTGGGTGCCGGCTTCGGATCGCACGGCGATAAATACACCCCGTCGCGCCGTTGCGGCGTGTGCGGGGTTTTGTCCGCGGAGGTGATACGCATCATGCGCCTGCACCCTTTCGCGGTTTTACTTTTTCGCCATCGCGCAGACTGGCAGGCGGATCGGTGATCACTACCGTGCCGGCCGCCAGGCCGCGCGGAATCTGCACCATGTCGGACAGCTTCTTGCCGGAGGTGACCCCGACCCGTCGCGCATGGTCTTTCTCGACCGTGTACACCACGGATTGGCCGTCTCTACGGACCACGGCGGATGCCGGTACCAGCACACCTTCCAGCGGCTTGCTGTGCGGCGCGCTCTTTTCCAGGAACGAGACACGCACCCCCATCTGCGGGATGATGCGCGGATCCTTCTGGTCGAGCCCGATGCGCACCTTGACCGTGCCCTTGCTCTTGTCCGCGCTGGGAATGATCGCGATCACGTGCGCGGGAATCTTCCAGTCGGGATAGGCGTCGAGCACCGCTTCCACCGGCATGCCCGGCAGCACGCGACTGATGTAGGACTCGTTGACGTCCACGTCCACTTCCAGTGAATTCATGTCGACCACCGTGGCCACCCCGGTGCGGGTGAAACCGCCGCCCGAATACGGGGAAACGATCTCCCCTACCTGGGCGGCCTTGTCCGTAATCACGCCATTGAAGGGGGCACGCACGATGGTGTAGTCGAAATTGATCTGCGCCGCCTTCACCTGCTCATGCGCCGCCTGGGCCTGGCGGATCGTGGTTTCCAGTGCGGCACGGTCGGTGACCACCTGGGTGTCGGCCTGCTCGGCGGCCTGCTCGGACACGTAGGCCTTCCTGACCATCACATGCAGACGGCGCGCATTGTCGCGCGCCTGCTTCAGCACCGCGCGCGCCTGCGCCACCCGTGCCCGCGCCGCCGCGTACTGCGCCTTGGCCGCATCGAGCTGGGCCCGGTACTGGGTGTCCTCCAGCCGCGCCAGCACCTGCCCCTTGCGCACATGCTCGCCCTCCTCGACGTTCACCGCCACCAGGGTGCCGATGATCTGCGCCGACACAGTGGCCTCGCGCCGCGCCACCACGTAACCGGACGCCTGCAGCACCGGCGCCGCGCCAGCACCCGAGGCGGCCGCCACCGCCGTGGCGGTGCTCACCGTCACCGGACGATCGCGCAACACGTACCAGCCGCCAACGGCCAGCAATGCGATCACCACCACCACGACGATCGCCACCAACCACCCACGCCGCGGTCCCGGCTCGTCGTCATCGCGCTGACTACGGTCCAGACGCAACTGGTGCAGCAGATCGCCGCTGGAAGTGGAATCGTTCACCGATGCTTTCTCCGCGCTTTCGCGCCAGCTTGCCACAAGTATCCCGTTGTCCTGCTCCCGACAACAGCACCGGCCATCACGGAGTGCAGATGACAGGTGTCATGTGTTCGATGCGCATGGCTGATTGCTGTCCTGCAGGCTCACGCACATCCGGCCTTCGCTTCGATGTCATTATCACGCCCATTGGTAAGCTTGGGATGCAGCGGTATCCTTCGATCTGCATGCTCTGTCCTGGGTCCGATGCAGGGCTAAAATGTTCGGTCGGTGCATGCGGTGCAACCTGGCCGGAAAGCACAACACGATCTGGACCCACGGCCAGCCCCTTGGAACGTCCAGCATGGAACCCACCCGATGACATACCTCTTCGACCCTCCCGCACCGGTCAGCGTGCCCATTCTGGACAGCGGGAAACGCTTTCCGGTGCGGCGCATTTTCTGCATCGGCCGCAATTATGCCGAGCATGCACGCGAGATGGGCATGGAGGTGGACCGCAGCACGCCGGTGTTCTTCACCAAGCCCGCCGATGCACTGGTCACCGACGGCGCGGACACCCCCTATCCTCCCGCCACGACCGATCTGCACCACGAAGTGGAGATGGTGGTGGCACTGGCCGGGGGCGGACGTGACGTTCCGGTTTCCCGTGCCGCGTCGCTGGTCTTCGGCCATGCGGTGGGCCTGGACCTCACGCGGCGCGACCTGCAGGCGGCTTCCAAGGCCAAGGGCCTGCCCTGGGATACCGCCAAGGCCTTCGACTACAGCGCGCCGGTGTCGGCCCTGTGCCCGGTCGACAAGGCCCGCCCCGGGGACGACACGGTGCTGCGCCTGCGCGTGAACGGGGAGGTCCGCCAGCAGGCCGAACTGGCCGCCATGCTGTGGCGCGTGCCGGAGATCCTCGCCGAACTGTCGCGCCTTTTCGAACTCAAGTGCGGCGACCTTGTCTTCACCGGCACGCCCGCCGGCGTCGCCGCTCTGCAACGCGGTGACACTCTGGAAGCCGAACTGGGCGAGATCGCGCATCTGCGCACGCGCATTGTCGACTGATCGCGCCATGCCCATGCGCCAGAGTCGGGCAGGCGGGAGTCGCCATCCGGTATGACCTGTGCATCCATTCCATGCGCAGCTTCCCGATCGTGGCGTTCCGTATCTTGCTGGTGATCCGTGGCATGAACCGCATGAAGCGCATGCAGGAAGAAACGCACGCCGCGCCGGCTCCGCCATTGGCGGATGTGCTACTGCTGACGTACATTCGCGACCTGCTGAGAAAATTCCTGGCCACGAGGCGCATGGCTGACGCCTAGGGCGAAGGCGCTGTCCTCGGTGCGCACCTGGAAGCGCCTGGTTCGTCTTCACCGCCTTCCAGCGCCTGCAGGTTCCCCTTGATGCGCTCGAGCACATCGACCATGTGCTGCATGTCGGCCAGCTCGATGCCCAGTGCGGCATCGGCGCGCAGGCCACGCGCGATCTCTTCCATGCCGTCCGTGACCGTGCTTGCCAGCTCGGTCGCATGCAGGCGCCAGCAGCGGCGATCGCTCGGATCGGCGCGGCGCTCGACAAAACCCGCCGCCTGCAGGCGGTCGATCACCCGCCCCACGGCGATGGCCTCCATCTCCAGGAATTCGGCCAGTTCACTCTGCCGGATTCCCGGGCGAAGATGCAGGCACTTGAGTGCCCGCCACTGCGCACGGGTCAGGCCGAAACGCGCTGCGCGCCGGTCAAAATGCTTGCGCAACAGCAAGGTCACATCCTGGAGCAGATAGCCGAAGGGCATGTCCCGTGCTGAGGTCATGTTGGATGCCGTTCCCATGGGTATTGGCCAAGTCTACGACATCGGACACGTGGGCGTGCTGTATCGGAACATGCTGTAGATAAGCAGGCTGAAAACCGTCCTGCCTTCAACGACGCACCGCGCATCCTGCACAGACAAAACGGTGACGCCTCCGTAGACTGGATCCGGACATCTCCGGGTTCTGCACATGAAGCTCGTTCCCATGCGCGTCGACATCACCTCGCTGGCCGTTGATGCCATCGTCAATGCTGCCAACGAAACCCTGCTGGGCGGCGGGGGTGTCGATGGTGCCATTCATCGCGCGGCCGGGCCGCGCCTGCTCGCGGCCTGCCGCGCTATGCCCGAATTGCGGCCCGGTGTGCGTTGCCCCACGGGCGAGGCACGGATCACGCCCGGGTTCGACCTGCCCGCCCGCCATGTCATCCACACCGTGGGGCCGGTCTGGCGCGGCGGCAGACAGGGCGAACCGGAACGGCTGGCATCGTGCTGGCGCAACAGTCTGCGCCTGGCGCGCGAACACGATCTTCATCGCCTGGCTTTTCCCGCGATCAGTTGCGGCGTCTACGGCTATCCCTTGCACGAAGCCACGGCGCTTGCGGTGCGAACGCTGCATGGGGAGGGCGGTAGCGAGCCGTTCGAGGTGATCCTGTGCAGCATCAGCAAGCCCGTCGATGAGGCCTGGCACGCTGCACTCGCAATCGACAAGGGGGTGTAGTGACTCCCGCCGGACCTCTGCCAGTGGGACCCGTCGGAACGACCGAACAGGTCACGGCTGCCGCCGTTCCCACAAAAACCAGAGCAGCCTCCCCCTTGTAGACACTCTGTTCGTTGTCAAGCGGTTTTCAGTGTTGTGTAGAGCAATTTCGCATCGTATGGGTTGGGGTGTCTGATGATCGCCCAGATGGCCGTCAGGAGCTTGCGCATGATGGCGACGATGGCCTGCATTTTGCGCT